>RCNC010000566.1_pt1 | contig 23786 bp, 22 predicted proteins | sample 2041301 | NCBI WGS metagenome assembly RCNC01 (sample SAMN09708231, study PRJNA481090) | Marine sediment metagenome, whole genome shotgun sequencing project. | biome: marine sediment; feature: ocean; material: sediment; isolation source: Sewage treatment plant 13A marine sediment (STP13A) ...
AACCTACAGGAACCCGCGAGGAAGTACTGCCCGTGGCTTCGTAGAAGCCATTGGAATCCATTTCGTTTACGGAATGGAGGATGTCAAGAACAAAACATTTATTTTAATATCAACGGATTTTCTCCTAATTTTGTCAGACTGAAATAAAAGACATAACTCCGAAAAAATCCAATATATGAAATTTGATGTTCTTGTAATAGGCAGTGGTCCGGGTGGCTACGTAGCGGCAATCAGGGCAGCCCAGCTGGGTCTTAAAACCGGCGTTGTTGAGAGGGAAAATCTTGGTGGCATTTGCCTGAACTGGGGATGTATACCAACTAAATCCCTTCTGAAGAGTGCGCTTGTTTATGATTATTTCAAGCATGCAGAGGATTACGGGATCTCACTCAGCGGGCAGGCCGAACCTGATTTTATGGCCATCATCAAAAGGAGCCGCGGGGTAGCAGACGGTATGAGTAAAGGGGTCCAGTTCCTCCTGAAGAAGAACAAAGTCGAAGTTTTGACAGGTACAGGGAAACTGGCCGGTCAACATAAAGTTGAAGTTACCGATTCGGAAGGAAAGAAAACTGGTATAGATGCCGATCATATCATTCTTGCTACCGGGGCACGCTCGCGTGAGTTGCCAAATTTGAAGATCGATGGGAAAAAAATAATAGGCTACCGCAAGGCCTTGAGCCTGAAAGAGCTTCCGGAGAGTATGTTAGTGGTCGGATCGGGCGCCATTGGAAGTGAATTTGCTTATTTCTATAACAGCATGGGCACCAGGGTGATCCTTGTGGAGGTTCTGCCAAATGTGGTACCTCTTGAGGATGAAGAAGTTTCGAAACAATTGGAGCGCTCATTCAAAAAGGCAGGGATGAAAGTCATGACCGGTTCCACTGTAGAATCTGTAGACACGAAAGGCGAAAAATGCAAGGTAAAGATCAATACGAAAAAAGGGGAAGAGGAAATTGAGGTCGATATTGTACTCTCTGCAGTTGGGATAAGTCCCAATTTAGAAGACATTGGTCTGGAAGGTATTGGTATTGAAACAGAGAATGGCAAAATCAAAGTGGATGAGTACATGCATACCAATGTTGAAGGGATCTATGCCATTGGAGATATTGTGCACGGACCGGCACTGGCCCATAAAGCATCTGCCGAAGGCATCCTCTGTGTCGAAAAAATTGCAGGGCATCATACAGAAACCATTGATTATGCCAATATACCTGCTTGCACCTATACAAGTCCGGAAGTAGCTTCTGTAGGGATGACAGAGAATGCTGCAAAGGAAGCCGGTTATGAGATCAAGGTGGGAAAATTCCCCTTCTCGGCGTCCGGCAAGGCAAGTGCGGCCGGACAAAAAGACGGTTTTGTAAAAATGATCTTCGATGCAAAGTATGGTGAACTGCTCGGCGCCCATATGATAGGTGCAAACGTAACAGAAATGATCGCAGAAATTGTCGTGGCCAGGAAGCTTGAAACCACAGGTATTGAAATGATCAAATCCATACATCCTCATCCCACGATGTCTGAAGCAATTATGGAAGCAGCAGCAGCTGCCTACGGCGAGGTAATTCATTTATAGGTATCATACGCAACCTTCTTTTACTTTCACTCATCTATTGTTTGAACAGCGACAATAATTGTGGCAGAGTTTTTGTCCACCAAATTGTAGTAATTTTAACTGTCAAATTCTCACTGTATTAGTTGGTGGACCAGCTAGATAATATAATTAATGGCTGCCTGAAGGGTGATAGGAAGAGCCAGGAACTATTGTACAAAATGTTCTCTACAAGGATGTTTGGTCTATGTCTTCAATATGCAGATAACCAGGATGATGCAGCTGATATACTTCAGGAAGGTTTCATCAAGGTTTTCCGTAAGCTCGAACAGTTCGGGGGAAAAGGATCATTTGAAGGCTGGATAAGGAGAATAATGATCAATACGGCACTGGAACGTTACCGCAGTCAGGTTCGATTATACCCGTTAACAGATAATACGGTGAAAAAGGATGAAATGGTACATGAGGATGTTTTTGAAAGATTATCTGCCGCTGACCTGATCCGTCTGGTTCAGGATCTACCACCCCGATACAGGATGGTTTTCAATCTTTATGCCATAGAAGGATATTCCCATAAAGAGATCGGAGAAATGATGGGTATTAGGGTAGGAACCTCAAAATCGAACCTCTCACGGGCAAGGGATATTCTGCAGCAAAAGGTAAAACAGTATTTTGATACAAGTGAGCATATCATCAGGGAGAAATGAGCAGGAGGAAAAATAAGACAGATCAACCCTTCAGGGACCAGCTCAGACATTATGAAGCGGCCCCCCCGGACCAGGTATGGCATGGAATTGCTTCTGCCCTTCTTTCAGACAAAAGAAAAAAGCAGGTCTTCTGGGTAAGCCGGATTGCAGCCTCCATAGCTGTTCTGCTGGTACTCGGAACCACCTGGTTTTTGCTGCGGGAGCCACCGGAAACCCAAATAGCTACCCGGGAAATACAAGAAGAAGGAATCTACAATGAGACGGACAAAAGCAAAACGATAGTCCCTAATGACAAGCCGGTAATTACTGATAACGAGATAGTTGTTCCAGAAATTAGCAGGAGGATCAATGACCGGACGACTGACACTGAAATGATCGTCCGGGAAACGGAGCTGATCCCGGTAAATGCTAAAGATGCTAAAGATGCCGAATATGCTGTGCTTGTCCCCGCTGAACAACCTTTTAAGGATCAGCTCAAGATTGTTCCACCAAAGTCTGCCAAAGGTATTCAGACGGATTTTACAGAACCTGGGAATTTGCTTGCTGTGACTCATTATTCTTCAATTGTACCTGATGAGAGTGGAGGGATAGATGTTTTCGACGAATGGGGTAATGAAAGAATAGCATCACATGACAAATGGGGAGTTGGAACCCAGGTATCTCCAATTTACAGTTACCGGAACCTGGAGGCCTCAGGCGGAAGCGCTTCCAGTGCCTCATATTATAATGATGTTGAAGAGGGGGTCGTATCCTATGCTGGCGGAGTGAATGTTCATTATGCCCCGCTGAAACGCCTGTCCATTCAATCCGGACTTTATTTTTCCAATATGGGCATGAAAGTAGGGAATGCATATTATGCCAGTGTAGACAACAAAAACAGCTTTTTTGATGAGACTTCAAGCGTCCAGGCTTCCATCAATAACTCTACCGGGATCATTGAAACACAACAGGGACTGGATTATGCCATTGCAGCCAATACTGTCCCCCAGGCAGGCTGGGAACTTGCTACGCAATACGCCAGGGTAAATAGCCTGAATGCCCCGGAAGGGGAGATACTACAGCAATTTCAATACCTCGAGTTACCATTGATCCTCAGATACCGGGTAGTAGACAGGAGACTTGGTTTTCATTTTCTCGGTGGACTCAGCAGTAATTTCCTGGTGGGGAACTCAGCCTACTACCAGGATGGCGCGGACAAGGAAGAGATAGGCACAACCGACAACCTCAGACCTGTAAACTACAGCAGTGTGGTAGGAATGGGGGTGGATTATTCAATCTCGAAAAGATTCCATATAAATCTTGAGCCAACTTTCCGTTATTACCTGAATTCCATCAATACAGGATCCGTGATCAAATCGCATCCCTATACCATTGGGTTTTATACAGGCCTGCTCTACACATTTTAAGCTACCTCTTCCTGTTTTTCAGACATAGAACTCTTATTTCTTCCATAAAAAATCCGTATTTTTGTGTTTTTTCGAAAACGATGTAAGCATGTTACCATCAGGAAAAACACGAACTGTTCTGTCTCTCGTAGGATTGGTCTCCATAACCGCATTGGTAGTGGTTTTATTCATCCGGGCCACGGATGAGAAAGAGGAAGTGAAAGACAAAGAAAATCATACTAAATATGTAGTAACTTCAGTACCCATTCCTGAAACACTTGATTTTGCCGGAGAGCGGACCCCACTGGAAAATTTTGATGTATTGGAGTCCCTTGACCGTGAGTTGCTGATCAATTCTTACTGGCAATCCCATACCATGTTGCTGATTAAACGGTCTAACAGGTATTTCCCGGTCATTGAGAAGATCCTGGAGAAACATGGGATCCCGGAGGATTTTAAATACCTGCCTGTGGCGGAGAGTGACCTGATGAACCTGACATCCCCAGCCAGGGCGGTCGGTTACTGGCAGTTCCTGAAAGCAACAGCACAAGAATACGGATTGGAAGTAAACAGTGAAGTAGATGAGCGATATCACCTGGAAAAATCCACCGAAGCCGCATGTAAATTCCTGCTCAGGTCTTATGAGCTTTATGGTAACTGGACATTGGCTGCCGCCAGCTATAATGTGGGGAGGACCGGGTTGAAGCGGCAGGTTGAAAGGCAGGACAGCAGGTATTATTATGATATCCTGCTGAACGAGGAAACCGGCCGTTATGTTTACCGTTTGCTGGCCTTGAAACTAATCATGTCAGAACCTGAAAAATATGGTTTCATCTTCGATAAAGATGAATTGTACCCCAGCATTCCCGTTTACCAGGTAAATGTTGACACAGCTGTCGAAGATTTTGCCATTTTTGCCAGAGAGTATTCTATCAATTATAAAGTCCTTAAGATTTTCAATCCCTGGCTGAGAGATAATAAACTGAGCAATACCAGCCGCAAAACATACCAGATATCTATACCCAGGAAGGGTTACCGTGAATTCAGCCAAAGTATGGATTAAGAGATGGCCATTGAGTTAAATAACGAATTTCTGGAGGATGATCAGTACATCCGTGTGCTGGGTGCCCGGGTTCACAACCTGAAGAATATAGATGTGGAGATCCCCCGGAACCGGCTGACCGTAATTACGGGGTTAAGCGGAAGCGGCAAATCTTCACTTGCATTTGATACCATCTATGCAGAAGGGCAACGTAGGTATATGGAGACTATGTCTGCCTATGCACGGCAATTCCTCGGATCCATGGAGCGGCCGGATGTAGATAAGATAACCGGACTAAGCCCGGTGATATCGATAGAACAAAAATCAACCTCACGCAATCCCCGTTCAACGGTTGGAACAATCACAGAGATTTACGATTTTCTACGGCTTTTGTATGCCCGGGCCGCAGATGCCCATTCCCATGTTACCGGCGAGAAAATGGTAAAGTATACAGATGACCAGATCCTGCATCTTATACAGGAGAAATACAATGGAAAACGGGTCATGATGCTATCCCCAATGGTCAAAGGGCGTAAGGGACATTACCGGGAACTTTTTGAGCAATTCAGGAGAAAAGGATTTCTCTATGCCCGCATAGATGGTGAATTGACGGAGCTGACCCATGGATTGCGAGTGGATCGTTACAAGGCACATAATATTGAGGTGGTCGTTGATAAACTGGAGGTTGGGGACGACCGCAAACGACTTAAGGAATCCATTTCGACTGCCATGAACCAGGGAAAGGGCATCATGATGGTCCTGGATGTAGAGGAAAACACGGTAAAATTCTTCAGTCGCCAGTTGATGTGTCCGACGAGTGGCATTTCCTATAATGAACCTGCCCCGCATACCTTTTCCTTCAATTCTCCCCAGGGGGCTTGTAGTAGGTGTAGTGGCCTGGGGGAAATCAACGAAGTAGATATATCTAAAATTATCCCGGATGCAAGCAAAAGCATCAGGTCAGGCGGGATAGAGCCACTGGGGGCTTACCGGAATGCACTGATCTTCTGGCAACTTGAAGCAGTAGCTAAAAAATACGGGTTTACCCTTGAGACAGCAATCCGGGAAATCCCGGCAGAAGCTTTTGAGAAGATACTCTATGGTTCAGAAGAGAGTTTCAAGCTACAGAATACACCACTGGGAACATCATCGAATTACTTTTTGAGTTTTGATGGCATTGTAAATCATATCTACCTTAACCTAAGCACTGAAGGTAATGGCAAGCGTGCCCAGAAACAGGCAGATCAATATATCCGCAAGGTTACCTGTCCGGTTTGCCAGGGTACCAGGCTAAACAAGGAAGCCCTTCATTATCGCCTGGATGGGGAAAACATTGCCGTCCTGGCTGGTATGGACATCATAGAACTATATAAATGGTTTGATGGTATTGAGGGACGGATGAGTAAGCGTCAGCTTACCATCGCCAGGGATATTCTGAAGGAATTAAGAGGTCGACTAAAATTCCTGCTGGATGTTGGTTTGGATTACCTTTCCCTCAACAGAAGTGCCAGGAGTTTATCGGGGGGAGAGAGCCAGCGGATCCGCCTTGCAACCCAGATTGGTTCCCAGCTGGTGAACGTCCTGTATATCCTTGATGAACCAAGCATTGGCTTGCATCAGAAAGACAATTTGAAGTTGATCCATGCCCTGAAGGAGCTCCGGGATACTGGTAATTCAATCATTGTAGTGGAGCACGACAGGGAAATGATCCTGGCTGCGGATTTTATACTTGACCTGGGACCGGGAGCAGGTCGTCATGGAGGAGAAGTGGTTGCGAGCGGAGCACCCGATAAGATCTGCCGGAGAACCACACTGACCACAGATTACCTGAATAACAAAAAAATGATCCCTCTTCCTGCCACCCGGCGAAATGGCAATGGTAAGAAACTGGTCATTACAGGTGCAAAGGGAAATAACCTGAAAAATATTTCTGTGCCTTTCCCACTGGGTTTATTTATTTGTGTAACAGGAGTCTCGGGCAGCGGTAAATCCTCCCTGGTAAATGAAACATTGCATCCAATTCTCAGCCAGCAGTTCTATCGTTCAGTGAAAGATCCCCTCCCATATGAAGTTATTCATGGTATAGAGCTGATTGACAAGGTGATAGAAGTGAATCAGTCTCCGCTTGGCAGAACACCCAGATCAAATCCAGCCACCTATACCGGTGTTTTTTCTGATATCAGGAAGTTGTTTGAACAGACACCGGAAGCCAGGATCCGGGGTTATAAGGCCGGAAGGTTTTCTTTCAATGTATCAGGAGGCAGATGTGATGAATGCAAGGGAGCCGGACTGCAGGCCATTGAGATGAACTTCCTGCCGGATGTTTATGTACAATGTAAGGAATGTGGAGGGCGAAGATATAACAGGGAAACCCTGGAAGTGAAGTACAAAGGTTATTCTATCAGCGAGGTCCTGGGATTTACGATCAATAAATCCGTTGAATTTTTCCAACATATCCCTGCCATTTCGAACAAGCTGAAAACATTGCAAGATGTCGGATTAGGGTATATTACCCTTGGACAGCCATCAACTACTTTATCCGGGGGTGAATCCCAACGGGTAAAACTGGCAGCGGAACTGGCCCGGAAAGACACCGGAAAAACCCTTTATATTCTTGATGAACCGACAACCGGACTTCATTTCGATGATATACGCATCCTTCTCGAGGTATTAAATAAGCTGGTTGACCGTGGAAATACAGTGATCGTAATTGAACATAATATGGATGTGATCAAGGTGGCTGACTATATTATTGATCTTGGCAAGGAAGGAGGTATACGGGGTGGCGAAGTAATGTGTACCGGAACACCTGAAGAGATTGCACAATGTGAAACAAGTTATACAGCGGGATTCCTGAAAGAAGAACTGAAACGGTCTTTCGGTGCCTTGACCGGGGAATATCCAAAAAAATCAAAATAATTAAATAAGCAAGCATGAGCAGCAACGAAGAAAAAGTTATCAAAGCCTTCGAAAACAAGGATTGGAATGAAATCCAGGCGGCAGATTCCTGGCGGATCTTTAAGATCATGTCTGAATTTGTTGAAGGATTTGAAAAACTGGCCAGGATTGGTCCTTGCGTCTCCATATTTGGTTCGGCCAGGACCGGTCCTGATAAAAAGTATTTTAAACTGGCCGAGGAGATCGCATTTCAGCTTACCCAGCGGGGGTATGGTGTGATTACAGGTGGCGGTCCGGGTATTATGGAAGCTGCAAATATGGGAGCCAAGCGAGGAAAGGGGAAATCAGTGGGGATAAATATTGACCTGCCCTTTGAACAGGAAGCCAACCTGTTTATCGATCCGGACAAGCTCATCACATTCGATCATTTTTTTGTCAGGAAAGTTATGTTCATGAAATATGCACAGGGCTTTATTGTCCTGCCAGGTGGATTTGGTACACTGGATGAATTTTTTGAAGCCATTACCCTGATACAGACAGACAAAATAGGAAAATTCCCCATCGTCCTGGTCGGGAAATCCTACTGGGAAGGCCTGATCAAGTGGGTTAAAGATGTGATACTGGAAGAAGAACAAAATATCAGCGAAGAAGATATGGAACTTTTTATCGTTGTGGATGATGCCGAAGAGGCTGTTGATCACATAGAGCAGTTTTATTCAAAATACCTTCTCAGTCCTAATTTTTAGTAACCTGCCCGCCGTCTTTATCGTATATGTCTGTTAAGCAAAAACTTAAAAGCAGTAAGATATTGTTAATTTATTATTTTGAATTGTTACCAAATATTTCTGATATTTACATGTTTGATGTAAAACATTGATAATCTTATGATTAAATCAATTACCGCAGTTTTACTGCTGTTCCTGGGCACTGCCATGCTGATGGCCCAGGACCCGGTGTCCGTTAAAATGACAGTTCCCTCAGTAGTTGGAGCCGGGCAGGAATTTCGTGTATCCATTACCATCGATAAGGGGAAACTTGAAGAGTTCAGCAGGTTACAACAGGAATTGCCTGCAGGATTGGAGGCCAGGCAGGAGAATTCAGGTTCAGCTGACTATAGCTTTGATAACCAGAGAGTAAGATTTATCTGGTTAAAGCTGCCTTCGGAAAGCCCAATACTCCTAAACTACAAGGTATCGGTGAATGAGAGACTGAAAGGGACCTTTACCCTTGGTGGAGAATTTTCTTATGTTGAGAACAATGAAAGGAAATCGGTTAACCTTCAGAGCGAGAATATCAACATCACACCCTCACCAACTATCAGTGCCGATAAGCGAATTGATATCGGCTCATATGCCTCTGTCATTACAACCGAACAGATAAGCACGCCGGCATCCAGCACTGTTACATGTATACGGCAAACCCCATACAAGGCTAGAACGGGCAATGATATCATGGTGAATTTGCTGGTTTACAAGAGGGACATGAATAAGTTTGCCAAGATTGAGGAACAGATCCCTTTGGGATTCCAGGCAGTGGCAGTGGAATCAAGGGAGGGACTATTTACATATAAAGAAGGGGTAGCCAAATTTGTATGGATGAACCTGCCGGAGGAACCCGGTTTCACCGTCAGTTACAGGTTGATTCCTGAAGCTTCGAAAAGCATCGACGATCTTCAGATCAGTGGTAAGCTTTCCTATATTCTGGAAGGGCGGAATATCTCTGTCGACGTTGCCCAGATGGATGTATACCTGAACGAGATCAGTAACGCGAACATTGAGGCTCTTATGGCTTCCATAGGCAAAGGGGAAGAACCACCTGCATATAAACCACCGGTCCAGGCTGAGCAGGAGGAAATCAAACCTCCTCCTGTAAATGAAGAGAAACCTGTCGTTAAAGAGGAAAAACCTGTTGTCAAGGAAGAAACACCTGTCGTCAAGGAGACCCGAACAGTTGGTACAGGATCCTCCGGCATTCCTGATAGGCAACGCCTGCCTGTTCAGGATGGTATATATTACAGGGTTCAGCTGGCTGCCGGGAGCAGGTTCACCGATGCGGACAAAACATTTGCTGCCAATAATTTAACGAGGCCTGTCCTTGTGGAAAGACACAATGGCCTGTATAAATATACAGTTGGCTCCTTCAGTAATTACGACCAGGCAAATGAATTTAGGAAAACCGTTGTATCCAAGGGCGTCAGTGGGGCGTTTGTTGTCGCTTACAGAAATGGTAAAAGGATCAATGTAATTGATGCCAGGAAGGCAACGGGAGGCTGATATACACCCGTATGAGATACAGGATTTCAATAGCGTTATTTTATTCCCTGGCAGCAATGCTTACTCTGCCAGGCCGGGCTAATGCACAGGAAATCGACTTTGATTCACTCCTGATCAGAAAGGTAGAAGTTGAGAATCCTACCTATATGCCTGTGATAGGTGTAGCATTCGGAACCATGCACTTTTTCGGAGACGTCAAGAATAGTTTTCCGACACCTTTAAGTGACAGGTCTGGATTCAAGGTTAATGTTTCATCCCCTCCCTTTGACAGGCAAAAGACATTCGTTGTAAATTTTTCCCTCCTTTTCGCAGAAGTGACCGGCAATGAACGATCATATCTAGACCTGGACAGGAACCTGAATTTTCATTCCACCATCAATGCTTTTGGTGTGGGTGTGGAGTATAATTTTGGCCATCTATTTAAAAAGGAATCTCCTGTTCTGAGACCATTTGTATCCATCGGTTTTGAACCCTTCCTTTTCAGTGCCAAGGGCGACCTGTGGAGGGGGAACGTAGCATATCATTACTGGTCAGATGGAACCATAAGGAATATACCTGAAGCTGAAGGGGACTTCATGCGCAGTGAGCTCATAATGAGGGATTGGGACTATGAAACTGACCTTCGCGAAGCAGATCTATACGGACTTGGAAATTACCGGCAGTTCAGTTTTGCAGTGCCCATTGATTTTGGCCTTGATTTTAACATCAGTGAGCGGATGAAAATGAGACTCGGTACCACCTTTCACCTAACATTTACAGACCTGATAGATAATGTTAGCTCGGACGGGGAAGGAGTCACCGCAAATTCCGTCAATGATCATTTTGCCTTCACTTATGTCGGCCTGCACCTGGATCTTTTCTCAGAGCCAAAGGTCAGGACCGAGGAATTACTGTTTGCCGAATTGGATGATTTTGATTACCTGATGTTTGAAGATGAGGATGGTGATGGTATCGTGGATGGGGTTGATGAGTGTCTGGGGACACCGGAAGGTGTGGAAGTTGATTCCACCGGATGTCCCTGGGATTATGACCAGGATGGTGTTCCTGACTATATGGATGATGAAGACTCATCTCCCGGGGCCATCGTGAATGAGCAGGGAGTTGAAATGAGTGAGAATGAACTGGAAAGCCTGCTGGCGACACCAAATGCCATTTCAAGGAGCGAACTTGATCTGTACCAGGTCCCATCTGAACAAAGAGAACGTATGAGCTTTGATCAGTTAGATGAAAAATTACACGGCCTTGATCTGGATGGAGATAAATACCTGAGCTTTGACGAATTGCTGCTGGCCATCGATGACTTCTTTGATTTTAAATCCTTTATGTCTACTGATGAGGTCTACGAGGTCATCAATTTCTTCTTTGCCCAATAAGCCATCAATGCTTATTTCAGTTTTCCCAGGCGTTCCATATCTCGCTTCATGTCTTTCTTTTTGATGGCCTCACGCTTGTCGTATTTTTTCATGCCTTTTGCAAGCGCAATTTCCAGTTTGGCATAACCAGTCTCATTAATGAAAACGCGCAATGCGATAATGGTCAGTCCCTTTTCCCTGGTCTGCTTCTCCAGCTTATTGAGTTCCTTTCTATTCAGCAAAAGCTTGCGGTCACGATAAGGGTCATGATTGTTATAACTTCCCTGGTCATAAGCTGAGATTCTCATGTTTGTTACCCATAGCTCATTTTCCTTGAACAGGCAATAGGAATCTGACAGGCTTGCCTTTCCCATACGGATGGATTTAATCTCCGTGCCTGTAAGCTTCATGCCTGCTACCAGTTTATCAATGATCTCATAATCGAAATAAGCCTTCTTGTTCTTTATGTGTATCCTGTTATTCATCCCTTTTCATCAGGCTGCAAAGTTAATAAGTTTTTTTGCGACCTTTGCCTGTATGGCTGCAAACATTCCATACAATCTGGTCACGGTATTGGGACATACAGCCGGTGGAAAAACAAGATTTGCTGCATGTCTGGCTGAAAAGCTTAAGGGTGAAGTGATCAGTGCAGATTCCAGGCAGGTATACCGCCACATGGACCTGGGCACTGGCAAGGATTATGAGGATTATCTGGTCAACGGCAAACAGGTTCCTGTCCACCTCATCGATATCCAGGAACCCGGCTATGAATATAATGTCTATGAATATCAAAACGATTTTATCAACGTATTCCAGGAAGTACGAGCGCGCGGCTCAATACCTGTCTTATGTGGTGGTAGCGGCCTGTATATTGAAGCGGTACTGAAAGGCTACAGGCTGATCCGGGTCCCGGTGAACCATGAACTCAGGTCAACGTTTGAGCAGGAAAGTATGGATGACCTGACAGCCAGACTGGCGGGGATCAGAAAACTGCATAACAAGACGGATATTGTAGACAGGAAACGCTTGATCAGGGCGTTGGAGATCGAGGTTTATTACCAGGAGCATGCGGAGCTGGATGAAGAGATGCCTGTAATACTACCCATTATACTCGGGATCAAATTCGACAGGCTATCACGTCGAAAGAGGATCAGTGAACGGTTGGCAGAAAGGCTTGACCGGGGAATGATAATGGAAATCCAGTCCCTTATTGATAAAGGTGTCACTCCCGAAAAACTGATTTATTATGGTTTGGAATACAAATACATAACGGAGTACCTGACAGGGCAAACCACTTACGAAGAAATGTTTGCCAACCTTGAGACTGCCATCCATCGTTTTGCCAAGCGGCAAATGACGTGGTTCAGGAGAATGGAACGTCTGGGCGTAAAGATCCACTGGTTCGACGGATATCAACCACTTGAAGAAAAGATCGAAAGAGCTGTTCTACTCTGCCATGATTAGCACGAAGCATGCTACAGACCAAAGACCCTTATTCAGCTTAGAAATCCCATTTTACCTGGTTCATCATGAAAACCAGGGCAAGTATGATCAATAAATTAAAGGTCGCGACCAGGTAATTAAAGGATTTGCGATTCTTTTTAAAACGCCTCCTGATCATGATCCCAATGTTGGGGATGAAAAACGAGACGAGTACGATAATGTAATAAATGACAGAAGTCCCGTCATCCATAATCTCCTCAGTGTTCACCTCACTATCTGCAAAAAATAGGACCAGGTATACAAAGGCCAGGAAAAAGGCCAGGTATACCAGGTAGGATATTTTCAGTATAGCAGTGGATACCTTTCGCTTCCTGTGAAGCCTGAATGGTTTCAGGAGAATAATGGCAATAACGTATACGAACAGGAAGGTGGCGATGAAAATAAAATGCAGCAGGAACTGGAAAAAATTATTCATGCCGTGGAATATTGTTTCTACGAATGTAAGAAAAAAGATGGCATCCGGAGCACTCCTGATTCACAGATCGCTATTTCAGCCACCTGTCAAGCCAACCGAAAAACTCCCGTTGCCAGAGTATGGCATTCTGGGGTTTTGTCACGAAATGCGTTTCTTCAGGGAATACCAGTAACCTGGCAGGTATGTCCCTTAACCTGGCTGCATTGTATGCCTCCAGGCTCTGGGTATAGGGTACCCTGAGGTCCATCTCACCTGTTATGATCATGATGGGGGTATCCCATTTATCTATATGCCTGTGGGGTGAGAACTGGTAATTCCTTGGGGTAGGTTTATCCCAATAGGCGCCACCATTATCAAAATTCACAAAAAAAGTTTCCTCTGTTGCGGTGTACATGCTTTCCAGGTTGTAGATACCGCAGTGGGAAATAAATGTTTTGAACCTCCCCTCATGGATACCTTCAAGGTAGAAAGTTGAATACCCACCGTAACTTGCCCCTATGGCCCCAAGTCTTTCTTCATCCACATAAGGCTCAGCACTCAAAGCATCAATGGCGCTCAGGTAATCTTTCATGTTCTGTCCACCGTAATCTGTAGAGATCTGCAGGTTCCACTCATGTCCAAAGGTCGGGAGTCCCCTTCGGTTGGGTATCACCATAATGTATTCATGGGCTGCCATAAGCTGGAAATTCCAGCGATAGTGAAAATCAGGGTTAATGGCATTCTGAGGACCGCCCCCACAGAACAGGATGGCCGGGTATTTCTTACTGGCATTGAAATTTGGTGGATAGACCACCCATACCAACATGTCCTTATTGTCGGTTGTTTTTACCCAGCGCTCCTCGTACTTCGGAACTTTGATATGGTCATAGATCTTATCATTGGTATGCGTCAACTGGCTCGCCTCGCCGCTGGCAGGATCGACAAGGAAAATCTCCGTGGCGTATGCGATATCCTGCTTGGTAGCTACCATCTTTTCCCCTGCAAGGGCAAAAGAACCATATGTATGAGGTCCTTCGGTGATTTGCCGGATTTCCTTGCTCTCTACATCCATCTCATAAAGCTGGAAGGTGGCATGGATGCCGCTGATGAAATAAAGTTTATCTCCCTTCCATATAACATGGTCTACATTCTGGTCAAAACCTTCTGTCCAGTATTCCTTCTGTCCACTTGCGAGGTCGATCACAAAAAGCCTTACCTGGTCCGCTTCATACCCGGGCGTGGCCATACTCTGAAAGGCCAGCTTGCTACCATCTTCCGAAAAAGATGGATATTTATCGTATCCCGGCATTCCAGATGTCAGGTTTTTTGTATCACCTGATGCCAGGTTATAAAGGTAAACGTCTGAGTTGGTGCTCATGGCATACTCCCTGCCTTTCATTCTCTTACAGGTATAGGCGATCTGTTTCCCGTCCGGACTCCACGTGATCTCAGCATCATCAAAATATGGAGCAAGGGGGGCATCCCAAAGTTCGCCCTCCATGATATCAAGAGGTACGCCTGGTCCTGATTCGTCGTAACTTGCTACAAAAATATGGCTATATGCGTAGTCATGCCATGCATTCCAGTGCCGGTACATCAGGTCATCAATGATCCTTACATTGGTTTCGGGTAGATCCGGATAGACCTCCTGGGCTGTCTCCTCAAGCTTCACATCCATCGTAAGCAGGATATTAGTGCCATCGGGCGACCAATCAAAGCTGTTGATATCGGACTCTAGAGAGGATACCTGTTTTTTTCCATTGCCATCAGGTCCCATTTCCCATAATTGACCCCCGCTGAGGAATCCGATCTTATCTCCGGTCGGGTACCACTTGGGACTGTAATACTTCCCTGCTCCGTCTGTCAGCCGGGTTGGTTCGCCGCCTTCTATGGAAATTTTAAAAATATCACTGATGCTTTTGTTTGTTCTCACATCATATCTGCTAACGGTATAGAGGACTTCTTTTCCATCGGGGGAAAGGTTCATGCTGCCTAGCCTGCCGAACTTCCAAAGGATCTCCGCGGTCAGGACACCCCCGGCGATCTCTTCCTGGGTGAGGGTCCCTGAGAAATCACCGACAACGCTGGCTTCTTCTTGGGGAGCTTGGGTACATGAGGATAATAGGATGCCTGCACATAACAGGATACAAAGGAAAAAGCGATTCATGATATTTTTGGTTTAGTAGGTTACGTCAAGTATTACGGTGGACTAAAATACATAATCTAAAAAAAAATGCTACCCGAAGCAGCGTGTTGGATAGCATTAATTTTATACGGACAAGATCCGGGGTTATTTTTTTGTCCCGTTAAAGGTTTCCACGATCTTGGTCTCAATTTCGTCTGCCAGTTCAGGATTATCCAGCATTAAGCTCTTTACGGCATCCCTGCCCTGACCGAGTTTGGTATCAGCATAGCTGAACCAGGATCCGCTTTTTTTGATAATCTCCAGATCGACGCCCAGGTCTATCAACTCGCCGGTCCGGGATATGCCTTCTCCGTATATGATATCAAACTCGGCTTTTCTGAAGGGTGGGGCGAGTTTATTCTTGACAATTTTGACCTTCGTACGGTTTCCTTTTACCTCATCACCATCCTTTATTTGCCCAACCCTCCGAATATCAATACGGACAGATGAATAGAATTTCAATGCATTACCACCCGTGGTAGTTTCAGGGTTTCCAAACATTACACCGATCTTTTCTCTCAGCTGGTTGATAAACATACAGGTAGTATTGGTCTTGCTGATATTGGCAGTAAGCTTCCGTAAGGCTTGGGACATCAACCTTGCGTGTAAACCCATTTTAGAATCACCCATCTCACCTTCGATCTCCGATTTAGGGGTTAGGGCGGCGACAGAATCGATTACGATGATATCGATCGCTCCCGATCGGATGAGGTGATCCGTAATTTCCAGGGCCTGTTCCCCATTATCCGGCTGGGAAATATAGAGGTTCTCTACATCAACTCCTAAATTTTCAGCATAGAAGCGGTCGAAAGCATGTTCAGCATCGATGAATGCTGCAATACCTCCTGCCCTCTGGGCTTCTGCAATGGCATGGATAGCCAGGGTCGTTTTTCCAGAAGATTCCGGGCCGTAGATTTCAATAACCCTTCCCCTGGGATAACCCCCGACTCCGAGTGCAACGTCCAGGGAAATTGATCCGGAGGGAATGAAAGCTATATCTTCGATGGCATTATCACCCATTTTCATGATGGTGCCTTTTCCATAGCCCTTTTCTATTTTATCCAGCGTAAGCTGTAATGCTTTTAATTTCTCCTGTTTGATTTTGCTTCCGTTCGATTCTTCGCTCATTATGATTGGATTAATGTTTTTATGCAGGGCGGCCTGTTACTTCAGCCTTTTAATGCATCCAGTATCTGGTTTGTATGGTTCTTTGTGTCAACTTTGTTGATGATTTTAAGGATTACTCCCTGTTCATCAATGATAAATGTTTTCCGTAGGATGCCTTCGTATTCTTTTCCATACAACTTTTTAAGTCCCCATGCCCCATAGGCCTTCAGTATCTCCTTGCCTGAGTCAGAAATCAGGTTAAAGGGCAGATTATACTTATCGATGAAATTCTGATGAGATTTTTCACTGTCAGCACTGACTCCGATTACCTCAAACCCTTTCTTTATCAGCTCCCTGTAATTATCTCTCAGGTTACATGATTCGGTCGTACAACCCGGGGTATTATCTTTCGGATAAAAGTAGAGAATCACTTTCCTGCCCTGCAGGTCTTTCAGAGATATCGCGTTTCCCGACTGGTCTTTGCCCGAAAAATCAGGTGCCTTCATGCCTTCTGCCAGTTCTGTCATTATGATTTTCTTATAATAGTGAATGCAAAATTACAAAGTTTGAGAGAAATTCCATCCCTGGTTCTTCCCATATAAGCAAATTGTTAATATTTTTACCATATCTTAATGGCATCCGGGATCAAATATATGTTGCATAATAACGCTTTTTAACTTCAGAATGTTCAAGTCACTCAGAAAATACAGCATATTCTGGATCATCCTGGTCTTCGGTTCACTGACTGGCTTATCTGCAAATCCGGCCGATACCTTACAGGTCTTTTATCAAGACAGTACCTTAAATGCTTTCCTTGACCAGGCGATCACCTATCAGCAACAGGCAGATTCATTCTATGAACTTTCAATTAACTGGAGGAAGGAGATCATGAAAATGGATGATCCCGCCGAGCGTACAGCTTTGCAGAGAAGGATAGCCGCGGCAGAGGACAGTACGGGGATTTACAGGGAGATGGCCATTGTATATTTTGCCTACGTAAATAGCAGGCTACCTGTTGAAAAACGACTAAGTCCCTGGCTGGTAAAAGACACTGTATTGGATGGCATTACCGTTTACCAGTACAGGCTGACAGATGATTTCCTGGCCAAGCTGAATGAAAAAACGGAAGCTCTATCTGCATCGGGCGAGCCTGAGTTTGACACATCCGGCAAAGGATTTAACTTCAAAATATACAATCAGTCCCCATACAGTGCAGCGCAGACCTTCGAATATGATTTTCCACTTCCCGCCGGAGTATTTTACCGGATACAGCTTGCTGTATACAAGAACCGGCTGGCTCCGGATCATTTTAAAGGACTTTCCCCCATTACCACTGAGAAAATTCCTGATAAGAACCTGATAAGATTTTTCGTGGGTAAATTTTACAGGTTCGAAGATGCCAGGAGCGCTTTGGTAAAGGTCAGGGCCTATGGACACACTGATGCCTTTATCATCGGTTATTATAACGGAACAAAGGGGACGTTTACGAAACTGCAGGAATTGGAACGGTATCCTTAAGCGTCCATGCATGTGATTTAGGAAAGAAATGCTTATTTTTGTTCATTACTGATCTGGGAAGCATGTCTGAAAAAGAGAAATCGAGAGAGTTTCCGGAATTTGAGGAATTCTATGATGTAGATGGAGCTGAAGAGAATTCCCTGATCCTGCATAACGACGATGTAAATACATTCGAATTCGTGATCGAATCACTTATCGATGTCTGCAAACACACTGACGAGCAAGCAGAACAGTGTACCTATCTGATTCATTATAAAGGAAAATGTGATGTCAAGAAGGGCTCATTTGACTTTCTCAGGCCCTTAAGGCATGATCTGGTTGAGAGGGGACTGAATGCTACGATTGATTAAGTTTTCATATATCATTTAACCATATGTCAATACTCGCTATAATTCTAATAATCGTCCTCGGCATCCTGCTTTTCGTCGTGGAGTTCCTGCTGATACCTGGAGTTACTATTGCTGGTATTGGTGGGGCCGTATTGATGGGTGTTGCAGTATACATGTCCTATAAAACACATGGCAATACCATAGGTAATTATACATTGATTGCGACATTGATCCTGACCATTGGAGGGTTTGCCTACGCCCTTAGGGCCAAGACATGGAAACGCCTGGCACTGAATAAGGATATTGATGGGAGGGTAGAGGTTGGCCTGGAAAATGAAACCGTCAAAGTCGGAGACAGGGGAGAGTCAATAACCCGCATGGCACCGGTTGGAAAAGTACTGATCAACGGGCTTGTCGTGGAAGGAAAGTCCCAGAGAGGATTTCTGGACCAGCACACCCCTGTTGAGGTCATAAAGGTCTTAAACACACAAGTTATTATAAAACCAATTAAAGAAAAATAAATATGGAAGGTTCAGCAATAGGAATTTACATTGTCATTATCGTTGGATCCATAATTGGCTTATGGATCATCTTTTATTTCATCCCGGTAGGACTCTGGTTCTCCGCCCTGATTTCAGGGGTGAGGATTTCATTGCTTCAACTGATCCTGATGCGTTGGCGGAAGGTACCACCCAACATCATTGTCAGGGCCATGATTGAGGCCCACAAGGCGGGATTAGGGGAGATCAAACGGGACGAACTCGAAGCACACTACCTGGCGGGCGGACATGTGGAAAAAGTTGTACATGCCCTGGTTTCAGCTGCGAAGGCCAATATTGAGCTGTCATTCCAGATGGCAACGGCCATTGACCTGGCCGGCCGTGATGTGCTTGAGGCGGTTCAAATGTCGGTAAATCCGAAGGTGATAGATACACCTCCCGTGGCGGCTGTGGCCAAGGACGGTATACAGTTGATCGCCAAGGCAAGGGTTACGGTACGTGCATCCATCAAACAACTGGTTGGGGGTGCTGGAGAGGAAACCGTCCTTGCAAGGGTAGGTGAAGGAATTGTTTCATCCATCGGTTCAGCAGACTCACACAAAGCAGTGTTGGAAAATCCGGATTCCATCTCGAAGGTGGTACTTGAAAAGGGACTGGATGCCGGAACGGCTTTTGAGATCCTGTCCATTGATATTGCCGATGTGGATATTGGAAAGAACATCGGTGCCCAATTACAAATGGACCAGGCTGAAGCAGATAAGAATATTGCCCAGGCCAAGGCTGAGGAACGCCGTGCAATGGCGGTAGCCGTCGAGCAGGAGATGTTGGCCAAGGCCCAGGAAGCCAGGGCTAAGGTAATTGAAGCTGAGGTGGAGATCCCGCTGGCGATGGCAGATTCTTTTAGGAAGGGTAAACTGGGTATCATGGATTACTATAAATTTCAAAACATCCAGTCCGATACGGATATGAGGGAATCCATTTCCAAGAGTACAGGAGGAGCCGGTGAGACGAAAAAGAAATAATCCCTGGTAATAGAAACAAACAAAGAATTCTCAATAGCAAAGGGTGTTAAAACGTCGCTGACATTTGGGCAAACCCAAATGAAGGCTCCTTTTTTAACACCCTTTGCCATTAGAAATAGTTTATTCTATTAGCCTGCAGCAATTTCTTTTCCCCGCCACCCAATCTCCCGGTACCATCTGCGAATGATAATGGATTTTACTATCTTTCGAAAATGGATCAGTCTCATTCCATTAAAACCCCCCTTACTGGTCTTGCCATTCTTGCTGTCCTGGGACCATCCATCGTATGGGCCTCGGAGTATATAGGATCAGGTGAAGTCATTCTGGCCACAAGAAATGGTGCCATTTTCGGTACCGGGATCATGTGGGTGATCATCAGCGGTATTTTTCTCAAATTCTGGATAGGCATGAGTGGTGCCAGGTATACCGTTTGCACCGGCGAAGGGATGATTGATATGTTTTCCCGGATGCCGGGCCCGAAGAACTGGGCCGTCTGGATTGTGCTAGTAGCCCAGTTCATTTCCGCCACCATTGCTATTGGATCCATAGCTACAGCCTCTGGTGTATTCCTCAGCAGCATACTGCCAATCAGCCATTCAATAGGGGGATGGATAGTTACTGTTTTTGCATTCCTGGTCGCCTGGGTAGGGAGATTCAACTGGATCAAGGTGGTTATGAGCTTCCTGGTTTTGATCATGATCATTGGTGTGTTCTGGGTGGCAGTCAGTGTATTTCCCGGTTGGTCCGAATTTCTGCACGGATTCGCCCCACAGTTCCCGGCTGTGCCGGATTGGGCATTAGCCCAGGGTGTAAGCGACAATCCATGGAAGGAGATCCTTCCGCTGCTGGGTTGGGGAGCTGGGGGATTTGCCAGCCAGGTATGGTACAGTTACTGGGTGATGGGTGCAGGCTATGGTGCTGCGCGGAAAGATGTCTACGGAAAGCCTGCGGATATCGTAAGATTAAAAGATTTTTCCATAGAAGAAGCCAAAAAACTGTTGGGGTGGAGCCGCATTGTCTATTATGATTCTTCTGTGGCAATTGTGCTTGGCACTCTTATTACGATCGGTTTCATGATCGCTGGTGCAGGTGTATTGAGACCAGAGCAATTGGCTCCCAGTGGTGAGCGTGTGGCACTTCAATTGTCAGAAATATTCTCATCACGGTGGGGCAGTGCAGGAGGATTCCTTTTCCTGCTGGGTGGTACGGCAGCTCTGGTAGGTACCCTTGTTGGGCAATTGGCTGGCTGGCCCCGCCTGTTGGCAGATTGTTTTCGCATCTGCATCCCTGCCTTTAACCGAAAATTTAAATGGCTAATGCAATTCCGCCTGTTCCTGACCTTCTTTTTCCTTTCCAATATGATCATCGTTTACAGCTTCAACCTGCGGCCAGTGGCCCTTATAAAACTGGGTGCACTCCTGGATGGATTGCTGCTGACACCCCTGCAGGCATTGTGGATAGGAATTGGTTTATATATTGTGATGCCCCGTCTTTTCAGACCTGAGGTGGGGAAGATTCTACGGCCCAACTGGGTGTTGGGTACCGGCCTGATTATCGCCTTTCTGGTTTTTGGTTATTTTTGTGTTGTCCAGTTGCCGGCAGTATTCAGGTAGGGAACTTTTTTAAAGATTGTTCGTAAAATTCACCAGCTTTACAATATCAAGATTTAATAACCGTTTTGTGAAAAACCAAAAACAATGAAAACGATCCTAACCAAAGCACTTGTTGTTTTTTCAATCATCCTGTTGTCTTTTCAATTAAATGCCCAGACAAAAATCAATAAACTTGAAATTGAAGGAGATGCAGTAGAGATTGTTACCTCCAAATCAATGACGGCAGATGTAAACGGTACACTTTCCACGGGAGAATCATTAACAACAGAATGTTACCAGGGGATGTGCTATGTCACAATAGATTACAAGGGCCGAAAGGTTACAGCTCCCATTGGGGACAGAATAACCATTGCACAGGTCTGGGAATATGATTTTGGCGGGGATGGTGACAAAGAACTGATCGTGGTCAACGATTATAAAGGGTCTTCTGTACTCTATGTATTTGCCTATTCACGGGGGATCATACAGAAGTTGTATGAGAAGGAAATATTCAATAACCGAACGGTTTTGAAGCCTAACTATATTGAGTTTTATCTTCCCAGGGGCCTCGATACTATCTGGCATTATTACATGGGCACTTTCTGGCAGATGAAACCTGTTGATTAATTTGTCACAGCGTAAACAGAATAATTCACATTTCTTCCGCATTGAGATTTTCTTTTCTTGCACTAAGGTATAATGATGCCTTTGTATAGGCTTTTAAAAGCTTATTGCGTATTTTAACATTAAGGGATTTTTCCTAAATTGTAAAAAAATACGTCTATGAAACCAAGAATTATTACTTATTGCCTGGTCCTGTACACCCTGACCACGGTGCCGGTTTTTTCTCAGGCAGATTATGTTCCTTCAGCATCCAATCTTGAATCCCGGGAATGGTTCCAGGATGCCAAATTCGGACTTTTCGTTCACTGGGGAGTATACAGTGTGATGGGAGGTGGCGGAGATATGGGAATTGCAGAGTGGATCATGGAAAGAAAAGAGATCCCTGTTGATCAATATGAGAAATTGCCGGATTTCTTCAATCCTGTTGCTTTTGATGCTGCAGAATGGGTTTCCATGGTTAAAGAGGCCGGGATGAAATATATCACCATTACCTCAAAGCATCATGATGGATTTGCCATGTATGATTCGAAAATTTCAGATTATAATGTGGTGGACCGGGCCAGATACGGGAAAGATATCATAGGCATGCTCAAGGAAGAATGTGATAAGCAGGGGATAAGATTGTTTTTTTATTATTCCCAGCTGGACTGGCATCATCCTGATTATTATCCCAGGGGCCGGACCGGGAATTTCACAGGGCGGCCGGAGTCGGGGGACTGGGATGCGTATATCAATTATATGAATGCCCAGCTGACTGAATTGCTAACCCAGTATGGTGATGTGGGGGGAATATGGTTCGATGGGATGTGGGATCAGTGGGATGCTCCATGGAGGCTGGATGAAACATATGCATTGATCCATAAACTTCAGCCACAAACCCTGGTAGGAAGCAACCATCATAAGATGCCTATTCCCGGAGAAGATTTCCAAATGTTCGAAAAGGACTTGCCAGGACAGAATTCCATGGGGTTCAACCAGACAGGTATCGGAGAACTTCCACTTGAGACCTGCGAAACCATGAACGGATCCTGGGGTTATAATATCAAGGATACCAAGTTTAAGTCGACGGAAGACCTGATCCATATGCTTGTCAGGGCGGCTGGACTCAACTCTAATCTCTTGTTGAATACAGGTCCCATGCCGGATGGAAGGATACAACCTGAAAATGTGGCTACCCTGAAGGAAATGGGTAAGTGGTTGAAACAATATGGTGAAACCATCTACGGCACACGAAGCGGTCCAACAGGTGCAAAGAAGTGGGGTGTAAGCACCTGGAAGGATAACAAAATATTTGTGCATATCCTTGGTGCTGAAGATCCTGTACTTTATGTACCCATGGCCGGGCAAAAGGTAGCAAAGGCCTATGCATATGGCAGCGGTGAAAAGATCACCTTCAAGAAGCAATCTGAGGGTGTTTTATTAAGCCTACCTGATATTTCAGAAGATATTATAGATTATATCATTGTATTGGAGTTTTAGAGTAAGATATGGCTTACCAACCTATTGAAAATTATGCCATTATTGGTAATATGCGGTCAGCCGCCCTCGTAGGGCTGAATGGCTCCATCGACTGGTTTTGCTTCCCGCACTTTGATTCTCCCAGTGTATTTGCCTCCATTCTTGATGAAAAGAAAGGTGGACATTTCAGGATCTCAGCAATGGATCCAAAAAGCAAATACAAGCAATATTACTGGCCGGATACCAACGTACTGATCACAAGAATTTACAATGAAGACGGCATCGTCGAGATCACAGATTACATGCCTGTTGGAAAAGAAATTGTGAATGAATATGATTATATGATTATTCGGC
>RCNC010000791.1_pt1 | contig 23764 bp, 18 predicted proteins | sample 2041301 | NCBI WGS metagenome assembly RCNC01 (sample SAMN09708231, study PRJNA481090) | Marine sediment metagenome, whole genome shotgun sequencing project. | biome: marine sediment; feature: ocean; material: sediment; isolation source: Sewage treatment plant 13A marine sediment (STP13A) ...
GTTCCGGTAGTAATATCATGAACAACTCCATCATCTGGAAACAGGTCTATTTCCATATTACCATCCGGATCGGTATAATCTCTGAATTGCTTCGTTTTCTTGTTGTATTCTACAACGCCTCCGCCCCAGGCGGCAATAAATATTTTACCGTCTCCGCTACAAACCCCATAGGTCCAGGGTTCATGCATTGGAGCGTTCTGTTCGGTAAATATCTCCCATCTTTTGCTATATGTATCGTATTTTCCAGCGCCTCCACCGGTAGCGACCCAAACGTCTTTCCCATCACAGGTAACGGCGTAGATGAGGTCATTAGGCATTCCACTGTTCATTTGGTTAAAGTTTTCAAACTTTCCGGCCGACCAAAGGGAAAGCCCTCCCATGGTACCTAACCATACGTCACCTGTTTGCTCACTGATATCTATTGCTAAAACCCCGTTATGAGCAAGCCCGTCTTCTGTGGTATAAGTAGACCATTTTCCGTTTTCAAAAACCGCCAAACCCTCATGGGTACCCACCAAAACCCGATCCTCATCAATGCGTACGCAATATGCTTTGTCTCCCGGCAAACCATCCTTTGTTGTAAAACTCTTCCAATTCCCGTAAACAGGCATACTGCTCGATTCCATTTTTACAGTCAACTCCGGTGAAACATTAAGAGCCTGAAACTTTTCCAGGAAAGTCATATTCGCCATTACATGAGTATTTAAACTCATGCTATTGTTTTTCATAAAGCCCAATGAAACTAACACAGCTACTGTCAAAATCACTATGAGAATGAAGGGTTTATATATTGGATTTAGGTATTTCATAAGCCTGTTTTTAATTTGAATAGATTAATGAGCCATGTTGAATATCAAGGGTTTCTTCATCATATTCCGGGCTCCTTAACGATTTTAAATAATTCACAAGATCATTGAGCTCTGATTTACTCATATCATTAACATAACCATGTTTATCATCAGTACCGTAAATGGTCCATATTTCTTCCAAAGTTTTAGCTCGCCCATCATGTAAATACGGCGCTGAAGCAAATACATTGCTCAAATGAGGGGTGTCAAATGCTATGGAATCATCAGAAACTGCCAAGGTGCTTACGTCGGCTAATTTAAGATCAGTGTATAGAGGGGCCGGATGACAGGTTACGCATCGGTTGTTTTCTGGGATTGGATTTCCTGAATGATCTTCAGTTCTCTCATAAAGCATTTTTCCCCTTTGTTGTGAATCCGTTAATTCTCCAGTCGGATTATACATCAAATTTGGCGGCTGTTCGATCCCCCTCATGATATAAGCAGATATAGCATCAAGGTCCTTATAACTGAATTGCTCGGTCCTGGTCAGTACTGTTGAAAATCGCATACCATCCTGTTTGTATACCGTTTGATTCTTTCCATTCCATTTAAAAGGTGCTGTATCTCCTATTTCCCTAAGTGATTGCGTATTGGTCATATTGCGTCCCATGTCTTTGCCTGCCATATTATAGATCAGACCATCTTCATGATTATCGGGATGGCAGGTATAACAGGAATACTGCTTTTGAAAAGTATGACCTGCGTTATTAAAAAGTCTGCGCCCTTTTCTGGCTACAGTGATACGAACAGGGCCTCCCAGGTCGATTGACACCACCTTTTCAAGGGTTTCAGTATCGATCACCGAGATCTTGTCATTCAGCTGTTCTGCCACATAAAGTCTTTTACCATCTGAGGAAAGGGTCATTCCTTTGGGGTTTTCACCAGTTTTTATTCTTTTGATGACAAAGCTTCTGCTTAGATCTAAGTTATTGGCATAACTCCTTCTCAATTGAGGATTTGTTACCTGAAGCATTTTTCTTATTGAATCAATGGCAATCACAGAAATCATATCAACACCAGCACTAGACACGTAAGCCCTTTTACCATCAGGTGAAATTTCAATATCAAACGGATCAGGATAATAGGCATTTGGTTCGTCAAGTAAAAACTGGCTTATCCTGCCATTTTTATTCCTTTCCATTACTCCAATACCATGGGTCATCATCCAGCCACTCTCCACCTGTACTGAAGGCAATTGATTCTTGGGACGGATAAGGGTGAACATAGCAAGATCTCCATTGGGGGTGTAGGCCGAATTTTCCATAAGATAGGCGCCTTCTACGTTCTTTTTCAAGGCACGTTGTTTTTTTGTATTGATCAGGGTAATTTCTGTGATCAAAGGCTCATTATAGTCAGCTATATTAGCTCTTCTTCCCGTTACTAAGAGTTCTTCGTCAACAGGAGACAGAGAAATTCCTGTTGAATTATTTCCTGCATTCAGTCTTCTCACCTCTTTTTTCCCTTTCAATTCTATCACCGAAACATCCGAACCAAAACAATTGACCACATAAAGATATTTTTCTTCATGGTCAAGAGCTATACCTGCAGGTCCGTTACCCGTATCAATGGTATCCATTACCTTGAACGACTCCAAGTTAATCACGCTCACGTTGTCAGACCATTCATTACTCACATATGCCTTTTTACCTTGCTGATCGATAATAACCGAATGTGGATGCTTCCCTACTGGTATGTTTTTGACTACAACATTTATTTCAAGATCAACAACAAGCAATTCGTCGCTGTCTTGGGCCACTATATAAAGATATTTGTTGTTTTTATCCACAGCCAGATTGAAGGGCGAGTAATAGTCGGCATTGATCATTTTTGTGATCAATTTGTTCTTTGAGATAGGTACATGACAGGAAGTACACAGCAACGGATGATCGGATACGGCTGTTCTTTCATTTACATGTTCTCTGGCCAGTTGCCTGCCGGGATAGAACATAAGAAGTCCAAGCCCTAAAAGGAGCCCTAGAAAACCATATGTTTTTTTCCTCTTCATTTAAATATTATTGACTCGTTGCCATTAGCTGCTTTGGTTGTGGGATGAGAACAGGTGGTTTTAAGACCGATAAAGGTTGTCTGTTTTCGGGTACCATCTCATTTCCCTGATGACAACCCACACAAGCTCTTCTTTCATTGGGCCTCAAGTTGATCCAGCTACTTGGCCCATTCACTATTTTGCCCGACGTATCAAGTGTTTGTATTTGAAAGGGAGTATCAGCCTTAATTTCTAAATAAACCGAGCCATCACTTTCCACATCCACGACCCCCAATGAAGATTCAAGACCAAGCACCTCAATTTTAACGGCCTTTTCTTTATTTATAAACAAAGAATCTTGATGAAACCCAATAAAATTGATATCCTGACAAAGTAAAAGTCCTGTCTCCTCACTCATTTTCACTTCACTTGGAATCTTCTTGGGCATGTTTCGCAACTCAACGGCAACAGCTTCCAGTATTTGATACTGATCATCCTTAAAAACAAGTTTTCCAAAACTTGAATTCTTATAATCGAATTCATACAATCCATAATTCTCACTTTCTGCCGCTTTGTAACAAACAAGTGCATTTCCATTGTTTAATGGGCTCACCCCACTAAAATCTCCTGCCATTTCTCCATTGATGCTTTTTTTGCTATTCATAGGATTATTGTAAGCCAAAGTGAACAGCTCATCTTTACCTTCTTCATTCTTTTCAAGAAGTATAATTTGACCTTCTGCCGTTTCCCTCCCCTTAGCAATCAAATGATCTTTTTCCTGGCTCTTATAAAATAAAGTTTCCTTAGTTCCATCTGGCCTCATAACCATGAGCTTAAGATTATCGGGGCCAGAGTTGAACTGGTGGTTCATAGCCATTATTCGACCATCATGAAGAATCGTGCTTCCAAAATAAGATCCCGGACTGTACGTAATCTGCTGCTGTTGTGAACCATCAATGTGCATAACCATAAGAGCATGACCTTTATAACTTGATTCACGATCAGATGATCTGCTAAAAGCAATCCTCTCTCCTGGAAGATAAATAGGGTCCGTGCAGTTCTCTGTAGAATTGGTAAGTTGTGTATATCTTAAACTACCCAGATCCATTTCATAAATTTGCCAGATATCAGCATTCGATTTTTGTCCTGCGAAAACCATTTTATGCGCATCGAATGAAATATCAGGTGCACAGGCAGAATAAAAATCATCAGTAAGTGGCAAAGCAGAAATGGTTTCACTTTTGGGATTAATAGCCAGAATTTTCGCCCTTTTAAGAAAGCCCCTATGGGTCAAGGATTTGAATTCAGAAGCTTGCTGCTTATTATGAATAACCGTGATTAGGATACTTCCCTTCGTAGAAGTTTCGTTACATGAGGTCAAGGAATGCCCTATTGCAGAAACAAGGATTATAAAAATAAAAAACGATTGTAAACCTTTAAACATCTGTTTTTGTTTTCTATTGAGGTTCGACGACTTTCAGTATCTGATTGGCAGCCACTTTTTCTAGTATCTGATATTGGCCGGATGGCCACTTTATTTCAATGCGATCTATGACTTCATGATCAGCGATTCCGAAATGAATTCGTGAATCATTCTGAGAAAGATATCCGGTGGTACTTTTTTTCTGAGCGGTTTGAACCTGAGTATCCGTCATAATTTTTATTCGGCAACCGATTCCATCCTTATTGCTCAAAGTCCCCTCAAGATCCAGCATGAGCCAGTTTGATTGATTCCCGAAATTATTTCGCAAGAATTTTCCCTTTCCATCGAGATTCACAATATAAACGTCAAGATCTCCATCATTGTCATAATCTCCTATACAGGCTCCGCGCCCTACATGTTCTTCTTTGAAGTACTCACCCAAATCAAGAGAAACATCATTGAATTTACCATTACCTACATTATCGAACAACTGATCTTCCTGCCCGTATAAATGTTTTAATTCACCATTGGTCTTGAAAATATCAGCATCCCCATCATTATCATAATCTAAAAAAGAGGATGACCAGCCTACAAATTGTCCGGAAGCCATTGATATACCAGAAGCATAAGAATTATCTTTAAAAATTCCATTGCCCAGATTTTCATATAATGAGCAATAATTATCGTCTGAAATAAAAATATCGAGGAGTTCATCATGGTTATAATCGGCAAAATCAACCGACATACTAACAGTTGCTTCCCCTGCCTGACTGAAACCTGTCCCTGATAGGGTTCCTTTATCGGTAAATCCCTTTCCATGATCATTATGCCATAAATAATTGGCCGTATGATCGTTGGCTACATAAATATCCACAAACCCATCATCATCATAGTCGGCAGCTCCAACGCCCATGGCTCTGCCATCAACATCAATGATCCCCATTTGATCTGTCACATTTTTGAAACTGCCATTACCTGTATTCCTAAACAACAAATCCTTCTGGCTATCATAAGCTAAAGGACCGGGAAAACCATCCGGCGCATAGTAATAAGAATATTCAGGATCGAAGTTCAGGTAATTCCCAACATAGAGATCCAGTAAACCGTCATTATCAAAATCGAGCCATACCGCTCCTACGCTGCACTTAGCACCTCCGCCAACACCTGCCTTATCCGTTATATCTTTAAAGGTACCATCGCCCAAATTCTGATAAAGTGTATTCTTTCCATAATTAGATAAATAAATATCCGGGTAGCCATCATTGTTAAAATCCCCAACCGTGATTCCCATACTGTACCATTCACCCTGAACTCCTGACTCGCTGCTAACATCCTTAAATGTTCCATTTTTCAAATTCTTATACAAATGGTTATGAGGAAGTTGCTTTGGTTTTTCACTTTTACTAAATCCTTCCAGCCATGTTCCACTGCACGTGTAAATATCCATATAGCCATCCTTGTCATAATCGAGAAACGCCGCTCCTCCTCCAACAGATTCGACTATATTCTGCATCTCTTCAGCGCCGATGGAATGAACAAAATCAAGCCCTATGGATTCTCCAATCTCCTGAAAAAACTCGGAATTGGGTTTAGTAGGTACAAGTGCTATCTCAGCATCCCTGTGATTAAGTTTGCCTTCCTGTTGGCATCCGTAAATCACGAAGAAAAGACCAAGCAATACTTTTGATTTTATCAGGCCTTTTATTGCACAACGTAATATATGCTTAATAAATGTTCGAAATTTGAGTGTAGGGTAATACATCTAATCGTTTGATCTTTGATGATTAAACCGCCATAAAACATTCCAACTGCCCCTAAATGAGACGCCAATGGCAAAACTGACGAGACTTTATAGGTGGAATTCAAAATTGAAAGCGGCAATCATTTTTTTCTTGTCAAATTTGGCTTAGTTTTGGCTTAAAAAGAATGACATATATCATTAAAAAAAATCTTGATTTCTCATTCCTTTACCAAGATTTTTTAGACTTTTAAACTAAAGTTCGAAGACTCCATTTTTTACAACATTTAATTGCTCCGGTTTGACAATACTATTTTATTAATCTTGATAAACATGTTTACATGAAAATTCATCCTGTCAGTTTGATACTCGGTTTCTCTTTGTTGATTTTGAGCTGCAATCGCAATCCTAAGAAAGACCTGTTTGAATTTGTGGATGCTGACAGCTCTCATATTGAATTTGCCAATACCATTATTGAAAATGACAGCGTCAATCCTACTAACTGTTTAAATTGTTTTAACGGAGGAGGAGTAGGTATTGGTGATTTTAATAATGACGGCCTGTCAGATATTGTGTTCACAGGGAATCAGGTTTCTTCTGCTCTGTATCTGAACAAAGGATCTTTGGAGTTTGAAGATGTTTCCATCGAGGCAAATTTTACAACTGATAGCTGGGTCACCGGAGTTTCTATAGTTGATATCAATGCAGATGGCTTCGATGATATTTATCTGAATGTAGCCGGTATAAACTGCGATAACAATTGCCATAACCAATTATTTATAAATCAGGGTCTGAATCAAAATGGAATTCCCACCTTTATCGAACAGGCAGATGCCTATGGTCTGAATGATGGAAATTATGCAACTCAGGCTGTTTTTTTTGACTATGATATGGACGATGATCTTGATGTATACATTGTTCACAATAAGAACAGCATTAAATACAATAGGAATTTTCCCAGACCTAAAAATGTCTGGCCTGAATTCCTAAAAGACTATCTTTTAAAAAATGAAACCAAAGAAGGTATTGATCATCCAGTTTTTGTAAATGTTTCCGAAGAACTCAATTTGACGCATAAAGGTTTTGGGCTGGGAGTTGGTATAAGCGATTTCAACAATGACCAATTGGTGGATATTTATGTGTCCAACGATTTTATTACCGAAGATTTTCTGTATATAAACAAAGCACATCACGACAGTTTGAATCCTAGTTTTGAAGAGGAGAATAAAAAATATTTAGGCCATACAACCATGAATGGAATGGGCATGGATATCGCCGATATCAACAATGATGGTTTATGGGATATTTTCGTTTTAGACATGTTTCCCAACAGCTATTACAGACAAAAACGAGTACAGGGTAAAATGAGTTACGCTGAGCATATGAACACACGAAACACCGGTTATAGTGCTCAGTATATGAGAAATACATTGCAATTAACAAACGGACATATTAATACTGAGCCCGTAAAAAGTAGTGAAGTAGGGTTATTATTTGGAGTTTCGAGTACAGATTGGAGTTGGGCGCCTTTAATGGTAGATTTTGATAATGACGGAGATAAAGATATCTATATCACAAATGGCTATATCAAAGATGTTATTGATCGGGATTATATCAATTTTATTTCTCAGAAACGCAGTAATTTTTCAAAGAATAATTCACTTGAGCAATATCAAAAGGATCTGCCTCCGGTTATTGAACCAAATTTTTTCTACGAACAAAAGGATCTCGATGAATTTAAAGATGTTTCCGACACTTGGATAGAAGCTTTACCATCGCTGTCAAATGGAGTAGCTTATGCCGATTTTGATTTGGATGGCGATCTTGATATGGTTGTTAGTAATATCAATTCCAAGGCCTTCCTATTAGAAAACAAGACCTCCGACAAACTCGAAAATCATTATCTGAGAATTAAATTAAACGGTTATATCAAGAATAAGCATGCTATTGGCTCAAAAATTACACTTTGGAGTGATGGAAATGAACAACATTACTTTCAATCTGTAATCAGAGGTTATTTGTCGTCTGTTGATCCGATTGTTCATTTTGGACTTCTTAAGTCACGTATTGATTCTTTACAAGTAATTTGGCCAAATGGCACCAGATCATTCATGAAAAACCTTCAAGCTGATCAATTGCTGGAAGTATCTTATGATTCAAGTGAGCCTTATAAAAAACCCGGAGTAAAAAAGTTATATACGTTCCAGCCAGTTGATAGTTTGCTGGATTTTACGCATAGAGAAAATTTTCAAAACGAATTTTTTAATCAACAATTATTAATGCGACAATACTCAAGATCCGGGCCTTGTTTGATTGCTGGAGATCTGGATGGTCGACCGGGAGATGAAATCTTCATTGGTGGAAGTTCTAAAAAAGCGGGAGCCATTTGGTTTCAGGATGCGACGGGACAATATTACCCTAAACAGCTGCTCGATTCTATTTACGAAGATGCAGATGCCATTTTTATTGATGTGGATAATGATGCCGACCTGGATCTTTATGTTAGTAGTGGCGGAATTGAATTTCGTGTAAATTCTCCCAATTATGCAGACAGAATTTATCTAAACAATGGAACTGGTGAATTTTCGCTTTCTCTCAAATCTTTGCCAGAATTGTTTGAAAGCAACGCTTGTGTAAGAGCAGTGGATATTGATCACGACAACGATTTAGATTTGTTTTTAGGGGCTAGAATAACTCCCAATAACTATCCTAAAACTCCTGAAAGCTCGATTTTGATCAATAACAATGGAGTCTATAAAAAGCAAGCGAATGAAGAAGTTTCCAATATGGGAATGGTTACAGATGCCATTTGGTCGGACGTAGATGGTGATGGATGGGAAGATCTTTTAGTTGTAGGAGAATTTATGCCAATAAAGGTATTTAAAAATCATGAGGGTATATTGAAAAAAACTTCTTTAATCTGGCTGGATAAAGACAATGATGAAATCACAACCGAAGGCTGGTGGAATTGCATTGAGTCTGCTGATTTCGACAAGGATGGAGATATGGATTTTATCGTGGGAAATCAAGGGCTTAATGGACATGTGAAACCGTATAAAAATTATCCGGTTTATGTGTATAATCAAGATTTTGATAAGGATGGAAGACTCGACCCTTTATTAGCCCAGTATTTTGATTTTGAAGGAAAGAAAACTTTATTTCCCATCCACACAAAAGACGATATCAAAAGGCAGTACCCTGAAACCGTTATTCATTTTTATTCTTATGAGGAATTCGCTAAAGTGACATTTAAAAGCCTTCTAAAGATCAAAGATCTCGAGTCGGAAACATTGAAAGCAACAACGTTTGAAAGCTCCTATGTAGAAAATTTAGGAGGAGGAACCTTTAAGCTTCAAAGCTTACCCTCCGCTTTGCAGGTGTCTCCTATCAATGACTTATTAGTCCATGACTTTGATATCGATGGTCAACCGGAAATCCTAGTTGTTGGAAATGATTTCACTGCCGAATCCACTTTCGGACAATTCGATGCCCTTACCGGATTATTGATAAAAACAAACGGGATCGACTTTGAAGTGATCCCAAGCAGAAACTCAGGATTTTATGTGCCGGGTCAATCAAATCACATTATCAAAATAACCGATAATACAGGAAGAAATTTTATCCTTTCCGGACAAAATAATGACAAGTTAAAAATTCATGAATTCAAACAGTAAGGATTATTTTAAAAAACTACCTAGTAAGCCTCCCAAACCTCCTTTAGATCCGGAGCTTCCCCCAATCATACCTGCAATATCATCTATGGAACTTTCATTTGAATCAAAACCCTGAAGTAGAGAAGCCATCGATTGCATATCACCTCCTTGACCACCAAGCAAGCCGCCTAAAAGATCTCCCAATCCACCTGATTCTGATACATTATTCTCCTTGGTCCGTTTACCGAGATAACTCATTATAAAAGGTGCAGCTACTTTTAACATGTTCATGGCAGAATTCATGTCTAAGCCTGATGATTTACTCAATGCATTTGCCGCATTACTTTCCTGACCACCAAAAACGTGTCCAAGTATATTGGCTCCATCATCCAACACATCTTGATCTATGCTATCTCCTCCAAGAATTGAACTCAAATTATCAAGTCTTGAACCGCCACTATGCGTTGGAGAATTCAAAGCGCCCAATAATTGTTCAGATCCTTCGGCCGAATTACTATTGTTTTTTAAAGCTCCTAAAATTAAAGGCAAGGCTGTTGACAAAGCACCAGTTGTACTTTTACTATCCAATCCCATTTGTTTTCCGGCCCCATTTATAAGTTCTTGGCCCATCTCACTATTTAGTAAATCTAATATTCCACTCATCTTTAAAAATTATTTAATATTGATACGACATAAAGATACGGAATTCTGAAGCTAATTAATATCCAAAATTCTTATTAAGATTGAACTTTATTTGGCTTGAAAAACGAGCCAACTTTTAGCAAAATCCTCATCTATTAACCATGATGCTGTAGTTTTTCCATATGGATAATCGCTAAAACTATAAGCTTCCAACTTACTATTGCTTCCCAACCATCCTTCATCTTCAGCTATATCCTTGATCTTGTTCGTACCTGGCTCAAGCCTCTTTGCTAAAACAGTAGAAAAAAAACTCTGTATCATATCTTCAGGGCCTTCTAAGGGGCCAAAATGATCCATTCCTGGCTCCATGACCAAAGCCCAATTAGCACCTTCTATTCTTTTAGCAGCAATCACTCCAACTATTCGAGAATTACTTTGAGGAGAATCATTCTCACCATAAAACAAAAGTCCTGGAATCCGATTATTATTTTCCGGGGTAGGATTCAAACTACCTCCTCTGATATTCGCGAATGCCAACATTCTCTCGGGAAGAAACCCTGAGAAACTATAACTAAAAACCCCTCCAGCTGAATAACCTCTCATCAGAAGCGGAAGGTCCTTAATGTAGCCCTGACCCTTTTCTTCGGCTAAAATTTCTAAACTTTTTAAAAGTGCTTTACCACTACCTCCATCAGCATCAGTATAAGAATTAGTTGAAGTTGATACGTTCCCTAGATATACAGCTAGTATTGCCACATTTTCATTTTTCGCAAAGTTTTGCCAATAAGAAGAATATGCAAAACCAAGTCCATTTGAATTATAACTATGTGTTAATACAACAACTGCTCTTATCGGATCCGTAGTTTCTGGAATCCATAGCCTAAATTCAGCCGCTTGAAAATTATCAGCATCTGTTGGAAAGACCCTGTAAGTAGTTTCATCTATGAATTCGCCATACCCCTTTTCAGGTATAAGTTCTATATCCATCTTCTCACCCTCACAAGACAATATAATTATGGAGCACAGCAACATACTAATGCTTATAAATAATGAGTAGAAATTCTTAACTGTTATCTTCATATCGTTTATAAATATACTTAAAAAACAATTTAGCACTAAGATTCAGTTAACCAAACTGCCTACAAAAGGGATGAATTAAACATTATTTAGTTTAAAAATACATTTTATTATTCATCATATTATCGCATATTTGTTTTTATGATGATTTATAGATACAAAAGCACTTCAGAAATGCCGTGGGTCCTGATCCCAGGTTTGTAACTTAAATTAGTTTCTATTTTTTCAAATATCATCTAATCTTTTATCTAATTTTTATGAGTAATGTAATAGTAATAGGTGCCGGCATGGTAGGTAGCGCAATGGCCATAGATATGGCAAAAAAACACACGGTAACTTTAACTGACATCAGTCTGTCCGTTTTGAAAAATATCAAAGCAAAGCATGACAAGCTGCAAATACAAACCCTTGATGTAACCGACAATGAGGCATTGCAAAAATCTATAAAAGAATTTGACCTTGTGATTTGTGCCGTTCCCGGATTCTTAGGCTTTAAAACCCTGAGAGCCATCATTGAAGCAGAGAAAAATGTAATTGACATTTCATTTTTTCCAGAAAATTGCATGGAACTTGACAGTCTTGCTAAGAAAAAAAATGTGACAGCAATTGTTGATTGCGGCGTTGCTCCGGGCATGGACAATGTCATTCTTGGATATTATAATGAATCCATGAAACTCACTGACTTCGAATGCCTTGTCGGCGGGCTTCCCAAAGAGAAGAAATGGCCTTTTGCTTATAAAGCACCTTTTTCACCTATTGACGTAATAGAAGAGTATACCAGACCGGCGAGATATGTCGAAAATGGTCATGAAGTGGTTCGAGAGGCCTTAACAGATTGTGACTATGTTCAATTCGATAAAATTGGGACACTTGAATCATTTAATTCTGACGGACTAAGATCGATTATTCATACGATGCCTCATATTCCAAATATGAAAGAAAAAACCCTACGATATCCTGGGCATGTTGAATATGTCAGAGTGTTGAAGGAAAGTGGTTTCTTCAATGAAGCTGAAATAGAAGTAAATGGCATCGGAGTTCGTCCCCTTGATTTTACAAGTAAAATTTTGTTCAATGAATGGAAACTCGAAAAAAATGAAGAAGAAATTACCGTCATGCGGATCACGTTAAAAGGAGAGAATGCGAAAGGTCAAATAGAAGAAATAACATATAACCTTTACGATGAATATTGCCGGGAGACTGAAACTTCCTCCATGTCAAGAACTACAGGGTATACGGCTACTGCCGCAGCAAATTTGTTTCTGGATGGTCTGTTCTCTGAAAAAGGCGTTTTTCCACCTGAATTGGTTGGTAAACACGAAACATGTTTTAGGTATTTTTTAAACTATTTGGAAGAAAGAAATATTCATTATATAAAAAGCTCTAAGATCCTGTCTTAAACAAACTTCCATATTCAAGGGAAAAAGTCATGTAACTGTTTCCGGAAGGGAGCCCGCCTTTCCTCCTCCAAAGGCGATGACAAGGTAAAGCTTGTCTCGGTTTCAAACCTGATCAACAAATGCTATAGTGAATTATAGCGTTAAAATCTTTTGAGCAAAATCCTTTACGCGCAGCCAATCAGTATATTCAATTTTCGTGTTTTTATCGGTAGGACCCTTAGTCATCCACATAATGAATTGTATCATGATCCTGTCAAAAAAAGGATATTTCTTATAATCCAGTTTACCTGCAAAAACTTCCACCAAAGTGGGCCTCCAGGTAATTTCCTTAAAAAATTTGATCACATATGGATTCGTGTCCGCCTGATTCTTTTCTGGTTTTCTGGCAACTAGATTTACAGAAAAAAAGGCCGTTTTATGTAAATCAAGTACTTCCTTGTGTAGATTTATAAAGTCGATCACTGCTTTATGATGCACTCCATACCTGATACTTGATCCAATAATGATCTTATCAAAGCTTTCTAATTTTCGATCGAATTCATCTACTTCACATAAAAAAACCTGCTTCCCTTCTTGTTTCAACTGCTCAGTAATAAAGTTTGAAATTTTCTTTGTATGCCCGTCTACCGAAGCATAGATGAGTAGGATAGTATCTGTCATTGAAATTAGTTTTAGCTATTTTGCCTGGGTAGCTTTGATCCTTTCGAGTTGTTCCTTTAGTTTTAAGGCAGCAGGTGTAATGGCCAGCCCACCCAAACCAGTGCATTTTACACAAGTGGGCATATCGGCACTAACCCTTTCAACCGTTTCCAAAACCTGATCGAGTGGTATAAGATGTGCAAAGCCCGATATCGCCATGGTCGCAGAAGACAAAGCGTTGACCGCTGCACTTGTATTCTTTCCCAAACACGGGGCCTCAACCCTATCGGCTATCGGGTCACAAACCAGTCCAATCATATTCTGAATGGCCATAGAAGCGGCTCCAAGCCCCTGAGCTGCAGTTCCACCAAAAAATTCAACAATTCCGGCCGCTGCCATACCGGCTGAGGCTCCACATTCTACCTGGCAACCGTGTTCCTCTGCCGAAAATCCAGGTCCCATGGCGAAATAAGCGCCCACAAGTCCTGTGGCATAATAGGCCATAATCTTATCATCCATAGTGGCTTCAACTTCGTCCGAAACCGCTTTTAAAGCAGCACCAACTGTACCACAGGATCCGGCTGTAGGATTTGCCACAATGACCTCCAAAGCACTCTTAGACTCCATAATCGCGGCAACGTTTTCAATAATTTTATTGATGATGGATCCTTGAAGGATCTTTCCGTTTTTTTCGGCCTTTGCCACAAGATTTGACTGTTGCGGTAAAATTCTATCTTCATATTCGGTTCCTGACAGACCCTTGGCAATACTTCCTTCAATGATCTCAATAATGGTTTTCATTTTGTTCTTTAAAACCTCCTTGGAAAGACCGCTTCGGTATTCCTCGTACAATAAACCCAGCGACCCGAGCGACAAACCTTGCTCATTACTGTAATCAATGAGCGATTCTATAGATGCAAAGGGAAGCGCTCTTTCCCTGCCAGAAATAATGGGCATCACAGGTAAGACATTTGCCACTTTATATACTTCTTTATATTCTGTGATCTGATCTATTAAAGTCTCCGTAAAAGGCTGAAAACCCTCAAAAACGTACAATTTGAAGTCGGCCGATTCAACAGATTTTAATTGAACTTCCGACGGTTTTATTTCCAGTAAATCCTTTTCTATATCGTTATGTGACCAAACTAAAAGCACATGATGGTCACCCTTCATCTCCACCCTGCATTCATCAATTTTTTGAATCTCAAAAGATCCTCCTCCTAAAGAAGCGGCTAGTATCTTAACCTGATCTCCCGTATCAGAAGTTAAGATGAGCTGCATACTATTGGCATGTGTATTCTCAAAAGTGCTAATCTCATAATCAATGTCGACCCCTCTCTCTGAAGCAATTCTTTCTGTTTGTTTCATCAAATCATCTGCCATATCAATCTCAAGCAAACCACCGTTCATTCCTAAAACCGTGCCCTGCTCCTCATAATTCGTCACCCAGGCTCCATCCTTGTCAAAGGCAATCAAGGCATGCTTAAGAGGTCCGTCGATCATTTGAACTGCCATGCCTGCAACCCTCCAGGAGGCTGCAGTATGAGAACTTGAAGGGCCTCTCATTACAGGACCGATCACATCGTTAAAAATACTGGCTAAACTATTCATGGAATTTTACTTTAATTCAGTTAAGATCTTTGGGAAAAGCGATTGTTTTTCTTCCGATTAAAATTACACATTAATTTTTAAATCGATATTTTGACCCCGGGCTTACAAAAGTTCATTTTTTACTTTCAAGTCAAACACTTATTTTCGTAAAGGAATGATTTCTTCAAACAAGACATATGATATTCAAAAAATATTTCCTGCTCATATTTAGTTTTATTTTAGTACCCGGAATCCATGGACTTTTCGCACAAAAGGATCAGATTCCGATTGAGTTTCAATTGGAACAGCACAGTGAAAGGTTATTAATCAAAATCGGTATGGCATCCAAAGATAAACCTGCTAAACTTAAGTTTGGAACTTTTACTACTGACAATCGAAATGGACCCAGTGTTTTGAAAAAAAACGACGCCTCATCCACAATTCAAACTGAAGAACCGTCTGCCTTGCTGTTTTCATTTGAGGTGATCAATAACAAAGGTGACATAGCGAAAGTTGAAGCCGCCTCAAATAACGAGCAAAATCCCGCCGATAATTCGAACATAGCATCAGATGATGTTAGCGTATATATTAGCACAAGTATTGACAGTGAAGACTTATGGATCCTGCTTATGACAAAGACCGCCGGAACAGAGTCGTTTTCTTTGAAAGATATTTTTCTAACTAATGGCAATGATGAGATTACTTTTGAAAACGTTTTGGGCGTGCCCATCGGTAAACTGGAGAACACAGCTCCAAAAGGAATTGAAGCTTTTATTAATGGAAATCCAATCGGGGCCTTGCAATATTATTCAGGAGGTTCTTTTAGTTATAAAAAGTTCATCTGGATCTCAGATAGGTCAGAACCTCACATGCAACTTGTCATGGCAGCAGTATTTTCGGCTATGATGGAGATTGGTGATTATTTTGAAGAAAGTGGTTTCACTGAATAAGAAATGAATTTTTCTGATTTAAATCTTTCCAAGAATCCTATCCATAACCCAACTGGTATGTAATGCTGTAACTCCTGTTGAAGGATGCAGGTAATTGTCGTCAAACAAGGCCTTTTTCATTTCCTGTACATGAGGCAGTTGAATCGTTTTAGGATGTTCTATATAAAGTTCGTCCCTACCCATATTTGTTTCACAAACCAAAGGTGCATCTTGAAAAATGGAAAAGGCGATTTTTCCAGAACTTCCAAATATTTCCACTTTATCTTCATCGCCAAAACTTCCAAAATTCCAACAAGCAGAGCCTGTAACACCTGATTTATGCATCCAGGAGGCTGCAACCGCATCAAGCGACGAATACAAACCCTGTTGGTTGCTGCTGTGTCCTGAAGCTTCTTTTATATCACCCAATAGAAACGCAAAAAGATCAAGTCCATGACTTGCAAGATCATCAAAATAACCTCCTGGCGCAACGCTGGAATCTGTTCTCCAATTTTCCTCTTTCGATAGATCCACTAAACCAGGTTGCTTGGTCAAAATCCAATTGACATGCCTTAGCTTTCCTATTCGACCCTCATCTAAAATTTCTTTTACTTTTTGAAACCGAGGCAGGGTACGTCGGTAATATGCTGCAAACAAGGGGATATTCTTTTTCTTAAAAGACTCATAGATCTGGAGGCATTCCTTATAACCGGGGGCCATGGGTTTTTCAATACAACAGGGCTTTCCTGCTGCCACAACCATAAGCGCATAATACATATGCGAATCTGGTGGGGTTGCTATATACACGGCATCGATGTCTTTATCGTTGATGAGTGCCTCAGCATCATTGTAAAATTTTGCAACATTATGGCGTTTGGCGTAATCTTCAGCCTTATCGAGACTTCTTCTCATCACTGCAGCTAATTCAAAACCATTTGTTTGCTGATAGGCAGGACCGCTTTTTACTTCGGTTACATCCCCACAGCCAATGATACCCCAACGAATTGATTTTGATTCTTTGTTAGCAGTATGCACGAATTTTGGAATTAGTTTGATTAAAAGTAAATATACTAAAATCTGTGTTTTAGCATCCTAAAGTTTCACTTTTTGACCGGTGTTTGTTTGCCTTTCCTTCTATGTCCATAAATAAACATCATTCCAATAAGAATAAACGGAAACGTAATGGTTGTGATGATCCACAGGCTCATTGATATCGAACCATTCATACGGAAATTGTGCATAAAAACTAAAGGGCTTAATCCAATACCGATAAGCAAGAAGATGATCCCTCCAACCAGTTCCCACTTCCATGCGATCAATAATACCAAAAGCAGTGTAAAGGAAGGAATGAGATGCATTGCAAAAGCCTGTATCTGTTGCCAAATAGTGAGATTGGGATCAAAGGCATCCAGAGCAAAGATGCTTATAAATACTATCGCCAGAATACAAATAATTCTGGGAAGCCAGAAGGTTAAACGAGCGCTTATAGTCATAACCTTGTTTTAGTGTAAAACTAAAACAAACAAACTTCAACCCAAATGACAGAGATCAATAGAAATCTTGATACTAGTCAAAAACAAATAATAGCCTGATGGTCTACATCTTGTGAAAATAAACCAGCCTGTCATTTAATGGCTGTTCGTCCCTGTAATTCTTTAGAGGCATATTATCTTTTAATTTTAAGACCTCCTCCAGGGATACTGCAATTGGTTCTTTGAAAACGATCCATTGTACATTCTCTGTACACGGTGGCGTGGTTAAGGATCCTCCATAAGAATAATAAGTCTCATTCTCAGGGAATATTCTCGAAAGATCAAAAGCCTTCTCTATTTCTTTTTCCTGACCTATTTGCAAGGGAAGAAAGCTTTCCATCTTTTCCATGGTCTGACTTCTTTCTCCTTCTATGCCTAAAACGCTGAGAACCGTATAGTTTTTTTGCTCGCTTTGATGCACTAAATGAATCTCAATAGGATATCTTACTCCATTAATGGTATGTTCAGATGGTTCGTGAAAATGAATTTGAATTAGGTCAAAGTTCACTCCATTATTTACAATTGAATCACCAAGTTCAAAATCAAATTGTATAGAATGTCCGTTATTGCGAACCTTGTTCAAAATGGTTTTAGGAGAATAGTAAAAATCTATTAAACTTATTTGTTCTTTATCTTCAATAGTGTTGATATCAATGATGTTAATCGGAGATTGTCTTTGCCCCGAACAATCAGAATTTTTTTCCAGTTCTGCCCAATGTTCTGGTGACGTTTCTCCTTCATAACTCCAATGACTTTCATGAGATTCTTCAGTGATTTTGACTTTCTGAGCTTCTCTGCCACAAGACAAGGCACTACTTATAATAAGTACCAGGGTTGCAATTCTAGCGTATAAATTCATGATTTTGTTTTTGAAAATACTTCTTATAATTAAAATCCTTTGATTGATCTTTAGTTTTTTTATTCGAATTCATAAAAAGATACCAAGGTGAATCGCTTCAAGCGACAAAGGTATTTAGGTCACAGGAATTTAAACATGACAAAAATCAAATATTAGCTCAATGATAACAATTATTTATATCCATGTTGCATATTTCGGTCATTGCCTTAGCAAGTTTTTGTGTAAGCTCTTTAAAAAATCTTTCGCCTTTTTCCTTGCTTGCGAATTTTGGATTTCCAATACCCGTATCAGCTGTGACCTTTGACCATTTCCGTTCGGTCCAAAGCCAGCTTTCAGAAAAGGCCTCAACCTTGTGCTTTCTCTCCTTACCATCTCCCCATGCTGATTTTGGCAATACCAGTTCGGGTTTTAAGTGCAATAACAAACTTGTTTCCATCTCCTCGGCATGGTCACCATCCAGTTCGAAAAACTCGCCTCTCTCCATGGCCTGAAACCAATTTGAAGTGGCCAGAAACATTTCAGGAAATTCAAGTCCAAGTTCCCGTAGCATGGTTTTAAAATCATTACCACCATGGCTATTAAAGATCAGTAATTTATGAATTCCCTGCCTGTTTAAAACAGTTATGATATCCCTTAGAATTGCCAATTGGGTGGAAGGGTTTAAGTTAATGTCCAGATAAATATCACTTTGCCCGGTGTTCACCCCAAAAGGGATGGTAGGTAAAACAATAAGATTCGCCCCTTTTTCCCAAGCAAGCCTGGCTGATTCTGCCGCCAGATAATCAGACTCTATATTGTCGGTGGCATAAGGCAAATGAAAATTATGTGCTTCTGTGGCGCCCCAGGGCAAAATGGCTAATTCAACTTTTTTATCCTTTAGATGTTTCCAGTTAGTTTCGGCTAAAATATAGGGTCTCATAATCTTGCTTTAGAAGAAGTTAAGATAGAACTTAATTTGAAAAATAGAAAATAGATTTGTTAGAAATATTGACGAAATAATACTGTGAAAATCTTACAAAGATAAAGTTGAAAACATATGTTAGTACATATGAATTTCTATGTCTGGTGCTTACATAATAAAATGAAAGCCATCATGAAAAAGATGCAGACTGGCAATATGGAAGTATATAAAATGTACGGCGAAAACTAAAAAAAGAGATCCCATGAAAAATACTTCCATGGGATCATTATAATTTTCATTATTCTATTGAAGTCGATTAAGCAAGAAAAATTAATCATGCTTCAAGTTAAAAATTATTCCTCAACCTTAACACCAACTTTCTCAAGCGCCACTGCTATGGCTTCCGCATAGGTAAGAATCAGTACTTCACCAATATGAAGTTCAGTTATTAACTTTTCATCTTCCATAGGAATACTCACATAGTTTCCATTTGGCCCACTTACTGTGGCTATCATATAGGGTCTGTTCAATGCCTCAATCGTTACTACAGCTTTAACTACAGCGCCAACAACTGCGGCCGGATCCATTCCTTCAGGAGCTTTTCCACCTTCAACCATCATCTGAACTGGTTCTGCAACTTCTTCAGGTGTTGGATCGCGAAACTCAGCCTTTATATAGGTGTAGTAATCAAACTTTATAACATCGCCTACGCCAATTTCATTAAATCTTTCGACCTCTTCACCGGCTGTCACTGTCATCAATCCTCCGTCGGTTCCCATAAGGGTAATGTCTCTGGTTTCTGCATTAATTTCTGTAACGGTTCCCTGCATACTTACCTCATCCCATTTTTCTCTCGACGGTCTTTTATCTTGAGCATAAGTGTTAAACGTTAGAGAAGCAATTGCTATCACTACAAAAGCATAAATTTTTATTGATTTCATCTTTCAATTTTTAAGTTATAATTTGTTTTTGTTTTTGTTGCGGCTAAGATAAGGCATTCCATTAATTACTCAATGGCATAAATGATACAAAAATTGGAGTAACACATAAATTTCGTGTGAATGTCAAAGGGATTCAGAAATGATAAGCTGCCCCTTTTCAGGAGTCACATCATAGAGGATGTAAGACCCAAAATAATCCTCATGAATTTCGAGCCCTGAGGCAATTCTATTTTCTCCATGCATAACGCTGGGGTTCTTCCAATCATCTGGTATATAAGTTTTTAAGCTAAGAGGCACGTCATATGTTTTCGGATCCAGGTCAAACATAAAAGTTAACTTTATAGTCTTATTCTCAAAGTTGCTTTCTATGATAATATTCTTTCTTTCCCGAATGTATTTGGTCACATCAGCAAAGGTGGCTACCCAGAGATCATTCTCCTTTTCTTTTATATACGAGAAGTATTTCGCTGGTCGTTTTCGCTTCCCAGCCAAAATTATCCACCCCGTGAAACACAAGTACCAGCCAAATATTATCGTTAGCCTGGCATGTATCTATCCACGATTTCATAAGCTCCATACTCGAATTTGTTAAGGGCCCTCTTTGCCATTGGACATATTCATTTTTGGATGCTGCAGGGTCCTTATCACTAGATCGATTAAGTTCATCAAGCCAGGTCTCCGGCATGCGATTACGGAGGGCCGGATACACCGAACGTGCGACTTCCATAACCCTCTCATTTTCTGTTCCATAAGGGCATTCGACTGAAAATGTAAACTCCTCACCCAGATTCTTATAAATATCAGCTTTACTCTGTTCAAGTTCATATAACAAGTTCGTTTCATCCAAAACAGCCATTCGCGGGTGCGTTATGCTATGACTTGCTATTTCATGACCTTCGGTGGCATATTTTTTTAAATCCATCCACGAAGTAGTATCTTGGGGGTTATCATGATACACCACTTCATCAGTATTTTTTAAGGTGCCATTTCGTAATTTTTCATAGGCTTCATCTATGGTTTGATACGCTTCGACAAGCTTTCCAGATTCAAAAAGTGATCCTGCATTCGAATGCGCCAAGATGGCTTCGCTTGTTCCTGTATATCCTATTAAGGATGCTCTTTCAAAAAAATTATCAGCATTTGTCTGGGTCACTGCTGTTTCCTGAATAATTTCGTCTTCGGATCTTCCCAAAAACCTGCCAGCCTCCGATCCATTTACCTTTCCCGTTAGGATAAAAAATGTTGCTGGGAGACCTAATTTATTCATGATCGGTCTGGCAACCGTAAACTGGTTGATAATTCCATCATCATAAGTGATTGAAACAGCTGATTTCTTGTTTCCCTGCCATTTGGATACCTCAGTTAGACCCGCATGATTATCCCAACTGATCGTGCAACTTGAAAAAAGTATTACGGTAAGAAGTGATACTATGCTAAATTTTATAGATTCTGGCTTTCTCATATTTCTTAAAATTAAAAACGGTTTTCTTTTTACAAATCCGACATAAATGTAAATATTTTAAACCGTTTTGAAATGGGTGTTTTAAAAAACAATCACAAGAATTTGATAAGGAATTTGGGCTTTCCAAAATATCTCATCATCATTATTAAACCATTACTCATAAAAACGGACTAACAACTTATAAATAGAACAAAAAAAAGATTAATTTTATATTGATCCAAAAACCAATTCTTCTTTAAATAATACCTTATGCTTAAAAAGATTTTATTTACCCTACTTGCTTTATTTTTAATCATCCAACTCTTTAGACCTGAAAAAAACACCTCGAATGATCTTACCTACGCTGTATCAAAAAAATACGATGTTCCTGATGAGGTTGTTCTGATCTTAAAAAATGCCTGTAACGATTGCCATTCTAACAATACAGTTTATCCCTGGTACGCAAATGTTCAACCCGCTTCCTGGTGGCTTGATGAACATGTTAAAGACGGGAAAAAAGACTTGAACTTATCAGAATTCACTAATTTACCTATCGCAGTTCAAAATCATAAATTTGAAGAAATCATCGAGGTAATAGATGAAAATGAAATGCCTTTAGAATCATACACCTACCTAGGTCTGCATACTGAGGCGAATTTGACTTCAGAAGAAAAGAGCGCTCTAAAATCATGGGCTGGAAAGCAAATGGACTTTTTAAAATCAAATTATCCTGCAGATAGCCTTGTTATGAAGCGCCGAAGATCAAAAAAACAATAGCAAACTTTACACAAGCAGCGGATTCATTGATTTAATGTTTATAAAACTCCATTCCCTTGTTTGCCTTATTATCATGATCGAATAGGGTGGCATTGTCCCAATGTGAGCCTTGACCCCATAAGGTATTACAATTGGTTGATACCCAGGCCGGCTCCCAGTAAACAAGGCCTTCGCCTCCAGCCTCCTGAATACTCTTTTTTAATTGATTCAGATAATCAAGTTGCCCTTTCTCAGTGGCAGGATAACCTGAAATAAGCGCGTCATTACCAAGAAGATTGTTAGCCGAATCAGCATTATCCATCGTAAAGGGATAGGCAGTCTCAACCACCATCAATCGCTTTTTATAACTGTCAATTAATGTTTGAAAAGCGTTCCCCACCTCATTTAAATCGTACTCCGACCACAGTGGATAATACGATAAGCCAATCCAGTCGTAATCAGTTAATCCGTTTTCTGTAGCTTCCTTAAACCACCACAAAGCATTCTCGGGCTGGGCAATGTGCAGCATTACTCCTACGTCTTTATTCTGTTCCTTTGAAACCTGGCGAACCGCCTCTATGCCTTTATTAATCAAATAAGCATTTCTATCCCAATCAATGGGCCATACCAATTCTTCTCCTTGCAGTATCATTGGATTTATCTCGTTACCGACTTGTACAATTTCCGGAAGCAGTTGCTCCTGTGCAAGATCAGTCAGGGTTTTGTAAGTATATTCATAGAGCAAGGAGCCTAATTTTTCCTTATCATCTATGGCTGCTTCCCAGGCTGAAGGAATTTTCTGTTTTGCCGGATCCGCCCAGGTATTCGAATAATGAAAATCCAATAGCACCTGCATCCCCTCTTCTTTTGCCCTTCTGATTGTTTTTAGTACATCCTGATAATCTGAATAGGCTGTCCAGTCTGGATTATGCCACAACCTGACACGGACCAAATTCGTACCGGCATCACTGAAAATAGCATATGGATCTTTTACCACATTCTCAGAATTTCTATAGACAGCGCCACAATCAATCATTTCATTCACATACGAAAGATCAGCCCCGTAATAGAAATCAATTTTTTCACCAGGAATATCCGGATTACTTGTTTCGGGAGGTCTATTAGGGTCCAAACCTCCCTGAGGCACACCTTCACTTTCGCAAGAAACGAAAATCAAGCAGGCCATAAACAGTAAATTTATCATTCTTATCTTTATCATAGATTTATATGAAAGGCATAAACCAAGCCAAACTACTCTTTATTTATAAATATTTTATCCAAGATAGATAATAAATATTGGGCAAAAAAAAAGCCCATCTTCAGATGGGCTTTTTAGTAAGTGTAAAAAAATTTTATTATGAGATAACTCTTACGTTAACTGCATTTAATCCTTTTTTTCCTTGTTCTAATT
>RCNC010000894.1_pt1 | contig 23657 bp, 27 predicted proteins | sample 2041301 | NCBI WGS metagenome assembly RCNC01 (sample SAMN09708231, study PRJNA481090) | Marine sediment metagenome, whole genome shotgun sequencing project. | biome: marine sediment; feature: ocean; material: sediment; isolation source: Sewage treatment plant 13A marine sediment (STP13A) ...
TGGCGAGCTCGGAAAGCTTGGAGATAGATGCGGCCGTCGCCGTTGTTGCCGCGCCGGTCTGATGACCGATTTCGCGTAGACGCGTCGTACGTCGTGTCACGTCTGCTGCTGAGCCCGCCTGTTGCCGGGCCGAGCTGGAAATATTTTGTACGAGACTCGCGATCTGATTCGAAACCTGCTCGATCTCGTCGAGCGCGGCACCCGCATTTTCGGCCAGCAACGCGCCGCCCACTACGTCTGTTGTACTGCGCTCCATTGAAACGACAGCCTCGTTGGTATCCGCTTGAATCGTTCTTACCAGCACTTCGATCTGTTTGGTCGCGTTCGTCGATCGCTCGGCGAGGCGTTGTACTTCGTCGGCGACAACCGCGAATCCGCGCCCGGCTTCTCCCGCCATCGAAGCTTGAATTGAGGCGTTCAGCGCCAAAATGTTGGTCTGCTCGGCGATGTCGTTGATCAGCTCAACGATGTTACCAATTTCCTGAGAGCTCTCACCCAGCCGCTTGATCCGTTTCGATGTTTCCTGAATGGTCTCGCGAATAGTATTCATGCCGTCGATCGTTCGACGCACGGCTTCGCCACCTTTATGAGCGACCTCTACCGAGTGCCGTGCCACATCGGATGATCGCTCCGCGTTACCTGATACTTCTTCAATCGAAGCGGCCATCGACACAATTGACTCTGTCGCGGCATTAATTTCCTTCGCCTGATTGTCTGTCGCTTTCGCAAGATGAGCCGCCGTATTTTCTGTTTGTTTCGTGGCCGTATCTACCAGGAGCGCCGTATCGTTCACCGTGGCAACCAGCTTGCGCAGCTCTTCGATAGCGAAATTGAATGAATCAGCAATCGTGCCAGTGATGTCCTCGGTTACCGTTGCTTCAACGGTCAGGTCACCGTCAGCAAGACTGCCCATTTCATCGAGCAATCGCAGAATGGCCTGTTGGTTGCGCTCGTTCTGCTCCGCTTGCTCTCTGGCCGTGCGTTCAAAGACTGCGGTTTTCGAGTGCAATGCGAGGAGCCCGACGACCAACAAGAACGCGACCGCGACCATTCCCAGCGGAATCCAGAAAGTATTCAGAACCGCGGGCAGCAACGAAGTAGCGCTACCAGAATTGAACGCTGATCCAAGCAAAACACTCGCAGTGGCGCTCAATTCGGCGTAGGTATCCTGCAGTCCACTGACGTCACCTATGTTGCTGTTCAGCGTCGCAGATTGTTCTTCCAAACTCGTGAGGCTGCTGATGACAGGGACCAACGCAACCTCGCGGCCTTCGCGATTAAGCGGACGAATATCGAGATCGCTGGGCTCACCGCCCAACGCATTGGCAACATTCCGTATATACCCAATGTCCTCCGCAATTGCGCTGGCTGCGCTCTGTCCACCGCCAATCAGATTCGAGGAGGTTTCACGGATTCGATTTGCACGCTGCTGAAATTCCTGAATGGCGGCTGTCGCGCTCGAGCGATCCAATAGTTCATTGGCCAATTGAACCAATGATGATGCGTCCGCTTCTATCCGGCTTCCGGCAGCCTGGACCGCTTCAACTTCTGTTCGTTTCGCCAAAATGGCAGCAGCGCGAGATTCCAGTTGCTGCCAATCGGACGAACGTCCTGGTGCGCCGCCGCGCCGAAGTGAAGCGACGCTCTTTACGCTGTCGTCCAGCTCGTCAAACGCACCAGCATCACCCTCCAGGGCTCGAGCGGCCTGCGCCGGGATCGCCTGCGACAATGCCGCCAGCTTGGGCGCAGAAGGACTGCCACCTCCCGATTGAAAATATATCAGTGCCGCAGCACCTAGCAGCAGAATGACGGCGAAACCCGCAACTACCTTAAAAATGGACGCATTGTCGATATTACTGGCCATGACTCACCTTCATTCCGCAGCTGCCTGCAGGAACACATTGCTTTCGACTAGATCGAACAAATTGAAAACCGGCCAGGAATCTTCACCACGTTGGTAAGCCCCGGCCAAGAAACGATCGCAGCGTACGATGGTTTCCTGAGCTTCATTTGCGAATTCATGATCCGCAAAGCGCCGGAACCCCAGAACTTCGTCGACGACGATTCCGGCCGGCACTTCACGGTGGTTAACGGATATAACTCGGGTAGTGCGGCGCAAGGTCGTTCTGCCGCTTCCTAGCATGAGTTTCAGGTCGATCAACGGCAGCAGGTGTCCACGCAAATTGGCAATACCCAATAACCAGCGGGTCGCACCCGGCACTCGCGTCATTGAGTCGGGCAACATCAAGACCTCACGGACGTGCTCGCGACTGGCGACAAATTGTTCTTCGCCGATACGAAAGCCAACACCCACCCATTCCGATGGCATCGAACCCGCGCCCTGGCCCTCGTGTGCGACGCGGCTGCGCAGCTCCATTTCCTGCAGCAACTCAAAGGGTTGCTCGACCAATGTCGCCAGATCTACGGAACTGCCCATTCAGGCTGCCATCACCGTGTTAATCATCGAGACCAAGTCGTTGTCTGCGATCGGCTTGACCAGGTATTCGACAGCACCCTGACGCATACCCCAGATTTTGTCGGTTTCCTGATCTTTGGTGGTGATGATGATGACCGGTATCGACGCTGTCATCGGATCTTTTGTCAGTTGTCGTGTCGCCTGGAATCCGTTCATGCCGGGCATGACTACATCCATAAGAATGCAGTCCGGGCGTGCGGTTCTGGCGGTCTTAAGGCCCTCCTCCCCGCTATCAGCAACCAATGTGTCGAATCCCGCATTCTCAAGCATGCTTTGAAACAAATGCAGCTCAGTGGGTGAATCATCAATGATGAGTATGACTGCCATCGACTATTCCTTAGTTAATCTGATTGGAGATTGCACCAAGCAGCTCATCCTTGGTGAATGGCTTGGTGAGATACTGTTCTGAGCCGACAATGCGCCCGCGTGCGCGATCAAACAGGCCATCTTTGCTCGACAGCATGATGACCGGCGTCGCCTTGAAAACCTTGTTGTGTTTGATCAGCGAACAGGTTTCGTAGCCATCGAGGCGCGGCATCATGATGTCGACGAAAATCAGATCCGGTTGATGATCGGCGATTTTCGACAATGCATCGAAACCATCGATCGCAGTGAACACCTGACAACCCTCTTTTGATAAAAGAGTTTCTGCTGTTCTGCGGATGGTCTTGCTGTCGTCCACGACAAGAATTTTTAGCCCGTTCAGGCTTCGCGATGCGTTAGCTGACACCAAATTTCCTCAGGTTGAAAACCGACTTTTACCATATTGACATAACTCCCGCTACGACGCGCGCCGCGATACGCAAAATCATGAGATTTCCGATGCTTACGCAGGATTTCACGGTATAGTTGGCAGCCTCCTGCCGAAACAACTCCCGAACGACAAAAGATGGCTGAAAAACCGCTAAAAATTGGCATTGTCATGGACCCGATCGGGTCGATTACGCCGAAAAAGGACTCCTCGCTCGCCATGCTGCTGGAAGCATCACGTCGCGACGCCGAGATTCATTATTTCGAACAACAGGATTTGCGCATGCTCTCGGGCAAGGCGATCGGGCGATCAACCCGACTGACCGTACGCGACGATAACGACGATTGGTTCGATTTCGGGGAACAGAAAGATATCGAACTCGGCGGCCTCGATGCCATCCTGATGCGCAAAGATCCGCCGTTCAATATGGAGTACGTATACACGACGTACATACTTGATCGGGCCAAATTAGCCGGTGCTTTGGTTGTGAATGCACCACAGGCACTGCGCGACATGAACGAAAAGGCATATACCGCCTGGTTCCCGGAGTGCACACCGTTGACGCTGGTCACTCGTTCCATGCAGGAGATGAAGGCGTTTCTTGGCGAACACGGTCGCATCGTCGTCAAACCGCTTGATGGTATGGGCGGGCGATCAATCTTCGTCATCAAACAAGGCGACAACAACGCCAACGTCATTTTTGAAACGCTCACCGATTACGGCCGGCAATTCGCCATGGCGCAGGTTTTCATTCCGGAAATCACACTCTGCTCATCGACGGCGAAGCGGTTCCATATGCGCTGGCACGAATTCCGACTGGCGACGATAATCGGGGCAACATCGTCGCTGGCGCGACAACTAAAGGGCAGCCTTTGTCTGACGCTGACAAACGAATTTGTGCCGAGGTTGGGCCAGTATTGCGGGATCAGGGCGTGTTATTTGCCGGCATCGACGTCATCGGCGAGTACATGACCGAGGTCAATGTGACCAGTCCAACCGGTATCCGCGAACTCGACCGCGAATTTGAGCTGAACATCGCGGGTCTGATGTTCGACGCCATTGAGAGAAAGCTGCTCTGACGATATAAGGTGACAGTGACCCTATATCACGACGTGATATAGGGTCACTGTCACCTTATATCAGCGTGGCTTTTGCGATTTAGTCCCTTGTTTATGTAGGTAAATTGGCGGATTATTCGCGCGAATATGGCCAACATAGCACTGCAATCAGACCCGCTCGACGAGATGCGACTCGTCGCACCGACCGTGCCTGACCGGTTGCCGGCCATGCTTTTTCTCGCAGCGCTCTTTCACGGCATCCTCATTATCGGCGTCACCTTCAACCCCGAACTGGCAGATCAGTTCGCGAACGCGATTTCGCTGGAAGTGACGATCGTTGCCGATACCAACCAACAGATAGATCGCCCGGACGAAGCCGCATACCTTGCGCAAGCTAGCCAGGAGGGTGGCGGCAATACGACCGAACAGGTTCGGCCCGCCGCACCGCTGCAAAGTTCAATGCCAATCGACAACGAGGGCCAGGACGACGGCAGCAGTTTGCTTGAGGCAAAAGCTCACGAGCAATCGGCTGACGAAGTTCTAGCCACTCAGAGTGAAAATACTCGCCAGGTTGAGATTGATCCTCGTTCTGATCCGCAGCCTGAAACGAGCACGGCGATCGCGATGGAAGCCGGCAGCGAAGTGACGCTGCCCTTGCCTCAGGAAGAACAGGCTTCGCTGCTAATTCGCGATGACGATCCGCAACAATTGGTCATCAGCGCCGATACCCGGGAATCGGTCGCCGCCGCGTATCTTGATAACTGGAAGCGACGAGTTGAGGGCGTCGGTGCAGAGTATTTGCCACAACTGAGTAACGTTGGCGAAATTTCCGGCAGCCCAACCCTGTTGGTCACCATCTCCCGGTTCGGCGAGCTGATCGATACACAAGTCAGCCGAAGCAGCGGTTCGACAATCCTCGATTTAGCGTCAATGGACATTATCAAGCGATCCGCGCCGTTCGACGAATTCTCAGAAGCGATGGCTGACGATTACGACACTGTCGCGTTCGAATACAAGTTCCTGTTCACGGAACAGCTGGTTAGCAGCGGCGCTGAGTGATGCTCGCTTGTGCCGAACAGCGCGAGCGCCGATACTAGATACATGGATCCGGAAAGCGCACTTACAAATCAATTGCTTATCGCTATGCCAGGCATGGCAGACCCAAATTTCAGCACCACAGTCACCTTGATTTGTGAACATAACGATGACGGTGCGCTCGGCATCATTATCAATCGCCCACTTAACTTGAAGCTCTCTGGCCTGTTCGAACAACTTTCCGTTGACGACGCAGATCCGGAAACTGCCAGCAGCCCGGTCATGTCCGGCGGCCCGGTCGGCACGGAGCGCGGATTTGTTCTGCACGGAAAAGACCACAGCTTCGAAAACACCCTGACGGTATCCGATGATATCCAGCTGACGCTGTCTCGCGATGTTATTGATGCAATGGCCGTCGGTGACGGCCCTGAAAAATCACTTGTTGCCATCGGTTATGCGGGCTGGGAGTCGGGGCAGCTCGAAGAAGAGATGCTGGCTAATTCATGGTTAAACGTCACTGCGACACCTGAACTGGTCTTCGACACACCCTTCGAGGAGCGCTGGGACTCTGCGGCCCGGCTGCTCGGTGTCGACATCGCCAGTCTATCGCCGGACGCTGGCCACGCCTGACTTGTCACGCCCCAGGACAATTCTTGCTTTCGATTTCGGACTGCGCCGGATCGGGGTCGCTATCGGTCAGGACATTACAGGCTCGGCAAGCCCGATCGGTGTTGTTGCCAATCGTGACGAGGGCATTGACCACGATGCCGTTGCGGCATTGATCAGGGAATGGCAGCCGACCAGTATCGTGGTTGGAATGCCGCTTCACGCCGATGGCTCTGTCAGTGATATGCAGGAGCCTGTCGAGGCATTTATTGAGGAATTGCGACGCTACGGCCTGACCGTCGACACGGTTGACGAACGCTACACGTCTGTCGAGGCGGAACGTGTGCTCAAAAACGCGCGTGCTTCGGGATCACGAGGTCGCATTTCGAAGGAGATGATCGATGCTGCGGCTGCAGTATTTATCGCTGAAAGATACCTCTCATCTGGGTAGAATGCCCCCGCGATGGAGCAAGACGACACCAAACTGCAATTCGACGAGAACGGTAACCTGCGACACCTGTTGTCGTTGAAGGGGATCGACGCGTCGCTGTTGACTGAATTACTCGATGATGCGGAACGCTATCTAACGGCGCCCGGCAATTTGCCCGCTCGCAGCCAGTCTCTCGTCGGACGCACCATTGGCAATTTGTTTTTTGAACCCAGCACGCGCACACGTGCTTCATTCGATCTGGCCGGTCGGCGGCTTGGCGCCGACGTTCTGAATCTTGACGTGAACACATCGTCACGTAAGAAGGGCGAAAGCATCCTCGACACCATCTACACGTTGGAGGCTATGCAGGTCGACGTCATGGTCGTCCGCGATGCCAGCGACGGCGTGCCCGCCTACATTGCTCGCAACGTGGAAGACCATGTGAGCGTATTGAATGCGGGCGAGTCCGACGTCTCGCATCCCACCCAGGGCTTGCTCGATCTAATGACCATTCGCCAGCACAACAGCGACTTCAAAAATATGGCTGTTGCCATCGTTGGCGACATTCAGCATTCGCGTGTTGCGATGTCGGCGTCGGAAGCCTTGCAGACGATGGGAATCGGCGAGTTGCGCCTGATCTCGCCGCCCGCCCTCGCGCCCGATGCCGATCGCTTTCCAGGCGCAATCATCGTCGACAACATCGCCGCCGGCCTGAGGGACGCGGATGTCGTTATGGCGCTCAGGATTCAACGCGAACGTATTGGCAATCTCGATGGTGTTCCGGGTATTGACGAGTATTTTGCGAACTTCGGCGTTAGCCACGAAAACATGAAACATGCGAAGCCCGACGCCATCGTCATGCATCCAGGGCCTATGAACCGCGGTATCGAAATCGAAGGCGCGCTTGCCGATGGCCCGCGTTCCGTGATCGCGAAGCAGGTCACCAACGGCGTCGCGGTTCGCATGGCTGTGCTGGAAAGGATCGGCAGGATTATGAGTTCAGAATGACCACTGACGCTCAAAAACACGCGCAGCGAAATCGCAATACTATTTTTGTTGAATCCGGTGAATTGCTCAGTGTCGAGCGGTTTCCGGGCGACCAGTTCATCATGCGTATTCAAGCTCCCAAGTGTGCGGCGGCGGCTCAGCCGGGTAATTTCGTGCATGTCACTTGCGACGACACGCTGCCAATGCGCAGACCGCTGTCCATTATGCGTGCGGAGGACGACTGCATTGAGATCCTCTACAAGATCGTCGGCGACGGACTTCGCTGGCTTTCGGCGAAAAAACCCGGTGACTCTGTCAGCGTTCTCGGTCCGATCGGCCAGCCGTTCCGACCGTCCGCCGAAAGACCAAACACGCTATTGATTGGCGGCGGCGTCGGTATTCCACCGATGGTTTTCCTCGCCGACTATCTGCGCCGGGACGCTCGCGACTGGTCGCCGCTGGCGATACTCGGCTCGGAGCTTCCGTTTCCATTTGATCTCGAAGCCTCCTCGATCGGAACACGGTGGCTGGACGGCAAGATTAGTTCGACGATGCCATTACTTGAAAGTTGGGGCATTCCCTGCCGACTCGCAACCCTGTCTGGATTCGACGGCTGTTTCGACGGTTACGTTACGGACCTGTCGGACCAATGGCTGTCCAGGCTGAGGACAGACGAGCTCCAAAAGACCGAATTATTCGCCTGTGGCCCGACGCCGATGCTCAAGGCCGTCGCCGCGCTGGCCGATCGATACGATCTGCCCTGTCAGGTCTCACTGGAAGAATTCATGGCCTGCGCCGTTGGCGGTTGCGCCGGCTGCACCGTCAAAATCAACACCCCGGAGGGCGAGGCCATGAAGCGTGTTTGCGTTGATGGTCCGGTCTTCGAAGCGAGCAGCGTCGTCTGGTAAATCGGGCCCGGCCTTCAGGGCGTGGGTGCGGCCTCGTCCTGGAATATCTCTTCTATCGACAAGCTAAAAAGACGCGCCGCTTTGAATGCCAGCTGTGCCTGAGTCCAGTCACGTTCCGCACGAAGCACCTTTTAGCTGCCGAAGTTGACCTTGGCTTCCAGGTTGGCTCGGGAATCTGCGTGGGACATGGCCTCATCCATCGTGATCGTGCCCTGCTTGTAGAGATCAAGAAGCGCATCATCGAAGGAAACCATGCCCTGCTCGCCACTGTCCTTGTGGGCTTCTTTCACGGCCGAAATATCGCCCTTAAGGATGAGGTCCTTGATATGTGGCGTATTCAACATGAGCTCGACCGCCGCAACGCGCTTGCCATTGCGAGCACGCACCAGACGTTGTGACAAAATGGCACGAAGGTAATGTGCGAGATCCATAAAGACCTGCCCGTGTTGTTCCTGCGGAAACAGGTTGATGATCCGGTCCAGTGTCTCCGGCGCGTTATTGGAGTGAACGGTTGCCAACACAAGGTGACCTGTACCCGCCATATCCAAAGCCGCTCGCATGGATTCGGTGTCCCGAATCTCGCCGATTTGAATGACATCCGGTGCACCACGAACGGCACTTTTCAATGCACGACTGTAGGACTTGGTGTCCAGGCCGACTTCGCGCTGATTGATAATTGACTGCTTATTTGGGTGCAGAAATTCGATCGGGTCTTCGATCGTAATAATGTGCGAGGACGTTTTTTCATTGCGATGGTTGATCATCGCAGCGAGCGTCGTCGACTTGCCGGCGCCTGTCGCTCCGACCATCAAAATCAAGCCGCGACGCAGCATGACCAGGTCTTTTAGCTGCTCCGGCATACCGAGCTCCTCCAACGTTGGCAGGTCCGACGTAATGTATCGCAGAACCATCGACACACTGCCGCGTTGATGGAAAACGTTGACGCGAAAGCGGCCAAGCCCTTGTTCGGAGAGCGCGAAGTCGATCTCAAGCTCTCTGTTGAACTCATCCATCTGTGCTTCGGTCATCAACTCCATCGCCGCCTGTTTGACCATCTTCGGCGTCATCTCGAGTTTGTTGACCGGCATGATCTTGCCTTCGATCTTGATCTTGGCCGGCGAAAATGGCGCGAAGAAAAGGTCTGAGGCCTTTTTCTCTACCATCAACTTAAATAGTGGTTTGACGTTCATCGTTTAGTCGTCCCTGTGGACTCAGAAAGTCTGAGCCGAGTCCTCTTCCATGATGCGCAGACTCTCCGACTGGTGATCGGCAATTGCCGAGTCGCGCTTGCTTTCCAGTTTGATACGCAGCCTGAGTTCGTTCTTCGAATCAGCATTTCTCATGGCCTCTTCGTAGGAAATCGCGGCCTCTTCATAGAGTTGAAACAGCGATTGGTCGAAGGTCTGCATTCCCAGACGTGTTGATTTTGCCATGATCTCTTTGATCTGCCCGACCTCGCCCTTGAAGATCAGGTCCTGAATCAACGGCGTATTGAGCATGATCTCCATCGACGCGACCCGACCGATGCCGCCTTCACGAGGAACCAGTCGCTGCGAAATAAACGCTTTGGTATTCAGTGACAGATCCATTAAGAGCTGCTGACGACGTTCATCGGGGAAAAAGTTGATAATTCGATCAAGCGCCTGATTCGCGCTATTGGCGTGCAAGGTCGCGAGACACAAATGACCGGTCTCAGCAAACTGAATGCCATATTCCATGGTCTCTTTGTCGCGAATTTCGCCGATCAGGATAACGTCGGGTGCCTGACGTAACGTGTTCTTGAGAGCCGCATGCCAGGACTCCGTATCAACACCCACTTCGCGCTGTGTAATGACGCAGCCCTGGTGAGGATGTACATACTCAATCGGATCCTCGACCGATACGATATGCCCGCGCGAATTCTCGTTGCGGTGTCCAATCATTGCAGCCAGCGTTGTCGATTTACCGGAACCTGTACCACCGACGATTATGCAAAGGCCGCGTTTATTCATTACGACGTCTTTGAGAATCGGCGGTAGCTCGAGATCTTCAAGCGTCGGTATTTCGGTGGTAATGGTTCGGAGCACTGCGCCGACCATTCCCTGTTGAATGAATGCACTGACGCGGAATCGACCGATGCCCTGTGGGGCAATCGCGAAGTTCGCCTCTTTAGTCGCGTCAAATTCCTTGATCTGCTTATCGTTCATGATCGAACGCACCATTATCGCCGCCTGATCCGCCGACAGCGGCGTATCCGTTGCCTTATGGATAGTACCGTCGACCTTGATCGCGGGCGGAAACGCCGCCGTGATGAACAAATCCGAACCTTCCCGTTCGACCATTTTTCGCAGCAGGTTTTGCGTTAGTCGTACCGCTTGTTCGCGTTCCATCGTCCTCTACTCCATTCAAGCTACCTGAGGCAGCTCTAGAAATTCTCTTTATTAGCCGCCCGGAAGCGCGCTTCTTCTTTGTTGATCAGCCCCTTCTTCAGCAATTCCTGAAGATTCTGATCCAGCGTTTGCATACCCACGTTTTGACCGGTCTGAATCGCCGAGTACATCTGCGCGATCTTACCTTCTCGAATCAGGTTCCTGATCGCGGGGGTACCAACCATGATCTCGTGCGCAGCAATTCGACCGCCGCCGACCTTCTTCAGCAGCGTTTGCGAAATAACCGCTCGTAACGACTCCGACAACATCGCGCGGACCATCTCTTTTTCAGCCGCGGGAAAAACATCAACAATACGATCGATGGTTTTGGCGGCAGAGCTGGTATGCAGTGTTCCGAAAACAAGGTGACCGGTTTCAGCACCGGTTAGTGCGAGCCGAATGGTCTCCAGGTCACGCAACTCACCAACCAGAATAACATCGGGATCCTCACGCAGAGCCGAGCGCAGCGCCTCGTTAAAACCGAGGGTGTCACGATGAACTTCGCGTTGGTTGATCAGCGACTTTTTCGACTCGTGGACAAACTCAATAGGATCCTCAATCGTGAGAATATGATCGGGCTTGTTGTCGTTGATGTAGTCGACCATCGCGGCAAGAGTCGTACTCTTACCCGAACCTGTCGGTCCGGTGACCAGCACGATTCCTCTGGGATGCATCGCAAGGTCTTTGAATATCGGCGGGGCACCCAGGTCTTCCAGCGTCAGGATTTCCGATGGAATGGTTCTGAAAACCGCAGCCGAACCGCGATTCTGGTTGAAGGCATTGACTCGAAATCGCGCTAGCTTCGGAATTTCGAAAGAGAAGTCGGTCTCGAGAAATTCCTCATAGTCTTTACGCTGCTTGTCATTCATGATGTCGTACACCATGCTATTGACGTCCTTGTGGGTGAGCGCCGGCATATTGACTCGCTTGATGTCACCATCAACGCGAATCATAGGCGGCACGCCACCTGACAAGTGCAGGTCCGAGGCGTTGTTCTTTACCGCGAACGACAAAAGCTGGGCAACGTCGACGGCCATATTTCTCCCTCAATTTGATGACGCCGGACTTACCATAACCCGGCCTAGAATTGAGCCTAGTATAGCGAAGCAACCGGACTAAAACGTGATTGGAGTCACGAAAAACTTGGCCAAAAACTTAGTAATAATCAGAGATTTGCTGGCCTCTGTGGCACAAGAGGCCAATCGTGAGCCTGAGACCGTCAAATTACTGGCTGTCAGCAAAAAACAGCCACTCACAAAAATTTTGGATGCCGCCAACGCGGGTCAGCGCGATTTTGGCGAGAACTTCGTCCAGGAGGGCCTTGAAAAAATCGCTCAAACCGGGGGTTTGGGTCTGGTCTGGCACTTCATCGGGCATCTGCAGACTAATAAAACACGTATGGTCGCCGAGAACTTTGACTGGGTTCACACCATCGACAGTGCGAAAACTGCCCGTCGATTGAATGCACAGCGACCGGCAGCCCTCGAACCGCTCAATATCTGCCTGCAGATCAATATAGATAAGGAACCGGGCAAATCGGGAATCGCTTTTGACGATCTTCCCGAACTGGCTGCGGTCTGTTCCGATTTGCCGAACCTGAGTCTGCGTGGCCTTATGTGTTTGCCTGCCGTACGCTCCGAATTGTCGGAACAACGCATACCCTTCGCCAGGCTCCGCGAGTTGGCAAACGAGTTGCGATCTGGCGGAATAGATACGGACACGTTGTCCATGGGCATGAGTGGCGATTACCGGGCCGCGATTCTTGAGGGTTCGACCCTGGTGCGGATAGGCACAGCGTTATTTGGCGAACGAAAGTAGGAGCTGAGAAATACGATGGACTATGGAAGAGTCGCGTTTATTGGCGGCGGAAATATGGCTCGAGCCTTGGTGGGCGGAATGCTGGTCGCAGGGTATAAGCCCAGTCATATTCTGATTTCTGAGCCGCTTGCCGAACATCGCGAGAGTCTGACTGATGAGTTTCCGGGTACGGTGATTCGCGAAAACAACGCCGATGTCGTTAAGAACGCAGAATGCATAGTGCTGGCCGTAAAGCCGCAGATTCTATCCGATGTTTGCAAACCGCTCGCAACCGCCGTGCAAATAAACAAACCGCTGATCATCTCGGTCGCGGCGGGTGTTCGCAGCGGCGACATAGACACCTGGCTGGGCGGCGGACTCTCAGTTGTACGAGTCATGCCCAATCAGCCCGCGCTGTTACGCCTCGGTATTTCGGGCATGTACGCCAATGACAAAACCACCGAGCGGCAATGTCGAACGGCGAACAACATTGTTTCTACGACCGGACCTGTCGTAACGGTTTCCGCCGAAGACGATATCGACGCCGTGACCGCCGTCTCCGGAACCGGGCCTGCGTATTTCTACTTGCTCGTGGACATGCTGGTGACCGTCGCCGAAGAAATGGGGCTGGACCACAAATCGGCGCTGGCACTCGTTCTTGAGACGGCACGTGGCGCGGGCGAAATGGCGGAGCAGTCGGGCGAAACGATGGACGCACTCATTGGCCGCGTACGTTCGCCGGGTGGTACGACGGCAGCCGCATTTGACTACATCGACAGCACGAATTTTCGTGATATCTTCAGTGGCGCCGTCTTTGCCGCGCGTGACCGGGCAAAGGACCTCGCGGATCAAGCCCACGAAACCGGTCAGGATTGATTTATGCCTTCTAATATTGCCTCGGCCCTGGTCTTCATCGTCAATGCGCTGACGAGCCTCTACTTACTGGTTTTGTTATTGCGATTCTGGCTGCCCTGGCTGCGAGCCGACTTTCGCAACCCTCTCGCGCAGGGAATTCTAAAGCTGACATCGCCCATCGTCATTCCGTTGCGACGCATCGTCCCGTCATTCGGACGACTGGATACGGCGACGATTCTGGTGGCATTCATCGTTCAGTACGTTGGAATCCTGTTGATATTGCTGATCATCGGCGCGAGCGCGACTTTTTCGACGATCGCGACAACCGCACTCGTCAAGCTTGTAATCCTGTCCGTCAACCTTTTCATGTTCGCAATTTTTGTACGTATTGTGCTGAGCTGGATTTCGCCAGGTCAACACAATCCAGCGACAGCAATCATCACGACATTGACCGAACCGCTTCTCGGACCCGTGCGTCGTATTATCCCCTCGATGGGCGGCTTCGATATTTCCCCGATATTCGTCATCATTGCTTTAGGCGCAATGACGAGACTGTTGATGGGCTTTAACGCATTGGGCATCTAGAAACAGAATTCGCGTCCTGCATCCGGAAGGACGGCGGCAACACCATCATCTCGGTACGCGTCCATCCAAAGGCGAAGCATAACGAGCAATTCCTCATCTGCGCCTAATGGTTTATAGTGATTTGAAATAAGGGGACAGGTGTCATGATTAAAAGAACACTACTGATTTCGATAGTCGCTCTGGTATCCGCCTGCGGTGGACCCGGCGAATCTGCTGACGTTCCCGAAGCGCAGCCTGCGGGGGCGACGTCTGCCGACATTGGCAATCACGTAATCCACTTCAGTGCTCAAACCACCGATCAGCTTCCGCCTGCGGTCGCACGCGAATACAATATCGTACGCAGCAAGAATATTGCGATGCTGAACGTCTCGGTGTTGCGAAAGCCGGGTAATATGCCGGTAACGGCAGATGTCTCCGTTAAGACGGTCAATCTTACCGGCCAACTGAAGAACATTACGATGCGCAAGATTGAAGAACCGGGCGATATCGTCGCTATCTACTATATTGGCGATACTAAAGTAGCCAATCGAGAAGTACTGGTTTTCGATATCAGCATCAAACCGGATGGCGAAGATACGACGTCCGACGTTCGTTTCAAGAAACAGTTTTTCAGCGACTAGAACTTCTCCCGATACCCCAAAAAGGCCTTAAAAGAAAGGCCTTTTTTTGTTACGCCCGTTGAATACATGTGTTATCGTCGCGCTGCTTTCACCGCGGGCACCCGCCCGTTTTTGTTTTTTTTGAGGAGTCATTTTTTCATGGCAGCAAATACCAAGAAGCCACCGACCAAGTCTGAAATCTACGCGAAGATTGTTGACGACACCGGTCTGACGCGCAAAGACGTAGCAGCAGTATTCGAATCACTCAACGGCCAGATTCAAAAGAATCTCGGCGGTCGAGGTGCTGTTGGCCTGTTCACAGTTCCCGGTCTGTTGAAGATGCGCGTTGTGAAGAAGCCAGCAACCAAAGCTCGCAAGGGTACTAACCCGTTCACGGGCGAAGAAATGATGTTCAAGGCAAAACCTGCATCGAAAGTTGTCAAGGTTTCCGCCCTGAAAGGCCTGAAAGACATGGTCTGATTTCGAATCTCGAATTCGAAACGAAAAGCCGGGCATCGCCCGGCTTTTTTTATGTCGTAGATTCTTCGACAAACTCGCTCACGGCCTCGCGAAGCTCCATCAAACGGCCATGAAAAAAGTGTTCCCCGCCCGGGATAATCAGTAACTCAGGTCCTGGGGCCAGTCCGTCGACCCACTCCACCGTCTCCTCGACATCGACCAGTTCGTCCTGATCACCCTGCGCAATGAGCCATGGGCACTGCGGCTGCGCATCCAGACCTGACGCGAATCGTGAAATTGCCGGCGCAACGCTTACCAGGCCATCTACCTGGGTCGCCACGGCCGCTTTGACGGCGATCGCGGCACCAAAGGAGAAGCCCGCGAGCCACATCGGCGTCTCGGGATCACGCTCACGCATCCAGGCAATCGCCGCCAACGCATCATCTAGCTCCCCGTTGCCATCGTCATATTCGCCTTCGCTTCGCTCGGTCCCCCTGAAATTAAAGCGCAATGCGGCGAATCCCAGACGCATAAATGCGCGCGCAAGGGTGTGCGCGACCTTGTTATGCATGGTCCCACCGTGCTGCGGATGCGGATGGCAGATGACGGCGTTTCCGACCGGATCCTGCACGACCGGTAGCTCCAGCATCGCCTCGAGTTGGCCTGCTGGCCCGTCGATAAACAGCCTTTTTGAACGGGGTGGTTTCAACATTGGGGTTTCCGGGGTGGATAGATTCGTGAATACTGCTGTAAAATTATGATCTTATGTAATGTCGGAATCAATTGATGCCTGAACTCAACGTCATACATATTGCCATTATCGCCGCGATGACGGTCGCGGGTGCCATTGTCGGTTGGGTACTCCGCGGAAACCGGTCAAAAAACGAAAAGGCAGCCGTGAATGCTAGCTGGCAAGAGCAGATGAATGCGCAGCGGACTGAACACGATCGCCTGACGGAACAGAACACGGCTTTGATGGAACAGGTCAGCCAATATCTGGCTTCCAACAATGATGCCAAGAATCGCGCTAAGGAGTTATCACTCGCTGTTCAGGAGGCGTATTCACGACGCGACGAGTTACAGCGTGAGATCAAGGACGTCCGCGGCAACCTCGAGGTTGCAATGACCGAACGCGATCAGCTGCAGACAAACATCAGTTCCAGAGAAGGAGAAAGTGCGAGCGCCGCAGACAAAGACGCACGTATCAAAAAATTACAGACCGAACTCGAGAACTGGCAAAACCGACTCCCGCCGCTCATCGAGAAATTTCGTCTAAGAAACGAAGACGCAGAACGTCTGGAGGCGGATTTTGAAGCTGCAAACGCGCGGATTGCCGAACTTGAGGCCTCGCTTGAGTCAAGCGAGACTCGAGTTGAACCGGTTAGCGATCCGGACGCACTGACTGACGGTCGTGACGCCTCTAATGATCCCATCGACGAGGACTTTGACGATGAGGCTGACGATGAGGCTGAAATCGAGGACGAGGACGTTGAGGGCGAGGACGAAGACGAGGACGAGGACGAGGACGAGCCGGTCAACGGCTCGCGTGACAAATTGCAGGCAATAAAGGGCGTCGGTCCGGCCATTGAAAAAACACTCAATGAAATGGGCATTTTTCGCTTTCAGCAGATCGCTGAGATGAGCGAGTACGACATCAATCGCGTTGCGAAGCGTCTGAAAGGGTTTCGAAGCCGCATTTATCGCGAAGACTGGATAGGACAGGCGCGGGAATTACGTGATCAAGAATCCAGCGGCTAGGATCGTTGCCGCTGCGATAATCGTTGGCGGCCTCACCGTCGCACCTTTACTCGACAGAAGCGATCCGCCAAACGCGCGGCCAAGCGCTCCAGTTCCGACGAGCGCACCGCAGTTTCAGGTTCAATGGCGACAGGGCGAGCTGGCGTTGTCGGGTCATACCCGATCCAATAATCACGAACTGGATTTAATACAGGTCGCCAACAGCACTTTTACCGACAACGTCATCCTCACGGCGTTTGAACCGCTGGGTGTGGTGCCTGATTATTGGGATGATTTGACCACTCAAGTTGTCTACCTGCTCGCCGTAACCAGCTCCGCTAACGCGAACCTGTCACCGGATCAGCTCGATATTCGTGGCGTGATCGTGGATGAGTTGTCCTGGGAAAGTCGGCTCAATGCCGTTCGGAATGCGCTGCCACGGCAGGTAGCTCTTAATATTGACACGCAGCTTGTCGATGAAGCGATCGACCTGTCCGCCGTTTGTGATCAGGCATTCGCCAACTTCGAAGTCGGTCCAATCAACTTTGCGGAATCGAGTAGCAAGTTTCGAGCCTCCGCCTATCCGAGACTGAGTCGTTTGCTTGCGCTTGCGAGCACATGCGAGGATTCATGGGTTTCAGTGACCGGGCATACGGACGCTTCGGGCAGCGAAGGCTGGAACCAGCACCTTAGTATGCAACGCGCGCATGCCGTCGGCGACTACCTTGTCTCGGGCGGCGTGGATCGTGCTCGACTATTGCTTGCCGGTGTTGGCTCTTCGAGCCCGATTGCCGATGACAGCACCCGCTATGGGCGCAGCCTCAATCGCCGAATTGATATCGAATTAAGCCTGGCCATGCAGAACCACTAATCGGGCGTAGTCAGCTTCAGCAGTTCGATCGTGAAGATCAACGTTGCGTTCGGTGGAATTTCGCCGCGCCCTGGTGGGCCATAGGCCAGGTCACCGGCAACCACCAGTTCGCGTGTTTCGCCTTCCAGCATACAGGGGACGCCCATATCCCAACCCTTGATCACCTGACCAGCACCCAGCTGGAACTGGAAGACGTTATTGCCGGACTCCCAGATGAACTGACCATGCTTGTCCTCGGCTGCCTCGTCGTACAACCAAAGCCAAACGTTGGTGTCCGCATAATCACCTTCGACCGCCGCACGCCCATAACCGTTCTTGACGATTCTAGCTATCAGGCCCGGCGCAATTTCGATATTGCCGGACTCGTCGGCGACGGGACAGTCGACGAAGGTCACTTCGGATTCACTCTTGTCCATTGCTGCTTCCTCTGTGACGGCCTCTTCGGCTGGCTTGCTGCAAGCGGCCAGTGCCACTGCAGCAATAGTGGCTAGCAGTGCGATTTTGTTCTTCATTATTTCTTATCCTCGAAATCAAGTGACGCGGAGTTAATGCAATATCGCAGGCCGGTGGGTTGTGGGCCGTCTTCAAATACATGCCCGAGGTGCGCATCGCAGTTCTTACAAACCACTTCGCGTCGCACCATGCCGTGACTCTTGTCGGTGATCGTACGTACGTTATCACCCGCCATTGGTAGCCAGAAACTTGGCCAGCCTGAGCCCGAATCATATTTGTGCTCGGAGCTGAACAATGCCGTATCGCAACAGACGCAACGGTACGTACCGTCATCCTTGTGGTCGACGTACTTGCCTGTAAACGGACGTTCAGTCGCCGCCTTTTGGGTGACCTCGAACTGCTCCGCGTCCAGCTTCGTTCGTAAATCCTTCTCGTCAGGCTTGCTCATTATTAACTTCCTCGACATTAACGTCCTCAACAACGGCGTCTTCGATATTCAGTATAAATCGATTCATTCGCTGCACATATTCGGCCGGATTCGTAAGCTGCGAGCCTTCGGCAAGCAGCGCATGATCCAGGACAATATTGGACAATGCGGCAAAACGCCCTTCATTCTCTTCGTCCAACAATCGCGCAATGAGTGGATGTTCGACGTTGATTTCAAGAATTGGTTTGGACTCGGGCAGTGCCTGGCCACTGGCCTCCAACATTCGTCGCACCTGCGGATTGATATCCTGGTCGCTGGCGACTACGCAAGCCGGGGAATCAACCAGGCGACGGCTGACGTTTACCCCATCGACGCGTTCGCTCAAAACACCCTGAATTTTTTCGAGCAACGATTTGTTCTCGTCATTCAGGTCATCTTGCGCTTTATCCGCCGCGTCGTCGGGCATATCCAGTGCTTCTCGCGCAACATCGACCAACGCCTTGCCCTCATACTCCGCCAGGCCTTCCGCCAGCCACGCATCGATGCGATCGGTCAACAGTAATACTTCAACGCCGCGACTTCGCAGCTGCTCAATGTGTGGACTCGCAACAGCGGTCGCGTAGTTTTCAGCCAGGATGAAGTAGATCTTGTCCTGATCCTCTTTGGCCCTCTCGATGTAGTCATCAAGTGACTGGTCCTGCGTGTCATTGCCATTGTACGTCGTCGCGAATCGCAGCAGCTTCGCAAGCTTGTCTTTGTTGGCATTATCTTCAACGAGGCCTTCTTTAAGTACCTGCCCGAAATCGCCCCAAAACTTTTGGTAGTCGTCCTTATTGCTCGCGATCTTCTTCAGCATATCCAGGACACGACGAGTCAGCGCGCCACGCATCGCCATCAGGTCGGGGTTTTGCTGCAATAGCTCGCGCGACACGTTCAACGGCAGATCCGATGAGTCGACGACACCTTTCACGAAGCGCAGGTACAACGGCAAGAACTGCTCGGCGTCGTCCATGATGAAGACTCGCTGTACGTAGAGCTTCAGTCCGCGCGGAGCCTCTCTGTTCCACAAATCGAATGGTGCTGATCCCGGGATGTAGAGCAGGCTCGTATACTCACGCTTCCCTTCGACGCGGTTATGACTCCATGTCAGTGGATCCGCAAAATCATGCGACAAGTGTTTGTAAAACTCTTTGTACTCGTCCTCAGTCACATCGGATCGTGATCGGGTCCAGAGCGCTGTCGCCGAGTTAACGACCTTTGATTCGGCCTTTTCATCGCCCAGGTCCGTCAGGGACACAGGAAAACCAATGTGATCTGAGTACTTGCGAATCAGAGACTCGATACGAAAGGACTCAGCGAATTCAGCTTCATCCTCTTTCAGGTGCAGCGTAACTTTAGTGCCTCGCTCCTCACGCTCGATGTTCTCGATCGTGAATTCGCCCTCACCCTCAGATTCCCAGCGTACAGCCGCATCAACGTCCGATCCGGCCCGGCGCGACTCAACAGTGACTTTGTCGGCAACGATGAATGCTGAATAGAACCCAACGCCGAACTGTCCGATCAAATGTGCATCGTGTTGTTTGTCACCGGTCATTTGCTGCAAAAATTCTGCAGTACCAGATTTCGCGATCGTGCCCAGGTTGTCGATAAGCTCATCGCGGGACATGCCGATGCCGTTGTCGATAACGGATAGAATGCGCGCACCCTTATCGACCTCAATAGAAATTCCGAGTTCCGTATCCTCGGCGAGGAGCTCAGGGCTGGCCAACGCTTCGAATCGTAGCTTGTCGGCCGCATCTGAGGCGTTCGAAATCAATTCGCGAAGAAAGATTTCCTTGTTGCTGTACAGAGAATGGATCATCAGCTGCAGTAGCTGACGAACCTCGGTCTGAAAACCGAGGGTTTCGCGCTGGTCACTCACGCAATCGTCTCCCGACGTCAAAAGGGACACACACGATATGGCCTCCACAGGCTATTTCAAGGCTGGGCGGAACATTTGGGTTGGAAAAGTCAGGCCAGAAGAATGAGGCCCGGGAAATCAGGCGGTACGCGTCCAGCTTCCTGGCGGCGAGGTCACTGACCGATACAGCAGTGTCACGAACAGCAGGATGGAGGTCGCAAGCGCGATAGGCGCATGCAGCGTTGCCAGCCATATTCCAGCCAGCGCGCCGACCCCAAGGGTCAGGAACGAGAACAAGGCAAAGGCAGCGCGACGCAGCCGTTCGATGATCAGACCGACCATTCCGTAGAGGTCGTCCAGATCATCAAGATACTGTAGAAGTCTTTCCATAATATTTTGTCCGCCTAGCGAACTATGGTGAGCAGCGGGCCGGCACTTTCAGTGTCGCCGCAGTGAGTTTCCGATTCATCCAGCAACGCGTTGTTGGATTCCTTCGCATGTGCGATCGCACGATGGAAGAGTTCCCAGCGCTGGCGGGCTGATTCACTGGTTAGCGCCTCGACCGGCGATTCATTTTTTGGTTGCTTCTTTGACATAGTCACGTCAACGTTTTTTCAATTGGTAAATGGACTATAGAGGGGGTGGGTTTCTGACTCCGTGAGGCAAGTCACAGCTTGCTCCACAACCTGGCTCGGAGGCCGCTTTTTAAGCCAAAATAAGACGCAGTTCCGACGATTTTCGGGACCTGATTCACAGTCGATGAGCTTCGATTTGGGAGCGCTGCGGCCCTAACGTAAAACGCCGACATTAGTCGGCGTTTTGGTAGAAACTATTGAGGTTGTTTAGATTCGTCAATCGTCCGTGTCCTGATCCTTGGACCAGTTACGCTTAACCTGATCCGACCACTCGCGATACCCTTTCCACGAGTACAGCGACGGATCAATCCCGGAACGACGACCGTGCGGCGTCGGCGCTTTCGATATCCAGCGACGATACTGCTGCCACCCATCTGCGTCATTAGCCGCTGGCTCTTTGTTATCGAGCGTCGCGTCTTTTGCTTTGGCATCCCGCTCGGCTTCCGTGCCGTAGCTGTCTGGCCATTTCATATGTTTGCTATCTGGCATAATTTTGCTCAGTCAGTCCGTTGAACAAATCCTAATAGCCATTCACCATAAATCACAGGAACTGCATCACAATGCACCTCCCCATTTTATCTTTTATAATCAGAGACTTAAGCGTTGGTTTTACTTAATCAGGTAGCAGGGGTCGTAATCCCGACCGGAAATCTTCATGCGCTTCTGCTCAACGAAGGCCGTCAGCAGCTTATCCAGCATATCCATGATTCGTTGCGAACCATTGATTTGAAACGGTCCCTTGCGTTCGATTTGCTCCGCTGTATCTTCGCGGACATTGCCTGAAACTATGCCGGAGAACACGCGCCGGAGGTTAGCGGCCAAAATATGCGTCGGCAGGTCTTCGTTGATGTCCAGCCCCAGCATCGACTCATGAGTCGCGACGAATGGGGTTTGAAATTCGCGGTCGACCCTAAGGCGCCAGTTGAAATAAAAGGCGTCGCCATGCTTCTTCCTAAACTCGAGAACATCCTCAAGACGAATCTTGATTTCCTGGGCAACTGCGCGAGGATCATCAATGATGATCTTGTAGTGCTTTTGCGCATCCGGCCCGAGCGTCGCGGCAATGAACTCGTCGATCTGACGAAAGTAGGCTGCCGAACTCGCAGGTCCCGTCATCACCAGTGGCAAGGGTTGGCCCGCATTGTCAGGGTGAAGAAGAATGCCGAGGATATACAGAATCTCCTCTGCCGTACCGACGCCGCCTGGGAATACAACAATACCGTGACTGGTTCTGACGAACGCCTCCAGTCGCTTCTCCATGTCCGGCATGATCACCAGTGAGTTTACGATCGGATTGGGGGACTCAGCGGCGATAATCCCAGGCTCAGTAATACCAACATAGCGACCGTTACTGATGCGCTGTTTGGCGTGACCGATCGTCGCACCTTTCATCGGCCCTTTCATCGCCCCTGGCCCGCAGCCCGTACAGACGTCGAGGGCACGCAGACCCATCTCATAGCCCACAAGTTTTGAATAATCGTACTCGACGCGGCTGATGGCGTGCCCGCCCCAGCAAACCACCATATTGACCTCAGCCGGTAGCCTCAGGAGCTTCGCGTTTCGCACTATGTGGAAAACGGCGTTCGTGATGCCCTCAGACGAATCGAGGTCGAAGCGACCACCGTCGAAAATCTCGTGGCGTGTATAGACGATGTCACGCAACACAGCGGATAACAGCTCGCGCGTTCCGCGAATCATTACGCCGTCGACAAAAGCCTGTGCCGGCGCATTCTTCAGTAACACCTTGAGGCCGCGATCCTGCTGAACAAAACTGACCTCGAAGTCATTGTAGGTCTCGAGTACTTCTTTCGCGTCATCGGTATCGTTGCCGGAGTTCAGCACGGCCAACATGCATCGACGTAGCAGGGGATACAGACCGCCCGTGCCGCTGCTTTTGAGCAGGTCGACTTCCAGTTGCGAAAGAACCTCGAGGGACCCTTCAGGCCAAATCTCGGCGTCGACGCGAGCCCCTGACTCGGCCATGCGCTTGTGCTGGTCCGTCAAGGTCGAATTTCTATCGGCGTATCGTCGCCAATCATCAACCAGATATCGATCATGTCCGAGTTGGACACCGCAATACAGCCATTGGTCCAGTCCTGAGTCCGGTAGTAGGTTTCCGAGCGTGACGGAACGTTTGGCTGGCCGTGAATCATGATTGCACCGCCCGGCTGGAGGCCCTTCTGATTGGCTTCTTGCCGATCTGTAGCATTGGGGTATGAAACGTGAATAGACAGGAAATACTCGCTGCTGGGATTGCGCATATCGAGCAAGTACCTGCCCTCGGGGGTCTTGAAATCGCCTTCCTTTTTCTTATCGCCTTCGGGTCGAATCCCGAGCGCAATCTTGAAAGTACGAAATATCTCGCCTTCATTGAGCAAATAGAGCTCACGATCCGATTTATCAATAATGACCTCATCCGCCACGGGGAATTCGCCCGCCTGCAGAAAGCTCGGTATCAACGCAAGAAGGACCGCGCATAGTGTTATTGATCGCATCATCATGGTTCTAGCCTAGCAAACCTCCGCCTTTGGGAAAACGCTCTATATCACACATGGGAGTTTCTGATGATCTAGACGTTGCGCCCCGCGATCCAGCCGATCGCAAATCCAATGCCTCCGGCGACGCTCGTATAGACCGGCAAGTACTGAAAAATGCGGTCGGGAAAGATGGAGTCGATAAA
>RCNC010000642.1_pt1 | contig 23650 bp, 21 predicted proteins | sample 2041301 | NCBI WGS metagenome assembly RCNC01 (sample SAMN09708231, study PRJNA481090) | Marine sediment metagenome, whole genome shotgun sequencing project. | biome: marine sediment; feature: ocean; material: sediment; isolation source: Sewage treatment plant 13A marine sediment (STP13A) ...
GATTTATCTATGTTTATTCAGGCGAGGATAATGATGTATTTATTGAAACCAAATAAGAACGTGAGGCGTTTAGGCTCACTGCAGCTCATGCTGCTTTTTATCTCCGTATTGGGTTTCGGACAATACGATCCTTACCTCTCGGGTCGCGCCTATATGGATGCTGGAATGTACGATTCGGCCCAGTTTCACCTGGAAAAGGCGCTTGAACAAAATCCTGGCTCAACTGACCTGTACTACCAGCTGGGAGTCGCTCACTTCACGCTAAAGAATTACCCGGACGCACGGGATGCTTTCTATGAAACCGAGAAAAGGCGTAAGGGAATGGGTAGTTTCTACCTGGCGAAAAGTGAAATCAGGCTGAGTCATCCCCAGCAGGCCTTGAAATACCTCAGGACTCATCTCTCCTCCCGATATAAAAAGAGCGAATCTGAGATTCTGCTGGATGAGGACATCTCCACCCTGGATGGTATGCCTGGCTGGCAGGAGCTCTGGAACGAAAAACGTTGGTATAATTCCCGGGACAAGGAGTTCCAGGATGCCATGTTTCTAAAAAGCCAGGGCGATTACCTGGAAGCAATCAATATGCTTAACAATCTTGAAAAGCAGGGATATAAAACGAGCGTGGTTGAAAGTGAAAAAGCAGCCATTTACCAGGTACTGGGAAACACAAAGGCCTCTCGTTCTGCTCTTAAATCGGCGGTAAAAAGTGATGCCAGAAACCTGGATGCACTTCAGCAACTTGCCTTGATGCAGTTAGCAGATGGAGATACGGAGGAGGCTGTGGAAGCACTGAATAAGGTAATCCGTCAGGATCCGGCGCGTTTTGAAGCTTATATGCAACGGGCAGAGGCCCAGAGCCAGGTGGGCGATCTGAGTGCAGCTCTTAGCGATATGGAACTCTATCTGACCTATTTCCCGGAGAACGATTCTGCCATCTACAGGAAGGGATTGATCCAGTTCGAGCATGGCTTATACCTGGATGCCATTCAATCATTCAACCGGTCACTGGCACTTGACAAGAGTAAAGCCGAATATTATTTTGCCAGGGGAAGAACCTATGCTGCCACAGGAACCACCAGGTATGCAGAAAAGGATATGTCCATGGCTCTGGACCTGGATCCCCTGAACGGTGATATCTGGTATGAAAGAGCCAAACTGGCCGACCAGCTTGGAGATTTAGAAAGTGCCTGCTATTGTTACCAGAAGGCCTTCCAGTACGGGATTTATGAGGCCGGCGAAGAGGTCAATAAGAGATGCAAATAAATGGACGCGCAAGTAAAGAACAAGAAACTCAAACACCAAATTGCATCTCTGCGTTCTAGCAACCGGTCCGCCATACTGGAGACAATCAAAGAGTTGCGATCTGAAGGAGATGTATCGATCCTGCCCGAACTATTTAACCTGATGCTTATTCAGGAAGATGAGGAGATACTGGGTGAGATTGCCACACTTCTGAACGATCTGAAAGATGAAGAGGCCTCAGAGGTCCTTGCTGAAGCTATTGCCAATCAGGAATATGAGAAAATTCAGCCCCCCCTGGTAGCTGCCTGCTGGCAAAACGGACTCTCCTATGGCAAACATATAGCAACCTTTGTGGATGTGGTTGTTTCAGGAGATTACAGTGCAGCTGTGGAAGCCTTTACAGTAATTGAAGAGGCGGTGGGTGATCTGAAAAAGGAGGAGCAGACAGCGCTGCTACGCTCCCTGAAATCAAAACTGCAAAAGGTGGACGAACAAAAGAAACCCCTCTTCGTCGAACTTATAAAAGTTATCGATTCCTACTAGTTTCTGAGTATTACTGCATCGATGAGTAGAATTTCATAAACTGTGCCCGCTCGTAAACCGAAGGATCGTCCAGGCTGCCATAGTTCATCTTTCCCCTGAAATCGTCAGGTGATTTGTACTGGTTTTTTTCCATCCATTTAAGCATCTCAACGGTCATATCCTTGATATAATCCAGTCCGTTTCGGTAGAGAACAGAGCAGATCTGGACAGCCATTGCTCCGGCCAGGATCTGTTTTACAACGGCCATTCCGCTATGCACCCCGGTTGATGCAGCCAGGTCCAGCTGGTCCACCTGTGAAGAGACAATCCCTATCCAGCGCAGCGAGTTACGAAGCTCTGCAGGAGTACTGAGGACCTCTGCTGACCCAAAGCTCAGGTCATCTGTATTAATATCGGGGGCATAAAAACGGTTGAAGAGCACCACTGCTGCAGCACCCCTCAGGTAGAGCTGGTTCACCATCCAGGTAATATTGGAAAAACCGTTCCCCAATTTAATGATCAGCGGAAGAGATGTTAGCTTCTTTACTTCAGTAACAATATTCAGATAAGTCTTCTCATACTCCCTGGGATCCGTATCCTTATTAATGGGCAGAAAATAGATATTCAGCTCAAGGGCATCGGCTCCGGCATCCGCAATTTTAGCTGCAAAATCGATCCACTCAGAAGCACTTACACAGTTAATGCTGGCAATCACTGGGATATCCACTGCCTCTTTGGCCTCTCTGATGGAAGAAAGGTACTGTCCCACCGAGTTCTCCCGGGCATAGGTCCTGATATAGTCACCCGCCTCCGGATAATCATGTCCATCCGACATGTTCCCTACCTCGTAGTTGATCTGCTCCTCAAACAGAGATTTCAATACAACGGCACCTGCACCGGCTGCAGCCACCTTCTTTATCCGGTCTACCGATGAGGTCAGACCGCTGCTGCTAACTATAATAGGGCTCTTCATGGAGAGTCCAGCAAAGTTTGTGGATAGATCTATCATATGATTCTAATTCAATAGTTCCTTGGACCAAAAATAAGACTGCCAATGCGAACCAGATTGCTTCCCTCTTCGATGGCCAACTGGTAGTCTCCCGACATTCCACAGGAGAGCTGATCGAAGGAATCCTGGTTTTTAAACTGAGCAAGCTTCAGCCTATCAAATATACGTTTTAGATGGCTAAACTCCTCCCTGATCTGTTTTGAATTTTCGGTATAGGTGGCCATGCCCATTAAACCCCGGATCCGGATGTGCTTCATCTCCCGGAAGGCATCGGAACGCACCAGGAGCATCAATTCCTCCTCCGTCAGACCAAATTTGGTCTCCTCCAATGTAATACGAATCTGCAAAAGGCAGTCTATGACCCGCCCTGCCTTCTCCGCCTCTCTGTTGATAACACCCAGTAATTTCAGGCTGTCCACCCCATGCAAGAGATGGACAAAGGGAGCCAGGTATTTGACCTTGTTGGATTGCAAGTGACCGATCATATGCCAGCGGATATCGGCAGGAAGCCTTTCCTGTTTGGCAGCCAGATCCTGGACCTTGTTTTCGCCAAAATCACGATGCCCGGCCTGATATGCTTCCAGGATAGCTTCGTCCGGTTTGGTCTTTGAAACTGCCACCAGGGTCACATTCGAGGGCACTTTCTCCTGGATTACCTGAAGATTCTCAGCAACTCCCATTCCCAAACTTACATTAATCCAGCGAATGAATCACCAGTCCGCTTCGCAGCTTTGGTTCAAACCAGGTGGTCTTGGGGGGCATAATCATTCCATTGTCAGCAATATCCATCAGCTGTTTCATGCTCACGGGATAGAGCGTAAATGCCGCTGCCATCTCTCCACTATCGACCCTTCGGCTCAGCTCTTCCAATCCCCGGATTCCACCCACAAAATCGATACGCTTACTTTTCCTCAGATCGGTGATATTTAAAAGTGGTCCCAGTACCTGTTCTGAAAGGACGGTTACATCAAGGCTAGCAATGGGATCCCCATCATTGTAAGTTTCTGGTTTGGCAGTAAGTCCGTACCACCGTCCTTCCATGTACATCCCAAAAGTATGCAGCTTTTCAGGTTTGTAAAGCTCTGAGCCCTTATCTTCCACGATGAATCCCTCCTGAAGTTCTTCCAGGAACTCAGCACTGGTCATACCATTGAGATCCTTGACCACTCTGTTATAATCGATAATGGTCAGCTGGGAAGCCGGAAAATGAACCGCCAGAAAATAATTATACTCCTCATCGCCCCGATGAGCCGGGTTGTTCCTCCTTCGCTCCTGCCCTACCAGGGCTGCGGCAGCTGTCCGGTGGTGTCCGTCTGCCACATAGGTAAAGGGAATATCCTTGTCAAACAGCTCTTCAATACGCAAATTCACAGCACGATCAGAAATAACCCAGAAATGATGACCTACTCCATCATCGGTGGTAAAGTCATAGTCAGCCTCATCCGAAACCACTTTCTCCACGATAGTATCCAGTTCGGCATGATCAGGGTAGGCAAAAAAGACCGGTTCCGCATTGAAGTTGGTCACCCGGATATGATTCATCCTGTCCTCCTCCTTATCGGGCCGGGTCAGTTCATGCTTCTTGATGATATCATTCAGGTAATCATCCACTGCCGCACAGGCTACTATCCCATACTGGGTTTTTCCAAACATGGTCTGACCGTAAACATATAAGCATTCGGCTTCGTCCTGGACAAAATAACCTTCGGCAATAAGCTTCTCAAGATTTTGCTTACCCTTGTCATAAACAAGCGCAGAATGGAGATCTGTACCTTCAGGCAGATCCACTTCAGGTTTTACCACATGAAGAAAAGACCAGGGATTTTCCTTAACCTCTTCGCGGGCTTCGCTTGAGTTCAGAACATCATAGGGCCTGGAGGCCACCTCATTCACCTTCTCTTTTCCGGGCCGGAAACCCTTAAACGCATGTATTTTTGCCATACTCTAATTGACTTTAAAAGTGGTATCTCCCTTCTCAATGAAATTTACGATCTGTCTAGCTGCTGCTACACCGGAATTAAGATTGGCCTCGGCTGTCTGGGCTCCCATTTTCTTGGGTGTAAAGAACACCCGTCCCTTGTACTTTTCTTCCAGCTCTTCCCTGCAATCGGGTGCAATATCAGAGAGGTACCTGAAATCGGCTCTCTCCGCAAATATGCGCTTCACCCCTTCCTCATCAATCACCTCCTTGCGGGCAGTGTTAACCAGGGTGGCTCCTTCCGGCATACTGCTCAGAAGATCGTATCCAATGGAACCACGGGTCTCACCAGTGACAGGAATATGGAGAGAGATGTACTGACACTTGCAATACAGACTTTCGGCACTGTCCTCACATACCACACCATCATTCTTAATTATCACCGGGTCCACAAAGGGATCATAGGCATAGACCTTCATTCCAAATCCTTTGGCAATCAATCCCACAATTCTCCCCACAGCACCATAGGCATGAATGCCCAATTTCTTTCCCCTCAACTCAGTTCCTGCGGCCGGAGTAAAACCGGTACGATTCATAAATACCATCATCCCCAGGGCCAGTTCGGCCACTGCATTGGAGTTCTGACCAGGGGTATTCATAACTACCACGCCCTTTTCCGTTGCAGCTGCCAGATCCACATTGTCATATCCAGCTCCGGCGCGAACCACAATTTTCAGCTTCTTGCCCGCTTCGATCACTTCCCTGTCCACCTTATCACTCCGGATAATCAGGGCATCCGCATCTCTTACTGCAGTAATCAGATCCGACTGGTCGGGATATTTGGAGAGCACCTCCACTTCATATGCGGCCTCCTTAAATACACCTTTCACCTCTTCCACTGCTTCGGCAGAGAAAGGTTTTACTGTTGCTATTAATACTTTCGACATTTTATCTGGGATTATTCAATTAAATACTCTTTTCAAATGCTTGCATTGCATCGACCAATGCATCAACCGATGATATGGGCATGGCATTGTAGATGGAGGCTCTGAATCCTCCCACTGAACGGTGTCCCTTGAGTCCAGACATTCCACGCTCTGTGGCAAGAGCAAGAAAATCTGCTTCCTTATCCTTGTACTCCTCAGGCATCACAAAAGTCACATTCATTAGGGAGCGGTCTTCTTCATTTTCGATACCTGACATGAAGAGTGGGTTCCTGTTAATCTCATCGTAAAGGACAGCAGCTTTCTCCAGGTTCATTTTATACATGGCCTCCACGCCTCCCTGCTCTTTGTACCAGCGCAGGGTGTGCATTGCTGCATAGATAGAGACACAGGGAGGTGTATTAAACATGGATCCCTTATCTATATGAGTTCGGTAATCGAGCATGGTAGGAATGGCCCTGTCCATTTTTCCAAGGATCTCATCTTTCACTATTACAAAAGTAAGCCCTGCAGGAGCCAGGTTCTTCTGGGCACCACCATAAATCAGGGCATATTTAGAAACATCCAGTGGACGACTGAATATATCGGACGACATATCGGCTACCAGGTTTATTGCACAATCCATGTCCTCCTTAATCTCTGTTCCGTAGATGGTATTATTGGTGGTAATGTGAAAGTAATCTGCATCGGCAGGCACCTTGTAGTCCCTTGGAATATAGGAGTAGGTACTATCTTTTGAGGAAGCAAGCACTTCCACTTCGCCAAAGAGTTTCGCCTCTTTGACAGCCTTATTGGCCCAGGCACCGGTATCCAGGTAAGCAGCTTTAGTATTCATAAGGTTATAGGGAACCATGCAGAACTGCATGCTTGCGCCGCCCCCGAGAAACAATACACTGTAACCTGAAGGAATATTCAGCAAATCCTTAAAGAGTTGCTGCGTTTCATCCATGATTGCCATGAAATCCTTGCTACGATGGGAAATCTCCATCACGGAGAGACCAGACTGGTTCAGGTCCAGAACACCTTCTGCAGTATGCTGAATGGTATAGGGGGAAAGAATGGATGGACCTGCTGAAAAGTTATGCTTTTTCATAATGACTTATTGTGTTAATGAGTGAATGAGATAATGTGTTAAGTCTAATTAACTGGTTGTTATTTGGATAACAACTAAAATTACATCTAATTAAAGTGCCTGCCAAGCATTGTGAATAACTTCCATTGTTTTAAAGTGAGATCAAATGATCTCCATTCAGTACAGGTATTAAATCAGTCAGGTCCGATTCGTGACAGTATCCAATTACATCATCCAGATTGTTCTTTTTTAACCTGGTGCGCTGGGCCACCTTGTCAATATAAGTCATCATATCACCGCGGGCTGCTTCGTAGAGGTCCATGGACCCCAGGGTGGCATCACAGATGGTATAAAACTGATCGTCTTCCAATACCAGCTGAGAAAGTGCACCTGCAAAGAGTGTGTCTTCCAGGTTAAATTTGTTCTTCCAGCCTGCACATAGTATCAGCAGGTCCTTTCCTGCTTCTTTTATGTGCTTTGCCAGGGCCGAAATGTTGAGATAGGCGCCAATTAGCACCTGACTCCCACTGGAGGCAAGATTGATGGCATTGGTTCCATTGGTGGTGCTGTAGACGATTTGCTTACCCTTTACACGCTCTGGAGAAAAATTGTAAGGCGAGTTTCCAAAATCAGCAAAATCCCTGACTATTCCATCCCGCTCGGCCGCCACCATAAATCCCCGCTCCTTAAAGTTTCTTGCTTCTTCCAGGGTTCCCACCGGGATGATCCGTTCCACCCCATTCATAAATGCGGTCACTATGGCCGAGCTGGCCCTCAATATATCGGTCACCACTACCACCGCATCCCTGTTCTCATAAAATGGGAAAAGTGCAGGTGAATAACAAACCTCTATTTTGTGTTTCTCCATCATCCTATTGATTAAACTCCCGGCTTATAGAAAGGAGGCCTGACAACCCTGGCTGTAACCTGCTTGTTCCTTATTCCTATGTAGATTTCACTGTCTTTTTTAGCATGCTCAACATCAACATATCCCATTCCAATTCCCTTTTTTAGCATGGGCGACATAGTTCCAGAAGTCACCTCCCCAATGGCGGAACCTTCAGCATTGAGTATGGGGTAATGCTGCCTGGGGATTCCCCGATCCTGCAGTTCAAAACCAATGAGTCGTTTGCTTAAACCCTCGGCTTTCTGCTTCTCTAGTTCGGCCCGGTGAATAAAATTATTTCCCTCATTAAATTTGGTAATCCATCCCAGACCAGCTTCCAGTGGTGAAGTGCTGTCGTTGATATCATTTCCATAGAGGCAAAATCCCATTTCCAGCCTCAGGGTGTCCCTGGCAGCCAGTCCGGCGGGCTGCACACCCATTTCCTTCCCGGCTTCGAACAGTTTGTCCCAGATCTGGGCGGCATCTCCATTAAACATATAGAGTTCGAATCCTCCTGCTCCTGTATATCCAGTATTACTAATAAGCACATCCGTTGCCCCGGCCACTTCACCGGTGGTAAAATGGTAATAAGGTATAGCCGACAAGTCGACATCAGTCACACGCTGCAATAGTTCAGTGGCCTTGGGTCCCTGAACAGCCAGTTGCGAAATCTGATCCGATGTATTCTCCACAATTGCTCCGACCGTATTCTGTTCCAGGATCCATTTGTGGTCCTTCTCCAGGTTGGATGCATTTACCACCAGCAGGAACTTTTCATCATCATACATATAGACCAGCAGATCATCTACAATACCCCCCTGCTCATTGGGAAAACAACTGTACTGTATCTTACCCGGCTCCAGGAGGGCCACATCATTTGAAGTGATTCTCTGAACCAATTCCTTTGCTTCCGGGCCCAGGATCCATATTTCACCCATATGAGATACATCAAAAATCCCCACGTTCTCTCTAACGTTAATATGCTCCTGGCTCACACCGGTATACTCCACTGGCATCTGGAAACCAGCAAAGGGAACCATCTTTGCACCATGCATCAAATGATGGCTATAAAATTGCGTCTGTTTCATAGGCACAAAAGTAATATTTTCCTACAGGAAAGAAATTGTTAAACAACAGGATCTACTTGGAGAGCACCTTGAATTCGACACGCCTGTTTTTCGTTCTTCCTTCGACAGTGCTGTTTTCCGCAACAGGTTGTGTATCAGCGTATCCCTTAGACTCAAGCATTTCCTGTGGGATGCCCTTTCCAACCAGGTAATTCACCACTGCAATGGCCCTGTCTCTTGACAGCTTCTGGTTGATTCGCAGTGATCCGGTATTATCGGTATGTCCGGAAATCTCCAGTCTCATGGAAGGATTATTTTCAAGGAAACGTAGCACCTGATTTAAGGCCTCTTCAGACTCCGGTCTTAGAATGGCTTTACCTGTCTGAAAATAAATATTATCCAGCACTACCTTGGTGCCCACCTCCACTTTTTTCAGGAAGAAGTCTTTGTGCATCTTTTCATCGCCACTTACAGAGGAATAATCCAGAATATCGAGATAATAAAGATAGCCGGAGGCATTTATTTCAATGGCATATGCCATGGGTTCGGGCAAGCTGACTGTGTAGGAACCAGTGGTATCTGAGATCGATAAAGCCATCCTGTCCCCTGTTGAAGGATCATAAAATTCCATTTTGGCCACAATGGGCACCACACCATCTGTGGTATCAATCACTGATCCAGAGAGAAGAAGAGAATTATCCAGATCCCTAAGTTCAGGTATTATCAGAAATCCTGTCAGGCCAGGCTCCGGTCCGGCAACCAACTGATCCTCAGTCTTCAAGACCAGCTCCTTCTCAGATCCGAGAAAGACCACTTTACAGATATCCCTGGAACCAGATCCTCCTTCCCTGATGGCAGAATAATAGCCATGACTCCCTGTTTGATCTGTAATATAGAAGACCTCGTCATCAGGCGTATTAAGAGGATAACCCAGGTTCTCCGGATCTGACCAGCTTCCGTCCTCTTTTCTTTCAGAACGGAAAATATCAAATCCCCCCATGCTGGTATGTCCCTTAGATGCAAAATAGAGGTAGCGGTTATCGGGCGTAATAAATACTCCTTCCTCATCATAGGGGCTATTAATGGTCACCCCTAGATTCACAGGTTTGATCCACTTTCCTTTGCTGTCCAATGTGGAAAAGAGAATATCCTTCCCCCCCAGTGTAAGCTTGCTGTTCCTCGAAACATAATAGAGCTCTTTTCCATCCGGGGATATACAAGCAGAAGTTTCACCATCCTTACTGGTGAGTCTGCCCGAGACACTCTTGGGACGCGACCAACTATTTTTATCAGGCCTGAATGAAGAGATCTGGACGTCCCCTCCCTTTATGTTCCCCCGGTATAGGAGCAGCGTGTTGCCATCATTTGCAACACCTACCACCGCATCGTTATTTCCTGTATTAAACGGTTTGTCATATCTGAATGCTTTTTGAAACATGCCACCTTCCAGAGATGAGCGGTAGATATCCTCATTATACTTGTTGTCTATCGTGTTTCGCTTTGCCTTGCCAAATGGACGACGTGAAGTGAAAAACAGGGCCGTATCGTTAAAGGCAAACAAAGGATTGTAATCATCATATTTCGAATTGACCTCTTCACCTAGAGGCTGGATAATTACCCTGACGGGATTCCGGGAGAGGTTCTTGCCATTCATGCATTCATCGAAGCGCTTTGCAAGCGTCTTTGAATACGCCTGCTTCTCAGTGGGATCCAGCTGGCTGCTGTGGGTATTATACTGTTCCATGGCTTTGTCAAATTCCAGAACAAGCTGGTAGGCCATTCCAAGTAACATATGAATATCTCCACTTACCTCTCCATCCAGGGTAAAGGCGCGGAGCAGATAGTTGATTGCCTCATACTTATTGTCCGTAAAGAGATAGCATACCCCCAGTTTATAGTTGAGTGCTGCATTATCTGGATTGTACTGGAGAGCATAGAGGTAATGATCCCGGGCCACAGGATAGGTGCCCTTTCCCTCTTTAAAATTCCGGTCTCCCTCTTTTGCACTATCCCAGGCCTCTTTAAAACCTATATCGATTCCTGTTTTAAATGAATTCTTACTGATCTTAACATTCTCCTGCGCATAAGCATGCCCTTGTATAACAAGCAGGCAGAAACCTGTAATCACCCATCTAAGAACAATAGATCTCATATCAACGGTCGCATTCATTAATAAATTCCCGGGCTTCCTCAACACCTAGTTCTATAGCCCGGTGCCAGTCTTCACATGCACCAACAAGGTCTCCTGTAAGTTCCCTTACCAATCCTCTGTTCAGGTATAGCAATCCTTCATCGGGATTTTCCTCTAAGGTAAGATCCAGCAACTGCAGCGCAGGAACCATCTCACCCTGTTCTGCAAGCAGGGAAGCCTTATTTAGCTTGGCAGAGCTCAACTGGGCCCCACTGGTAATAGCAGCATTAAAATCAAGTAAAGCGCCCTCCTTATCCTCTGTAAAATAGCGGGCATATCCTCTGTTATTCAGTGCAATACTAAGCTCAGGATTCAATTCAAGCGCCATGGAATAGTCTTCAATAGCCCCGCTATAGTCGCCCATCTGCATCTTAACAGAACCCCTGTTATTATATGCCAGGGCAAAGCCGGGGTCAAAATTTATAGCTTGCTGATAGTCGTAATGGGATCCCTGGTAATCCCCTCCCCTTCTTTTGATACCGGCACGCTCATGATAAGCAAGAGCAAAGTCTTCCTTCAGCTCAATGGCCCGAACAAGGTCTTCCATGGCCATCTCATCCATTCCATCCCTGATTTCTGTTAGCGCCCTGTAATAAAAGGACCATGGTCTTTGAAATCCATTGGAAATGGCCTGGTCAAATAGTCTCCTGTCTTCACCACTTGAGTCTGTACCAAAAAGTATGTATCCTTCAAAAAAATAGGCCTCTCCCAATGCAGGATCGTAGTGCTGGGCCATTTGAAGATTGGCCCGGGCATCCTCCAGGACACCCCATTCAATAAATATTTGCCCGTTCAGCAACCAGGCTGGCGCAAAGGTACTATCCAGTTCAAGACAGCGCATTACACTGGATGCAGCCAGTTCATACTCCTCTTGTTGTGCGTAGCTAATAGCCTCATTCAGTGTTTTATCCCTCAGTTTCTTTTCCGAGAACGAAGGTTGGCCATGCACAAGCTGGCATGTGATCAATACACCAATAATAAACAATAGATTCCTTTTCATCTTCAATCTCTCAGGACAAATACTTAAGAAAGTTTCCTTTCTAAAAATAAATTAAATATTTTTAGTGTTCTAAAGTAGTTTTCAACCTAACCTTGCCTCGGCCCTCATGATAACAGACTTGAACTATCTAAAAACCATGTCAGGTGGCGATTCAGCGTTTATTCGGGAGATGATAAATCTTTTTCGGGAGCAGATTATTGAGTATAAGAGTATCATGCCCGAATTGCTTCAGAATAAGGACTATGATGGCCTTTCAAAAATTGCACATAAAGCAAAATCGTCCGTGGCCGTGATGGGAATGACGCAGGTTGCCGATCTTTTAAAAGAACTTGAGATCCTTACACATGACCAGAGAGACGTAGAGAAATATGAGCCGCTGATTACTCATTTCCTTGAGCAGAGCGAACTGGCAATTACCGAGTTGGAAAGCGCTTATTAAAAGGTCCCCTATGCTGGAAACAAAAAATATAGATGATATTCTGGTGGTGAGGCTAAAGGACTCTCAACGCCTGAATGCCCTGATTGCCGAGCCGGTAAAAGTTAAATTGCTGGAGTTTTTCAATAAGCCCAACACCAACCTGATATTTGACCTTCAGGGTGTTACCTTCATTGACAGTACGGGTTTCGGAGTCTTTCTATCAACAATGAAAGCTGCAAATAATAATTACGGTCAGTTTAAGATTTGCAATGTAAATGCTGATGTTATGGAGTTGTTCAAGCTGCTTCAATTACACCACGTCTTCGAAATTTATGATAAATTGGATCCCTGCCTAAAGAGCTTCTATCAATAAAATTCATTATTTTAGCCCTCCAATTTAAATCTAAGGATATGCAAAGATCAATTTTATGGGTATTACTTGCGTTTCTGGCAATTTCATGCAACCAGACCGTAAAAAATGAAGGTGACAATCAAGAAGCTGTTAAAACCGAGCTTATTGTCTCAGCCTCTATCGTGGAGTTACTTGCTGCTCCTGCAGACTATCAGGACAAAGAGGTGGCGGTCTCTGGAATGGTAACACATGTGTGCAGACATGGTGGTCAGAAATGTTTCATCGTGGCTGATGATGGAGAGACCCAGATAAGAATTGTTCCCGGTGGAGATATTGATGAGTTTCTAGTGGAGATGGAGGGTTCGACCATCGCTTTTAAAGGGACCTTCAGGGTTCAGACTGTGGAGCTAACTGCAGAACAGCTGGAAGAATATGAATCCAAGGAACACCACGAGGTGGAACAGTCTCACAGCAGCGCAGAAAAAGCCGAATACTTTTTAGAGGCGGTGGAATTCAAAGACGTTACCCCTTAGAGCGTATGGGCTGGCGGAAGGTGAACCGGTGGATTCACCGGGAACTGGGATTCCTCTTTTTTGGAATGACCATTATTTATGGTATTTCAGGTATAGCCCTGAACCATTCAGTAGCCCGGCATTGGAATCCTGGTATTATCACAAACGCCACAAGCATGCAGTATCCCGGCACTCTTCAGAAATCTGAAGTGGACCGGAACACCATCGAGGAAATACTGGATCTCACCGGTGAAAAAGATAATTACAAACAGTATTATTTTCCCGACCAGGATCATTTGATGATTTACCTGAAAGGTGGGCATATAACAGTTGAACTGCAAACGGGCAAAATGCAGCTTACAAAGATCCGCAACCGGCCCTTTTTTCAAGAGCTCAATTATCTTCACTATAACAAACCGAAAAAACTATGGACCTGGTTTTCTGACCTTTATGCATTGGGACTGATCCTGATTGCCATATCCGGACTCTTTCTTATTAAGGGGAGAAAAGGTATTTCCGGTCGGGGGGGAGTACTCACTATTATAGGGGTTCTGATCCCGCTGGTATTGCTAATTATCTATCTCTGGTTATAATTTAGGAAACTTCTGGCTTCTATATCTCGTATATTCGAGTTGACTGCATAATGCGTCCGTAATATGAGTGAAGAGATTCTGAAAGCTTTAATGCAATTATTTGCCATCGTTTCAAGACCCGGAAGCGATGCTTCAGAGCGTAGGCTGATGGTGGAATCCTTCCTTAGCAGACAACTCAACCAGGAACTGGTAGCTGTATACCGGGATATATTTGATAGCTTCTTCAAACAGGTTATGGAGGAGGATGCCAAGGTTACCAAAAAGGAGCGGCTCTTATCCAGACGATCGGTCAGGGTCCTGAAAATTTGTACCGTTATAAACGAAGAGCTTGCACAGTCACAGAAAATCGTGGTACTGTTTCAGTTACTGGAGTTTATCAAATCGGATAAGCTGGAGGCCTCCAGCCAGGAAATGGAGTTTATCTCTACCGTGTCAGATACCTTTAACATTCCCGACGAAGATTTTGATCTGACAAGAGATTTTGTCCTGTCAGATGGGGATCTGGAAGATAATATTGAATACCTGGTGGTAGACGACAAACGTGAGAATGGAGCTGGAGCTTATATAAAACATATATACAGAGAAAATCTAATTGGACAGATTCGTTTTGTACATATTAAATCAACCAATCTCTATTTTGTTAAATACATTGGCCTGGCAGAACTGAATATGAACGGACAGTTGCTGGAGCCCTATAAAACCTATCCACTCAATACGGGTTCATCTCTACGAAATCAGCTGATCGCTCCTGTCTATTACAGCGATGTGGTATCTCTTTTTGTGGGGGATATGGTGAAATCCAGAATTGTTTTTGAAGCCAAGAAAATCAACTACCGGTTTAAATCCGGGGATATCGGTCTTCATGAGTTAAGTTTCATCGAACAATCTGGACGCCTGGTGGGAATCATGGGAGCCAGCGGTGCCGGGAAGTCCACCCTTCTCAATGTTTTGAATGGGGCCTCTGTTCCATCGGAAGGTGAAGTACTTATCAATGGAACGAATATCCATAGCGGAGATTCCAGCATTGAGGGAATCATAGGCTTTGTGTCCCAGGATGACCTGCTTATTGAAGAGCTTACGGTCTATCAGAATCTTTATTACAATGCAAAACTCTGCTTCGAAGACTATAGCGAGGAGCAACTGGTTGAGACGGTTCACCGTGTATTGACAAACCTGGGGCTTTTCGAGACCAGGGATTTCCAGGTTGGAACTCCCCTGAATAAAAAGATTAGTGGCGGACAACGAAAGAGGCTCAATATTGCCCTGGAGCTTATACGGGAACCTGCGGTGCTATTTCTGGATGAACCTACATCAGGATTGTCGAGCCGTGACAGTGAGAATATTCTGGACCTACTCAAGGAACTTACCTTTAAAGGCAAACTGGTTTTTGTGGTGATCCACCAGCCTTCCTCCGACATTTTTAAAATGTTTGACAGGTTGTTGATTCTTGATACAGGCGGATTCCTGATTTACAACGGGAATCCTATTGATTCGATCATGTACTTCAAATCGAAGGTGCAGGCAGCCGACTGGAATGAAAGTGAATGCCTAACCTGTGGTAATGTAAACCCTGAACAGGTCTTTAACATTATTGAGACCAGCGTTCTGGATGAATTTGGAAAACTAACGCATACCCGGAGAATCTCTCCAAAAGAATGGGGTGAGCATTTCAGGGAACAATATAAAGAGACTGAACAAGAGCAAGCCACCAAAAAGGATCTTCCGGAGATTTCCTTCAGGGTACCAGGCAAAGTGAAACAATTCAGTGTCTTCCTAAAGCGGGACATACTGAAAAAACTGAGCGATACACAATACCTGGTGGTCAATTTCCTTGAAGCTCCCCTGCTTGCCTTCCTTCTAGCCATTATTGTACGCTATTTCGACACCGATATATCCAATGAGTTTGGATATAACCTATTTGAGAATAAAAACCTTCCTGTTTATATATTCATGTCGGTAATCGTTGCCATTTTTATGGGTCTTACCGTAAGTGCAGAAGAGATCATCAAGGACCGGAAGATTCTGAAGCGGGAAGCATTCCTAAATCTGAGCTGGTCGGGATACCTGCTTTCAAAAGTGATGGTCCAGTTCATCTTATCAGCCATACAGACCCTTACCTTTGTGATCATTGGAAATACAGTGATGGGAATACATGGTATGTACTTTGAATACTGGCTGGTACTCTTCTCAGCGTGGGCCATGGCAAATGTGATGGGTCTTTTGATATCGGACAGCTTCAAAACCGTAGTGACCATTTATATCCTCATCCCCTTCCTGGTCATCCCGCAGATTATTCTAAGCGGGGTTATCGTAAAGTTTGAGAATCTCAACCCGCAGATTTCATCTCCTAAAAGAATACCCTTTTATGGAGAGATCATTGCTGCACGGTGGGCTTATGAAGGATTGGCTACTTATCAGTTCATGAACAATGATTACCAGAAAGTCTACTATGATTGGGACAAACTGAGAAGCAATTCAAGCCTGAAAACCAATTTCTACCTTAAGGATCTTAGGAATAAACTGACCTTTGTAGAAGCTAACCTGGAGAATCCGGAGGCTGTCGAAAAGATAGCATACAACCTGCTTACGATTCAAAGAGAGATCACAGATGAACATAGTGAACGTATGATCATGCATGATTACCTGGAAGCTACCCCTACTTTCACCATGAAGTACCTGGATCAACTTACCCCTGAATTGATTAACCCGGAAGTCCTGGCTTATACAGAAAAATATCTCGATGCCCTGAAAGATTTCTACCTTAGAACCTACAAGGCTGCTGTTAACAAGATCGACGAAACTACACTGTCCTTTAACCTGGAGAAACTTCAGGACCTGAAACGCAATCATGCCAATAAGACCCTTGATGAGTTTGTGACCAATAAAAAGACCTTTGAATATTTCACCGAAAATGACGGCGATATAATCCAGTTAAGAGATCCCATCTACCAGGATCCGACCAACAAATTTATTAAGGCTCATTTTTACGCACCTCGTAAGATGATTGCAGGTACTTTTGTTCCTACCCTGTGGGTCAATGTAATGGTCATCTGGTTCATGACACTTATATTATATATTCTGCTCTACTTCAGAGTATTCAAGAAATTCCTCGACTACATCGAGCGAAGCACCCAAAAGAAATCGCACTAGTATTTTAGACTCTAAAATAGAAGAGAGGCTACCCCTGGGGATAGCCTCTCATTCTTAATGCAGTTATATTGACGGGAGCCTGCTACTCAACAATCTCGATCATTTTGAAGGGAACTCTGATGATGGATTCATAATCCTCACCTGCCTCCAGCATATCCTCATCATCCTCCTCATAATACCAGTTTATAATTACTTCGCTTTTGCCTTTGTGAATGGCCTCAAGCTTCTTAAATACATCCAGGATGCACTTTGAGGAACTGGTGTTAAAATATTCTAACTGGACATTTACCTGGGTAAGGTCCATGGGCGAACCACTATAATTTTCCAGCCATTCCACAAGTGGCTTATAAAACTCTATGGAGTTCTCTGGTATTGATCTTCCTTTAATTTCGATGACACCCTCCTGACCATCAAACTTTACACTGGGTGTTTTTGCTGTTCCATCTATCGAAAGCGCTTCCATATTATGTCTTTTATCAGTTATTATTGCTAGGCTAAGTCGATGAAAACATCGAGATTGAAAAAATAATAGGCATCGTCAAATTTCTCAAAGGTATAATCCAATTGATTACCTGTTTTACGGGCGATATCAACCAGTCCCAGTCCTCCGCCACCCTTCTCAGAAAGTCTCTGATGATTTAGAATGAACTTGTACATATCCTTCAGTTCATCCCTGCTCATGGAATTGATCTTATCAATCTTGTTCCGAAGTACATCCACCTTATCCTGACCAATGAAGTTACCTGTAGATATCTTATACCTTGCATCCTGACGGCTCACGACAAGTATACCGAATTTGTCGTCGAACTCCTTCTGCATTTCCTCGGGTAAAACTTCGATATGATGATAAAGATTCTGGAGGCTTTCCACCAAGACATTGTAGACCTTCTTACGAATCTTTGAGCTTTCCCTGTACTCATCCATCCTGGACTCTACCACCTCTAGTACATTGCTTATTAGCTCACTTGAGATACTCCCCTTGAAAGCCATTAGCACATCTCCGCCATTCAGTCTAGAGTAATACTCGTTGATATCAAAGCTCATTTAGGCTTCTTTTTATTGACAAGCTGTTCACTGATTTGATCAGTAAATATATAAAAAGTTTCGTTAACTAATATAGATAAAAAAACCCTCATCTGGCAAGGAAACTACTCAAAACCGCTATTTTTTTTGATTACCTGCAGATTGAGCTTTGTGATCCTTCCAATTGCCCAGAAAGGTACGATAATTCACATAGGAGCACTCCAGAGAACCGTTGAAGAGGACACGCTTGGTGCTTGGTTTAAGTCCAACCCTGCCCAGAGCCTTTTTACTGGATGAAAGAATCCATGCTTCAGAACCGGGAAATTTATGTTTTAAAGTACTTCCGATTGTGCTGTAAAGTGTCTCTATATCATCAGGTTTCATTCGCTCTCCGTAAGGTGGATTCATTATCAAGGTGATCCCTTCCATTGCCTCCGCTTCGGCAAGATCCCCCTGTTCCACTGTAATTATGTTTTGCAAATCCATCTGTTTCACCTGCCGACGGGTAAGATCAACCGCTTCAGGATCCACGTCCCGTGCTATGATCGGGACACCTACCTCTCTTTCATCAGACAGCTTTTGAGCCACGTGCTCCATCAGCTCTCTGTCAAAATCTTTCCAATTCTCAAATCCATACTGTTTCCTGAAGATCCCCGGAGGGATATTTGCCGCAATCAACGCTGCCTCAATGGCCAGGGTTCCTGAACCACACATGGGATCCAGGAAAGGAGTCTTGCCGTCCCACCCAGAGATCATCACCATGCCAGCCGCCAGCACCTCATTGAGGGGGGCCTCAAAATATCCATGTCCCGTCCGGTATCCTCGCCTGTGCAGTGAACCGCCTGAGCTGTCCAGGGAGACAGTTACCCATTTTCCCGAAATATGCACGTTAATCAGCAGATCAGGCAACTCCCGGTTCACGGAAGGCCGCAGACTGGTTGCATCTCTGAACCGGTCCACAATGGCATCTTTCACCTTCTGGGAAACATACTGGCTGTTGTTGAAATGAGGGGAGTGAACTACCGAATCAATAGCAAAGGTCATCCGGTTATCCAGGTACCTTGACCAGTCAAATCTCCTAACCTTGCTGTAGAGGGTATCGGAATCTGTCGCATCGAAGCTCAGGATGGGCAGTAATATCCGCAGTGCCAGCCTGGAAGCCAGGTTCGCCCGATACATCAGGGCCATCCCACCATAAAAAGTTACACCTCGGTTTACAATTTCTGTCCGACTTGCCCCCAGCGACTTCAACTCTTCTGCCAGCAAAGGTTCAAGACCTTTTAGTGTCTTTGCGTGAAATTTCTCAGGTCCTGTCATTGTAAGTGCATATCAATCATCAACTTTTGCCAGTTTCTGATGAAATAAGGAGGGATTTTCCAGAATCTCAACAGCCTTAATAAAAACTTCATCGGCGGAGTTATATACTTCAAAAAAGTGCTCCATTCCCCAAAGGTCCCTGGCCAAATAACTCTTGAAAAGTAAGGAGATATGTGCTTCTGAAATGCTCCAGTCCGCTTCATTGTATTCCAGTCCCTCATCGCTGGCAAAGGAGACAAGCTGATCCAGGGCACTCTTAGAGGTAAGATACTCGCTGTTAAAGGATTTAAAATCAAGATATTCCTTCTGAAGCTCCTTCCTGTGATCATCCACATACTGAAGTACAAAACGGTTAAATAAGCCTTTCCCGACCAATGATCGGTAGTATTCGGTGTAGATGGTTGTATCCAAAGAAACAAAGTAGTCGGGCATAATACCTCCTCCACCATATACAGTCCTGTTTAGTGTAAGTGTTTTATATTGCTGCGATTCGGGGAACACAATGCTGTCGGCACTGGATAATTCCCCCCTATTGTAGCGGTTAATCAGGTCAAGTGCATACTCCTCATACCCGTTTTCATAGGACTTCTGGATTAATCTGCCAGTAGGAGTATAATACCTGGCTACGGTGAGCCGGATCAGTGATCCATCATTCAGCATAAAGGGTTGTTGGACCAAACCTTTTCCAAAAGAACGTCTTCCAACAATCACTCCCCGGTCCCAGTCCTGAATGGCCCCACTGACGATCTCACTGGCAGAAGCCGAACCACCGTCTATCATAACCACCAGGTTTCCTTTCTCAAAGAGTCCATACCGTCTTGCCTGGTATTTTCGGTCAGGCACCTTGGATCCTTCTGTACGCACAATCTCCTTATTTCCTGCCAGGAAATGATCTGAAAGCTCGACCGCTACCGGGAGCCAACCACCCCCATTTCCCGACAGGTCCAGAATCAGATCTTCCATGCCCTGTTCCTTTAAAGATTTCATGGCACGCTCAAATTCATCTATAGTGGTATGCGAGAATCGGGCCAGCTTTACATACCCAATTTTGTTCCTAACCATGTATGCCGCGTCCAGACTAATTACCGGGATCTTATCTCTTGTGATGGAGAAATCCAGTAGTTCCTTGTTGTTTCGGCGCTTTACAGAAACTTCAACCCTGCTCCCTTTCTCCCCCTTCAGCAATCCCTGAACTTCCCTGGTTGTGATCCCGATGCCTGCTACGGATTTACCTTCAACCTCCACAATTCGGTCTCCGGCCATAATCCCGACCCGTTCGGAAGGTCCACCGGAGATGGTCCTTATAATATATATGGTATCCTCCAGAACATTAAAACTAACTCCGATGCCCTCAAATTCACCTTCCAACTGTTCACTCAACTCCTCCAACTCGTCCTTGCTCAGGTAAGAAGAGTGAGGATCCAGCTCATGTAACATCCGAACAATGGTCCGTTCCGCCACATCGCTCTCATCAATGGAATCCACATAGAAAGAGCTAACCTTTTCCATCACCTGGGCGAGCTTTAATGCTTCCACATTATACTGTCCGTGCAAGATCTGCGGTGCAAGCACTAGAAGAGCAAACACCATATATTTATATATACGCATACTATTTGTTTTGTCTCGTGTTTATATTAAACCATCAAGTACTGAAAAAGTTGGAACAGGACCCGGCAAGCAGGACTATTCCCATTCAATGGTTGCTGGTGGTTTTGAACTAATATCATAAACCACCCTGTTAATTCCACGCACCTTATTGATAATATCATTGGAAATCACGCTAAGCACCTCATGTGGCAGATGTCCCCAATCCGCGGTCATTCCATCTGTGGAAGTAACCGCCCTCAGCGCCACCACAAATTCATAGGTCCGTTCATCACCCATTACACCTACCGACTGGACAGGAAGCAGGATGGCTCCGGCCTGCCAGATCCGGTCGTACAACCCAAACCTTTGAAGCGCCTTTATGTAGATGTCATCGGCCTCCTGAACCAGGCGTATCTTCTCTCTGGTAATCTCACCAAGAATCCGGATTCCCAGTCCGGGCCCCGGAAAGGGGTGCCGCTTCAGGAAAGAAGAAGGTATAGCAAGTGCCTTCCCTACCCTTCTGACCTCATCCTTAAAAAGCAACCTTAAGGGTTCGACCACTTTCAGGTGCATCTTATCCGGCAAACCGCCCACATTGTGGTGCGACTTAATGGTCACCGAAGGACCATTTACAGAGACCGATTCAATAACATCCGGATAGATGGTACCCTGTCCAAGCCAATTCACATCTTTCAGCTTCTTTGCCTCCTGATCAAATACCTCAATGAAATTCTTCCCGATACTTTTTCGTTTCTCCTCGGGATCGGAGATCCCTTCCAGATCATCAATAAACTTGTCCCTTGCATTGACTCCAATTACATTCAAGCCCAGTTCCTTATATGATTCAAGCACCTCAGGAAACTCATTTTTCCTGAGCAAGCCATTGTCCACAAAGATGCAAGTGAGGTTTGGCCCAATGGCCCTGTGTAGCAGGATGGAAGCAACGGTAGAATCAACACCTCCCGAAAGTCCTAAAACCACTTTATCATCTCCCAGTTTCCTCTTCAATTCATTGACTGTACTCTCAACAAAAGTCTCGGGAGTCCAGTCCATGGCACAGCCACAAATATCTTCCAGGAAATTATACAGAATGGTCTTGCCCTCCGTAGTGTGATACACCTCCGGATGAAACTGCAATCCAAAAGTTGGCTCTTCAGATGATGCATAGGCTCCTACCTCCACGTCGCCGGTACTAGCAATAACCGTGCAGTCGGAAGGTAGTGTATTAATGGTATCGCCATGTGACATCCACACCTGGGTATTGGATGGTAGGTTTTTCAAAAGGGGATTCTCTATATCTATAAAATTCAACCGGGCCCTGCCGTATTCACGGGAATTGGATTGTTTCACTTCCCCTCCATAATAATGAGAAAGATACTGCGCCCCGTAACAGATACCCAGCAATGGGAATTTTCCTTTAATTCCCTTTAGATCTGGAAGAGGTGCATTCTCATCTCTTACTGAAAAAGGGCTTCCGGAAAGAATAACCCCTTTCACTGTTTCGTCAGGCTCAGGAAAGTGGCTGAAGGGATGTATCTCACAATAGACATTGTGTTCTCTTACCTTCCTTGCAATCAACTGGGTATACTGGGATCCAAAATCAAGAATCAAAATCTTTTCACTCACCTGCTCACATTTAAATGATACAATAGATGCAAAATTACTATTATTCTCCGGATAGCCGCTCCAGGGGTATGGAATAGATATCACCATCATTCACCCCAGTATTTTCAAAAAATTCTCTTGCTTCAGTTTCAAATAGTAGTGACTCCTTGTATCTGCTGGAGAAGTGACCAATCAACAGTTTCTTCACCCCTGCTAATTTTGCCAGAGTAGCAGCTTCAGCAGCCGTGGAATGTTGAGTTTGGGCCGCAAGCTTCTTATCCCTTTCTAAAAATGTAGCCTCATGAAACAGAAGGTCTACCCCTTTAACCTTTTTGGCCAGTTCCGGATCAAACTGTGTATCTGAAAGGTAAGCATAGGATCGTCGATGAAAGGGCGGTAGCGTCAACAGACTATTGGGGATACGCTCCCCGGAGTCGTTAACAAAGTCATCCCCCCGCTTCACTTTGACAAGATCGGCTCTTCCAAGGCCCATAGCTTCAATCTGCTCCTTTCGGACATTTAATGGTTTCATTTTCTCCCGGAACAGATAGCCATACGCGGGGGTACGGTGTTTTAAAGGAATCGCCTCAATGGTCAGTTTATCATTCTCAAATATAAAGTCCTCATCCTCTGATGGGGACTTAAATTCCAGATCAAATGGCAAGGATCCAAAAAACTTGCTGTAGGAATCTAAAAACGCCTCAAGGGACTGTGGCCCATAGAGATGAAGCGGAACCTTACGCCCCATCATTCCAAGAGTGGAGAGCAGACCAAAGAGTCCGAAAACATGATCTCCATGGAGATGGCTTATTAGAATATGATGGATTCTTGAAGGATTGAGTCCGTATTGTCTGAGACGAATCTGGGCCCCTTCTCCACAATCGATTAAAAAAAACCGCTCACCTGCATGAAGCAGATGAGCGGTTGGGAATCGCTTAGAGGTAGGCAGTGCAGCACTGCTACCAAGTATGGTTAGTTCAAATGACACCAGGGACTCTGTTATTCAGCCTCCTTAATCAGGGAGACTGCTTCGTCCAGGGAATTTGAAATATTTAACACAGTGTCAAGCTGCGAAATGGTTATCAGTCTTTCAACCGCATCATTCAAACCAGTTAGCACAAAAGTGCCATTCGCATTCTTGCACAGTCGGTTCGCCACCAAAATAGCACTAAGTCCTGAAGAATCACAATACCTGCAGTTGCCCAGATCAAGAACTATGTTCTTTTCACCATTTCCTGATAC
>RCNC010000571.1_pt1 | contig 23622 bp, 23 predicted proteins | sample 2041301 | NCBI WGS metagenome assembly RCNC01 (sample SAMN09708231, study PRJNA481090) | Marine sediment metagenome, whole genome shotgun sequencing project. | biome: marine sediment; feature: ocean; material: sediment; isolation source: Sewage treatment plant 13A marine sediment (STP13A) ...
TAGTAATCGTTGAAGTAATAGGGGTCCCACTCGGCGCTCTGCTCGAAGTCCACGCCGTTGTTCGGCGGGGTGTCCGGGTAGTCGGGCGTGTAACAGGGTGCTTCCTGCCGGTAGTACCGGGCCGCCTCGTTCAGGACCTCTTCCAGGGGGGTCCAATTCTTGAACTGCTGCTGGCTGATGTTTTCCACGATCTGAAGGACCGGCTCACCCTGGGCGGAGATGACCGTCGTCTTGTCCCCCACGTAGTTGCGCACACGGCCGCCGTCCGCATACCCCCGGTCCAGGTCCGTCGTGCCGTCCCCGTCGATGTCCCACGAGTCGTAGTGACCCGTCACGCCTTCCGCGGGCCCGTAACCCAGGTTGAACTGCATGTACCCGAACCGGACGCGGTCCGCCATTTGTTGGATGATCCCTTCCGGGGCACGGTCCACGCCGACGGATCCGGCCTTTACGGCAACAAAATAGGCTGGGGATTGATGAGGGGGGGAAGGCTCGCCGAGATTCTGGTAGGCGGGGTCGTCCGCCAGGAAATTCTCGATCGTGTCCAGGTCCGGGTCCGTGTCTGCGCAACCTCCACTGCCCAGGTCAGAGGGATCGTCGAACTGGGCCTCCACGATGTTGAACATCATCGTGAACTCGCCGTTCCGCTGCGCGTTGAAGAAGTAAGAATAGATGCCCTGCCGAAAAGGCGTGTAGTACACGTTCTTGGTTGCAACGCCGAAAGGGTCCGTACCGGCCGTGTAGTCGTTGAATATCCTCCGGTAGTCCCGATCCGCGTACACGCCGAGAAGCACGTAGTCATTCGGATCCGAGGCAAGATGGCCGCCGGTCAAGACCCGCTTGGCCACGTCGAAGCGACGTGTGGTCCACCAGTTAAGCCAGTTGCCGGAAAAGCTCCGATCCCCTGCATCAAACCCTGTAGAACGCTCCAGGATACCCGGCGTGGCGGGGTCGTCCACCGTGGCACCGACAGGGTAGAAATAGTGGTTCACATTGTCGTACTCGTAGCACGTGTCCGAGTTGAAATAGCCGAAGTACTTGATCCCCTCCTGATATCCAGTGTATGCGTCGGCGGCGGCGCAGATGTGGCCGACCACTTCCTTGTAGGCGAACTCGCACATGCTCGTAGAGTTGTCGAGGATCACGAGGACATTCGGCTCCACCGTGGCAGACATGAAGGGGGGAAAGGCCGCGTAGTCGGCCATCGTCGGCTCGGCCCCGTTCGCGGTCCTGGGTGCGAACGTCAAGGCCAGGACGGCGATGACGGCGATCACCAGTATCGCAATCGCTGTCCGCGTATCTACTTTGCTTTGAGTGGAGTTCGTCTTCATGACTCGTAGGTCCTCCATTGCCGGAAAACTCTCTATTTGAACCCAACGCTGTTTTTTCTCAGTGCCCTTAGATGCAAGATCACGACCAACCCGGCAGGCGTCGCCCAAAAAGAAGATAACCAATTGATATAGAATGACTTCTTTTCTATGCCCCCGGAAGAAGGGTGTCCGCCGGATCGCCCCGCTTTTATCAAAATGCAGGGGTCGGACCGAGAATTGTTATCAATTTGATAAAATGCGGCCATCTGGTATTTTGTCCTGATCCGGACGACCTTCTCTCGACGACCCCTCGAACGAACAAGGGAGACTTGACTCGATGGGAACGAACTTTCAGAGGACTATGGAGATCACCGAGGGGTTCCTGAAGCCGATGATCGACGCCTTCAGGGACGAAATGCCCGCACCCTTCGAGGAGTTCGGGCACCTGTACGCGGCTGCGGCTGCGGAGAACGTCGACCGGTACGAGGACATCGCCGGAGCCATGACGGACGAGAGCCGAAGGGTGGCGTTGTTCGAGTTCGGCCTGGTCCCTCAGCCTTTTCTCGCCTTCGGGTGCGCACCGCTCTGCCTCGAGACCTATCCCTTCTTCTTCACACGGACGAACATGGAGACCGTGTACGAGTTCATCGAGGCCGGAGAATCGGCAGGGGTCTCTTCCGAGACCTGCTCCACCGACCGGTTCATCATCGGTGCGGCCGTGAAAGGGGAACTCCCCGGCAACTCGTTCTTCGTCACCTCCTCTTCACCGTGTGACAGTACGCGGATCTCGTACCCGATCCTTCAGAAGATGTTCGAATGCCCGATGCTCTACCTCGACGCCCCCTTCCGGTACGACCGGGAGGCGGTGCGCTACTACGCAAGCCAGTTGAAGGAGCAACTCATCCCATTTCTCGAAACGGTCACGGGCAGGAAACTCGATATCGATCGGTTTCGAGAGGTGATCACAGAGTCGAACAAGGCTTACGAGCACCTGGTCGACGTGCACGACACGTACAAGGTTCTTCCTGCGCCGCACAACGGCTTCTTGAGGCTCGTCCCTTTCTTCATATACATCTCCGGCGCCGGAAATCCGGGGACCACCCGGACCCTCAAGCTCTTGAGCGAAGATGCAGCAAGAAGGGTGAAAGAGGGCCGCACCCAGGGACCCTTCGAGGAACGGCACCGGGCGCTCTGGGTGCACGTGACACCGACCTTTGACATAGAACTTTTCGGGTGGATGGAGGAGCGGTTTGGCGCCATGGTCGTATCGAACTCGCTGTCCAGTTCCGCCATCCTCGAGCCGATCGACACGACCAGCCTGGACAGCATGCTCGAGGGGATCGCCTGGCAGGGCCTCGACATGACCATGTCCATCATGCGGTACGACACGGAGAAGCTCATCCAGTTTTCCCTGAACGCCTACGAGGACTACCGTTGCGACTGCATGATCGTCACACAGCACGTCGGGTGCAACAGCATCTGCGGAGCGCAAGGCATGATCCGCAAGGTGTGTCGCGACCGGGACATCCCGGTTTTGTTCATCGAGCTCGACTACAACGACGACCGGGTGCTTTCGAAAGAGCGCTTGCGCAGCCAAATCGAAGACTTCTTCACCACGGTCATGGACTAGGGGCGTGACTTGGGAATATCGCTATGTTTCACGAGAGGCTCGCCGTTCGGTACTGTCCGGGGCTCCCTCTCCGATTTGCTTGGGCTCCGTCTCTCCCTCCCCCGAAGTCGCCCGGCGCAAATCTCCGAGGGAACCCCGGACAGTACCGAACAACTCGAGAACTTAAATGGAAACATAGCGATATTCCCAAACCACTTCGCTGGCAAGGAGTAAGGCAATGGAAGGGCTACGGTATTTTGAGCAGATCGCCTCCCGCCTGGACAACGAGGAGATCCGGGCCTGGAAACAATCGGGCAAACGGGTGGTGGGCACCGTCTGTGCGAACATACCCGAGGAGATCCTCCAGGCCGCCGGCTTGCTTGCCTTGCGGGTTCGCGCGCCGGGCATCGAGGACACCGCCAACGCGGATTCCCACATGCACCGAATCAACTGCTCCTATTCGAGGTCCGTGCTCGAACTCCTGCTCTCGGGGCAACTCGAGTTCCTCGACGGGCTGGTGACCACCAACACCTGCGACCACATGCTGCGCCTCGCCAGTGAGCTCGAGGCGAACGGGCGTTTTCCTTTTGTCCACCATTTCTCGATGCCCCATACGTTGGGCACGTCCTCCACGGAATGGTTCGTCATGGAGATGCAGAAGATGATCGAGCACGTGGAGGCTTCCTTTGGAACGAAGGTCTCCGACAGGGATCTCTGCGAGTCGATCAACGCCTCGGACCGCGTCCGAGGTCTGATGACGCGCCTGAACGAGTTGAGGAAGGAAGATCCACCCCGTCTCAGCGGCGCCGAGTACCTCAACGTCGCGCTCACCGGCATGTCCGTCCCGAAAGAGCGATTTTGCGAGAAACTGGAAGCCCTGATCCCCGAACTCGAGCGGAGGCAGCCCGAAGGAAAAGGCCGGCCCCGGTTGATGGTGATCGGGGGGGGCTGCGACTCCCCGGGATTCATCGACTTCATCGAGGCAGGGGGGGCATGGGTCGTGGCGGACGGCCTCTGTTTCGGGACACGCTACTATCAGGGGTACAGCGACGAAGAGGCCAAGGACCCCATTCTGGCCATCGCCAACCGCTACGCCGGCCGCCTGGCGTGCCCCTCGGTCATGAACGCCTTCGACCACAACCACATCATACTCACACAGATGATCCGGGATTGGCGCGTCGACGGCGTCGTCTGTGCCCGCCTCAAGTTCTGCGACCACTGGGCCGGGTTCCGAAAGCTCGCCACCGAGGCCCTGCAGCAGGATGACATCCCCGTGCTCGACCTGGAACGGGAGTACCAGACGACCGGGTCGGGTCAAATCCGCACGCGGGTACAGGCCTTCCTGGAAATGATTTGCACATAAACATCCACCTATTCTACATTACATAAAACGCTATACTATTAAAAGAAATATGTTGACAAGGACTATATTCCTGCCTTATTATTAACTTGTTTCTTCGTTTATATAGACTTTACATGGGGAATGCCTGGCTTACAATCAACAACAATGGGGGGGGAACACACATGTTCAAGCGCAACACGTCTCTTATTTGGATCGGGATCCTAGTGCTGTCGGGCATGTTTTTGATGGGGCAGGAGACCTGGGCTCCCCCTCCCTGTACGGACATCGATGGGGACGGGTTCGGTGAAGTAGCAACTCCCTCCTGTACATATCCATGGTGGGATTGTGACGATGACGATGCAGATATCCATCCGGGTGCCGTTGAAATCGCTGGGAACGGTATTGACGAAAATTGTGACGGCAGCGATGTTACGGGTCCGGATCTGGCCCTACTGGTAGCCTTCCTGGCCGATGATAACGCCCTCATGCAAGCATTTTTTGCTGCGGAGCCGAATCCTGGGCCCGGTACTGATGTAACGATTGATGGCGCTATCGGTGGTTCTTGTCGTTGGTACATGGACGGCTTTCCTCTCATAAATTACTATATTTACCAAGACTATGATCAGTCTGGCCTGATTATGAACGGTGAAAGAACAGGCCGAGTGAGCCTATTAGGGATCTGGATCCTTGATGGGACACTTGAGATCTCCGGCACCTGGAACGGATGGATCTATTACCAAATGCCTATGAACGGATTGAACGGGCCGAATCTTGCGGGGAGGACCTGGAACGTCTGCAATTACGATAACGGTTGCACCAATTCCCCGGGGGATCTGAGTGGCACATCCCGAATATATCCGCAGGATCTGCCATAGCCTGGATAATGTAGTGGGCAGTAGGATGTAAGTAGAAGAAAAGAAAGCCCTCTGGTGAAAACCAGGGGGCTTTCTTTTTCTTTCTTCTAGACTGGCGGCTATAACCCTTTGGCCCAGCCAAGACATGCTTTCATCAAGGCGGTTTGGCCTTCCTGGAGATGATTTGCACGCAAACATCCCGCGTTTTATATCCAATACACCGCTATATTACTTGAAGAAATATGTTGACAGGGGCCGTATTTTTGATTTAATATTAACTTGTTTCTCTATTTATATCGACATCACCGTGCCAACAAGACAAAGCCACACCGGCCGCGAGGCCGGGTCGGAAAGCCACGGATCTCCTTTCCTCGATCGACCCTCCGAGATCGCCGGGCTGCCAGAAACATAACATCCGAACGAACAGGTTACTTACCTTGCACCCATGAAGGAGGGTGTCCCCACCCCCGTTTGAGGCTGTCAGTAAAGGGTGGGCCCTTTGTCGCCGGTCTCAAGAGGAGAGCAGAAGATGAGAAAGACACGCTTTGTACTATCGTTCACCCTGGTTTTCTTGCTCGCCTTGGTGGCTCAGCACACACTCGCCTGCTGTATAGACGATGACGGGGACGGCTACGGAGTCGCGTTCCTCGACGAATGTCTCTACCCGAATGAACTCGACTGTGACGATAACGCCGCAGACGACCCGGCGATCTGCGCGACCTGCGCCTGCGAGGAACCGGACTGCGCCCCCTGCGCCAGGTGCATCAACCCCGGCGCGGCAGAGGCCGCATACGGCGGTCCGCTTTGCGGTGACGGCGTGGACAACGACTGCGACGGAGATATCGACGACCTGGACACCGGATGCCAGGAATGCTCGATACCCGAAGACTGCGACGACGCCAATCCCTGCACAGACGATGACTGTGTTACCGGCTTCTGTGTGAATACGAACAATGCCGATCCCTGCGACGACGGGAACCCCTGCACGACGGACGATGCCTGCGCCGAGGGAGGGTGTACGGGATTTCCCTTCGATCTCGACCAGGACGAGGACGGCTCCGTGAGCGATCTCTGCGGTGGGGATGACTGCGACGACTCGGACCCGACCGCCTACCCCGGTGGCATTGAAGGGCCCGTCGGAGATCCCTCGTGTGAGGACGAGGCGGACAACGACTGCAACGGGTACATAGATCTTATAGATGTTGGGTGCAAGGAGGCCGGATGGGCACCCGCTGAAACGGCTGACGCTGCCGTGTACGGCGCCCCCTCCCGGGAGGGATCCAAACTCTCGAACCTCCTGTTCGCACTCCTGCTGCCGCTCGGCGCGGTGGTGCTTTTGAGGAGGATCCTCAGGAAGGGGTAAGAGGCGCAACTTTTCTCAAACATTAGAGAGGGTCATATCCGTCGGGGATATGACCCTCTTTCTTTTCGGCCACAGCACGAGCTCCTACTCGAGGACGCCCTCCAGTGCGGGGCCGATCTCGGTGCGCAGCCTCTTGGCCAGGTTGCCCAGCGCCTTGCGGGCCGCCCGGTCATGGTCCAACCCGCCCCCTTTGGCCTCCAGATCCAGCGTAACAACCGTCCTGCCCGTTGCGGGAGCGATGCCCTCGACGATGCCCCTCGCCCGGTAAAAGGTGAGCCCGGAGGTCTCGCTCGAGAACCGAAGAGAGACATCCCCGACCACCAGGAAGTCGACCTCACCGTCGAAGAGCTTCCGAGCCTGCTCCGGGCTCGGCCGTTCCTGGAGAGAAGAGGCCGCGATAAGATCCCGGGTCTTGAACCCTGCCTGTTGCAGCCCCTCGAGGACATGGCTCTGTATCGGCGAGGTACGCAGGTGCCTGTCTATTCCGGACTCGAAGATCGCCACCCCCACACGATAGTCGCCCGGTACGGGGATCCGGTAGGTGAAGACAACCTCCCGCGCATCCCAGTTCTCCCACGGGGGCGCCCCCTCTCCCGGCTCGGGCCCCACAGCCAAGAGCCTCCCCCAGTCGATCCCGATCGCGATCTCTTCCAGGGCCCTGCGATTCGAGACGACCCGGTAGACCCACAGCTCGGCTTCCCCCCCCATCCCGGTCTGCCCCTCGGCCTGAATATCACAGCCTTCCGGGGCGCGCTTCGCCCTGAGCGGCAAATTCGGAACGGGCTGGCCGGAGGGGCCCAGGGCCGCCACCCGCAGGGGTTCGGCAAGGGGCCTTCCGGGTCTTCCCCTTTGTGCCTCCCCACCGACTCGGACGAGACGAATCCCCTCGAGCACCTCCGCCCTCTTCTGCCCCATTTCCGCGCGGGAGGGGACCGCCGGAGGGCTGTACCCGAGTCCCAGGATCATCTTTGCGTCCACAGCCGCGCGGTCCGTGGAGAGCATGGCCAAGGAGTACTCCCGCAGGGCGTCAGCCCGGTTTTCCGTTCCCAGAGAGGATTCCGCACCTGTGAGGTGTTCACTTCGTTCACGAAGATTCCGCTCGATCTCCTTGCGAAGCTGAAAGGCCATGGCCGATTTGTCCAGGACGGCGACGGAACACTGGATTCCCTTTTCTTCGTCCCGGGTACGCGCCTCGATTCGAACCCCCTTCAACGTCTTGTCGACAAACTCCTGGGTCTGGACCGACATCGAGTACGTGTGGGTCCCCTTCCCGTCCTTCTGCTCTTCACGCTGCATGTCCTCGACCACCTGGATGACCTTCACCTCCAACTGTTTGGCCACCTCTGCCCGCGCCGCCTGGTCCGCCTCGAGCCGGTCCGTAGCCACCTCGCCGGTCAGGGCCACACACCCCCTCCCGACGATGGTTCGATCGGTTCGATACCGCTCCTCTGCGGGCCCCTTCGCCGCGTCAGGGGTTTGTCCGGACCGGGTCGCGCATGCGCACAGGGCCAGACACAACAGAGCAGACACAAGAGCGTACAAAGGGCTTCTCACTGGATCATTCCCTTCTCTGTGAGAGTCGGTCATATGGCTAAGTCCTCGTCGGGTCGTCCCTATCCGCAAGCCACCAGTCCGTGGAATCGGTCTCCATGGCAAGGCGGGCGAGCTGCCGGGCCGGTTCCGTGGAAAGCCTCTGATAAGCGTGCTCCATCCAGGGACCGGTCTGGGGGTTCCCTATGTCCGCCTGCTCCTTGACGTGAAAGAGCAGATCCAGCTGGTCCGCATCGTTGGCCAGGATCGCCTCCGGGGTCTTCTTGTCGTTGAATTCCCGGACCAGGGCAGCGATTTCCTCCCCAAAGGGCAACCGCTCCGAGAGCTCCGACAGAACCTTTTCCTCGTTCGATTCCACGTACTTCTTCTGCACATAGTTGAGATCACCCATACGGGCCTCGGGAAAGTCGTGAAAGAGGCACATCTTCAGCAACCGGCCCATGTCGATCCCGTCGGAAAGCTGGCCGAGGACATAGGCAACGAAGAGCGTGCGACAAGTATGGTCTGCAACGGATTCATCCCCTGATCCCAGGTACGGATAGCCGCTCCGAGCGAGCCTTTTCAGGAAGCCTGCTTCAAAAAGAAAGTCCACAAGGGCCTTCATCTGTCATTTCCCTCCTCTTCGGGGTCGAAATCCCTTTGCATTTTCCACGCATCCAACGATTTGGAATAACAAAACCTCGTGTGCTAGACTACGTTCTATTATCATCCAGTATCTAAGCATTCCACAGGTGGGAATACAAGGAGCCCTCATCCATGAAACACCCTGGACTATCGCAGAGCCCCGGTAAGTTCAAGCTTCTCGTTACCATGGCCGTCCTTGCCCTGGTCTTTCTCTTCGCCTTTCTCACCGACAGGCTGCCCGGGGTGCTCGATCGCTCGGTTTCCGGGCCTCTGCCCCTGGCAGAGGCAGAAGAGGCAAAGACGTCGGAGGCCTCGTCCGAAAAGGCGGAAAAGGCCGCAAACTCGGTGATCGTGTACGTCACCTCCTGGTGCCCCGCCTGCAAGATGACAACAGACTACCTGAAGGACAAAAAGATCCCCTTTGTCGTCAAGGACGTGGAGAAGAACGAGTCGTACATGAAGGAAATGGTCAAGAAGGTGGGCGGATACAGGGGTGTACCCGTACTCGATATCAACGGGAGGATCTTGCTGGGCTTCAACCCTCAGGTTCTGGATCAACTGGCCCAGTAGACCGGGTGAACCTGTTCCCTAGTGATACGTGCCCAAAATGGGCTATTAGCATTTAGCTCTTAGCCTTTAGCTCCTCGCCACCATTCCCGATAGAATGGCCACCATGGGGCGGCTGGGTGGGCTGATAGCTAACAGCTAACGGCCGACTTCTCAAACCGCCCGTACGCGTGTCCCTTCTATTCATCGTACTTCAGCAGACTAAACACCTCCCGGGAGCCGAGCTTGTCCCGTCCATTCAAGAAAGAAAGCTCGATCAGGAAACAGCACTCCACGACCTGGCCGCCCGCCTTTTCCACGAGACGGCATGCTGCCGCGGCCGTCCCTCCCGTGGCGAGCAGATCGTCCACGACCAGGATTTTCTGACCCGCCTCGACTGCGTCCTCGTGCATCTCGATCGTGTCCGTACCGTACTCGAGTTCATAGGTCTCCAGGATCGTCTTGGCCGGAAGCTTTCCGGGCTTGCGCATTGGAACAAAGCCAACACCCAACCGGTATGCCATGGCAGGGCCGAAGATATACCCCCTCGCCTCGATGGCCACCACCACGTCGATTTGCCTTCCCTCGTAGCGCTCACTCAGGGCGTCCACGGCCTTTGCAAAGGCCTTGCCGTCCTTCAACAAGGTAGTGATGTCATAAAAAAGGATTCCTTCCTTAGGAAAATCCGGAACTTCTCGAACAACCTTCTTCAGCTCTTCCATCCTGATCACCCCTCTTCCGATTCTTGCGTCCTGTTAAGGTAGATAGTCCATCGGGTCCACCGCACGCTCGTTCTTACGCATTTCGAAGTGCAGATGATACCCGGAGGCCCTTCCGGTATTGCCAACCTCTGCGATCACTTGCCACTTGTTCACCTGCTCATCCACGTCCACCCGGTTCCGTAGATTGTGACCATAGACCGTGTGGAACCCCCCGCTGTGCTGGATGATGATCAAATTCCCATAACCGGAGATTCCGTTGTCGCTGTAGATTACCTTCCCCTTCTCTGCAGCCCGGATGGGTGTACCTTTTGGCGCGGCGATGTCGATTCCGTCATGGGGTCGACCCTTTCGCGGCCCAAACCAGGAGGTCACCGGCCCCTTTACGGGCCAGATGAAGCTGAGCTTCGCAGTGGACGGGCTCGACTTCGGTGGAGCAGGCTTGGAGGCAACGGTCCGGCCCGGGGGCGTGCTTCCCTTCTTGTCCTTGGCGGGTGAAGCCGACTTTTTCTTCGGGCTTGCGGCACCGGAGGGGGTCTGCGTCGGGGCGGCCTTGACCTTGCGCACCGACTTTGCCCCGGGGATGAAGACCTCCTGGCCCACGACAACATGCCCGGGATCCTTGATCCGGTTGGCCCTGCACACCTTCTTCATGTTCACCTGGTAGGTATAGCATATCCTCCACAGGGTCTCCCCTTTCCGGACCTTGTGATGGACCCCTTTCCTCGTCTTGAAGAGGACAGGGGCGCACCCCCCGAGGCCCGCCCCGACCACAATCAAAACAGAAACGACGAGGGCAAAGCTACGCTGTCGCCTTGGACTCAACAGGCTCCCCGTTCCCGGATCTTTTCCATGGCGCAACGGACTGCCTCCTCTGGCCCGTCCGTCTGGACAACGCCTGGGTCCAGATCCCAAGTGTGAAGCCCGACACAGGGGACGCCGATCTTTCTTGCGATGGCAATCTCGGAAAGCGTGCCATAGCCGCCGGAAACGGCAATCACCGCGTCCGCAGACCTGACGAGGACCACATTCCGGGCGTGTCCCATGTCGGTAACGACCTTCAGGTCTATGTAAGGGTTCGCATCCGAAGCTGAGGCGCCGGGGAGGATCCCGACGGTGAGTCCCCCGGCATCCTTCGCTCCTTTTGCGGCTGCCGTCATCACGCCTCCCAGCCCACCACAGAGTAGAACCGCTCCTTGACGGGCGATTTCCCTGCCAACTTCATAGGCCGCCCGTTCGATATCCGGCCCGCAGGAGGAGGCCCCCAGCACACCGATCTGGATTCGTTTCGACATCAAATCCCCCACTATGCGCTTGGATACCGGTCTCCACCTCATCCTGCGGCTCGCACCTCCGTGCAGCGAGGCCGGTCATCGCGCCGCCTCAGGGTGGAGACAGACCGAAGATGCCGGGCAACTGAATCACTCCGAGACTCGCCAGGGTGACCACGGCGCAGGCGATCGTCACCCCGCACAGAATCGCCGGAAATGCCTTCCAGACGGGTATCCGGAACAGGAAGGCGGCCACCGAACCGGTCCAGGCGCCGGTGACCGGGAGCGGGATGGAAACGAACAGAACCAGACCCACCACTTTGAGTCGTTCGATCACCTTACCCTTCCTGCGAGTCCTGCGAAAAATCCACTCGAAGAACCTCTCGAAGACCGGGTATCGCGATAGCCACCGGTATACGGGCTCGAAAAGAAACAAGATGGGCAAGATAGGGAGCATGTTCCCCACGATGGAATAAATCGCCGTCGTGGCAACGGGGAGTTGAAAGAGGAGGATGCCCACGGGAACGGACCCGCGGAGCTCGAAGATCGGCAGCATGGCAAGAAGCAGGACAACGGCCTCCGGGGACATCCCGAGCCCTTCGATGAATTGCAGGATGGTCTCGCGCATGCTCTCCTTCCTTGCAAACCTCGCCCGTCCCCCTCCTCAACCGGAGGAATGGACAAGAGGCACAAATCGGCAGGGACCGAGGACCTCCTTTTCCCAGCCTGCCTCGGTCTTCAGTAAACGAACAAGGTGCTGGGACTCACCTTCCTCCAGGGGCAGGATGAGTCTTCCCCCCTCTCGCACCTGATCGAGAAGCTTCTCCGGAATCGAGTCGGAGACAGCACTCACCAGGATGGCGTCAAAGGGGGCCTCTTCTTTCCACCCGTAAGTGCCGTCAAGAATTCGGATGGCCACGTTGTGGCACCTCAGCAGATCGAGTACTTTCCGTGCCCTCCGACCGAGTTGGGGAATCTTCTCCAGGGAATAGACATGGTCCACGATCTGCGACAAGATGGCTGTCTGGTACCCGGAGCCGGTTCCGATTTCGAGGATCTTCTCCCCGCCCTGCAGGTCCAGCGCTTGGGTGGTCTGGGCAATGATGTAGGGCTGGCTGATCGTCTGCTTGTCCCCGATCGGCAGGGCATAGTCCCCGTAGGCACGCTCCCGGAGGGCCTCGTCCACGAAGAGGTGACGGGGCACCTTCTCCATCGCTCGCAGGACGAGGGGATCACGAATGCCCCGGGCCACTACAAAGTCTTCAAGCATCCTTTTCCGGAGTCGTGACAACTCCGGACTGTCGAGCGTGGACATCCCCGTCATAGATCGCCTTCAAAGAGTGGAGAGAATCTTCGTCTGTGAAGTTCAAACGGAGCGGCGTAACGGACACGTATCCCTGTTCCACCGCCCTCCAATCGGCGTCCTCTGCGTCCCCCTCGTCGTACTGAATGGCATCCCGGCCATACCGGTAGCAGGGCCTGCCCTCGTCGTCCGCGCCATCCTCCAGGAAATCACCGTAAAACTTGTGTCCCATTCTCGTCCACCGGATTTTCGCGGGATACCCATCCACCAGATCGGGAAAGTTCACGTTCAGGAACACCTCGGGAGGAAGACCGTTCGACAAGACCCATCGCACCAGGTCACAGCCCACACGGGCGGCGGCATCGTAGAAGAGGGCATTGCGCGACATGAGGGAAAACGCGATCGATGGAATCCCGAGGAGCCGCGCCTCCCGGGCGGCGCCCACGGTACCCGAGTAGCTTATGTCCCCTGCCAGGTTGGCGCCATTGTTGATTCCCGACACGACCAGATCCGGTCTTGCGGGAAGCAGTCGATGGATGCCGATATTGACGCAGTCCGCGGGGGTGCCGGACGTAGAAAATCGGTTCTTGCCTTCCGGGCGTACGTAGATCGGGCGTTTCAGGCTGATCTTGTGACTGGCAGCATTGCGCTCCCGGTCAGGGGCCACAACGTACAGATCCCCGAGAGTCCGCATATACTCTTCCAGGGCGGCCAGTCCCTCGGAGAAGATCCCGTCATCGTTCGCAAGGAGAATCAACGGTCGTCTATCTGCCATATTCTCATCCAAAAAAGAAAAAACCGAGGCTTCTCTCGGTCGCCGGCATCACGGTTGTCCCACGGCCCGATCGGTTCAGGGAGCCCTCGTCGTCGAGCCCTCTTCGGATCCGACGAGAGTCCGCTCGAGAGGCGGTTGTTGTGCGAGATGGTATCAGAAGCTAGAATGTCTTTCAAGATCGAGGGCTTAATGTGAGCTTAATTGCCTGTTTATCCGGCTGGCTTTGAGAGACCTGTGAAAGAGTCTGGAGATGAATAGAGGACGTATTTTGGTAGCGATGAGCGGCGGCGTGGATTCTTCGGTCGCGGCCCTGCTGCTCAAGGAACAAGGGCTCGATGTTCAGGGCGTGACGTTCCAGCTCGTTCGCGCTTCGGTTGCCGCAGCCGAGCGGGCACGGCAAGTCTGCGAAGGGCTCGAGATTACACACCACATCATCGACCGCACCGACAACTTCGAAAGAGCGGTCATCGACCCTTTCTGCGCCGATTACGCGGCGGGCACCACCCCGAATCCTTGCGTCCGATGCAATGCCTTCGTGAAGTGGCCGGGATTGCTCGAGGCGGCTTCGGCCCTGGACTGTTGGTACGTTGCCACGGGCCATTACGCTCGAATCCACACGGAAGGCGACAGGGCCCAGATCTTGCGAGGAACGGATCGAGGAAAGGACCAATCCTATGCGCTCTACTCGCTCCCTCAGACGGCCCTTGAAAGGACACTCTTCCCCCTCGGTTCCATGACAAAGGAGAGTGTCCGCACCGTCGCGGAAAAGGCCTCCCTTCCTACGTCAGGCACCGAGGAAAGCCAGGACATCTGTTTCATACCCGAGGGCGACTACCGCAGCTTCCTTGCCCGTCGGGTGTCGATGCGCCCGGGGCCGATTCAAGACACAGAGGGGCAAGTGTTGGGCACCCACCAGGGGCTGCCCTTCTATACGGTCGGCCAGAGGAAGGGGCTCGGCATCCCGGCCGGCCGGCCCCTGTACGTGACCGAAAAGGACACGGACGAAAACCTGCTCGTCGTCGGTCCCAGAGAGGCGCTGTGCAAGAGGGCCTTTCTCGTTGCCGGGGTCAACTGGGTCTCCGTGCCCTCCCCTGCCGCGGGCACGAAACTCGAGGCCGAGTTAGAGGTCCGTTACCGCACCAGGGCCATCCGGGCGGTACTCCAAGTGCAGACCGCCGAGACGGTTCACGTCGACCTCCCCGACCACGACCAGGCAATCGCACCCGGCCAGTCCGCCGTCTGGTACAGGGGGGATGTCCTCCTCGGTGGAGGAATTATTCAGGGATCAGGGGTCAAAGGATGACTCATAACAAGTTGTTGGAAACCTTTCGTTATTCCTCAAATCCTTTACATCCTGTTCTCTCTGCGTGTTCCTTCGATTCAGGATACTCTCTGCAAAATCTTGGTTTCATATCATAAATCCGGCAAATGTACTTTTCCTTTTTGGGTAACTTCCTTATCCATGGACATCTAACAACATCTTCGCCGGTCTTGGGGTTAATCCAAATGTCGTAAGCCAGTACCTTTCCACTGTCGTCACAGATAGGATCCGTCCATGCCAAGATGTCTTCCCTTCCTTCTAATTCCCAGAATGCGTTATCCGTTGCAGAGACCGTCGTGTGCGCTGCTTCGAGATATAGACAACAATGGCCACACTGCTTGCATCTGAACCCTTTTGGTGGCATAAGGCAATCCCTTTATGTAGTATTGTTTTTTGATTTGTCGAGTCATCGGATCGTGCCCACGAGCATATCGCAAAAACGGCCTGGGTATCAATTAGGGAACCCTACTCGCCGAAAAGAATTTCTCGCCAATTTCCGCCCCCATCTTCAGGCAAACCCGAGAAGGAGGCCGCGCAGCAGATCTCCGTTGAGGGTGTCGATAAACGGAGTATCTCCACCTTTCCGTTTATCGACACCCTCGTCAGCTAACCAGAAGCAGTTTCTACACACTCTATCCTGCCGAGAGAAAACCGCTGGCCGTTGTCTCATTCAAAATAACGATCGAATAGATGAACGAAACAGTCGAGAGTTCTTACGAAAAGCCTTTACTTGCCCTTGAATCAAGAAAGATCCGTGTCTCATCCAAGCAAATAAGAGGTGCAATACTAGTTTATGACACCAATCAGAACGAAGGAGGACGCTATGGGCGAACTGCAACCCAATTGGCAGGTGAAGGGGACTTACAACGAAGCATGTGCCGCTGAAGGGCATTGTCCTTACTATTTCGGACGGGATGTCGAGGGCGGCTGCAGGTATTACATGGTCTTCCGCATTGAAAAGGGCGAGGTCAACGGTGTTGACCTGAGCGGAATCACGGTGATCTACAATGGGGACATCCTCTATCCGAAGTTTACCGACTTCATGGAGCATGGCTCAGAAGGAGGAATCTACATTACCGATCGTGCCACCGAGGAACAGCGCAAGGTCCTCGATACGTTGACGACCACCCACATGGGCGCTCTGTTCATGAAGAAGAACTTCGGCGTCAAGTATGTGAAAATTGATGCAGAGGAAGAGAACGGGACAATTCACTTTCGGATGCCATTCGGAGAAATGAAACAGTCCCTGGTGAAAGGATTTGATGGAGGGCCTATACGGATCGAGAACTCCACCATTCCGGTTCTCAACAACTTGAAACACTGCCACACGTATTTCTGGACCTACAATGATCATGGGAAGGATTTCGAATACAAGGATCGTTGCGGAACGTGGGCCGACTTCGTGTTCGAGGGATAAATGGGAGTCTCGCGTGAAACCAAGAATAGGGGGAAGACCCCGTACCATCAGAACTCAGTGAGGAACCGATTCAAGGCGATCCTGAAGAAGGCTGGTCTGAGCGAGAAGACACGGATTCACACACTGCGGCACTGCTACGTGACGTACAGGCTCTCCCTCGGCCATCCCCTTGAGCACGTATCGAAGGAGGCGGGGCACTCCTCCGTCGAGATCACGTCAGCCGTCTATTCTCACTGGATCCCGGAGATGTCCGGGGAGATGATCAACGACCTCAACCGGCTCGGTCGTACCCCCAAAAAAAATTCAGCCACTTGGCAACCAAGTGGCACCCTATGGCACCCTCCGGTTGTAAGTGGCTGATTTCCTTAAACTGGTGCCGAAGAGGGGATTCGAACCCCTACACCCGGTGGGCACCACCCCCTCAAGATGGCGTGTCTACCAATTCCACCACTTCGGCATATGGACTCTCACTCTTGTGGAACATCCTCCGCGGGGGCCTCGGCCGGCTCCGTCGGTTCCGCTACGGGGGCCTCCGCATCGGCCGCACTCGGGTCATCGACCGATGCCGGCGCCCCGACTTCCAGTGCCTGTTCCGCACCACCCATGACCGTGGCCTGCACACGGCTCGACGCAAGGTACGCCAGGCCCAAGGAGGTAAACATGAAGAGCACGGCGACAGCCGTCGTCACCTTCGTCAGGAAACCGCCCGCGCCCTGGCCGCCGAAAACCGTCTGGGAAGAGCCGCCAAAGGCCGCTCCCAGGTCAGCACCCTTTCCCCGCTGGAGCAGTACAATCATGATCAGGCCTATACAGGCCAGTACGTGCAAGAGAATGACTACGATGTGCATTTCTTCGCCTTTCCGGTTGAAAAAAGAATTTGATGCAATACTAACATCTTAACGCCCCGGAATCAAACGATTCCTCGTCCGGGGACAGAGTATTCAGAATTTGACGATCCCGAGAAAGCTCTCGACCTTCAGGCTGGCTCCCCCCACGAGGGCGCCATCCACGTCGGGCTGATCCATCAGGCCTCTCACGTTGTCCGGCTTTACGCTGCCCCCGTACTGGATGCGCATCCCTTGTGCGATTCCCTCGTCGTAGAGTTCCCCGATCAGGCCTCTTATCTTCGCATGGACCTCTTGTACCTGCTCCGGGGTCGCTGTCTCTCCGGTGCCGATGGCCCATACCGGCTCATAGGCGAGAACCAGCCGCTCCGCATCCCCCTTGGAGATGCCCTCCAACCCCTCCCGGGTCTGCCTTCCCACGACCTCCCACGTTCGGCCCGACTTCCTCTCCTCGAGGACCTCACCCACACACACAATCGGATCCAGCCCGGCCGAAAGGGCGGCCTTGACCCTGCGGTTCACCGTCTCATCGGTTTCTCCGAAGAACTGTCTCCTCTCGGAATGCCCGATAATGACGTACTTGCATCCCACATCGAGCAGCATCGTTGCGGAAACCTCTCCCGTGTAGGCCCCGGATACCTCCCAGTGAAGGTTCTGGCCGGCCAGGGCGATGGAAGAACCGCTAAGGGCCTTGCCCACAGAATAGAGCGAGGGAAAGGGCGGCGCCACGACGACATCCACCTCTTCGGCGCCGTCCAGCCCGGACTTCAAACCCTTGACGAGCGCCTCGGCCTCGGAAACGAGCATGTTCATCTTCCAGTTTCCTGCCATGATCGGCCTTCGTTTCATCGATGGATCCTCCTTCGTGTTCCGTCTTGTGGGTGCGGTCACGAATCCAACATCGCATAAAGGCAGGATATTGCGAGCGTTAGCGAAGCAATCTCCCAGCCTTACTCGCAGGAGACCGGAGCTTGGAGATTGCTTCGGTCGCTTTCGCTCCCTCGCAATGTCCGCAATTTGCGTAACCGCATTCTCGCATACATGCGCCTAGCGGCCTAGAAATTCACCCCTCAAAGATTCATCACCGGTCGAGTATGGCAATCCCCGGAAGGACCTTCCCTTCGAGATATTCGAGAGAAGCGCCCCCCCCTGTAGAGACATGTGTTACCCTTTCCTTCAGCCCCTCCTTCTCCAGGGCCGCCACGGAATCTCCTCCTCCGACAATCGTAACCGCGTCGGCGTCCGCAACCGCCCTGGCAACCGCACGCGTACCGAGTGCAAAGGGAGGCATCTCGAAGACCCCCATCGGACCGTTCCATACGACGGTCTTCGCCTTCTTGATCGCATCGCAAAACCTGGCCGCCGTTTTCGGACCGATGTCCAGGGCGAGCCATCCTTCGGGGATCTCGGAAACAGGCACGACACGCGTTTCTGCGTCCGGGGTCATCTCTTTCGCCACGACGACATCTTCGGGCAGGAGCACCTCGACAGAAGTCCCCTTGGCCTCCTCCAGGACCGCCATCGCATCGCCGCGCTTGTCCTCTTCCACCCGCGAGGCGCCCGGCGGGTGTCCCGCTGCCCAGAGGAAGGTGTTGGCCATGCCCCCACCGATGATCAACCCGTTCACCTTCTGCAACAGATTCCGGGCCACGCCGATCTTGTCCGAAACCTTCGCCCCTCCAAGAATGGCCAGAAAGGGACGTTCCGGGTCCTTCAGGGCCTCCTCCAGGTACGCGATTTCCTTCTTCATCAGGAACCCGGCAGCCACATCCCCCACGAACTCCACCATCCCAAAAGTCGAGGCGTGCGCCCTGTGGGCCGCGCCGAAGGCGTCGTTCACATACACATCCGCCAAAGCCGCGAGGGACTTCGCAAACTCGGGGTCATTCTCGGTCTCTTCCTTGTGGTAGCGAAGATTCTCGAGCAGGAGAACGTCGCCCTCTGCCAGCGCCCCGACCGCGGCCTCCACCTCCGGTCCGACACAATCCCCCACGGTCTTCACGGGGGAACGGAGCAACTCCGAAAGACGCCTCGCCACCGGGGCAAGGCTCATCTCCGGAACACGCTTTCCCTTGGGCCTGCCGAGATGGGAGGCAAGGATGACCTTTGCCCCTCTGCCCTTCGCGAATTCGATCGTCGGAAGGGCCGCCTGAATCCGTGTGTCGTCGGTCACCCTGCCCTGGGGATCCAGGGGGACGTTGAAGTCGACCCGGATGAAGACCCGCTTCCCCTTCAGATCGAGTTCATCAATCGTTCGGACGGCCACTTCCTCTTCCTCCCTTGCTTAGAGGTCCTTTGCAATCAGAAGGGTCAGGTCGAGCATCCGATGGGAAAAACCGGTCTCGTTGTCGTACCAGGAGATCACCTTCACCATGTTTCCGTCCATCACCGTGGTCAAGCTCGCATCCACGATGGAGGAGTGGGTGTTTCCGTTGAAGTCGATGGAGACGAGCGGTTCTTCGCAGAAGGAGAGGATCCCCTTCATCTTTCCGGAAGCAGCCTTCTTGAGGGCCTGGTTCACCTTCTCGACGGTTGCCCCCTTCTTCAGGACCACCACGAGGTCCACCACCGAGACGTTCGGCGTGGGAACCCGGATCGACATCCCGTCCAGCTTGCCCTGAAGTTCGGGCAGGACCAACCCCACCGCTTTGGCAGCCCCGGTGGTCGTGGGGATCATCGATTCCGCAGCCGCCCTGGCACGTCGCAGGTCCTTGTGGGGGAGATCCAGGATCCTCTGGTCATTCGTGTAGGAGTGGATGGTCGTCATCAGGCCCTTCTCGATGCCGAACGTGTCGTTCAATACCTTGGCCACGGGGGCCAGGCAATTCGTCGTACAGGATGCATTCGACAGGATGTGGTGCTTCTTCGGATTGTACTTGTCGTCGTTCACGCCCATGACGACCGTGAGGTCTTCCCCCTTGGCCGGGGCCGAGATGATCACCTTCTTCGCGCCCGCCTTTCGGTGCGCCTCTGCCTTTGCCTTGTCGCGGAAGAGCCCGGTGCACTCGAAGACGACGTCAGCGCGAAGTTTCTTCCAGGGCAACTCGGCAGGGTCCCGGACCGACAGAACGCGTATCTTCTTGTTGCCCACGACGATTGCATCATCAAGAGCTTTGACCTTGGCATTGAACGTACCGTGAACCGAGTCGTACTTCAGCAGATGGGCCAGGGTGGCCGCGTCGGTGAGGTCGTTGATGCCCACGAACTCGAGATCGGGGTTCTTCCAGCCTGCCCGAAGGACGCATCGGCCAATTCGACCAAATCCATTGATTCCGATTCTCGTCGCCATTCTCTTTCCTCCTTCTTGCGGGTTCTCCGGTTCAAGACCTCGGATGCAGCCTCCTCGTTGTCGATCTCCCCTTATTTCTCATGATCGATCTTCTTCAGGAGAAGATCGACAAAGGTCTCCGCGTCGCCAAGGTTCTTTTCGTTCAGATTTTCGACCACGTCGGTTTCCCAATGCCAGTTCGGGACCACGCCATCCTCATCCAGGCCCATGACGGTCATGGCCCGGTACCCGTTGATCAGAGCCCCGCTCGCATCGGTACCGAGGCCGTCGCGGTGCTCCTTGGGAGCCAACGGCAGTTCAGGGTTTTCCCGGACAACCTCAGCGGAGAACATGAGCAGCTCCGGGTCGGCCGGAAACACCTTGACCAGGCCCTCTCCGGTGATGTACTTGAGTTCCCCTGCCCCCACACCGTCCAGGTTCACGATCAGGGCGTCCTCTAATTCCTGCCCGTGCCTCTTCAGGAGGTCGAGCATCCCCACCAGACCCACTTCTTCGCATCCGGTGGCCGCAACCCACACCTCCGTGTTCTGGAGGGGTTCCTTGGCCAACCGCTCGGCAATGGCGAGCATCACACCCGTTCCGGACGCATTGTCGTTCGCGCCGTACACATTCTTGCCGTAGACCTCCCGATGTAGCAGCACGAGGATGTTCAGAAAGAGCCAGAGCGTGGCCAACTCACGAAGCAGTCCGAACAGGCCCGACCAGAACAAGCCCCCCAGCAGGACAAAGACGGGCAACCCCAAGGCGGACACAACGGTCAGGAGGAGGAGGGTTCGAAATCCGCCTACGAACCGGGGATCAAAATACAATCCGGTCTTGGAAGTGTCGTAGTGGGCAGTGATCAACACCCGGCGGCGAGCCTCGCCCTTTGCCGGGATTCGCCCAACCACGTTCTGGGAGGGCTCGTGGGGCAACAGCCTGGAAACCCAACCCCGATAGTGCGCTTCCTGGTAGAAAGCCACGGCGCCAAGGGTAACCAGCAGGAATCCCAGGAACCCGTGAGAGCAGCAGAGGAGTCCCCCGAGGACACTTATGGCCCAGACGATCATGAGGGGATACGAAAAGGTCTTGTAGGAATCGAAGGGCTCGACCTGGCACCCGATCCCCAGTTTTTCCATGACACCGGCTATGTACTTCGAGGCCCACCGTTCCCCTTCCGAGGCGGGCGCTCTGAAACCCACCACGTCCACGAGATAACGAACGTGCTCCATTGCCTTTGACATCTTGCCACTCCTTTCCCTCTGGCTACGGGCCAGCACTCCCACGACCGTTTCCGCGCAACTCCGGATTCTTGCTCATCGCCACCGTTCTCGACACGATTCCTCAATTTACGACAATATTTTCAACACGGTCAGAAGTCAATGATTTGTCGTCTCATCCCCCTCTGCCAGCCGGCGCTCGATGCGTGCCATCGGGTCCTTCTCGCCCTTCAACTGCTTCAGCCAATCCACCATGACCTTCAAATCCCGATTGAACCGGCCATAAAGTGCCTCCCACAGCTCAGGATCCTGATGGTAGGTCAGGTAGGAAACCAGCAACGCGTTGTTCCAGTCCTCTCTCAGGATGCCTCCATAGCGAGTCGAGCCGAGTGCCTCGAGACTCTTTCGAAACGATACCTTCGCATCCTCGAAAATCCGGCCCCGTGCCGCCAGCTTGTCTCCATCCTCCCCCTCCTCGCTGTAGAGAAGCCGCAATCGGTCGGCCAGATCAAACATCGTTTCCTGAAAGAGCCGCTTCGCCTCCCTCTTCTGCTGCATGGCCTCGATTTGCCCCGGGTCCAGGCCGCCCCGACATCGGAAGAACGCCTCCATCCCCTTCTCGCCCACAAAGGTGGCGACTCCCTCATTGAAGGCCCCTTGGTCCTTCACGAAGATCGTTCGATGGACCATTTCGTGTAGGATGACCTCCACCAGGGCAGTGTCCCCGTATCGCAGCATGGTCGAGAAGATCGGGTCCTTGAACCACCCGAGGGTGCTGTAGGCCCCGACGGGCCGTGTGTAGGTGTCGTATCCCCGTTCGGCCATCCTGCCCGATTCTCGCTCGGCACGTTCTCGCGCGAAGAACCCCTTGTACGGCAGGCAGCCGGCGATCGGGAAGCACCACCGGTAGGCCTCCAGGCTGAGCCTGGGGCTGGCCGTCAGGTTATAGGCGATCGGTGGGTGCTTCACTAGGTAGTAACGTGTGTAGTTCTTCGAGGAGGCCAGGCCCAACGCCTCCTCTCCGAAGGCCTTTGCCTCCATGACGAGGCGGATCTTCTCTTTCTCGGGTTCCCGGGCCTCCGGGTCACGGAGAATGGCCTCCGTGCTCTTGCTCCCGCACACGATCTTGAGCTGGCCCTTACCCACGTGGAACAGATAGCCGACCGAACACCCCTCCAGGAGTGAGACGAGCCCCAGCATCCCGGCCATCAGAAAGAAGCCGAGAATGACTCGGGGGCATCCACGGGTCTGGGCATGCATCAACTGCACAATAGATTCCTATCCGGATCTGTCTTCGGGTAAAGGGAAAAGGATAGTCCGGGTGGCCCGGGCTGTCAATGAAACGGGCCTGAAACGGGCGTCTCCGTTGTAATCCGAACCTTGGGGTGCTAATGTGAAGCGCTATGATTGACGTGCAGAAATTCAAGGAACAGGACAAGATAAAGGGGCAGATGCTCGTTGCGGAGAAGCATCTCCAGACGACCAAGGACGGCAAGCCCTTCCTCAGACTCCAGCTCATGAACCGCACCGGGTCGATCGAAGCGGTGCTCTGGAACAATGCAGAGACAGCCTACCAGCTTCTCTGCCGATCGCCCCAGCAAGTGGTCGACCTCAAAGGCGTGGTGATCCTCTACCAACAGGAACGCAGAATCAGGCTGCACTCCGTTTCACCCGCTCCCGAGCAGACGACGAGGTTCGAGGAGTTCCTTCCGACCTCTGCGAGAAACCCGGAAGAGATGGCGGATGAGCTCCATCGAACGATCCGAAAAGTAGGCAATCCTTTCCTCCGCCGGCTCCTCGAAGCGATCTTCCGGGATCAGGAGATCTGGGAAGCCTTTCGGAACGCCCCGGCCGCAAAGATGATGCACCACGCCTACCGCGGAGGTCTGCTCGAACACAGCCTCTCTCTGGCCCGGCTCACCCAGCTCGCTCACAAGAATTACCCCTTCCTGGATCAGGACCTGCTGCTTGCCGGCGCGCTGCTCCATGACCTGGGCAAGGCCTGGGAACTGCGGGCCGACTTAGGGTTCGAATACAGCGACGATGGAAGGCTGATCGGACATATCCTCCTCGGGATCGAGACCCTACAGAGGAAAATCGACGGCATCCCTGAGTTCCCGCCTTCCCTTGCCTCGAGCCTGAAACACCTCGTCATCAGCCACCACGGAGAAATGGAGTTCGGATCGCCCAAGAACCCGATGACCATGGAAGCCATATGCTTGCACGGGCTGGACGACCTGGATGCCAAGCTCTGGGGGGTGCACGACTATCTGAAGAAAGAGGC
>RCNC010002256.1_pt1 | contig 23595 bp, 21 predicted proteins | sample 2041301 | NCBI WGS metagenome assembly RCNC01 (sample SAMN09708231, study PRJNA481090) | Marine sediment metagenome, whole genome shotgun sequencing project. | biome: marine sediment; feature: ocean; material: sediment; isolation source: Sewage treatment plant 13A marine sediment (STP13A) ...
CATGAGCAGCCAGCACAATACAATCTTCGTCATCGACGACGATCCGGCCATCCGCCGGGCGCTGCGCCGGCTGCTCACCGCGGAAGGGTATGAGGTGAAAACCTTTGACTCGGCCCGGGAGTTCCTGCGGCTGAGATACCCCGAAGCACCGGCCTGCCTGATTCTCGATGTGCGTATGCCGCGGATGAGCGGTCTCGAACTGCAGCGGCGGCTGACCGAAGAGGGGCTCAAGATCCCCATCATCTTCATCTCAGGCCACGGTGACGACGAGATGGCCGCGGCGGCCCGGGAGGCCGGCGCGGAGGAGTTTCTGCACAAACCGCTGCTGGACCACCACCTGCTGGACATCGTCAAGAGGGTTGTTGGATCCTGACCTGCCGGACCTCACCTTTTTCGCCCCACACAGCCCTTAGGACAGAATCAGCGCACGGATCAGTGCCGAGCCAAAATGACGGGTCAACAGTGTCAGCACGGCGGCCAGCAGGACCCCCGCGGTGAGCACTCCCACCATCTCTGACACCACCACGCCCAGAATGCTTCCCCGGGAGCCGCCGATCTTTACCATGGTGGCGATCTCCCGCTGCCGGAGCCGCAGGGAGAGCATGAAGACCAGGATGGCAGTGGCCAGCGTGGCCAGCCCCACCATGATCACCGCCAGCACCACGTAGGTCTGCACGGTGAGGATCGTCTCCAGCAGCTCGGCCATCACCGTGGCCGGCACGGTGACCTGGACCTGCTCCTCATCGCCGAGATAGCGGCCCTGGATCAGGGCCGAGGACTTGTCGGTATCGGGAACCGCGATCACCGCCGTCACCGGGAACGCGGATGTATCGCCGTGGAAATGGAAGGAGTCGATGTTCTCGGGGTTGATTTCGTTGTAGTTTACCACCGAGGCGTTGGCCACCACCTTGCTCCCTTCCACGGCCAGCACCCCCGGCGCCGCCTCCGGGCTGGACATGTCCATGTGGCCGTGCCCCAGCCCCGCGATCACCCAGGCGGTCTTGAGATCGACAAAAATGGCACGGTCGTCGGGTGTGTGCATCCGCTGGAGTACCCCGACGACATCCATCTTCAGCGGGTAGACACCGGCCACGTCGAAGACGTTCTCCGGTGACGAGATCACGTGGTCGCCGGGCCCGCTGTCCAGATCCTCGGCCACCTCGGCGCCCAGCACACACTCCCCCAGCACGGCCAGGTTTCGGCCCGCGGCGATCTTCAGGCCCCGGAACCCGAAGTAATCGATGCTGGTGCCAACGATGGGGTGCGACCGTGCCCGGAAGCGGGTGTAGAGGGGGATGGCCGTGGCCAGTCCCGAGGCATTGACCCGGCCAACTTCGACGCTGGCCATCTCGGCCGGGGTATCCGACTCGAAGTAGAGCGAGTTGAGCACCAGTTCCAGGGGGCTTCCCTTGGCGCCGATGAGCAGCGGCGTGACCGCTGCCCTGGTGGCCAGCTCGTCCTGGCTCTGGCTGACCAGCACCCGAAGACCCGCCGGCAGGTAGACGATGAGGGTGATGGAAGCCACCAGGATCAGGGTCTTGACCCGGTTGTAGGCCAGGTAGCGCAGCGCCAGATAAAGCGTGTTCTTCATCCCGTTTCCCCGTCCGGGCCGGAACCCTCGTCGGCCGGCCTGATGGACGCCTCCGCTCCGGTGTGGAACTCACCGAACTCGATGACCCGGCCAAAGCGCTCCAGCAGGCTGTGGTCGTGAGTCACCGTCACCATGGTGGTCCCGTTCTGCTGCACGAAATCAGAGAGGATATCGAGGACCCGGCCCTTGTTGGCCGGATCGAGGTTGCCCGTGGGTTCATCGGCGAGGATCAGGTCGGGTTGGGTCAACAGCGCCCGGCAAACGGCCACCCGCTGGCGTTCACCCTGGGAGAGCCGGCCCACGTGGCGGCGGAGCTTGTTGCCCAGGCCCACCTCTTCCGCCAACCGGGCCGCCCGACCGCGAACCTAGCGATCAAGGCACAGCGCCGGATTGATGCGGTAGGGCAGCAGGATGTTGTCCAGCACCCGCAGGTGTTCCAGCAGTTCGAACTCCTGGAAGACGAGGCCGATCCGGCGGATGCGGAACTCCCGGCGCGCGCCGTCCCCCAGCTCGCTGATCGTCGCCCCGCCGGTCTCCACCCTGCCGCTGTCCGGCACGGCGATGCCGGCGATCAGGTTGAGCAGGGTGGTCTTGCCGGTCCCGCTGGGGCCGATAAAGGCCACGGTTTCGCCATCGGCCACCACCAGATCCGGTATCCGCAGGGCAAAGTCGCCCACCGGGTAGCGGAAGAGGAGGTCGGTGATCCTGATCAAAGCCGCTCCTCCTGGATCAACTCCAGATCAGTGATCTTCCACATACCGTCCACCGGCTTGACGGTCATCTCGGCCTGGTATTGATTCTGCCGCTGGTGGATGTGGCCCCAGTGCCCCACCGACGCAGAGACATTCCAGGTGCAGAGAGCGATGAACCCGGGTTCACCGCTGATCGGCCGGGGGTCGACACTGACCAGGGGGTCAGGAAAGGCAGGGAACGAAGCCACTAGCATGAGGAGCACAAAGAGGATGCACGGTGAAACCGGTGAGTTGATCTTCACGATCGCTCCGTATCTCCAAACCCGGAAGTGGTGCCATGGATATGCAGACACCTGGAAGTATAGAGCAAATCGGTACCCGACCTGAAGAGCCGATGGGGATATCGATGACATTTCGCTTTTTTCTATCAAATGGGGAATGTGATAAAATTTCCCGCATGGATTTTAGGGCAATCCTTGGAGCCGCCGGGGGAAACTCACAACTTCAGTGAAGGAGGGAACTGATGAGAAAGACACACGTCCTGCTACTCGTTCTATTGGCCGTGAGTCTGGTGGTCCCGGCGGCCCGGGCCGGTACGGCGGATGACGAATGGGAGTTCGAACTGGCGCCGTTCTATTTCTGGGGTGCCAGTATCAGCGGTGACACCGCGATCGGGCCGGTGGATACTCCGCTGGACGTAAGCATCGGGAATATCATCGACAACCTGCAAGCGATATTCACGGTTCATTTCGAGGCACGAAAAAATGCCTGGGGCGGCCTCCTCGATGTCACCTACATGGATATCGGGAACACCGTGACTGATCCCACGGGAGGCCAGAGCGGCCTCGACGTCAAGAGCACCATGGTGGAGCTGGGCGGCTATTACCGGGTGGCCGACAGCATCCACGCCGTCGATATCCTCCTCGGCGCACGCTATACCGACATGGAAACGTCCGTCACCCTGCCCGTGCACAGTGGCTACGTCGATGAGAGCTGGTGGGACCCGTTCGTCGGCGGCCGGTGGCTCTGGAACTTCCATGAAAAGTGGACACTGAACACCCGCTTCGACTACGGCGGATTCGGGGTCGGGTGTGATTACACCTGGAATGCCGCCATGATCTTTGTCTGGCAGCCATGGGACCATGCGGCCATTCTGGCCGGTTACCGCGCCCTGGAGCAGAGTTACAAGGACGGTGATGGGCTGGATCGCTACGTGTGGGATGCCACGCTTCATGGCCCGGTCCTCGGTATCGACTTCCGCTGGTAAAATCGAAATCATCCAGAAGGTCCGATCCCTTGCAGGATCGGACCTTCGCTGATTTTACGGTGCACACCACCCTGAAAGAGGTACAATAGGATGCTCAAAAGTACCGCAACCGGGGAGGTGAGCGATGATCTTCGAAGAATTCAAGGAGCAGTTGCCGGACAGCGACCCGCTGGAAACCGGGGAATGGGTCGACTCGCTGGACGAGGTGGTGCAGCGCGCCGGCACGGACCGGGCCCAGTTCCTGCTCTACAAGGTGCTCAAGCGGGCCAAGCAGTTGCACCTCGGCCTGCCGCCCACCACCCAGACCCGCTACATCAACACCATCAGCCCCGAGCAGGAGCCGGACTTTCCCGGTGACGAGGCGATGGAGCGCCGGATCCGGCGGTTGATCCGCTGGAACGCCGTGGCCATGGTCACCCGGGCCAACAACCATTACGCCGGTCTCGGCGGCCACCTCTCCAGCTATGCCTCGGCGGCCAGCCTCTACGAGGTGGGGTTCAACCACTTCTTCCGCGGCAAGGACGAGAACGGCACCGGCGACCTGATCTTCTTCCAGGGCCACGCCTCACCCGGGATCTACGCCCGGGCGTTTCTCGAGGGCCGGTTCGAGGAGGCACAGCTGGACCGCTTCCGCCGGGAGGCCTTTGCCCCCGGGCTCTCCAGCTACCCCCACCCGCGGCTGATGCCCGACTTCTGGGAGTTCCCCACCGTCTCCATGGGCCTCGGCCCGCTCAATGCCATCCACCAGGCGCGGTTCCTGCGCTACCTCCAGAACCGCGGTATCGCTGACACCAGCGGCCGGCGGGTCTGGGCCTTCCTCGGCGACGGCGAGACCGACGAGCCGGAATCGCTGGCCGCGCTGCGGCTGGCCTCCCGCGAGGGGTTGGACAACCTGACCTTCGTGGTCAACTGCAACCTCCAGCGGCTGGACGGTCCGGTGCGGGGCAACGGCAAGATCATCCAGGAACTGGAGGGGGTGTTCCGCGGCGCCGGCTGGAATGTCTTCAAGGTGATCTGGGGCCGGGAGTGGGACGAGCTGCTGAAAAATGATCTGGACGGCCAGCTGGTGAAACGGATGGGCGACACCCTGGACGGCGACTACCAGCGCTTCCGGGTGGAGACCGGGGCTTATATCCGCGAGAAGTTCTTCGGCCCGGAGCCCGAACTGCAGAAACTGGTGGAACACCTGGACGACGAACAGTTGAAACGGCTGCGCCGCGGCGGCCACGACTACCGCAAACTCTTCGCGGCCTACAAGGCGGCCACCGAGATCGGCGGCCGGCCCTCGGTGATCCTGGCCAAGACGGTCAAGGGCTGGACCCTGGGGGACGAGTTCGAGGGGCGCAACGCCACCCACCAGATGAAGAAGCTGAACGAGGAGGAGCTGAAGGTCTTCCGTGACCGGCTGGAATTGCCGATCCCGGACGAGAAGATCTCCGAGGCGCCCTACTACCACCCCGGCCCTGAGAGCGAAGAGGTTCGCTACATGCTGGAGCGGCGGCAGGCCCTGGGTGGCCTGGTGCCCCGGCGAGTGGTGCTGCCGGTGGAGCTGGACCTGCCCGGGGAGAATGTATTCACCGAGTTCCACGCCGGCACCGAAGAGGCGAAGCAGGAGGCCTCCACCACCATGGCCTTTGCCCGGCTGGTGCGCAACCTGATGAAGGACAAGTCCTTCGGTTCACGGGTGGTGCCGATCATCCCCGATGAGGCCCGGACCTTCGGCATGGACCCCTTCTTCAGCCAGTTCAAGATCTACTCGCCCCAGGGACAGAACTACCAGGCGGTGGACGCCGATTTCGTGCTCAGCTACAAGGAAGCGGTGGACGGCCAGATCCTCGAGGAGGGGATCACCGAGGCTGGGGCCATGGCCTCGTTCACCGCCGCCGGCACCAGCTACGCCACCAACGGCCAGCCCATGCTGCCGCTCTACACCTTCTACTCCATGTTCGGCTTCCAGCGGGTTGGCGATTCAATCTGGTCTTTTGCCGACAACCGGGGCCGGGGCTTTCTGCTGGGGGCCACCGCCGGGCGGACCACGCTGAACGGCGAGGGGTTGCAGCACCAGGACGGTCACAGCCTGCTGGTGGCCGCCACCGTGCCCTCCTGCCGGGCCTATGATCCGGCCTATGCCTACGAGATGGCGGTGATTGTTGAAGAGGGCATGAAACGGATGCTCGATCAGGGTGAGGACATCTTCTACTACCTGACACTCTACAACGAAGCCTACATCATGCCCCGCCTGCCCGATGACGCACGGGAGGGGATCCTCAAGGGCCTCTACCTGGTCCAACCGGCCGAGGCGGACCACCCGCTCCGTGTCCAGTTGCTCGGCTCCGGGCCGATGCTGAACGAGGCAATCCGGGCCCAGGCGATTCTGGCCGAGAAGTTCCAGGTGGCAGCCGATGTCTGGAGCGTCACCAGCTACGGCGAACTTCGCCGCGACGCCCTGGACTGCGAACGGCACGCCGCCATGTATCCCGGAGAGCCGCCCCGCACACCGTTCATCACCGAACTCCTGGGCGGGGGCGAAGGGCCGGTGATCGCGGTGACCGACTACCTCAAGGCGGTGCCCGATCTGGTGGCCCGCTGGGTACCGGGCGATTTCACGGTCCTGGGCACCGACGGTTTCGGCCGCAGCGATACCCGCCAGGCCCTGCGCTACTTCTTCGAGATCGACGCCGAGCACATTGCGGCATCCGCCCTGGCCGCCCTGGCCCGGCAGGGAAAGATCGCGCCGGAGCAGGTGCGCACAGCCCTGGAGACGCTGGAGATCTGCCACACCACACCCAACCCCTGGGACTGCGCCCCCTGTCACGGAGACGTGTAGCAGGAGCGGGTTTCAGAGATCGATTACTTGGTGCCGGTCACGATGCACAGATCGGTGTCCGTGTCCGCGGAAGGCGGATAGGGCGGCTGGTTGTAAGGAGGTGGCGTAATGTCCTCCACCACCAGCCGGAAACGGTTCTCGCCCAGCGTCGAGGTAAAGAACGGGATAGTGGTGGGCAGTGAGGATGTATAGCAATCGCCGGACTGGATGTTCGTGTATCCGGACCGCCAGCGGGAGTAGAACTGTCCCCCGGCCAGGGTGAGATCCACCCGGGCCGCAAGGGTTCGTGCCTGATCCCGATAGTTGTTCACCAGATTGATGGACAGCACCGTCTCCAGCGGGAGGGAACCCGTGTCCGGGATGCCGTCGATTTCAGCGCTGACCGTGTTGTCGGTATCAATCTTGATCACCGCCATATCACGGCCATGATCGTTGACCAGGAACCCGCCCACATAAATGTGGCCCTCCTCACCACAGATCACCGATTCGGCACTGTCGGCCGCCTCCACCGACGGCTGGTTGATCAGACGGGACCAGTTGAAGCCTCCATTGTCGTCAAGGCTGACCACCAGCGCATCATAGAACGTATCCGCCGAATGACAATACCCGGCGGCATAGAGGGTGCCGTCAGCTCCACGGGCCAACGACCAGGCTTCGTCCCACTGGTTCCCGGTGCCGTTGTAGCGGTACACCCAGCGCTGGTTGCCGTCGCCATCGAGGCTGACCACAACGAAATCGTTCATGTTCAACATCACCTCGATGGAACCGGCCACGTAAATGTTCCCGTCATCTCCACAGATGATGGCATTGGCCCGGTTCTGGTTGAACGTGGCGGTGGGCCAGGTGTAGCGCCAGAACACCTCGCCGGTCTTCCAGTCCAATTTGAACACGGCAAAGTCATGGTCTCCGCTGGTGCCCGCTGCCAGCAGGTCGCCGGCAGGATCGAAAGTGAGGGCATAGGCCGCATTCTGATGGGCATAGGAACCGCTGTCGGTGTAGATCCACTTCTCGATCCCATCGGTGTCGAGGGCGATGACCATGAAGCCGTCCGTGGCCGAAATCTCCTTGGAGTAGCCGCCGGCATAGACCATGTTGTCATGGCCGCTGGTGACACAGTAGGCCCGGTCCTGACCGTGCTCCGTGCCGTCGTAGCGATAGACCCACCGCTCGCTGCCATCGGGCTGGAGGCTGATGACGATGGCATCGTATTGTGTCCCCGCACCGCCGCTGTAACCGGCGATATACAGGTTACCGTCAATACCGGCGTGGATGTCATAAGCGCCGTCGATGACATTGCCCGGGCCGTTGTAGCGGTAGACCCACTGCTCGCAACCGGCGTTATCGAGGCAGATGACAACCAGATCCCCGGTTTCCGAGGGTGGGCCCGCACTCTGCCCGGCGATATAGAGGTAATCGCCCGACCCATAAACGATGCCATTGGCGCCGTCATTCCCATCGTTGTCGTATCTGTACACCCAGCGCCGCTCCCCGTCCGGATCGACCGAAAGCACGACGATGTCCACCCCCGTGCCGCTGCCATATCCGTATCCGGCGCAGTAAACGTTGCCGTCACCACCGATGATGGTGGTGGGCGGTGTCTCGTCCAGATGCGCGGGCCCGTCATAGGTGTGGATCCACCGTTCGGTCTGACCGAACGCACTGATCGTGCCGGTGGTCAACAGAAGGCAAAGGGACAAAACACCAATCACCGGCCACCGAATCCACATTTTCATATTTCTCCACCACGGGAAAATGGAAACCTGAAGCTACACATACAAGAAATATGTCAACGAGGGAGCGAAGTCAACTGATTCCACCATATCCTGATTTGTTTTTCGTTATGTTCAGCTGTATATTACGGTTCCAGAGAGGGGAGAATTCGTCGTGGGCACGTTGAAATCAGACCAGCGGTACCGGGTGCGGGGCAAACTCTGGATCGAGGGACCGGAGGGAACCTATATCGGGTTCGGTCGTGCGGTGCTGCTGGAACGGATCCGCCAGCACGGTTCAATCAGTGCCGCGGCCCGCTCGATGAAGATGTCCTACCGCCACGCCTGGAAGCTGGTGGACTCGATGAACCGCCAGGGCCGTTCACCGCTGGTGGTGACCAGCACCGGCGGCAAGGGGGGCGGTGGAACCAGGCTGACCGAAACCGGAGAGCAGGCAATCATCGCCTTCCGTGCCGCCTGGGATGAACTGGACCGCTTTCTCGAACAACGCACGGGCACACTCAACCTCTGATCCCTCGCCAGCAGCGCACTCCCCCGAGGAATGAGATGTTTCGACATGCACTGAAGACCGTCGCCATCATGATCCTGCTCCTGCCGGCAACCGCCGCAACAGCCGAAGAGATCCGGGTGGCGGTGGCCGCCAACTTCGCCGACGCCATGAAGACGCTGGTCACCCGTTTCGAGGCCATCAGCGGCCACACGGTGGTCCCGGTCTTCGGTTCCACGGGCAAGCACTACGCCCAGATCGTCAACGGCGCCTCCTTTGCCGCCTTCCTGGCCGCCGATGCGGAACGGCCGCAACGCCTGGAAAGCGAGGGCCGGGCCGTGCGGGGAACCCGCTTCACCTATGCCGTGGGCCGCCTGGTGCTCTGGAGCCGAACCGACGACGTTGTCGATCCCGCAGGCACGGTGCTGGCAAACGGGACCTTCCGGCATCTGGCCATGGCCAGTCCGGAGCTGGCCCCGTACGGCGCCGCCGCCGAGGAAACGCTGCGGTCCATGGGGCTGTGGAAGAGGCTTGAACCACGCCTTGTTCGCGGCGAGAACATCGGCCAGACCTTCCAGTTCGTCCACACCGGCAACGCTGAGCTGGGGTTCGTGGCGCTGTCTCAGGTCATCGGACCAGGTAAAAAAACCGAGGGCTCCTTCTGGCTCGTCCCGCTGGAGTTGCACCAGCCGATCGAGCAGCAAGCCGTGCTGCTGCACGATTCCAAAGCCGCACGGCACTTCCTGGCCTTTCTCGGTGGTGCCGAAGCCCGGGAGATCATCCTGCGGTATGGCTACAGCATTTGCGAACCGGAGGCACCGCTACCGTGAACCCGGAACTCACCGCCCTCTGGATCACCTTCAAGCTGGCCGGGATCACCACCCTGATCCTGCTGGTTCTGGGCACACCGCTGGCCTGGTGGCTGGCCCGCACCGAGGCTCGCTGCAAAACCCTGGTGGAGGCCGTGGTGGCCCTGCCCCTGGTGCTGCCGCCCACGGTGCTCGGCTTCTACCTGCTGGTGGCCCTCGGGCCCCAGGGACCGCTGGGCCGTCTGATGGCACTGCTGGGCCGGCCGCCGTTGACCTTCACCTTTGCCGGGCTGGTGCTGGGGTCGGTGATCTACTCGCTGCCCTTCGTGGTCCAGCCGCTGGAGGGGGCCTTTGTTGCGGTGGGCCGCCGGCCACTGGAAGCGGCGGCCACCCTCGGTGCCTCACCGCTGGACCGCTTCTTCACCGTGGCCGTGCCCCTGGCCCGCCCCGGATTCCTCACCGCCGCGGTGCTCGGCTTTGCCCACACGGTGGGCGAGTTCGGTGTGGTGCTGATGATCGGCGGGAACATCCCCGGCGAGACCCGGGTCCTCTCCATCGCCATCTACGACCATGTGGAGATGCTACAGTATGGCCGGGCCCACTGGCTGGCCGGCGGGCTGCTGCTTCTCTCCTTCCTCATGCTGCTGGTGGTCTACAGCCTCAACCGCCGCTTCGTGCTGGTGCGGCCATGAGCATCGAAGCCCGTTTCTCCATCGCCCGCAGCAAGGACTTCTCCCTCGATATCCGGCTCACCGTTCCCGCCCGCGGGGTCACCGCCATCGTCGGCCCATCGGGCTGCGGCAAGACCACCCTGCTCCGCGCCCTGGCCGGCCTGGAGCACTGTCCCGGCGGTTATCTGAAAATCGGCGACAGGGTCTGGCAGGAGAACAGCTTTTCCCTGCCATCCCACCGGCGGGCTTTGGGCTACGTCTTTCAGGAGACCTGCCTCTTCGAACATCTCACGGTGCGTGGGAACCTGGAGTATGGCATGAAGCGGGTACCCGGGGCACGGCGACGGGTCTCCTTTCAGCATGCCACTGGTCTGCTGGGTGTGGAACCGCTGCTCCACCGCCGGACCGACGGGCTCTCTGGAGGCGAGACCCAACGGGTGGCCATCGCCCGGGCACTGCTGGCCAGCCCCGAGCTCCTGCTGCTGGACGAACCGCTGGCCGCACTGGACCAGGAGAGCCGGGCAAGCATCCTCCCCTTTCTCCAGCGGATGCACCGCGAGCTGGAGATCCCGGTTTTCTACGTCAGCCACCAGCCGGAGGAGGTGGCCCGCCTGGCCGACCACCTGGTGCTGATGGAAGGGGGCAAAATCCAGGCCGCCGGACCCATGGATCAGATGCTGACCCGGGTGGACCTGCCGCCGGCCCAAAGCCGGGACTCGGCGTCCATCATCGAGACCCGGGTCACCGGCCGTGACCATACCTGGCACCTCACCCGCCTGGGCTTTCCCGGGGGCGAGTTCACCCTGCCGGGATCGGAACTGGACATCGGCGAAACAGTGCGGCTGCGGGTGCTGGCTCGGGACGTAAGCCTGTCACTTGAGCCGCATACCGACACCAGCATCCTCAACATCTTTCCCGCCACGGTCTTGCAGTTGGCCGAGCAGCCCCCGGCACAGGTGGTGGTCCGCCTGGAAGCCGGGGGCGTGCCGCTGCTCTCCCGCATCACCCGCAAGTCGGCAGCGGGGCTTCAGCTGGAGCCGGGATCGCGGATCTGGGTCCAGATCAAGAGTGTGGCCCTGCTCGACTGAGAGAATCAGGGTGCCTGGTCATTTTTCACTTGCTAAAAAAATAATTTTCCGGTACAATGTCGTCCAAGTGGAGATATCCGCACCAGCGGAGTAACAGGCCGTACCCACTGACAGGTCAAGTGATGAACAGTCTCGGCAAGATCACCGTTCTCCTGACCATCCTGCTGCTCATTTTCTGCGTTCACGCCTCCTGGGCGGAGCGCACCGAACTGACCACCACACTCCCCGGGAAAAATCTCGATCGGGCTGAAAAAACCGCCAAGGAATTCGGTTTCTCCATCGAGGCCGGTGGGGCTCTTTCCAGCATCATGTGCCTTGCCTATTCCGATCTGGATCTCCCGAAAATGGAAAGCACCTGGACGAGGCTGCTGCGGGAGACCATCGCGTTGAACGAAGGCCTGGTGGCCAATACCGACCCGGCCGAACTGCACGATCCCACCGCCAACCGGGTCGAGCCGGGAACCACACTGCAACTGCCCGCCATCGCCGCGGTGGAAGAGGGCGACAACGGCATCGGCCGGGTGTTGATCAGGTTGAATCCCAAACTCAAGGGGAACGGGCGAGCGCTCATCGTAGCGATCAAGGCGACCATCACCGCCAATGCCGACCTGGTCCGAAAAGCCGACTTGAACCAGCTCCGTGACGGCAAGTTCAACGTGATAGTGGTTGGCGACATCCTCATCCTGCCACCGGAGGTGCTGCCGAGCACACCGGCCATCCACCCCGTGCAGCAGCCCGCCATGGTCGCCGATACTGCGGCCGAAATTGCGCCACTTCCCACCGGTGAGGAAAAACCGGTGGAGATCGCCGACCAGATTGCGGCGATTGTCCTGCCCGAGCCCGATGAGACCGAAGCACCACTCCCCACCGGTGAGGAAAAGCCGGTGGAGATCGCCGACCAGATTGCGGCGATTGTCCTGCCCGAGCCCGATGAGACCGAAGCACCACTTCCCGCCGGTGAGGAAAAGCCGGTGGAGATCGCCGACCAGATTGCAGCGATTGTTCTGCCCGAGCCCGATGAGACCGAAGCACCACTCCCCACCGGTGAGGAAAAGCCGGTGGAGATCGCCGACCGGATTGCAGCGAGTGTTCTGCCCGAGCCCGATGAGACCGAAGATCCAATTCCCACCAGTGAGGAAAAACTGGTGGAGACCGCCGACCGGATTGCAGCGGTTGTGGAACCCGTACCCGAACAGACCGAAGATCCAATTCCCGCCAGCGAGGAAAAGCTGGAGGAGACCGCTGTATTGGTTGCAGCGGTTGTGGAACCCGTACCCGAACAGACCGAAGATCCAATTCCCGCCAGCGAGGAAAAGCTGGAGGAGACCGCCGAACTGGTTGCGGTGGTTATCGAACCCGAACCCCTGGATGCCGAGCCTTACTCGGCCATCATTGCCGAGGTGTTCGACGGCCCCATCGGCCTCACCGCATGGGAGACCCGGCGTCCGGCAAAGCCGGTCAAGAAAACCGACCTCCTTGCCGGCGGCAACCTTCTCCTGGCCTACCTGCTGGCCGGACTGGCTCTCCTGGGCCTGTTTATCCTCCTGATCGTCCGGTGGCTCGAACGGGACAAGGTGTTCCGTGAACAGTTCAACCTGCTGCTCACCGCCCTTGTCTTCCTTATTACGTTCGGACGGGTGAAGAGAACTCCTCTGGAGTGGACGGAAGAGGAGAAGGACCCTCTGGCCATCCCCGACCTAGAAGCCCCCCGACTCCGATCCCAACTCCAAAGGTCTATCGCCGGACGCTCTGGGGACCAATTAGGCTCACGTTCAGCCCACTGACGTTGAACAACGGATATCCGGTTTGACCAGTGCCGGCAAGAATTTCCGACCATGAATCAACCGATTCGCCAACCCGGGCCAATTGACCGTCCCCGGCCGTATCTTTGTTTGCCGCCTGCCGTGAGAGAAACGCTGCCAGCATGTCCTGGCGCGGACCGTGTGTGGCAACCCAGCTCAATTCCTGAAGACTCTTGTCGAGAGCCAGTCTCTTGCGGGTGATCGGCGGTCTGTTGCGATCGAGGTTCATGCAGTAGAGCGTCGGATTCTGCAACCATTCCGGGTCGATGGAAAACTCCCCGGCGGGAACAGCAGTTGAAGTCAGCGGCGCATCGTTTACCATGGTCTTCACCGCGACGCTCTGGGCCATGGCCGTGGCCCCCACGAGAAGGATCAGTCCGGCGAACAGGATGGCGGCGGTTTTGTATCTGAACATTGTCTTTCCCCCCATGTTGTCTTTTTTTCGATCATTTCATCTGTTTCAATTCGATATTCGATTTGATTTTCATCTCCATACACGCCCGATAGAACAGCAAGGGCCGTACCAGGCTTGATGTTAATCATCAAATAATTGATTGCAAGCGACTTACACTGACAGGGGAGATGGCGCATTTCCCCATGCCGTCAGTAGGCATACAGAATTTTTGACAGGTGTGCCAGCTGGCTTTACAGCAAAACCCTGCGTCCTGCCCCCAACGTGGCGAATGATCGTCAACCGGAGCCGGAACCGATGATTACGTAACGTCCGAGAAAAGTGGCCTTTCGTGGAAAACCTGACTAACCTATTGAAATAAAACAGGATAGATAAAATGAAATTAGATCAGATTTCTCTCCCTGACTGAAGAATCCATTGTAGACTTATTTTATCGATTACAGATGTAACGGTTCTTTCAGCGACACGACTAACCCGATGAAGAGTCGACATTCTTCGGCTCAGGGGCAGTTAACCAGAACCCGAGACGAGCTCCATGTCCGGGATCGAAAAATTGATCAACGGGGGTACCGAATGTCTCACCTGTCAGCGAATCGAATCGTCCTGTTCACTCTGCTTACCGCCATGGTCAGCCTTGCGGCCGGCCAGCCCGGGATAGCAGCCACCTTCACCAACGTCACGCCCACTGCCATGGAGCTCACCGACATCACCACCGAGTCGGTGGCCTGGGGTGACTATGACAATGACGGCGACCAGGATCTCTATCTGACCAACATTGCCGAGAACAAGCTGTTCCGCAACGACGGCAGCGACATCTTCACCGATGTGACCACGGTGACCGGTGTTGGTGACACTGGCTGGGGTGTCGGCTGCGCCTTTGGCGACCTGGACAATGACGGCGACCTCGACCTTTACGTGGTGAACTTTCCGAGCACCGAAAGCGACCTGCTCTACCGCAACGACGGGCCGGTGGGGCCGGGAGGCGCGTACGTCTTCACCGACGTGGCCGCCGCGGGCGGCATCACCTTTGATGAGAGCAGCCGCGGCATGGCGCTCATCGACTACGACGCCGACGGGCTGCTCGACATCTATGTCAACGCCATAGGCAATGACATCCTCTACCACAACCTGGGCGGCCTGAACTTCATCAACACGGCCGCTGATTTCGGAATCGACGCCAATTCCGGACAGGGTGTGGGCGTGGTGGCCTCCGACCTGGACAACAACGGCTGGGTCGATCTCTACACAGGGAACCGCACGGGTCACCCGAACCTGCTGTTTCTCAACAGCGGCGGGGTGCTGGTCGACGCCACCACCGGCTCGGGCATCGACAAGGTGGGCCTGGGGATGGGCGTGCTGGCCTTCGACTATGACAACGACCTCGACATGGATCTCTATTGGACGGCGTGGCCCGACCCGTCTTTCGACGACAACGCGCTCTACGAGAACCTCACCGGCTCCACTTTTGCCGAGGTCTCCCTTTCTTCCGGCACACGCGATCCGGATGGCTGGGGCATCAGTTGCAATGCCGGCGACATCGACAATGACGGCTGGGAGGACTTCTACGTGACCAACGGGTTCGACGACACCTCCACACCCAACGTTCTTTTCCGCAATGAGGGCAACAGCACCTTCAGCGACGCCACGGGATCGGTGGGCGGCGGCGCCTTCGACGGCCGCGGTGTGGCCTTCGTGGACTATGACAACGACGGCGACATGGACCTGATGGTCACCGCCGACATCAACTACCCGAACCAGCTGTGGCGCAACGATACGGTCAGCAGCAACCACTGGCTGACCCTGAACCTGATGGGCACCCAGAGCAACCGCAGCGCCGTCGGTGCCCGCATCGAAGTGACCACCGACGTGCGCACTGTGGTCAAGGAGGTCAGCGGAGGTGCCGGTCGCGGGTCGTTCAACAGCCTGCCGGTGGAGTTCGGTCTGGGTGCGGCCACGGAAGTGACCAGCGTGTTTATCCGCTGGCCCAGTGGAACCGTGCAGACCATCTCCGGTGTGGCCATGGACCAGTCGCTCACCGTGACGGAGCCGGCGGGCACCCTGTCCGCGGCCCTCGGCTGCACCCCGGACAACGGTGTGGTCCCCTTCAACACGATGATCACCGTCTCGCTGCAGAACCACTACAGCGGACAGTCCCGCCGACTGGCGGCCAAGCTGAACGTGGTTCTGGGCAACGGCTCTTCGATCCCCAGCTGGCGTGCCGGCTTTACCAACGTGGCTGCCGGCGACTCCTTCGGCACCAACTGGACGACGACCATCCCGGCCATCGGCACGGTTCTCGGCACCAACAGCTTCACCCTGGTGGCAGAAGACGTGACCCCGGCGCCGTTCAACCAACCCCCGTATCCGGCTTCGGGCGATACGGAGTCCGACACCTGCACGGTGACCGCTACGATGCCGTGACCCTGGGGCGGGCCGCCGTCCTTCGCGACGGCGGCCCGCTTTTTTGCGAGCGAGGTTCGATCAATGAACAAGATAGTGATCGTTCTGATCATCTCGGTGTTGGCCATTCTGACCGCCGGTCCGGCGGAGGCGAATCCCGCCTCGGGGTTCATCCTCTACTCGCCCATGTCAGACACCAATACCTACCTGATCGACCGGAACGGCGAGGTGTGGCACACCTGGCCCAGCACTCTCACCCCGGGGCTTTCGCCCTACCTGCTGGAGGACGGCAGCATCATCCGTCCCGGCGTGGTGAACAGCCCCCATTTCCCGGTGGGCCAGGGCGGCCGCATCCAGCGCATCGCCTGGAACGGCACCCTGCTCTGGGACTACCGCTTCGAGTCGCCCAAGGCGATCCAGCACCACGACATCGCGGTGCTGCCCAACGGAAACGTGCTGTTCGTCGCCTGGGAGCGGAAAACCCCCGCGGAGGCCATTGCCGCCGGCCGGGACCCGGCCACACTGTCCGATGGCTGGCTCTATTCCGAGCGGATCGTCGAGGTGGCCCCCAACGGGCTCACCGGCGGCACGGTGGTCTGGGAGTGGCACCTCTGGGACCACCTGGTCCAGCACTTCGACCCGGCCATGGACAACTACGGCGTGGTGGCCTACCACCCCGAGCTGCTGGACATCAACAGCATCCTCAATACCGGTGCGGACTGGATCCACACCAACGGCCTGGACTACAACGCCGAGCTGGACCAGATCCTGATCAGCGGCCGCAACATGCATGAAATTTATGTCATCGACCACAGCACCACCATCACGGAAGCAGTAGGCCACAGCGGCGGCACCAGCGGTATGGGTGGCGATATCCTTTACCGCTGGGGAAATCCCCAGGTCTATGGGGCTGGCAGCGCTCTCAATCAGAAGTTTTTCACCTTTCACGACGCGCACTGGATTCCCGAGGGACGCCCCGGAAGCGGCAACATCCTGGTCTTCAACAACGGCAACAGCCGTCCGGGCGGGAGCTGGTCCAGCACGGATGAAATCTCCCCACCCGTGAACGGCAGCGGCCATTACTGGCTGCCCACCGGCTCACCCTTCGGGCCGATCAAGCACACCTGGGTCTACTCCGACCCGGGTTCATTCCATGCGAGCCACCTCTCCGGCATGGTGCGACTGTCCGACGGCAACACGCTGATCTGCGACGGGCCGCGGGGCCGGTTCTTCGAGGTGAATCAAGCCGGGCAGACGGTCTGGGAGTTCGTCAATCCCTATCCCGACCCGCAGGCGAACAACGTGTTCAAGATCCGCCACTACGGAGCCGGATATCCGGGGCTGTCCAGGCTGTTCACCTTTGGAGGGAAACGGTAGGTCCAGCAACAGTCGATTTAAAAAGTAACATGACACCGTCGCTCCCGGTGTGGACCTCGCTCTTCAGGTTTCCACGCACTCCCGGGAGCGGCGGATTCTCTTCGCACCCCTTTCGGTCAATATTCCGACCTGGCTCCTGAATCAACTCCTCCTTGTTTGATCCGCACCGTGCTGATCTGGTACTCTCCAGTGAGATGGTCGGGTGGTCCGGCTGCAAACAGGGGGAATGGAAAATGCTCCTCAATCGCTTTGGAACCTGCCGGATCCTTGCGTTGTTCTCGGGCGTCCTTCTCGGTGCGGTCATGGTGACGTCCTGTAATCCCGTATTCGGCCAAACACCACCACCCGCGGCCGCCGAGCCGGTGGGCCCTGCGGCAAAAACACCGCCGGCCCACGACCCGTCGCTCCCCCCCATCGATTGCCCCCTACGCAGCAAGGGCATCGACCCGGGTCAGCTGCGGCCGTTTGAGGAGGTCGCCGAATATATCGCCTTTCTCGAAGGTCCTGACCGGGCCCTCTGGCAAAAACCGGACGAGGTTGTTGCGGCCCTGAACCTCAAGGGGGATGAAACAGTGGTGGATCTCGGCTCCGGTTCGGGTTACTTCACCTTTCGCCTGGCCGGATCACTGCCGCAAGGCAAGGTCGTCGCCGCCGATATCGAGCCCGAGATGGTCCGGCACATCCACCGCAAGGCGATGACGGAGGGGGTACCGAATGTCCGGGCGGAGTTAGTCGAGCCGATGGACCCGGCGTTGCCCGACGGTGTCGACCTGGTCTTTGTCTGCGATGTGCTGCTCCACGTAACCGATCGACAGGCCTGGCTCGACAAAGTGGCCGGTGGCATGCGGCCCGGGGCCAGACTGGTATTGATCGAGTTCAGGGAGGGGGACCTGCCGCAAGGGCCGCCCGAGTCGATGAAAATTCCTCGCGATAAAATCCTGGAACTGGCAACCGGGGCCGGGCTGGTGCTGGCGTCCGAGGAACCGGACCTGCTGCCCTACCAGGTCTACCTGGTCTTTCAAAAACCATGACCGCTGAAGCACCCATCACGCTCACCCCCATCGGGGTCATCCGCTCACCGCACCAGACCGCGGCGGGTACGCCCATCCAGCCCACCTATGCTGGAGAGTACGAAGGGCAGGTGATTGTCAACGAGGAATACGAGAAGGCTCTGGACGACATCGAGGGATTTGAGCGTATCTGGCTCATCTACCTGCTCGACCGCGCCGGGGCCTTCCGGCCGAGAATCATCCCCTACCGGGATATCCGCGAGCACGGACTCTTCGCCACACGCTCACCGTGCCGGCCGAATCCCATCGGGCTATCGGTGGTCGATCTGGTGGCCCGCGAAGGGAATATCCTGCGGATAAAGGGGATCGATGTCCTCGACGGTACACCGCTACTGGACATCAAGCCCTATGTCCCGGAGTTCGACGCCCACCCCGTGTCCAAGGCAGGTTGGCTGGACGAGCGGCGTTCCGAGCGCACCGAAGCCGATGACCGGTTTCACCAGACCAAATAGCCACTCGCAGTTCTGACGGGCGGACTTCCAGGCTTCCACCGGACTGCTGGCTCTACTGCGCCAGCAGTTTCAGCATTTTTTCCGGGTCGGTCACCGGGGCCTGGCAGGCGTAGTTGCGGCAGACATAGGCCGTGGCTTTGCCGTCCCGGCTGGTGTTTGCCTCGAGGTAGGGGGCCAGGGTGAGGATGGGGTCCTTCCCCTCAGGACGAAGCATCACCACCTTGTTGGGGATGTAGACGGATTCCACCGCACGGAGCATCTGCTTCGTGTCCTCGGCGCCCCGTTTGCCGGCAATCACCACTTCAAATGACGGCCCCACGGCAAAGTCGACGGCGCACAGCATCTGGGTGAACCCGGTGGGAGACTGGGCCACCTGGCCGCCAAAAAGCTTGCCGATGGCTGCGGCCTTCTGCTCCAGCTTGGGGTCGGCGGTGATCCGGCCCAGGCGGATCAGGTTCATCATCGCCACCGAGTTTCCGGAGGGGACCGCCCCGTCGTAGCCGTCCTTTTGCCGCACGATCAGTTTCTCGGCGTCATCGGCGGTGACGAAGAGCCCGCCGCTCTTCTCGTCCCAGAACCGCTCCAGCATCTGCCGGTTCAGCTCCAGCGCCTCCTCGAGATACGCCGAGTCAAATGACGACTCGTAGGTCTCGATCAGGCCCCAGATAAAAAAGGCGTAGTCGTCCACTCCACCGTCGATTCCGGCGGAGCCTTCGCGATAGCGGTGGAGCAGCCGGCCCTTCTCCGTCCGCATCTTCTCCCGGTTGAAGCGGATCGCCTTCTCCGCCGCGGCCAGGCAACCCGGCTCGTCAAAAACCCGTGCCGCCCGGGCCAGTGCGGCAATCATCAGGCCGTTCCAGTCGGTGAGCACCTTGTCGTCCTTGTAGGGGTGGATCCGCTTCTCGCGTACCTTGAACATCGTGGCCAGTGCCGGCTCCAGTTTCTTTCGAAGCTTCTCCTCGTCCATCTTCAGACGGGCGGCGTTCTGGGACATGCTTCCGGTGAGGTGGAGGATGTTCGCCTTGGGGCCCCCCTCTTCGAAGGTGCCCTCCTCCTTCATGTTGAACAGATCGATCACCAGCTTGGCGTCCGCCTCGGGGAGCAGGCCGAGGACCTCCTCCGTGGTCCAGAGGTAAAACTTGCCTTCCACGCCCTCGCTGTCCGCATCCTCGGCGCTGAAGAAAGCGCCCTCTGCCGAGGTCATGTCGCGGAAAAGGTAAGTGAATACCTCCTCCACCACCTGACGATATTCGTTCTTGCCGGTGGCCTGGTAGGTCTCGATCAGGGCCAGGGTGATCATCGCCTGGTCGTAGAGCATCTTCTCGAAGTGCGGAGCGAACCACCGCTGGTCGGTTGAGTAGCGGTGGAAGCCAAAGCCCAGATGGTCGTAGATACCGCCCAGGCGCATGGCCTGGAGGGTCTTCTCCACCATCTCCAGTGCCCGGGGGTCACCGCTGCGCTTCCAGTGGCGCAGACAGAGCAGCAACTGGTGCGGTGTGGGAAATTTCGGCGCCTGGCCGAATCCGCCATAACGATCGTCAAAGCTGCCATCCAGCAGGCCGAAGGCCGCCTTCACCTCCGTGGCACCCGGCTCCTCACCGGGGGCCATGGCCGAACTGCGCGCGAGCACCGTGGTGATCTCGTCGGCGCCCTTGAGCAGTTCCTCCCGGCGGCTGCGCCAGGCTTCGGCAATCTGTGGCAGCAGATCCATCATCCCCGGACGGCCGTGCATGCCGTGCTTGGGGTAATAGGTTCCGGCGAAAAAGGGCTTCTTGTCCGGGGTCATGAGCACGGTCAGCGGCCAGCCGCCCGAGCCGGTGAGCATCTGGCAGACCGTCATGTACACCCCGTCGATATCCGGCCGTTCCTCCCGATCCACCTTGATCGAGACGAAGTGCTCATTGAGCAGCGCCGCCACCTCGGCGTCTTCGAAGGACTCGCGCTCCATCACGTGGCACCAGTGACAGGTGCTGTATCCGATGGACAGGAACACCGGCTTGTCCTCCCTGCGCGCTTTCTCAAACGCCTCCTCACCCCAGGGATACCAGTCCACCGGGTTGTGGGCGTGCTGCAGGAGGTAGGGGCTCTTTTCGTCGATCAGCCGGTTGCTCATCTTTTCCTTTCCGGACGGCTCCGTCTGCAGTCCCGCGGAATCCACGGGGCCGGAACAGGAGACGGCGAGGAGCAGCAGAAGCGGCAGCCTCGTCAGCAGATTGTTCATTTGCATTTTCATGATGAAGTGGCTTCAAAACCTCGTCTGTGGTTCAAGGGCAAGGCGCGCTTCGCTGAGGAAGCGGAGCCTACTCTTGTGGTAGGTGAGCATTTCTCAGCGGCGCGCAACGCAGCACTTGGGCCTCAGACGAGGTTTTGGGGCCGCTTCTAGCCGGGGTATTTCGAATCGATATAGTCTTTCAGGTGGCGGTTCTCGTACTCGCTGGCCTTCTTCTGGAGCTTGACCACGTCACCCATGGAGATGATCCCCACCAGCCGCTTTTGTTCCAGGATCGGCAGATGGCGGATGCGGTTCTCGATCATCAGGTTTTCCACCGCGTCCAGCTCGTCCTCGGGTTCACCAATAAACAGGTCTTTGGTCATGACCTCTTTCACCGGCGTGCTCTTCAGCACGTCGTATTTCGTGAAGCTGACATTGAGGATGTCCCGCTCGGTGAGGATCCCGGCGATGGCACCCTTCTGGTCCAGGGCCAGCAGGCTGCCGATCCGGTGTTTCACCAGGACCTCCATCGCCTCGAAAACCATCTTCTCGTCGTGAATGGTGACCACTTCCGGCCCCTTGTTTTTCAGTATGTCCTTAACTTTCATCGTCCTCACCTCCGCTGCAGGAAATGCTCAACCCTGCTGTTCCTTCAGTTCGGCCAGCACCTGCTCGGCATGGCCCTTGGCCTTGACATTGGGCCAGACTTTGGCCACCTTGCCCGCCGGGTTGATGAGCACCGTGCTCCGCGCCACGCCCATATACTCCCGGCCGTAATTTTTCTTCAGCCTCCAGGCACCGTAAGCTTCCAGCGCTTCGTGCTCCGGGTCGCTGAGCAGGGTTACCTTGAGATCCTGCTTCTCTCTGAAGTTCCGGTGGGTGACCGTCTTGTCCGGACTCACACCGAGCACCACCGCATCGAGCTTCTCGAATTTCTTGAGGGCCGCCGTGAACTCGGCGGCTTCCACGGTTCACCCGGATGTGTTGTCCTTGGGGTAGAAGTAGAGCACCACCCACTGGCCCTTGAAGTGGGAGAGCCGCACCAGCTCGTCGTCCTGGTTCATCAGTTTGAAGGCCGGCGCTCTCATTTTCGGTTCGAGCATTTCAACAAATCCTCCCTGGTCATCTGAAGAGTGCGAATGAAAAAGCCCCAGTATTTTCCTGGGACAATAAACCACTACAATGGTAGATAATAGTGCAGGTACTGTGCCATGTGAGTCAAATCAGTTCAAAGTCAATCATATCCATTGTTTACGAAATTCACTGTATCCTGTTTGATCCAGGGGGCCGCCGGCACGTTAATTTTGAGACATTCTTCCGTCTCAACCGGGCATAATGAGACACCCCGGGAGACACACACCTGACAGGAAGGGAACCTTTCGTCTGAACGACCTGGCGGAGGCGTTCGCGCAGTTGTACGAAAAAAACCGGCAGGGATACCGCGGCCGGCCGCAGGCCGGAACGCGGAGGGGTCGCGCCCCTCAGGGGCGCGACGTTCCCGCCGGTTTTTGAGTTTACAAATGCGCGAACCCGGAGACCGGGAGTGAAGATGAATGGATCCCTTCCCCCTAGAACCCCCACGACGTGAAAATCATGATCTTGGTCACGTCCTGGGACCAGGTATCCGCGTCGTAGATGGCGGCCTTGATGGCGAAGACCTGTTTCCAGGAGCTCTTCCAACTGGCCAACAGGTCGATCTCGTTGCCGTATTTTGCACTCCCCTCATCAGCCTTGAACCAGTGGTAGGCCCCCTTCAGGCCGAAAGCTCCGATTTTACTGCCGAGAGCGGTCAGACCATTTTCCGGTGTCATGAGGAAACGGTCGGCCCAGCCGTTGAACTTGTGCAGCGTGGCCAGCGGGGTGGAGAAACTGCCGTTTTCGGGGCTGCCGCCCAGCACCTCGTATCCAAGGGTGAAGGTAAAAGCTTTGGTGTAGCCGAAACCGCCTTCGAAGCGATAGTAGTCGGCATCGATTTCCTGCGGGTTGTCAGCGGCGTCGCCCTGCTTGGCATACTCGAAATCGTAGTTGATCTTCCAGCTCTCATCGGCATTCCAGTCGCCGTTCAGGCGGCCGCCAAAGGTGCCGGTGGAAGCACCGTAATCGGCCTCCCGGTCGTAGTCCAGGAAATAGTAGTAGAGGGTGAAGTCGACGTAGGGGCAGCCGGAGAAGTTGGCGTTGAACAGGCTGCTGTTCATCCGCTTGTTGTCGCCGAATATCCGGTTGACGTTGGCCATGTAGATGTAGGTCAGCCTGGTGTGGGGGATCGACTCGTTGCCGATGGAGAGGGCGTCGAATGACTGGTGGTTCTGCCGCCAGCCCACGTTGCCCACGAACCGCTGGTTGTCCAACAGGATCTCGTCCCGGCCGGCGCGAAAAACGGTGTCCTTGAGCGAGCGGACATCGAGGTAGACCTGGTTGATATCGGTGAGCGCCGGATCGGCCACCACCGGCCGGTCGTCCACGCCGTTCCACAGAGAGCCGGCCCCCTTGTTGTTATAGAGGACGTTCTCCGCCTCGAGAAAAGCGCTGACACCGAACCAGGGCAGGGTGCGGTAGCCGAGGGCGGTGCGCAGGGTGGAAGCATGGGCGTCCCTGTCCGGCAGCAGATCGTCGCCCACCTCTTCATAGCGGTAGCGCAGATTGAGCGAGACCGATCCCTTGGTCAGGGCCTCGATCAGGTTTTCAGCCTCGGCCTTTTTCTCTTCTTT
>RCNC010000574.1_pt1 | contig 23594 bp, 20 predicted proteins | sample 2041301 | NCBI WGS metagenome assembly RCNC01 (sample SAMN09708231, study PRJNA481090) | Marine sediment metagenome, whole genome shotgun sequencing project. | biome: marine sediment; feature: ocean; material: sediment; isolation source: Sewage treatment plant 13A marine sediment (STP13A) ...
ACAGTTGGCACCACACGTCCTCGGCGCTGGCCATGCGCGGCAGTAATTCGCGCTTCGCTTCTTCACTGGCGAAGTGCAAGATGGCGGGGCCGCAGTTGCCGATACCGATGACGAAATGGGCGTCGCGGGTCTTGTAGTTCTGCACTTCCTGAGTCCACACCACTTCGTGCAGGGAGGTGAGGCCACCGCCGCCGTATTCCTTGGGCCAGGTCAGGCAGGCGAATCCGTCGTCGGCTTTTTTCTTGTACCAGGCCCTGGCTTCCAGGAAAGCTTCTTCGCCCTCCATGCCCATATGCAGGTTGTCGGTGCGCCGGGTGGCGTTGGTGTCCAGCCAGTTTCTGACGTCGCTGCGAAAGGCAGCCAGTTCCGGGGTATCTTCAAAATCCATGGCGAATTCTCCTTAGGCTACCTGTAACAGGCGGGTGGCGATTTTTTCTTTCCACTGGGGTTGGCTGCCAATAAGACTGGACAGTAATTGTGCGCGTCGATAGTACAGGTGGCAGTCGAATTCCCAGGTAAAGCCCATGCCACCGTGGGCCTGTATGTTTTCCCTGGTGACCAGGTAGTAGGCGTCGGTGGCACTGACCCTGGCAGCGGCGGCGGCCAGCGGCAGGTCCGGGGCGTCCCCGGACAGGGCACAGGCGCCGTAGTAGGCATTGGCGCGGGCCAGCTCCACAGCCACATACATGTCTGCGAACTTGTGCTTGATGGCCTGGAAGGAGGCGATGGCGCGGCCGAAGGCGTAGCGCTCTTTGGTATAGGCAATGCCCATATCCATGGCGGCCTGGCAGCCGCCAAGCTGCTCGAAGGCCAGCAGGATAGCGGCCCGGTCCAGCAGTTGTGACAGTTCATCCTCACCGGCGATAGTGTCTTCTCCCAGTGCCTGCACGGGTACATCGTTGAACGTGATGCGGGCTTGTGAGCGGCTGGGGTCCATGCTGCCAAGAGAATCGCGCTGTATACCGGTATTATTGAGGTCAGCGATATAAAGGCCGGTCACGCCTTGGTCATCCTGTGCGGACAATACGGCGAAATCGGCAACCTCGCCGTCGGGGACCGGTAGCTTGGTGCCGCTGAGTTTACCCTGTGCAACTCTTGCCGCAGTTGACGGTGCTCCCAGTCCTTCACTGGTGGCCAGGGTGCCAATCAGTTCTCCCGCTGCCAGTTTGGGCAGGAAGTGCTGTTGCTGTGCCTCGCTGCCCCAGCTACAGAGGGCTTCTGTCGCCAGGTAGACACTGGAAGAGAAGGGCACTGGTGCCAGCGCTCGACCCAGTTCCTCGGCGATGACACACAATTCCAGGTAACCCAGACCCAGGCCCCCGTGGGCCTCGGGTATGGCCATGGCGGTCCAGCCCAGGTCGACAATTTTTTGCCACAGCTCTTTATCAAAGGGTGCCTCACTGTCGAGCACCCCACGCACTGTCGCCGCCGTGCATTCCTGGCTGAGGAAATTACGGGCCTGGTTGCGAATGAACAGTTGTTCTTCAGAGAATTCCAGATTCATGTTTGGCTACCTTGGATACCTGCCGGTTTGGCTTACCTGCCGCCGGCGCTGACACTGCATAGAGGTGGCCAATTATAGGCAATGCCGGCACTTCTGTGGCTCAACTAATTGGACTACTGCACTAAACCCTGTCCTGGATGCAGGGCTGGTGGTGCGGCGCTACTGCAGAAGATTGCCCTGCAGTCGAGCGATGTCTGCTGCATTGAGCTCCAGGCCCATGGTGACGTAATTATCGAAGCTACCCCAGTGTGAGTCTATTTCGTCAAAGGCCGCTTCCAGCCAGGCTTCTTCAACACCCATCATTACCGCCAGCTTGTCGGCGGCTTCCTCGCCTTTAAACAAACGCAAAAGCATCAGCTGGGACTTTCGTGCTTGCAGGGCATGCTGCTTGCTGGCCATGTAATCTCGCATAACTGCATCGCGGGGCACGCCCAGCACCCTGAGTAGTATGGCTGCGGCAAAGCCGGTGCGGTCCTTACCAGCGCTACAGTGCCAGGCAATCGGGGCGCCGTCGGCTTCCAGCACGGTGTGGATAAACTGGCGGAACTGTGGCGTGAATTCGCTGGCGAACTGCCTGTTGGCATCCAGCATTTTCTGGTTGGGGTCGAAGCCCTCGAAGTCACCGGACTCGATGCGCGCCATGATTTCGCCGACCATGGCCTGGTTGCCATCATCAAGGGTGGGGATTTCGATGACCTCGAAAGTGACCGGGTCAGGTAGTTGGTTGGGTTCCTCGGTTTTCTCCGCAGCGGAGCGAAAGTCGATCAGCCGTGTCAGTTTGAGCTTTCCCAGGTCGCTCTGGTCAGCCCGGGAGGCATGGGCGAAGGTGCCGGCCCGGTAGAGAATGCCCCATTTCACCTGCCTGCCATCATCGGTAGGGTAGCCGCCCAGGTCGCGGAAATTGGGAATTCCCTCGAAATTGAGCAGGCGGTGGGCATCCCGCTGGGCCGCGGGCAGTTCCGCAGGGATTAGCAGTGGTGGCGAGGGTATAAACTGTATCGCTGCGAATGCCATTGCCAGCACAGCAAAGCCTGACCACAACAGTTTTTTCTTATTCAAGATTTACTCCAAGGAAGATCCCGCAGTTGAAGCAGGCAGGATAGCATCGAAATTGCGGGGAGCAAGAGTTGCAGTGTTGTTGCGCGCAACTGGTTGCCTGTATAGAACCGAAGGACGATAATTGGCGCTACAGACCATTTACCCCATGGGCCCACGCAATGGCATCTCTACAGGATCAGCTCCTCCAGGCAGGTATCGTCGATAAGAAGAAGGCGAAGCAAATCAAGCAGGAACAGCGCAAGGAAGCCAAGGTCCGCCAGAAGGGCCAGGTTGAGGTGAATGAAGATAAGGAGCAGGCCAGGCGCGCCCAGCTGGAAAAGGCGGAGCGTGATCGTCAGTTAAATAAGCAGCAGGTGGATAAGGCCGAGGAAAGGGCGATACAGGCGCAGGTGATTCAGCTCATAAAGATGAACCGTATCGATCACCGGCAGGGGGATATTGCCTACCAATTCACCGATGGCAGTAAGATCAAGAAAATCTATGTCTCTGCCCAGTTGCAGGGTGATCTGGTCAAGGGCAGGCTGGCTATCGCCAGATTGGAGGGAGCCTACGAGCTGCTGCCCGCAGCGGCGGCGGAGAAAATCATGCAACGCGACCAGCAGGTCATCGTTATGCTCAACAAAGGCGCTGCAGTTGAGGTCGATGAAGATGATCCGTATGCGGACTACCAGATTCCCGACGACCTGATGTGGTAGGTCTTTCATTGCTGTTTCTATAAAGGCTTGGAGTTTGCGCAGCATGCGGTTTATTCTTGCTGCACGTTGTCAGGTCATACAGTGTTTTCTTATTGGGTCAGGGAGTTGGGTATGTTGAGAGTTTTGGTACTGCTGGTAGTTGGCTGCAGTTTTTGTCTTGGTGCGTTAGCGGAGCAGCCGCTGCGCCTGATGGCCAATACTTCGCCCCCCTACGCCGATGCCAAGCTGCCCGAGCAGGGCATGGCGCTGGAACTGGTCAAGCATGTTTATGGGCGCACGGACTACAGCCCTGAAATCACCATCGAAAGCTGGTCCCGGGCGGTTGAAGGTGCTCGCCTGGGTGTGTACGACGCCCTGGCGTCTGTGTGGTATTCCGCTGAGCGTGAAAAAGACCTGCTTTACAGCGAGCCGTACCTGCGCAGTGAGCTGATCATCCTGAAGCGACGCATGGACCAGCGTAAATACCGGAGTATTGAAGACCTGGCGGGCGGCCGTCTCGGTGTGCGAACAGATTATGCCTACGGTGTGGATTTTTCCTCGGTGCCAGACCTGACCCTGGTGGAGGAAAATCACCTGATCCAGAGCCTGCTTAATCTCCTCAATGGCTCCGTGGACTTTGTCATCGGGGATCAGCGCACAGTGACCCTACAATTACACGAATACCTGAAGGACAGGATTACAGAGTTCTCAGTGGCCGGTATCAAACTGCCCTCCGTGGAGCGCCATGTGGCCGCCAGCCGCTCACTGGCCGGGCATGAAAAAATGATTGCCGAGTTCAACCGCGCGCTGTCAGAGGTGCGCAAGGACGGCTCCCATGAGGCCATCGTCAAGAAATGGGATGAGCGCTACGGTGGCATTGAATAGCCACGGTAAGTTTCTAATGCGCGGGGGTTAACCCGGACTGGCCTTGTTGGCCAGCGCCATGCCGGCCAGCATGGCGATAATGAACAGGACGGTTTTGCCATCCAGGTAAACCAGCGCAGACAGCGCGGGCCCGGGACAGTAGCCATAGATGCCCCAGCCAACGCCAAAGACAGTCGCACCGCCCAGTAAACGGCCGTCAATTGCCGTGTTGAGCGGTAGCTTGAAGTCCGGTGCCAGCAGAGGCTGCTTGCGCTTTAGCACGAATCGAAAGGCGACCAGGGTAACGCACACGGCGCCACCCATCACAAAGGCCAGGTCTGGCACCCAGTTACCAAACAAATCGAGAAAGCCCAGTACCTTGGCGGTATCGGTCATGCCGGATACCGCCAGACCTGTGCCAAACACCAGGCCGCAGAGCAGGGCAATGAATCCCTTCACCTAAAATCCCCCCGCGACATGACGAATGAGGTAGACAGTGGCGATACCGGCAGCCATAAAGGTGACGGTGGCGACCAGCGACCTGATTGACAGCCTGCCAATTCCGCATACGCCGTGCCCGCTGGTACAGCCGGAGCCCAGCTTCACACCAAAACCCACCAATAGGCCGCCCAGGACCGCGTACCACCATTGCAGGGGACTCGCCTCGGGATAGGGCGTATCTGTCAGAGAGTGGTAGAGCAGGGGGCCAAGCAGCAGGCCCGCTATAAACAACCAGCGCCAACTATTGTCCGCTGCACCGGACACGGCTCCCCAGATAATGCCGCCGATGCCGGCAATACGGCCAAGAAACAGCAGTAGCATAACGGCAGAGGTGCCGATGAGCAGGCCGCCTAGCAATGGTGTGCTATAGCTGAACACGACTATATTCCCTGATAGCCACTATCAGCGGTTCTCATAGCGGTTGAGGTCGAACAGGCCCGCTTCGCGCGGATAATGTTTTTTGTTGTATTCGTAGAACTTATCGCTGAGCCGCCAGAACCAGTTAGCGTTGCGGCGCACGCCGTAGCGTGACACCAGGCTGGCGTAGTCTTCTTCGCTGGTCATTGACTCAATATCCTGTACAAATTCATCCAGCTGTTTTTCGTGTAGCTGGAAAAAAACATTGGGGTAGGCGCCAATGAAGCCTTTGACCACGGTCAGGTAATCCTCCGTAGGCATGCGTCGCTGGGCTTCCTGGAATATCTGGGCGTTGTTCAAATAACTGCTGTTTTGCACGATAGTGTAAACACTTTCTTTGGCATCGGCCGTCAGCACATCAACGAAGGCTACCGGGGGCATCAGGCTGAAGGGCTTGCCTGTTAATGTTTGCAGGCGGGTGAAGTGTGGGTCGGTCGTATTGTAGCGTTCTGCAGCGGCGCCGAATTGACGCTGCTGCAACATCTGCAGTAACTCCTGTTTCGGGTTGTCCGTCTTATACCGAATATCCGTATCGCGGTCGTAGGCGATAGTGTCGCTGACCACAAATTGTTTTACGTGATCGCTGGCCTCGCGGTACCAGAAGTCTCGCAGGCCTATGCGCTGATCTTTGGGCAGGAAGTACAGGAAGTTCTGCTCACCTTCCATGCGCAGGAAGTCCATATACAAGCGCGTCTCAAGCTGGTGCCCGACATTGCCGAAAACGTCAAAGCCTGCTACCAGCAGGTAGTGGATGCGTTCCAGCAGCGAGTAGCCGATGACCCAGGCCGTCTTTGGCTGCTGGCCGACAAAACCCTTGACCACCGAGGCGCTATCATCGTGCCGGAAGACAGTGAGTGCCGCGTTGTCGTTGTGCCCGCTGCCGTCCCATATCAGTTCCAGGTTGACCTTGTCTCCATCCGCGCCGGTGAACTCCTTGATTTGCTTGTCCTTGGCTTTGAGGAACTTCAGCTGCTCGCGGGAGTACTTCCGCCACGCCACCAGCGAAACTAACAGGCCGCTTTTGCCGCTGGGCAAGTGCAGGTTCTTGCTTTCCCTGGCCAGAAACTCAGTGCTGAGGTGTTCGTTCTTTTTATCCGGGTCGATAAAAACGACCCAGAAATGATCGTCGATGACATTGAGCGCCACCTGCCCGCGACAGACCGGCCCCTTGATAAAGCCCATGATGGTGAACTGGGCTTCGTCCAGCATGAATTTATAACGGGCGATCTGCGGTAGTTCCCGGAAGGTAATGAAGGGATTGGAGGCGGTACTCGTCTGGTAAGAGGGCAGGGCGGAAATCTCATAGTCCGGCTCGAGGAAAAGTGCCTGCCAGCGCTGCATGCGCTTTGTATTAAGCGCATAGGGCATGTGCCGCTTGGTCAATACCGCCGTGCGCAGGGGTTGCAGGCGATAGTAGAACTTATCTTTTCCCGGGGAATCGTAGGGCCGACGCGTGGCGATGATGTCGATGGCTGCTCCCGGCGCTGTGCGAGAGCGCACCAGGTTGTAGTTGCCGGTATTTGCCAGGTCGGAAAAATACAGATTGCCTATGAACAGGTGCTCGTATATGTAGCGCGACATCAGTTGCTGCTTGAGGCTGTCGCCATTGAAAAATGCTTCCCAGCGCTGCACGGCATCCACTTCCGTTGGCGAGGGTGTGCGTGCTGCCACGCCTGGGGCACCTTCTGCCAGCCAGCTGGTCAGGGTGTCGTGCTCCTGCTGATTGAGTCCGGGTAAGGCATAGGGCATTCCCCAGAGGGGATAATCACGCGCAAATTTGTCGAATTCCTCGTCCTTGGGGCACTGCTGCGAGCGGTCCAGGCTCAGGTCGAATGAATCCGGCAACTTGTCACCAGCCGGTAGCGGATTCTCCTGCTTCAGCTCCAGCATACGGGCCAGAATACCCTGCTCTCCAGCTTTTTCATCCAGTACCGGGTAAAAGCCCTTTTCGCGCCACTCCTGGGTGCTGTGCGCATCTTCAAACAGGCGAGTCATGTTGGCGGTAATCAGGCGGGCGCCATCGTAGACCTTGTCCTTACTGGCCCCACGCTGCAGGCCCGCCCAGGCGTCCAGCTTTAGCTGGCATGGGGCGTCATAGCACCCATGGCAGACCATGCAGCGCTGTTCAACAATGGGCTTTACCTGCGGTGGGTAATCCCTGTCAGCAAGGACGGGGGTAACCAGAAGCAGGGCGAGGATAGCGGCCAGGGGGGCGAGGACAATCGTGCGAAGATCAAGCATGCAGGAATTTTGGGACTTTGGCGGTTTTATTGCAAGGAAACCGCGATTTCCTTCCGGATTCTTGGGTGTCGGGCGATTATGTATTATTGGGTAAATGATATAAAAATGTAAGATATCAATGCATAGATCTACTCTGCCCGGTGCGGATTGCTCAACAGGTGTACTTATATAGGCAGTCAGAGTAACTTTCCTGCCCAGATTGAGTCACAACCAATGACCCTGCTGATGTATAACCACAAAACGCCACATCGCGATTGGTTGCCCGGGCCCGAGGAACTGCGCAATTGGCAGGAGGACGCCAGGATCAAGGAACCCGACACCCTGTTGCGCTCCCTGGATGGCCTGACCAAGGCCCGTCGGGAGGCGCGCATGCGCATCGAGGACTACATGACCGACAGGGATGTGAAGTTGAAAATGTCCGACAAGCTGACGCCCGGGCAGGCCGCCCTGTGGCACCAGGCTTTCGCCAGGGGTAACCGTCAGTTCGAAGAGGCCGATATGAGCGAGGCCGATATTGTGCGCTGGAAGTACCAGCGCTATATCAAGACTTACCTGGGTTCGGTCAAGAGTATGGACAGGCAAATCGGCAAGCTGCTCGATTACCTGGAAGCGCAGGGCCTGATGGAGAACACTATTGTCGTTTACAGCTCGGACCAGGGTTTTTTCCTGGGTGAAAACGGCTGGTTCGACAAGCGCTGGATGGATGAGGTGTCTTCCAGGGTGCCACTGGTAATGCAGTGGCCCGGGCATATCCAGCCCGGTTCAACATCTGATGCCCTGGTGCAAAATATCGATTTTGCTCCCACACTACTTGATGCGGCGGGAGTGAAGCCCGAAAAGCCGATGCATGGTGTCAGCCTGTTGCCCCTGTTTGCAGCGCAGCCCGAGGCGTGGCAGCGCGACCTGTACTACCATTTTTATGAGCATCCTGGCTTTCATGGGGTTGCACGTCACTACGGTGTGCGCACTGAGCGTTACAAACTGGTTTACTACTACCAGAACGATGAATGGGAGTTGTTTGACCTGGTAGAAGATCCCGATGACCAGGTGAATCTGTACGGCAAGCCGGCCTATGGGGCCATTACCAAAGATCTTGAACAGCGCCTGCGTACGCTGCGGGCGCAGTACAAAGTTCCAGAGACAGACCCTGAAGTGGCCTGGTATCACGGTCCCCTGGTGAGGATGTTCGAGAGGTTAATGATGTGGTTGTAGTGGAGGCTGAGGCTGGCAGCGCCTGACAGCTGTCTTTGATTACCTCGATAACTTATATCCAGTATTCCCACTTACAGGCATACCCGGTGGGTTCACGGTGGGGCGGTATGCTAACCGCTTTGCAGCGCACATTTTCATCGACCATCTCGCCAGAGATGCGCATCGCGATCACGCACAGTACACAGCTGCTTTCCAGTCGCTCCCGGTTGCTTTCGCCAAAGGTTTCATGGGCGGGGCAGCGTTTGTGGGTGATGATGCCGTGATTGGGGTTGATCAAATCGAATTCGGCATCCACCAGGCCCGCTTCCCCGGGCGCCATCTGGAAGCCGCGAAAGAGAGTTTCAATATTGCCCTTGTCCGCACCTGCGGCAAGCAGTCCGTAGCGTAAATCTTCCTCCGCAGCTCCGTAGTCCAGCCACACGGAGCGCTCCAGTTTTAAAGCGGCATTTTGGTCATAGCGCTTGCTGATCAGGTCGGTCCAGCGACCGGTTTGCATGCAGTAGGTGAGGGTGGCGGTATTCCACAACATAAGCAGAGATTTATTGGAAAGCGCTTCGAGGTTCAGGCTGCTGTCCAGTATCTCCGGCAATAGGCCAGGGTCGTAGTCGGCGAAGGTCAGCATATGCTGCAAGTTCGGCATAGCTGACCACAGAAAATTCAGCTCTTCGTAAAATACGCGCTGAAGGTCATTGTCTGGCGCCAGGTTGGGGTAGACCCGGGCGGTGAGTTCCGCACAGGTATCGCCACCGAACTTGTCGGTCACGGCCTGCTGCCAGATACCGAAGAAGTTACGATGGGCGGTAATCGTCAATTGATACAACTCCAGCAGTTTTGCCTGGGGTAGTGCAGCATAGTCGAGGGTGGGGGTGAATTTTGAGCGGGCAATCAGGTCTGTCATGTCGCCTCTGCAAGTTTCCAAGTGTTTTTACTATTCGACATATTAAGTATAAATGTCCATATGTCAAATGGATGTGTATACTTCTTTGCCATCAGGTCATCGCAATGAGTCATTGATTTAGATGCGCAGGATAAATGCTGTTAAAACAGAAGAAGCGGGAGCAGATCAGGCCCGTCTGCGTATCCATGCTGCCGCTATTGAGTGCGTCGAGCGCTGGGGTATAGCGAAAACAACGCTTAACGATATTGCCACGATGGCCGGCTGTTCGCGGCAGACGGTGTACAACTACTTTCCTGGCAAAGCAGCTGTGCTGGAGAGCGCGCTGGAAGAAGCCGGCCGGGAATTCATGGCAAGACTGGAGCATCTCGCGCTGCAATTTGAAGATCCGGCGGATAGCCTGCTTGAGGTCATCCTGTATACCATCAACAGGCAGTCAAATGAGCCCTACCTGCATATTCTGGCAGAGCCGGGTTTTTTTGTGACCTTCATGCAGGAAATTTTTGGTTCACATCTCTCCCGGGAACGGATGCAAAAAGTAATCCGGACCTGTCTACGCAACGCCCCCGAGTTATTGCCTCATGTCGAGGAAATCAGTGAAGTGACCGGTCGCTTCCTGATGTCGATGTTGATAGCCGATGGCGGCGTCCAGCGTAATGAAAAACAGCTTCGGGCATTTATTCGCCGCCGCATCCTGCCGGGTTTGGTGCAGCCTTGAGTTGTTGGGGGAGTGTTGATCTGTTGTAAGAACCCTGATTGGGTGCGCTTACAGAAGAGACCGAATCTTATGAGAAACGTAACAGCACAGCTGCAAGAGTGCGGCCGCACAACAAGGTTCTGATGATAGACATTGATGCCTTGTGGGATGGTGGACGATGCATGCGCCAGTATGGGAGTAACGTTTACGGCCCCGATATTTTCAATGGCTATGTGCTCGACTACATCGAAGCGCATAAATCCGCGCCATTTTTCATTTATTACCCCATGGTGCTGGAACGCTCGATGCGGTTCAAAGCCAGTGGCTCCAGCCTCCGGGTGACGAGCCAGAGGATAAAATGGTGGCCCGTATACAGCCCGGTGGTGAGCAACAGGTCACGCCAGCGCCAAGGGTCAGTGTCGAGAAGGGCCGTGTAAGGATCACGCCAGTCGCAGAGGGTCATTCTATTGCCTGCAGGCTGGACGAAGGAGAGTGGCATGTCTATTCTGGTCTGATTGACCTGCAAGGGTATAAAATTATCGAGGCGAAAGCCGTACGTTATGGTTGGGAGAAGAGCGATCTTGTTACAGGGCCCTAGTTCATCTGGTTGGAAGTTGTTGCTGGCTCATTGCCTGGTTTTCGGCGGTTTACTCAGCGGTAGTGCACTGGCTGAGCCAGGCCAGGAAGTCGTGGATCAACGGGAGCCCTGTGCTGTGGTGGACCCATTGCGCCAGCCGCTGTTTGGCGACCTGCATGTCCATACCCGTTATTCCCTGGATGCCAGTACCCAGGGCACCCGTACCACGCCGGACCAGGCCTACCGTTTCGCCCAGGGCGAAGAAATAGGTATTCAGCCGTGGACGGATAACGGCTGGGCCCAGCGTTCGCTGCAACTGCGCCGGCCACTGGATTTTGCCATGGTGTCCGATCATGCTGAGTTGATTGGTGATGTGCGCACCTGCAATCTGCCGGGCATGCAGGGCTTCGACTCCTGGCAGTGTGGCCTCTACCGCCACTGGCCGAGGGCGGCCTATTACCTGTTTAACTACATGGCCACCATGGAGCAGACACACCTGGGAATGTGTGGGGAAAACGGCGAACACTGCCTGGAGGCTGCACTGGCCCCCTGGCAGGAAATGCAGCAGGCGGCCGAGAAGCACTATGACCGCAGTTCCGATTGTAGTTTCACTACCTTTGTCGGCTACGAATGGACAGGTATGCAAGGCATAAGTGGCGGCAACCTGCACCGTAATGTCGTCTTCCGCAATGCCAGGGTGCCGACCCTGCCAGCCAGCTTCATCGATGAGCCGGGTGCGCAAAAACTGTGGCGCAGCCTGGATGCTCATTGCAACCAGGCGGGGCAGGGCTGTGATTCCCTGGTTATACCGCACAATTCCAACCTCAGTGCCGGGCATATGTTTAACGGCGGGCTGGATGATGGCGGCACCATGACACGCGAATACGCCGAGACCCGTGCCCGTTACGAACCGCTGGTGGAAATCATGCAGCACAAGGGTGCGTCTGAATGTTATTTCGAACCCGGTGTCACCGAGGATGAGCTGTGCGCCTTCGAAGCATTGCCCAAGGACAATATCGCCGGTTACAACAGACCGCCCAAGCCCGATACCGGTTTTATCCGCAAAGCCCTGAACGATGGTTTGCTGCTGGAGCAAAAACTGGGTTCAAACCCCTATAAATTCGGCCTTATTGCGAGTACCGACACACACCTGGGTACACCCGGTGCTACCGAAGAAGATCGTTTTCTCGGTCACGGCGGTGCCGGTGTGCCAGCCGGCAGCGAAATTTCCCCCGGCCTTCCCGATGAGTTGAAATACAATCCGGGTGGCCTGGCGGTACTGTGGGCGGAGCAAAACGCGCGGGATTCACTGTTTGACGCCATGCGCCGCCGGGAGGCCTATGCCACCAGCGGTCCACGTATTGTCAGTCGATTCTTTGGCGGCTGGAACTTCACACCCGACATGTGTGAAGCCCCCGACCGTGTGGCCATAGCCTACCGCAGTGGTGTGCCCATGGGGGGAGACTTGCCCCAGGCGATGCAGGCCAATGCTGCGCCCACTTTCCTGGTAGCGGCAAACCAGGATATGGGCACGCCCGACAGCCCGGGAATACCGCTGCAGCGTATCCAGATTATCAAGAGCTGGGTAGAGCAGGGCGAGCGCAGGGAGAGGGTGATCGATGTGGCCGGGGATGCGAGCAATGGCGCATCGGTAAATACCGCGACCTGTGAAACCAGTGGCAGTGGTTTTGCCCAGTTGTGTGCGGTCTGGACGGACGAAGAATTCAATCCTGGCCAGCAGGCCTATTATTATTCGCGTGTTGTTGAAAACCCGACCTGTCGCTGGAGCCAGCGCATGTGCGCCGCAGCGGGAGTGGACTGTAAGAATCCGACCACCATCGGAAAGGGCTATGAGCCCTGTTGTGCGCAGGAGCATCGCCCTGTTGTGCAGGAGCGGGCCTGGTCCTCACCTATCTGGTATACCCCGCCGGGGCGCCCGCTATAGCATGAGCTTGCTTGCCGGGGCTTGCTGCGCCCCGGGCGGCCGCTTTTCTTCGCAGTGGGTATAAAAAGTAACACTCCTGACAGGCTATTCATTGCCGCACTACTCAGTGCTCGATTGTGAGACAAAAAAAATATAACGTATCATTTTGTCGATAGGCTGGGAGTGTTGTCGAAATGTCCGATGCGGTAATCATTGAAATTGAAAAGGGTGTGGCGGATGTGCGCATCAATCGCCCTGAAAAGCGCAATGCAGTGGATGGGGATGTCATGAATGGCCTGCTCGGCGCGCTGGACACTATTGGCGCTGATCCCGGTGTGCGCTGCGTGGTTCTGTCCGGCGCCGGCAAGGGGTTCTGCGCCGGTCTCGATATGGCCAGCTTTGGCGATATGGTCAGCGGCGACCTGACTTCCGACAGTGCCGCCTCGGCCTATGATGAAGTGGATGCCAGTGGTGCGAATCGCGTGCAACGTTTGGGATGGGGTTGGCAGGCACTGGGTATTCCAGTGATCGCAGCAGTGCATGGCGGCGCCTTGGGGGGCGGCCTGAATATCGCCATGGGTGCGGATATTCGCGTCATGGCACCCGATGCCAAGCTGGGCTTTGTTGAGATTACCTTCGGTCTGCTGCCGGACATGTCGGCTACCCAGTCGCTGGCCAATATTGCCCGCCTCGATCGTATCAAGGAGCTGCTGTTCACCGGACGTCGCTTCACCGGCGAGGAAGCCTATGAATACGGCCTGGCCACGATGCTGAGTGAGACGCCCCGGGAGACTGCGCTGGAAATGGCGCGTACTATTGCGAACCGTAACCCCGACGCTATTCGCGCCGCCAAGCAAATGCTTAACAGTGCTGCGATGGAATCTGCCAGGGAGGGTCTGGTCGCTGAATCCAATTGTTCGCGCACCCTGATGGGCACTGCCAATCAACTGGAGGCGATAATGGCTGCCATGGAAGCCCGCGAGCCGAAGTTTAACGACCCTGCTTGATCGGCAGGGCGTTTGCTTGTCGACAAGTGCTTCCACATCGGCAAGAATGCGGGCTTCATGCTGATTTTTACCGGCAATAAATGGAGAACAGGAAATGGCTGGCAACGCACAGAGAACCGACAGTTTTATCAAGGCCTGGTGTGATCTCGATATCGACGCCATCATGGATCATTTTACCGAAGACGCGGCTTACGCCAATATTCCCATGGGGCCACCCCACGTCGGCAAAGCAAACATTCGAGCGTTTATTGAGGGCTTTCTGGGTTCCGCCACGGAAATTGACTTTATCGTGCACAACCAGGTAGAAGGCGCCAACGGCGTTGTGATGAACGAACGCACCGATATCCTGCAGCTGGGGGATAATCGCGTAGAACTACGGGTTATGGGTGTGTTCGAATTTGAAGGCGGAAAAATCAGCGCCTGGCGGGACTACTTTGATATGGGTAGTTTTTCCTGAAGCGCTTGCAGCTGGAATAGCTTGTCTTTGTAGTTATCGAGCGAGTAGTTATCGACTGGCACTGCAATGACCTGTCGGTGTTCAGGCCCTGTTGGCCGCGTGCATAATTTTCCACATCAGGCGCGGTGAGAAACGCCGCAGCCAGGCGAGAATTTTAGCTTCCCCATTTGGGAAAAGGATTTCAGTTTTTCTCCGTAGCCCCGTTTCCACCGCATCAATCATCTCATCCGGGCTGGCGAAGCGCTTTTTTTCGATCGAGTAGCGCACAGTTTCGGGGTTTCCCGTGGCAGTGGCCTGCAGCAGCAGGGGCGTATTTACCAGGGGCGGGCAAACCAGCATGATGTGTACACCGCTACCCCTGTTTTCTTCGATCAGTATTTCAGTGAAACAATTCACGGCCGCCTTGGTCGCGCAGTACGCGCCGCAGTCGGGGACCGGCAAGTGCCCCCCCAGGGAGCCGAAAATAACAATTTCACCGCTGCTTCTATCCCGCATATCATCCAACACCGTGCGCACCACATTTACTGTGCCGCCGTAGTTGATTTGCATGAGTAGCTGGATGTTGTCTATAGACTGCGTGGGCAGTGGGCCAGCGGGCATGATGGCAGCGCAATGGGCGAGACGGTCGATTGGGCCCAGTTGTTGCTTGATATCTTCAACGACCTGCTGCACACGTTCAAGGTCGCTGACGTCGCAGGCAAAGGTATGGATGTTTGCAGAGGCCTGCTCCAGTTGCAGCAGGGCAGGCACCGATTTATCCATCACCGCCACCTTGATGCCGGCATCAGCCATGCGCAGGGCGTAGGCTCTGCCCATGCCGCTGGCACCGCCGCTAACCAGGGCAATTCGAGTGTCCATTTCCTCAGTCCTCCAGTACAGGCAGTGTGGTGCGCCATTATAGAGTCCATGTAAGCTAATGAAGCAATTCTTAATGCGATATAGGTTAAAAAAATGCCTATCCAGTGGGTGGCTCGGCTGTAACGCTCACTGTTTTCGCTTCGTGCGATACCAGGGCATGGGGGGCGTCGGAACGAAAAATACTATTGTCTTGGCAGGGCTGCAGCCGCAGCACCGCACACTACCAGTAGTGCGCCAAGCCAACTCAGCCAGTCCATCGGTTCCGCAGCAATATCCGTCAGTCCCCAGTGATTCAAACCGAAGGTAAACAGCAGGGTTAACAACGGTGCCAGGGGAATAACCGCACTTACCCGCGAGGCTTGCCAGTGACTCATGGCGAGGCCAAAACTGCCGTAGGCGATGATGGTATTGACGCCGCAGAAAAGCAGTAAACACAGTTGTGTTGCATTCAGGTTTTGTATTTGTTGTGGTTCAGCCAGTGGCCACAGCAGGAGGGTTCCGGCGAGGCAAATCAGGAATAATATATTCTTGGCGTGGTGATTGTTCAATAGTAGTTTTTTTTGCGCCAGCCCGTAGATAGCCCAGGTGATTGAGGCGCCGATAATAAGCACTACGCCAGCAACATAGCCGCTATCGGTTGCGACAACATTATTAAGCCTCTGATGGAAGAACAGTAACAGCCCGCCTGTGAAAATGGCGACTCCCAGCCACTGCGGTAATGAAAAACGTTCCTTGAAAATAATGACACTGCCAATCAGCAGGATTAGCGGTGCGAGCTGGATTAATATCTGTGATGCACCGGGGTTGAGGTGATCGAGGCCCCAGATATACAGGATGTAGTTGCCAACCAGCCCCGCCACGGTGGCCAGGGTCAGCGGCCATTGCCCACTGGAGAACATGCGTGCCAGGGCCGGGCCACTACTGTGCCCGTACCACAGCAAGGCGATAAGTGCGGACACGGACAGGCGGTACCAGCTGATGGTAAGTGGATCCATCACCTCAAGGACAGATTTCAACGCCAGGGGCAGCAGGCCCCACATGATGACGGTCACCAGGGAGAAGCCGAGGCCCAGCTTCCAATTTGTTGTCATAACTGGCTTCCGCCTTTGGAGGTTTTATACACGGTAAAACCCTGGGAACTACTTCTTTTGTAATGAAGAGTCACTCGGACCCCTTACAGGGCACTACCATACAGCTAAGGTATTCGAGCGCCAATGACTTCGCCAATGACTTCGCCAAAGATGGCGTATCTGTAATGGTGCTGAAGTGTGGTGGTTTACTCAGCCCGATCGGTAGCTTTCCAGCAGGCGTCTGCGGTATAACTTGCCGTTATCGTCCCTGGGCAGGCTTGTCGCCAGATCGATGCTGCGTGGACATTTGAAGTGTGCGATGAGCCCGCGACAGTATTCGATCAACTCGCTGGCCAGGGCCTCTGGGTCTGCCGGTATTTTCTCCACCTGTACCACCGCTTTCACTTCCTCGCCCCACTCGGGGTTGGGTACTCCAATTACGGCAACGTCTTTTACTTCGGGATGTTCCAGTAATACGGCCTCTACTTCCGCCGGATAAATATTGACGCCGCCGCTGATGATGATATTGGCGTTGCGGTCGGTTAAAAACAGGAAGCCGTCCTCATCCAGGTAGCCAATATCCCCCACCGTGAAGTGTGAATCGCGGCGCGCTTTGGCTGTTTTTTCAGGGTCGCCCAGATATTCAAAATCCAGTTCACCGGAACCCTTCAGGAAGATATTTCCCACCTCACCAAGCGCGCACGGCTGGCCGTCGTCGTCGAGAATACGCACGTGATCCTCGCTGGGGGGTTTACCAACAGTGCCGGGTTTTTCCAGCCATTGCTGTGGGCTACAGGAGGCGCCGGAGCCTTCGGTGGCGGCGAAATACTCCCACAGGATAGGGCCGAACCAATCCATCATGCCCTGCTTGCTGGCTACAGGGCAGGGTGCAGCACCGTGCAGGATGTACTGCATGGAAGAGACATTCGCTTTCTGGCGGATCGCTTCTGGCAGGCGCAGCAGGCGATGGAACATGGTGGGGACCATATGGGTATGCGTGATGCGATGCTGCTCTATAAGGTTCAGCGCGGCTGCTGCATCCCACTTCTCCATAATGACAATACCAATGCCCTGGCTGAGCGGCATGATCAGGGAAAACGTCAGTGGGCCGCCGTGGTAATACGGTCCCGTGCACAGGTTCAGCTGGCCGGTTCCCGCCTGGTAACGTGGAGCAGAGGTGATGGCTTCCAACTGAGTCGAATAGTTGGGCTGGCGTATGACGCCCTTGGGCCTTCCGGTGGTGCCGGAGGTATATAGCATGCGCGCCCCGAGTTGCGGATCTGGGATATTTGAATCATCTTCCCGCGACAGCGCTGCTTGGTAGGACGTAAATCCCGGGATATTACCACCCAGCGACAGCATCACCCTGGTGTCAGGGCACCTGGACGCGGTTTGCTCCATGAGATCTGCAAAGCGGGCATCGCCGATCAGTACGCTGGCCTGGCAGTCGTTGATGATATAGGCGATTTCATCGGCGCTTAGGTAGCGGTTAACCGGGGTGTAACGCAGACCAGCGCGTGTACAGGCGAACACCACCTCGGCGAACTCGGGCCGGTTGCTGGCGACTATTGCTACAGAATTACCCGTGCCCAGGCCGCCGGTTCGCAGCGCCCGGACCAATTGGTTAGCCCTGGCATTCAGTTCATGGAATGTACGATTGCCCGTGGGCGAAATGATCGCGGTGGCTGCGGGGGTATATTGCGCCCACAGGGCGATGGACATGCCGGTTGCAAGGGCTGTGGCGCGCTCTTCACTGGAAGGCAGCGTATTGGTGGAGCCTGGCGCCATTCAGCAAATACTCAAGCTTCAGGCTGCCACTTCCGGTGCACATGCGGTGCCACCCCGTAATAGCTTCCCCGGCAGGTCAGCATCGCTGACCATGTCGCGGTTGTCCTTTCTTAGTACCACACCGTTAACGATGACAGCATCGATACCCATGGCATCAGATACCAGCCGTTCCGCGTCTCCGGGTAGGTCCTGCACCCGCCGCAGCGGGCTTGCGCCAACGGTTTGTGGGTCAAATACAATGATGTCCGCTGGCCGGCCCTCAGCCAGCAGGCCGCGATCCTGTAGCCCGACCAACTGGGCCGGGCGTTGGGTGAGGGCATGGATGGCGCGTTCCAGGGACATAACACCCTTGTCGCGCACCCAGTAGCCCAGCAGGTGAGTGGAGTAGCAGGCATCACACAGCTGGTCTGCATGCGCTCCCGCGTCAGACAGGGTGATGACCGTGTGGTCGTCTGTAATCAGCTCTTCCACGCCCGCTTCGTTGTGGTTGAGGAAGCCAAAGCGGATGCGGCTATTCAGTTCGGTCTCAATTGCCATATCCAGCGCCAGGTCTACTGGATCGACACCGCGCTCTGCCGCTACCTCCGCCAGGGAGCAGTTCTCCAGGGAGGGGTCGGGGTCATAACGGGATATCTCGGCCCGTTGCGCCCAGCCGGCGTTGACGTTCTTTGCATCAGCCGTAGATTCTGTCTTGAATGCGGTGCGGAATTCGGGGCTGGCATAGGCCGCCAGCTTCCCCTGGCGATCCGCCTGCATAATGGCCTTGAAGGGGCCCAGTAGTTCGAACGGGTAGGGCTCGCTGAAATTGAAGTCGAACATGATGGGGCGGCAAGCTACCTGGGGGACAATGTTCAGTCCCGAATCCTGCAGCTTGGCGGCGCTTTCCTGATAACGGCGATGGGAGCCCGGGCCTACCATATCCGCCAATAGCGCGGTCCAGGTGATCGAGACACCGTGGCGCGTGGCCAGCTCCTCGAAATGTTTGTCAGTGAGGTTCCTGCCCATGGCGGCCTGGAAAATCCCGCCGCCGCTCTCGGCCATGGCACCCACCAGTGTGTCCATTTCCTCAAAGGAGGCCAGGCGGCTGGGCACCGGTTTGCCACCCTCGCCGTGATGTGTGGCGGCGTGGGAACTGGAAAAACCTATGGCGCCAGCCTCTACGGCCTCGCGTACAAGCGCGGCCATGGCCTGGATTTCTTCCCCGGTGGCTTCCCGTTCGGTGGCGTCCTCGCCCATCACCCACAGGCGGATGGGGGTGTGGCCAACCAGCGCGGCAACATTGATCGCGCTGCCCTTGTCTTCCAATAAAGCCAGGTACTGGGGGAATGTGGTGAAAGGCCAGTCGTCACCCAGTCCGGCATTGAGCGCATCAAAGGACATGCCTTCAACTTTTTCCAGGGTGCGCATGGCCGTTTTGCGGTGTTCCGGGCGCATGGGTGAAATACCGAAACCGCAATTGCCCACGATGGCGGTGGTCACGCCATGCCAGGGCGACACACTCAGGCTGCGATCCCAGATAATCTGGGCATCGTAATGGGTGTGAATGTCGACAAAGCCGGGGCAGACTACCCGGCCGTTAGCGTCAATGGTCTCGCTGGCTGCGGCAGGTGCATCACCCAGGGCAACGATATGGCCATCCGCAATACCTACATCCCCGGTGTAAGCAGGCGCGCCGCTGCCGTCGATGATAGTGCCACCGACAATCTTCAGGTCGTAAGTCATTGACGTAATGTCCTGTCTAGCTGGCCTTGGCTACCTGGGCGATGTGCTCCGGTGCATCCATGCCGAACAGTTCGACGCAGTTATCACGCAGAATGCGGCGACAATCATGTTCGTTAAGGTGTGCCATGTGCTTGGTGACGAGTTCCTGCGACAGCGGCCAGGTGGAATCCGAGTGCGGGAAATCATTGGCCCACAGCAAGCGCTCCACGTTCAGTTGGTCGATCATGCGCAGTGCCGTCCAGTCGTCCTGGAAGGTCATGTACACATTCTCGAAGAAATAATCTGACGGCAGCCTGGTCAGGGTGGGCGCCTTGTTCCAGAAGCGGTGCCGGTTATAGATATGATCCATGCGAAAGGCATAGTGCGGTGCCCAGCCGGCATCGGCTTCTACGCAGACTACTTTGAGATCCGGGAAACGGTCGAAGATACCTGAATAGATCATCAAACCGATGACGTCCTGGCAGCTGCGCACCACATTGAGCAGGGCGTTGATCTTGGGCCCGCGGTGGCCGCCATAGGATGGGTTGGTCAGGATATGGAAGCACAGGGGTAGCCCCAGTTCGACGGCTGTGGCCCAGAGTTGGTCGTACTGTGGATCATCGTAGTCGGCCTCACCCGGCATGCCGGACATCATGACCGCCTTGAAGCCCATGTTGGCGATCTCCACCAGTTCCGCGGCGCCTTCAGCACCGTTCTTGATCGCTGCCTGACCGGCGCCATAGAGGCGATCCGGTGCATGACTGCAGTAGTCCTTGAGCCAACGGTTGTACGCGACCATGCAGGCGTGGCGGTAATCCAGGTCGTCGTGGCCGCAGATCGGCATGCCGACGGTGGCAAACAGCATTTCCGCCGCTACGCCATCGCGGGCCTGGTCTGCCAGTCGATGGCTGGGATCCCAGCCGGAGCGATGCCAGTCCTTGAAATCGCGACCGGCGAAGGTCATCTGGTGAGACTCCTCACCCGCAGCGGCCACCAGGCCCATGGGTACTGACATATTGTTCAGGCCGGGAATAATGTACAGATCGCCCCGTTTTTCGTCGTGCTGGATATGGGGCGCCCGGTCGCGGAAGGCCGGATCAATGTAATCCTTGTAACAGTCAGGTGGCTCGGTTACATGGGAGTCGGCAGAGACGAAGCCGTAGTTGAAGGGTGAAGTCATACCGAATTCCTTGCTTCTCGCGGGGCGGTCCGCACCTCTGGAGATAACTCCAGCTAGGGGGTGGACTGGCAACACGAGCAGTTTCTTAATTAGAATGTAGAGAAATTATAGTTCAAAACTGCGAGAGTTCTTTGTACCTTACATCCCTTGCAGCATCAAGTGGAGTTGATGGCATCGCCAGCCCCGTGATTCCGGTATAGCAGGCCCCGGCGCACCAGCCACTTCTCAATTTCCACCGCGACCAACACCAGCGAAGATAAGCCCAGGCAGACCAGTAGATCGAACAGGGGCAGCGCCTGGGTATGGAATACGGCGTTCAAGGCCGGTAGGTAAATTACCGCCAGTTGCAGCACAATCGTTAGCAGCACGGCTGCGAGCATCGGGAGGTTGCTGAACAGCCCAATACTGAACAGAGAGGCCGATTCACTGCGTACCGCCAGGGAATGAAATAGCTGGGAGACCGTGAGTACCGTAAATACCACGGTCTGCCAGTAAGCGACGTCCCTGGACAGCGCCCAGGCCTGCGCTGCAATGGAAATCCCTCCCACAAACAGGCCAACCCAAAGAATATGCTGCCACATACCGTGGGAAAAAATATTCTCTTGCGGCGGGCGTGGCGCGCGGCGCATCAGGCCGGGTTCAGCAGGCTCCGCGGTGAATGCCAGTCCAGGTAAGCCATCAGTGACCAGGTTGATCCACAGGATATGGATCGGCAGCAGTGGTATGGGTAGTCCGCACAAGGGGGCCAATAGCAGCGTCCAGATCTCTCCCGAATTGGAACTCATCGTATCCTTGATGAACTTGCGGATGTTGTCGAAAATGCGGCGGCCCGCGCGTACCGCTTGCACGATGGTGGTGAAATCGTCATCGAGCAATACCATGTCCGCCGCCTGTCGGGCCACGTCGGTGCCTTTTTTACCCATGGCCACGCCAATATTGGCACGTTTCAGCGCGGGAGCGTCATTGACTCCGTCACCGGTCATCGCCACAAATTCGCCTCTTGCCTGCAGTGCTTTGACAATGCGCAGCTTCTGCTCGGGGGATACTCTTGCGTAGACGTGTACCGACCCGACAATTGCGCTGAACTGCTCGTCGGAGAGCTCATCCAGTTCAAGCCCTGTTCGCACGTTTGCTGCGCCGTCACAAATGCCCAGGCGCGTGGCAATCGCCACGGCCGTACCCGGGTGGTCACCGGTGATCATCACGGGTGTAATGCCGGCGGTAAGACAATCGGCCACCGCCTGCTGCGCCTCGGGTCGCGGCGGGTCTATCAGTGCCACCAGGCCAATAAAGGTCATGCCAGTTTCGACCTGTGGTGGGTCTACCTCGAGCGGCTGTTCAGCCAGCTCACGTTTAGCCAGGGCAAGCACACGGTAACCTTCATTGGCCAACTGCTCCGCTTCAGCAAGGATCGCCTGGCTGTCCATTGCGATCGGGGTACTGTTACCCAGTGCATTGGTGCACTGCGACAGGATTCGCTCCGGTGCCCCTTTAGCATAGGCGGTGACGCCCCCGGGCGAGCGATGCAGGGTGGTCATCGCCCGGCGCTCGCTGCTAAAGGGAATGACGCCGATACGCTCCAGTTCCCCTTCCAGTGCGGCCTTGTCGTAGCCGGATTGTTGTGCCGCCGTATAGAGAGCCAACTCAGTGGGCTCGCCGGATGGGGTGCCGTCTATCTCCGTCACATCGTTATTCAGTGCCAGGGCAATGCCCATGTCGCTCCAGGGGCCGCCCTCAGCGCGACCGGGAAGGACTGGATTTTGCTGCCCCGCTGCGACAAACAGTTCCGCTGTCATTTTGTTCTGGGTCAGGGTGCCTGTTTTGTCGGAGCAGATATAAGTTACTGAGCCCAGGGTCTCTACCGCCGGGAGGTTTCTCACCAGTGCGCTGTGACCGATCAACTTGCGCGCGCCCAGCGCCAGGGAAATCGTCACCACCGCCGGTAGCGCTTCGGGAATGGCTGCTACCGCAAGACTGATGGCGGTGAGCAGCATCAACATCACCGGCTGTCCCTGCAACAGGCCCGCCACAAAGACCACCGCGCAGATCGCCAGCACCGCCGCTGCCAGGTAGCGGCCAAAGCGGGCCAGTCTTTGTTGTAGTGGTGTTTTGACGCTCGTTTCGCGGCCCAGCAGTTCCGCAATATGACCGATTTCGGTTTGCAGGCCGGTCGCTATCACCACGCCGGTGCCACGTCCCCGGGTAACCAGGCTGCTCTTGTAGGCCATGTTGCTGCGGTCACCCAGTGGTAACTGCGGCGAGTCCAGTGGTGCAAGCTGCTTGCTAACGGCCTGCGATTCACCGGTCAGGGCTGACTCGTCCGCCTCAATTTCCTCTGTCTCAATCAGGCGCAGGTCCGCTGGAACGATATTGCCGGCCTCCAGCACTACCACATCTCCAGGCACCAGTTCCTGCGCCGCCAGGGAGACGGGCTGCCCATCGCGCAGCGCCTGGGCTTCTGGTGTTGCCATCTCTCTCAGGGCGGCTACGGCGCGTTCCGCGCGATATTCCTGCACGGTGCCGATGACCGCATTGAGCATGATAATCACCAGGATGGCGATAGTGTCCGGTGGCTCGCCAATGAACCCCGAGATCACCGCCGCCGCCAGTAGCACGATAATCATAAAGTCCGCAAACTGCCCGGCCACCATTGCCAACAGTGAGCGGCGCTGCGTCTCAGGGATTTTGTTCGGGCCGAGTTTTTCCAGGCGTTGTGTCGCTTCCAGCGATGTCAGCCCGGTCGGGCATGTATCGAGTCGTCGTAGCGCGCTGTCAGCATCGATGCAATGCCAGTCGGATTGCTGCACGTCGGTCCTCCGCAAGGAAATGGGGAATGAAGTTACTCACCTGTGCCAGACCCAAGTCCTCTGGGCTACAAACTGACGTTTAAGGTTTTAGTTTACAGGGATAAGTGCGAGTCTGAAAATCAGCTCAAGCCGTCGAGGTGCCCCGATACAGCACTTAAGGA
>RCNC010000575.1_pt1 | contig 23580 bp, 15 predicted proteins | sample 2041301 | NCBI WGS metagenome assembly RCNC01 (sample SAMN09708231, study PRJNA481090) | Marine sediment metagenome, whole genome shotgun sequencing project. | biome: marine sediment; feature: ocean; material: sediment; isolation source: Sewage treatment plant 13A marine sediment (STP13A) ...
GAGACCCAGGGCATAGAGCTGCTCGAACTCCAGGCCCAGGTCCTTGGCCATTGGCGACAGGTACTTGGCCACTAAATGCATATCGAAGATATCGTGCCCTGCAGCCACCGGCGTATGGGTGGTAAACACGGTGCCGGCAGCGACCAGTTCCATAGCGCTGTCGAAATCCAGGCCCTCGCGCATACGGAGCGTGCAGCGCTCCAGTAATTGAAAGGCGGCGTGTCCCTCATTGATATGCCACACGGTGGGCCGCAGGCCCAGGGCACGCAATGCCCTGACACCCCCTACTCCCAGCACCAGTTCCTGCTGCAGGCGCATTTCCCGGTCACCCCCGTATAACTGGTGGGTGATGGCGCGATCTTCATCCGTATTGTCGGGAAGATTGGTGTCCAGCAGGTACAGCTTGATGTGCCCCGCCTGCGCCGTCCACACCCGGACCTTGAGCATACGGCCGGGAAACTCCAGTTCCAGGGTAAGGTGCTGGCCCGCCTCGGTCAGGGTTGGCACTACCGGCAAGTCGTGGGGATGGGAGCGCGTGTGGCTCACGCGCTGATGGCCTTGACCGTCAATCGTCTGGGTGAAATAGCCCATCTGGTACAGCAGGCCGATAGCGACAAACGGCAAACCCACATCACTGGCCGCTTTGCAGTGGTCTCCCGCCAGAATGCCCAGGCCGCCGGAGTAAATGGGAAAACTCTCATGCAGACCGAACTCCAGGCAAAAGTAGGCGATCAGGTCTTCCTTGGGATCAAACAGTTCCGTCAGTTCCGGGCGGCCACGGTGATCGCGGTAAGCGTCATAGGCCGAGGCCACACGGCGATAGTCTTCCATGTAGGAACGATCCGCCACGGCGTCGTCCAGGCGCTGCTGTGCCACCCTGCGCAAAAATGCCTTGGGATTGTGTCCGCAGGCCTCCCACAGCTCCCGGTCGAGGCGGTGAAACAGTGCACGGATGGATCGATCCCAACTGTACATCAGGTCGTTGGCCATCTCCTGCAGTCGCGCCAGCTCAGCGGGTAGACGGGGTTGGACTTCAAGTGGGAATGTGGATCCAGGCATACGAATCACCTCTTTTATTTAAGAGCAGCGCTATACAGTTCAAGATACCGATCGGCACTACTGTGCCATGAGAAATCCTGAGCCATGGCGGTGTGTTGCATGCGCCGCCAGCTATCAGGGTCGCGCCACAGGACGATTGCGCGATGTACCGCCTCCAGAAAATCAGCCGGCGTCGGCTGCTGAAAAACAAAACCCGTCGCCTCATCCGCTGCCAGCGCACGCTCATCAGCATCCACCACGGTGTCTGCCAGTCCGCCGACTTCCCTGACTACAGGCAAGGTACCATAGCGCAAACTGTAGAGCTGGTTAAGTCCACAGGGTTCAAACAGCGATGGCATCAGGAAGATATCTGCCGCCGCTTCAATTCTGTGGGCCATGTCTTCATTATATGCCAATACCACGGACATGGAATCCGGCTGTGTGGCGGCGAGTTCCCGCAGGCGCTGCTCGTAGTCACGATCTCCGGTTCCCAGCACAACCAGCTGGGCGGGACTGGCCAGCACCTGCTCCAACACCGACAACATCAACTCCAGCCCCTTCTGCTCCGCAATGCGACCTACGAAACCCAGCAGCGGGCAATCATCCCGCACTTGCAGCCCCAGTTGCCGTTGCAAATCAGTCTTGTTCAGCGCTTTCTTGTGCAGGGAATCTACGTCGTAGTTGTGTTCCAGCCGGGGGTCTGTGGCCGGGTTCCAGGTGCTGTTGTCGATACCATTAATGATACCTACCAGATGCTCCCGGCGCCGCTTGAGCAGGCCCTCCAGGCCCATGCCACCGGGGGACTCGCAGATTTCACGTGCATAGGAGGGGCTGACAGTAGTAATAACATCGGCGTATACCAATCCCCCTTTAATAAAACTGCACTGCCCATAATACTCCAGTCCGTGCTCCTGCCAGAAGTACTCCGGGAGCTGCAGGCGGTCAAAGGTCTGCCGGTCGAAAATGCCCATATGGGCCAGGCTGTGGATGGTAAACACTGTCATGGGTCGCACCTCGTGCTGGTGCGCCAGGGCGATGGCGGGGCCCGTATGCCAGTCATTGCAGTGCAGGATGTCAGGCCGCCACTCCAGCGGACCAGTCGGCTCACAGAGCGCCGCAGCGACCCGCGACAGCAACATGAAGCGTTCGGCGTTGTCCGGCCAGGGGTTGCCCTGTGCATCGTGATAGGGGTTGCCCGGGCGCGCGGAAAACAACGGGTGATCCACCAGCCAGGTAACCACTGACGTACCGGGCAGGGAAGTCTCGAGAATGCGCACATCGTAGCCGGCCAGGTTCATTTCAGCGAGCGCTTGAGGTGCTGCTTCGAGGCCTGACAAGACATCGGCATAGGCCGGCAGCAACAGCCGCACATCCATACCCTTCTGCCTGATCACCTCCGGCAGGCTGCCCGCCACATCGGCCAGGCCGCCGGTCTTCACCAGCGGATAGGCCTCACTTGCCACGAACAGTAATCTTGCCATCTAACTCAGTGCTCTCCAGCGAGTTGCAGCACCAGGCCACCCAGTGGCGGCAGGGTGAGGGACAGGGAATTCTCCTGTCCCCCCCAGCGCAACGCCTCGCTGCGCAGTTCAAGTCCGTTACCGGTATCACTGCCGCCATAGAACCGCGAGTCCGAATTGAAAACTTCCAGGTACTGGCCGGCGCTGGGCACACCAATGCGGTAGTCGCGGCGCACCACCGGTGTAAAGTTGAGCACCACCACATAAAAATCCTCACCATCGCGCCGCAGGTAACTCAGCACCGACTGGGTGTAGTCACGGCAGTCTATCCATTCAAAACCTTCAGCGGAAAAATCGTTGCGATGCAGGCTGGGGGTCCCCCGGTAGAGCTGGTTCAGGTCAGCCACCAGCTGCCACAAAGCCCGGTGAGGCCGCTCATCCAGCAGGTCCCAGGATAGCTGCCCGTTATGCCGCCACTCACCGGGCTCACCCAACTCATCCCCCATAAACAACAGTTTGGCGCCGGGATAAGTGAACATATAGGTGTATAACAGGCGCAGGTTGGCAAATCGCTGCCACTCATCGCCCGGCATTTTCGACAGCATGGAGCGTTTGCCGTGCACTACTTCATCATGGGAGAACGGCAGCAGGAAGTTTTCCGAAAACGCGTACACCAGGCCGAAGGTCAATTGATCGTGGTGATACTGCCGGTAGATCGGTTCCTGGGACATGTAGCTGAGCGTGTCGTGCATCCAGCCCATATTCCACTTCATGGAAAAGCCCAGCCCGCCCACCCAGGTGGGCCGCGTCACCTGCGGCCAGGCGGTGGATTCCTCAGCGATGGTCAATGTACCCGGGTGACGACCATGCGTCATGGTATTGAGTTCACGCAGGAAATCGATAGCCTCCAGGTTTTCCCGTCCCCCGTGGCAGTTGGGCTCCCATTCACCCTCCTCTCGCGAGTAGTCCAGGTACAACATGGACGCCACTGCATCGACGCGCAGGCCATCCAGGTGAAATTCCTCCAGCCAATAATTGGCGCTGGCCAGCAGGAAGTTCTTCACCTCGTTGCGGCCGTAATTGAAGATCAGGGTACCCCAGTCCGTATGCTCCCCCCGACGGGGATCGGCATGTTCGTACAGGGCAGTGCCATCGAAGCGCGCCAGGGCGTGGGCATCGCGGGGAAAGTGCGCCGGAACCCAGTCCAGGATTACACCTATGCCCCGTTCGTGCATCAGGTTCACAAAAAAGCGGAAATCGTCCGGATCACCGAAGCGCTGGGACGGGGCGAAATAACCGGTGGTCTGGTATCCCCAGGAGTCATCCAGGGGATGTTCGGTAACAGGTAGCAGCTCGACATGGGTAAAACCCAGGTCCGTCACATAGTCCGCCAGCTGCGCCGCCATATCCCGAAAATTGAGGAAATCCCCCTGCGTATCCCGGCGCCAGGAACCCGGGTGGAACTCGTATATGGATACCGGGGCGTGCTGCCAGTCCCAGGCGGCCCGCTGTTCCAGCCACCTGGCGTCTGTCCAGTCGAACTGCGAAGGTGCGCACACAATAGCGGCAGTCGCAGGCCGCATTTCGAAGTGATTACCGTAAGGGTCGGCCTTAAGGTGCAGCTTGCCCTGCGCGTCGCAGAGTTCAAACTTGTATTTCTCACCGGCGTCCAGCCCCGGGATAAACAACTCCCACACACCGCTGAGGCCGCGGGTGCGCATGGGGTGGCTCAAGCCGTGCCATTGATTAAAATCCCCGACCACACTGACCCGCGCGGCATTAGGCGCCCAGGTGGCAAAGCGCACCCCGGTCACACCTTCATGTTCGCAGCAGTGAGCGCCGAGAACCCGGTAAACATGTTCGTGCTTGCCCTCAGCAAACAGGTGCAGGTCAAGATCACCTATGGTCGGGCCAAAAGAATAGGGATCCGGTCCTTGTCGCCAGTCTTCCTGTGCGGGGCGCCACCGCAGTTGATAATCCGGCGCTGCTTTGCAGGTGATCCTGAAGGTGAAGAAATCGGTCTTCGGCAGCCGCTCCATGGGCTGGCTCTCACCGGCGATCACCACCTCTGCCTCCGCCGTACCCGGCAGTATGGCGCGGATATGCCACTGCCTGCCCTGGCGGTGACAACCCAGCACATCGAAGGGGTCGTGATGACGCCCCGCCAGCACACGGTTGATGCCATCTTGCAAGGAATTGCCGTTGGAGCTTGACTTCATTGGCTATCTACTGGCATACATCAATCACAATAACAGGAAAATTTCACGTTTAGCGTCCACAATGTACAGAGTGTCACATGATGGTAATTAAAACCATTGAGTCTAACCAGATAGCAGATCAATCAAATGCCAATGAATAATCAGGATTCAGCTCGTTACGTCAGTCTGCTCACTCGCAACACGCTTGCCCTGGTGCTGGCCGGCGGGCGTGGTTCCAGGTTGCACCAATTGACCCTGTGGCGCGCCAAGCCCGCAGTGCCCTTCGGGGGGAAATTCCGCATCATTGATTTTCCCCTGTCCAACTGTGTCAACTCCGGTATACGCAAGGTGGGCATCCTCACCCAGTACAAGGCCCACAGCCTGATACAACACGTACAGCGGGGCTGGGGCTTTATGCGTGGTGAGTTCGGCGAGTTTGTGGACCTGCTGCCGGCTCAGCAGCGCCTGGAAACAGGCTGGTATGCGGGCACTGCGGACGCCATCTACCAGAACATCGATATTATCCGCACCCGCAATCCGGAATTCGTCCTGATCCTCGCCGGGGATCATGTCTACAAGATGGACTATGGCACCATGCTCGCCGCCCACGCGGAAGCCGCGGCGGATGTTACCGTTGGCTGTATAGAAGTGCCCCTGGACCAGGCCCACGCGTTTGGCGTGATGGCGGTAGACCAGGACCACCGCATCATGGAATTCACCGAGAAGCCGGAAGATCCCGCACCTATGCCCGGCAGCACAGACCAGGCCCTGGCCTCCATGGGCATCTACATCTTCCGCACAGAAGTCCTTATAGAGGAATTACTGCGCGATGCCGACAATCCCGATTCCAGCAGGGATTTTGGCGGCGATATCATCCCCGACGCCATCCACCGTCGCAAGGTCACCGCTTTTCCCTTTCGGGAGGATCCACATGGGCGCCCGGCCTACTGGCGCGATGTGGGTACGGTGGACGCCTTCTGGGAGGCCAACCTCGAGTTGATAGGCGTCAGCCCTGAGCTAAACTTGTACGACAAGGATTGGCCTATCTGGACTTACCAGGACCAGGTTCCCCCCGCCAAATTTGTTTTTGACGACGAGGGGCGACGAGGCACTGCAGTTGACTCCATGATAGCCGGGGGCTGTATAGTGTCGGGCTCCTCCGTGCGCAACTCACTACTGTTTCACAATGTGGATGTACACTCTTATTCAAACATTGAGGATTCTGTCATTTTTCCCAAGGTAAACATCGGTCGCAACTGCGATATCAGGAAAGCTGTCATCGACAAGGGCTGCGATATTCCAGCGGACACCCATATCGGGGTGGACCCCGAGGAGGATGCCCGGCGTTTCCATATCTCCGAGGGTGGCGTGGTACTGGTAACCCCGGAAATGATGGGACAGAGGTTGCACTATGCCCGCTAAACAGCCGATGAGTGTGGTCTTGATGTGGCACATGCACCAGCCGGAATACCGGGACTTGCGCACCGGCGCAGTACACCTGCCATGGACCTACCTGCACGCCATCAAGGACTACGTCGATATGGCGGCGCACCTTGAAGCAGTGCCTGGCGCCAAGGCCGTGGTCAATTTTGCTCCCATATTGCTGGAGCAGATAGAGGACTACATCGAGCAGATTGGCAACTACCTGGCTGGCCATGGCGCTATCAAGGACCAGGTACTCGCTGAACTGGCAGAACCCGCACTACCAGGCAACGAGCAGGCGCGCCTGGGCCTGATGCAGGACTGCCTGCGGGCCAACCGCGAGCGCATGATCAACCGTTTCGAACCCTACAAGCGCCTGGCCGTCATGGCAGAGTGGTACGAGGAGCATCCCCAAAGCCTGATCTACGCCTCCAACCAGTTCCTGGCCGACCTGCTGGTGTGGTATCACCTGAGCTGGATGGCGGAGTCGGTGCAACGCACGGATGCACGCATCGCCAGGCTGCAGGAAAAAGCGTACAACTTTACCCTGCACGACCGCCGCGAGCTGCTGCAAATTATTCTGGAGCAGATGCAATCCCTGATACCCCGCTACCGGAAGCTGGCCGATCGCGGCCAGGTGGAATTGTGCATGAGCCCCTACGCCCACCCCATCGTCCCGCTGTTGCTGGATATCAATTCAGCGAGGGAGGCCATGCCCGAGGTGCACCTGCCGGTAATCACCGAATATCCTGGCGGTGCAGCGCGTGTCGATTGGCACCTGCAACAGGGGCTGGCGACATTTGAACGGGTGTTCGGCCGCAGGCCCACGGGCCTGTGGCCTTCGGAGGGCGGCGTCAGCCAGGCGGCACTGCAGAAATTTGCCGACAAGGGCTTCGGCTGGGTAGCCAGCGGCGGCAGTGTCCTGCACAACAGCCATGACAGCCACAGCAAGTCCTGCAGCCATAGGGTGTATCGCTTTGGCGAGGCGGAGATAGACTGTTTCTTCCGTGATGACGGCCTGTCTGACCTCATCGGCTTCAGCTACTCCGACTGGCACGCCGAGGATGCGGTAGCCAACCTGGTCGGTCATATGGAGAACATTGCCGGAGCGTGCCCGGACCGCAACGATTGCCTGATCACTATCATCCTGGACGGTGAGAACGCCTGGGAGTACTACCCCGAAAACGGCTATTACTTTCTCAACGAACTCTACAGCAACCTGGCAGACAACCCGCAGCTACAACTGACCACGTTCGAAAAATTCCAGGCGGAAAAATCCCCGCAGCCCGCCCACGAGGACAAACTAGTGGCGGGTAGCTGGGTCTACGGCACATTTTCAACCTGGATCGGCGACCCGGAAAAAAATCGTGGGTGGGAAATCCTGGTGGAGGCCAAACGCACATTTGACGAAGTGCGCGACGCGGGCAGATTGTCCCCGGAGGAACTGGCGGCGGCCGAAAGACAGCTGGCCATCTGTGAAGGTTCGGACTGGTTCTGGTGGTTCGGGGACTACAACCCCTCCGCCACGGTAGGCCAATTCGACCAGCTCTATCGCATGCACCTTGCCAACCTGTACCTGCTGCTCAATGTGGAGGCCCCTACCTACCTGTCCGAGGTCATTTCCCGCGGCGGCGGTAAACCCAGCCGGGGTGGGGTCATGCGTCACCACAGCGAATCCGGCGGCTAAAGCCCGTGAGAAACCTGATGAACCGGCGTCGCGCGGGTGTGCTACTGCACCCCAGTAGCTTACCGGGGGCAGGTTATAGCGGTGATTTTGGCGCCGATGCGCGCCGCTTTGTAGATTTGATCGCCGCCGCCGGCCTGCAGATCTGGCAGGTCCTTCCCCTGGGGCCAACACATGCTGACCTCTGCCCTTACCAGTCTTTCTCAGTGCATGCGGGTAACCCGGATCTCATCGACCTGTATTGGTTGGTCGAACAAGGCTGGCTGACCCGGCAACAGGCAGAGACTGGCGAGGCCGCACCCAGAGCGAAACGCCAGGCCGTGGACCTGGCAAGCGGGGCCTTCTTCACCCAGGTGGAGACCGCCGTAGCATCCCCGATGATTGACGCCTATGCCCGCTTTCTTGAAGAAGCGGACTTCTGGCTTGAGGACTATGTGCGTTTCCAGGCTTTTCGCGATGACCAGAATCGCCAACCCTGGACCACCTGGCCACAGGTCCTGAGGGATTGCGACCCGGCCGCCTGCGATCAACGTGCCCTGCAACTGGCGCCAAAAATCACCGAACTGCGCTTCCGCCAGTTCGTCTTTCATTGCCAGTGGGATGAATTGCGCCAGTACGCCAATGAACGCGGTGTCCTATTATTCGGCGATATGCCCATCTACGTGCACCTGGATAGTGCCGATGTCTGGGCACACCAGTCACTGTTCAAGCTGGACCAGGACGGCCACCCCTTGACGGTAACCGGCGTTCCGCCGGACTACTTCTGCGCCGAGGGGCAATTATGGGGCAACCCCCAGTACAACTGGGAATTAATGGAGGAGACCGGCTTTTCCTGGTGGCTGCAGCGCTTCGCGTCGGCAGCCCACCAGTTTGATATCGCCCGGATAGACCATTTCCGCGCCCTGCAGGCCTATTGGGAAATTCCCGCCGTGGCCACCTCCGCCAAGGAGGGCCAATGGGTACAGGCCCCGGGCAGGGCAATGTTGACGGCGGTGCGCGCCCACTATCCGGACCTACGCCTGGTGGCGGAGAACCTGGGGACTATCAATGCTGAAGTAGAAGCACTGCGCAAGGATTTCGCCCTGCCTGGCATGCTGATCCTGCAATTTGCCTTTGATGGTAATCCGGAAAATCCCTACCTGAGCCACCGCCACTGCCCCGGAGATATCGTCTATACCGGCACCCACGATAACGACACCACCCTGGGCTGGTTCGAGAGCCTCACCGACGAAACCAGGAGTCGCGTCTACCAGTATTTCAACAATCCCCGGGAAGCTATGCCCTGGCTGCTGATCCGACAAGCCATGGCCTCACCCGCCAATACCGCCATAGTGCCCTGGCAGGACTTTCTTGGCCTGGACGGAAAGCACCGTATGAATACACCCGGCACTACCAAAGGCAATTGGGATTGGCGCTTTAGCTGGGACCAGGTAGCACTGGATACCGCCTCTCATATCCGGGAGCTGGTAAGCACCTATGACCGCCTGCCGGACACGGCGACCCGGACGCTTGCGTCGCCCACGTCCTGAGCCGGCATGAATAATTCTTAACGGCTGAAAAGGTATACAGATGTATACTTTTTGAAAAAGTTGGTACCATGTCGCCACACTAGCAAGTAGACACGTGCAACGGGCCGCCATTTGTGTCGCCCGCACCCAGGAGACAAGCATGGCCGAAGTAGCCGAGAACCTGCCACCCATCGAGGAAATCTTTAACCCCAATTCCAGGGAATACCTGGAAAACCCCGTACCCCAATGCCTGGCGCTGGCGGAGCGTGGGCGGCTGGTGTGGTACGAACCCTGGCAGGCCTGGATCATCACGCGCATGGAGGACATCATGGCCTGCTGGAAAAGCGAGCCCCTGTCCTCGGATTTCTACGATTGGGAGTTCGCGCCTGTTCGTCCCCCCGAGGACGAATGGAGCAATTTCGAGCGCGCCATGATCGGCCACAGCCTGCTGGCGGACCACGACCACCATCGCCTGGTGCGTAGGGTCACCGCGCCGGCATTTTCGCGCAACGTGGTGGATGCCATCCAGGCCAAGATCGAACCGGAAGTAAAAAAACTCTTCGACCAGTTGGGTGAACCCGAATACTTCGATTATAAGGAAAAAATCGCCTTCCATATCCCCTTCATCTCCATTACACGCATGGTGGGCATACCGGAAAAATACTGGCCGGACATCAAGCAAGTCATTATGACCTTCACCGAGGCCTGGAACCCGACTATCTCGGATGAACAACGAGAGCGCGCGCGACAGGACAGCAACCGCGCCATCGATATCATCAAGGAAGTCATCGCCGAGCGCCGCCAGGCACCGGAGCAGGACGACTTCCTCAGCACCCTGCTAAAAATCGAGCAGGAAAATGAGAAATTCGTGGAAGGGGATATTGTCACCCTGATACTGGCGCTGATCGGGGCCGGTGCCGATACCACACTGGTCGCGCAGCAATGGTCGGTGTATGCGCTGCTCAAGAATGACCGGGACCAGATCGCCAAAGCACTGGCCACGCCGGACAGCTTCTCCAACGCCTTCAGTGAGATCAACCGCTGGGGCGTGTCATCCAAGATGGGTTTTGCCCGCTATGCGCCACAGGACATGGATTTCATGGGCGAGCATTTGCGCAAGGGTGTGATGGTACTGATGATGCCGCACCTGAAGGACTACAACCCCGACTATTACGAGAACCCGGAAAAGTTCGACGTGGAGCGGGTGTTCGACCCGGATGTCACCTTCGGTTACGGCCCGCGCTTCTGCATTGGCGCCGCCCTGGCCAAGCGCCAGCTGTACCTCACCATCTCCGAACTGTTCAAGCGTTTCCCCGATGTGGAATTGGCCGAGGAACCGCAGCGGGACGAGTCCGATCACAACGCCGTGGTGTTCAAGCGCCTGCTGCTGAAAACCAACTGTAGTTGACCCCGCCAGAGTGTCGCCCATGAGAAATTTTTTCGCTCTGCTTGCCCTGCTGCTGGTGCCTGTCGCCCAGTCCGCCACGCTGTTGGTCAAGGACACCCAGGGCCAACCACTGGCCCAGGCCATGGTGACGCGCACACCCACCGAGGTGCCGCCAGCGGATACCAGCGACGACGGCTATGCCCCCCACGGTGTTACGAATACAGCCGCTACCGTATTAACGCGCTTCACCGACGCCAGCGGCAAAGTCAGCTTCGAGGAAAGTGAACACGGCGCGCAATACCGTGTGCGCGCGCAGGGTTACCTGGACAATTACCTGGCCGAGCTGCCGGACGAGTTGGTGATGCAGGGCATGACCCGCGAACAGCATATCGCCAGTTACCCGTCCAACGTGTGGCTGTCGCAGTTAAGCTTTGGGGGCGATGAAGACCTCAAGCGGACCTTCCAACTGAATTGCGCGTTCTGTCACCAACAGGCCTCTCCGTTCATGCGCAACGAACGCACCGAGGAACAGTGGATCAGCGTCATCGAACGCATGAATACCTATGGCGCGCGCCTGCCCGATGCAGATCACCAGGCTGTTGCCCGGCTGTTACAGACAGAGTATCGCCAGCTGCGCGAGAATCCGGATAGCGTCCCGGCGCCGCGCCAATGGGAAGACCACCTGTCGAGCATTGAAATGACCGAGTGGCCTATCGGTGACGGGTTTTCCCAAATGCATGATTTTTTACTGCATCCCAATGGCTACATTTACATCGGCGATAACCTGTTCGATCGTATTTATGAACTCAACCCTGACAGCGGCGAATATACCGTCTACAAGGTGCCTCACGATCCAGACATGCGGCTCGGCGGCATCATGGGCAACCGCTTCAAGGTCTTTCCCAAAATGTATAACTACATGGGCGTGCACTCCTTCGCCTATTCCGCCAAGGACGGCAATATTTTCATCACCCCATCCATGCAACAGGCCCTGCTGGAATTTGACGTCAAGACCAAGCAATTCATAACGCACAAAATGCCGGGCGGCTTCTATCCCCACACCATACGCACCGATGGCGAGGACCGGGTGTGGTTCACACTCGCACTGTCCTCACAGGTCGCCATGTTTGATCGTAACAGCGAAAAATTTACCCTCTACGACCTGCCAGCGCGCAACATGACAGAGTGGCTCATTTTAAAATCACTGCCGCTAGTGTTCTGGATGGACCCTGAAAACAGGATCACGCCCTCTCCCGATCGTGAATCCACCGGTCTACCGATGCCCTACGGCATTGACGTGGCACCCGATGGCAGCGTGTGGGTCGCGCGCCTCTATGCCAACGACCTGGCGAGGATAGATCCGCAGACAGAGGAAATCACCATGGTGGAATTCCCCTATCACGGCCCGCGGCGGCTGAGAATCGACGCCGATGGCAACCTGTGGATCGTCGCCTTCCAGGACTCCCTGCTGGTCAAGTACGACCCGCGCAGCGAAAAATTCAGCGAGTTCGAACTCCCGGTAGTGAACGAAATACCCTACGCCCTGAATGTGGACCGCAAGCGCGGCATGGTCTGGGTAAACGGCAACCAGTCTGACACCATCCTCGGCTTTGATATCGCCACCGAAAACTGGAAAGTCTACCCGATGCCGCGGCAGCGCTTCTTCACCCGGGACATCGAGGTGTCCGAGGAAGACGGCGCCGTTTACACCACCAACTCCCACTTCCCCACCTGGCAGTCTGAGGGCGGCGTACCGACCCTGTTGCGCATCACACCACTGGCGCGGTAAGCGCACCGTGATCGCAGTGCGCCGCCACCTGCAGACAGTCTGCCTGTTGATGGGAGCCCTCAGCTTGACGAGAGCCCTCAGCGTGATGAGAGCCCTCAGCTTGATAGGAGTCCTCAGCGTAACAGCAGCCCTCAGCGTGAGCGCCAGCGCTACCGGCGCCGGGCAATGGCAGTACTACGGCGGCGATCAGGGCGGGCGGCACTTTTCCACAGCGACACAAATCAACAGGGACAACGTGGCGCAGCTGGACGTCGCCTGGATATTTCGCAGCGGTGACGTGGAGCGCTATGGCCAGGAGATGGAACAGACCTCCACCCAGAGCACACCGATACTGTTACCCGCAGCCGCCGGGGAATCCCTGGTGTATTGCACACCCTTCAACAGGATTATCGCCCTGGATCCAGGCACCGGCAAACAGCGCTGGACATTTGATCCGCAGATCGACCGCCGCGGTGACCGGCCGTTTCGCTGCCGCGGGGTCAGCTACGCCGAGGAAACTCGGGCACCCGTTACCGGAGCCTGTCGCCACCGCCTGTACATGGGGACACACGATCGCCGGCTCTGGGCCATCGACGCGATGGACGGCAGGCCCTGTGACAATTTCGGGGACAAGGGCAAAGTCCTGTTGTACGGCGCCGAGGGCTATGCCCCTGGCGATGTTAGCAATTCCTCGGCACCAGTAGTCGCAGGCGGGGTCGTGGTCACCGGCTCCACCGTGATCGATTTCGTGCGCGCCACTACGCCACGGGGCACAGTACAGGCCTTCGACAGTTTCACCGGACAAGCACGCTGGCAATTCGACCCCCTGCAGGGGCACGAGCACAGCGGCAGTGCCAATGTCTGGGCACCGATGTCAGTGGATGAAGAGCACGGATTAATTTACCTGCCAACCAGCGCCGCCTCACCGGATTATTACGGTGCCGGGCGCAAGGGGGATGCCCTATATGCCAACAGCATCGTGGCCCTCGACCTGCAAAGCGGCGCACTGCGCTGGCACTTCCAGCATGTACGTCACGACCTGTGGGACTACGACACCCCCGCCCAGCCGATACTGTTCGAATGGACCAGGCAGGGGCAGAAAATCCCCGCGCTGGCCCAGCTGACCAAGCAGGGCTTCGTATTTGTTTTCAATCGACTCAACGGCAAGCCCCTGTGGGAAATTACCGAGCAGCCAACTCCACCTTCACAGATTCCCGGAGAGCAGCCCTCTCGAACACAGCCCAAACCCATCGCCCCGCCCCAGTTGCTAAACCCCTTTCTGATGCCAGCGGATGCCTGGGGCCTGACGCCCTGGGATCGCAACGCATGCCGCAAACAACTGGCCTCCCTGCACAACCTGGGCCTGTTCACGCCGACCGGCGAAACACTGACCCTGATGTACCCGGGCAGCCTGGGCGGGCCCAACTGGGGTGGCGGCGCACTACTGGGTGATTCCGGAGTGCTGCTGACCAATGTCAACAATGTGGCCTTTACCGGCCGGCTTATCCCCACGCCGGAGAACATTGACCCGCACACTAAAAAACGCGATCACCCCGCTGCGGGGCACCGTATGCAGGTCACTATGGAGGGCACACCCTACAATATTGAGATCGGCAGCCTGCAATCCCCACTGGGGATTCCCTGCAATCCGCCTCCCTGGGGCAAACTCGTAGCGGTGGACCTGTTCCGCGGCACCATATTGTGGGAAACCGCCCTGGGCTCCGTGCATGAAATGGGCCCGGTGTCAGCGCCCTTCCATATCGAATGGGGCACTCCCAACCTCGGCGGCGGCATCGCCACCGGCGGCGGAATATTTTTTATTGGGGCGACCATGGACCGCCAGTTCCGCGCCTTCGATACCCGCAGCGGCGAGACCCTGTGGCAGCACACTATGGCGGTAGACGCTACCGCCACACCGATGACCTATGAATACCGTGGACGCCAATACGTTGTCATCAACGCCGGAGGGCATCACATGTTCCAGCGCGGCTATGGCGACTACCTTTACGCCTTTGCCCTGCCGGACTAACCGGGACAAATCCTGCTATGGACCAGACCTGATATGAAAAAAATGTTCGCCATACTGTCCCTGCTACTTGTCGGCGCCGTGCTGCTTGCCAGTGCCCGCCTGTTCCTGTCAGATTCACCAATGAAGACCCTGGAAGCCTTCGCCATTCGACACGCAGACAGGCTGCCCCTGGAGTACCTGGGCGGACGCCTGTTCGACCAGCACTGCGCCAGTTGCCACGACAACCCGGCCATGCACGCACCGACACGCAAGGCCCTGTCGGGCTTTGCCAAGGAGACACTGCTGGTGGCCATGGAGTTCGGCAAGATGCAGCCCATGGCGGCACACCTGAGCAAGCAGGAGCGTGGCCTTATCGCTATCTACCTGGCGGGCAGTTCTGGCAATAACGACCAGTGGATAGCGCAGCATAGCTGCGCCATGTCAGGCACCACGTCAGGCACCAGCGCCGGCACAGAATATGTAGGCAACTGGGGGCTGGGCAAGCACAACCGCCGCTTTGTCCCCAATGAGCGCGCCGGCATCACCAGGGCCAACGTGGAGCAGCTGCAGCTGGCCTGGAGCCTGGCGTTTCCCAAAGTGACAGACATGCGCTCCCAGCCGGCCATCATTGGCGACACCCTGTATTTTGGCGACAAGACTGGCAAGCTCTACGCCATAGACCGGTTGCGAGGCTGTGTGCTCGCACACAACCAGGTATTCAGCGGTATTCGCTCCGCCATCACCGTGGCGAACCTGCCAGGTGGTAAGCAGTTGCTCATCTTCGCCGATTCCGTGGCCACTATTTTTGCCGCCGACCCCGCCACACTGGATATCGTCTGGCAGCGTCCTGCCCGCCTGTTTGAAACCTCGGTCATCAGCGGCTCCATCAGTCACCACGAGGGCCGCCTGTTCGTGCCCGTGTCATCCTACGAGGTGGCCGTATCGGGCAGCCCCAGCCATATATGCTGCCTGTCCCACGGGGGCGTGATTGCGCTGGACGCCGCTAACGGCGAGCAACTGTGGCAGTGGCATGCGACTGAAGACGCAGTGGTGCAAGGTATAAACTCGGCCGGACAGGAACAGTATGGCCCGTCTGGTGCCTCGGTGTGGACTACCCCCGCCATCGACCCCAAACGCAATCGAATCTACTTCGGTACCGGCGAAAATCTCACTCACCCCGCCACCGATACTTCCGATGCCATCATCGCCCTGGATATGGATAGCGGCGAGGTCGCCTGGCGTTTCCAGGCTATGGCCAACGATGTGTGGAACGCCGCCTGTCTTAACGGCGGGGCCAACTGTCCTGAGAATCCCGGTGGTGACTTCGACTTTGGCGCCTCGGTCATCATTGCCCAGCGCCCGGATGGCAGCGAACTGTTACTGGCGGGCCAAAAATCAGGCGAAGTGTTCGCCCTCGACCCGGACACCAGCGACCCCGATGGCACAGTGTTATGGCGCCAGCGGATTAGCCAGGGCACCACCAACGGCGGTATTCACTGGGGCATGGCCCTGTCCGGTGAACGCCTGATTGTGCCCGTAGCGGATCCGGAGCGCGAGCGCCCAGGCTACACACCACGGCCAGGGCTGTACGCCCTCGACCTTAACAGTGGCGAGTTACTCTGGCAGTACGCAGTGCAGCGCGGCTGTGACATCGCCGATGAAAACAGGCCCCTGATCGGACTGGAGAGCATGCGCTCTGGCAAACAACCCGAGCTGGCGGAACTCTACCGCTGCTCTTTTTATTACGGCCTGTCAGCAGCCGCCACCGCCACCGAGGAACTGGTGTTCAGCGCGGGCCTGGATGGCAAGATACGTGCCTTCGACATCAGCAATGGCGAGATCCTGTGGCAGGCTGAGACAGCACGGCCCTTCAGTACCAGCAACGGCTTCGAAGGTCACGGTGGCGCTATCGATGTGTCAGGGCAAGTGCTGGCCGATGGCTGGCTTTATGTGCAGTCGGGTTATTCCATGTTCGGGCAGCTGCCCGGCAACGTACTGCTTGCCTACAAGATTGCAGATTGATGTCTCTGGTCTGATTGGAACTGACTTGACCGTATGGGCTACGGCGCGTTGAACCCGCTGCCCGGCAGGCAAGGTCCACTTGCGGTTCGAACTACAGGCCCTTAAGTGGACCTTGCCTACCGGACAGCTGCTCCATCATTCCAATCGTATTCTACAATATAGCCATCCTCGGTCGTGTAAAGCCTCATAAGGGCGTGGGGTTCCAACCGCATGAGGCTTTACACGACCGAGGATGGCGGCAACAGACAACAACGTCAGAAGAGGCATACATCCAACTTCAAGTCGGTGCCATTCCTCCAAGCCCCCAGCTGGTAGCCGCTCCCGCCGTGACCCCCACACAGATATGGCCTACACTGAAACATCTGACCGGGAGCAGTGGATGCCGGTCGCTGCAATCATAAATTCCTGAGGATGCCAGACATGGACAAACCCAAGCGAGCAGCCGACACACCTTTTGGCGTAGATGTGCAGGCAGGTAACGCCTATTTCTGGTGCGCCTGCGGTCTCAGCGAAAGCCAGCCCTTCTGCGACGGCTCGCATAAGGACACGGGCTTTTCCCCGGTACGCTATGAAGCCACCGAAGACGGTAAGTTATTTTTCTGCGGCTGCAAGGCAACGGGCACTCAACCGCTGTGTGACGGTAGCCATAAATAGTTGCAGCGTTTCAACACCATTCTGCAGCGCGCCCATGAGCGCCATGGCGGCACAGCCGCAGTAAACGGGCTGATGCCCGCCGTGCGCAGTACCCGGGCGCTGGCCCGCGACAAAGATAACCGCTGGCTCGCGCAAATGACGCGCTGCGTGTTCCAGGCCGGCTTTGTATGGCGCGTGGTAGACCGCAAGTGGGATGATTTCGAAGATGTCTTTTTCGGTTTTCCCCCGGAGAAGATTGTTATGTTGAGCCCGGAGCAGATAGACCGCTTCGCGCAGAACCCGCGCATCATCCGCAACCGCCAGAAAGTCGTGGGGGTGCAGGCCAATGCGCAATTCATTCTGGATATCGCCCGCGAACACGGCAGTTTCGGCAAATTTATCAGCGCCTGGCCTGCGGATGACCTCATCGGCCTGTTCGCCCTGCTCAAAAAGCGCGGTAGCCGACTGGGAGGAATGACGGGCCAGCGTATCCTGCGCAACATGGGCAAAGACACTTTCATTGTTACCGGCGATGTCGCACGCTGCCTGCAGCGCGCCGGCCTGGATATCCGCGACAACCCCACCAGCCAGCGAGAATTGCGCCTTATACAAGAAGCGTTCACCCAATGGCATGAGGAATCTGATCGCCCCTATAGCCACATGAGTCGGATCTGCGCCCTGTCCATTTAACAACCCGTCCTTCCGCTACAACAGTTCTCAACCACCCTCTTCGCCAGCCCTATCAGCCCGGAAACTTGATCCATATCAACTTGTAGTAAGTGAGGCGTGAGCCTTAGCCAATTTGGGGTATGAGCCTCTCAAAACAGGCGCGCATAGTGGCGACAGATCGATAAATTACCCAAGAGGATTCGCCATGAACGCCCCGCAACCAACCCGGATCGAACTACTCTACAAAGCCGCACGCGACATGGTGCCAACTTTGCGCGAACGCACTGAAGAAACCGCCAACCTGGGACAGTTGCCCGAGGCGACGGTCGCCGCCATGCAGGAAGCCGGCTTCTTCCGCATTATGCAACCGGCCCGCTACGGCGGCTTCGAGATGGACCCGGAGGTCTTCTTCAAAGTGCAGATGATCCTGGCCGAGGGCTGCATGTCCACCGCCTGGGTACTGGGTGTAGTCGCCATTCACAACTGGCAGCTGGGCTTGTTCGATGACCAGGCGCAGCAGGATGTCTGGGGCGAAGACGACGCCACCCTGATCTCCTCCTCCTATATGCCGGTAGGCAAGGTGGAACACGTCGAGGGTGGTTACAGGCTGTCCGGCCACTGGGGCTTCTCCTCCGGCTCCAAACACTGCAAATGGGCTTTCCTCGGCGGGATGGTTCCCCCGCAGGAGGCTGGAGCGGCGCCGGACTATCGCACCTTCATGGTGCCGCGTGGCGACTATGAAATCGTCGACAACTGGAATGTCAGCGGTCTGGAAGGCACCGGCAGCCATGACATCGTCGTCGAGGACGCTTTTGTGCCGGAGTACCGCACACACCGCTCCATCCACGGTTTTGAGTGCAACAGCCCGGGCAATGCGGTGAACGACCACTACATCTTCCGCCTGCCCTTCGGCCAGATCTTCGTGCGCGCCGTCTCTTCCTCCAGTATCGGCTGCCTGAAGGGTGTGGTGGACAGCTATATCGCCGTTAACAAGGACCGCGTCGGCCTCAATGACGGCAACAAGATCGCCACCGACCCGGACGCGCAGATGGCGCTGGCCGAGGCCATCGCCACCGTAGACGAATGCCAGACCATCATGTTCCGCAACTTCGATACCATGGTGGAAGCCGCCAGGTCCGGTTCGGAACTGGCCATTGATGACCGTGTGAAAATGCGCTTCGACGCGGCCCTGGTTGCGCGCAAGTGTACTGAGGCCATCAACCAGATGTTCATCTCCTGCGGCGCCCAGGGTATTTTCAAGGATCACCCCCTGAACCGCGCCTGGCTGGACATCAACGCGGGCCGCACCCATGTCGCCAACAACCCCTTCAAATTCGGCCGCAACCTTGGCGGCACCATGATGGGCGGCGACAACAGCGACTTTTTCCTGTAGTGGCCGCAGCCGGTATTTCCAGGGCCTGGTTCTGTAAGCTGAACCGCGCCCTTGATCTGTATCAACAAAGCGCGGTATCGCGTTTTTACAGGCCCTTCAGGCTATAGCTAGCCACGGCGATCCGATCAATAATCGAGCACTATGTATAAAAGAAGCCTGTTACAGGCTATGGAGACAGACCAATGACTGCCATCGAGAAGGCCCCGCAAGACAAGCAAGAACCCTATGTGATCAAGGCCGATGATCGCCCCGAGCGCTATGCCCGTGGCTGGTACGTCATTGGCGGCGCCGGCAGCGTCAGCCACAAACCCCGCCGACTGGAGGTCTTTGGTAGCAAGCTGGTGGTTTACCGTGGCAAGGAAGACAACGACGTACATATTCTGGATGGTTATTGCCCCCACATGGGCGGCGACCTCTGTGATGGCGAGGTCAAGGGAGACTCGGTTATCTGCCCTTTCCACCTGTGGAGCTGGGGCAGTGACGGTGTCTGTGACGACATTCCCTACGCCAGCAAAATTCCCGAGAAAGCAGTGATCAAGTCCTGGCCGGTGCTGGAAAAGAACGGCCTGATTTTCGTGTGGCAGGATCCGGAGGGCAATGCACCCATTCCCGAGCAGGAGCCCGAGCGCAGCGAAGACTGGTATTGCGGGGAATGGACCGACTGGGAGATGGCCGCAATCCCCATCGCTTCACTGGGCCGGGAGCTGGTGGACAATATGGCGGACATGGCCCACTTCGGGCCCATCCACTACTCCACCGTAAAGTCCTTCAGGAACACCATGGAGGGGCACAAATTCGTGCAGTACATGGTAGGTGGCCATGAGATCCTCACTGAAGGTGAGGCAGGACTGATTACCTCGGTTGCTACCTACGAAGGCCCCGCCTACATGACCACCACCATGACCGGCCTGATGGATGGCCACATGATGACAGTGCACCTGCTGGTCAGCCACATCCCGGTGGACATGGGTAACTTCGTGATTAATTTTGGCGTGATGATGAAGAAAAACCCCGATATTTCCGAGGCTGGCAACAAAGCCATGGTGGAAGAGTATACCGAGAAGAATATCGAGTCATTCCACCAGGATGTCGCCATCTGGAACAACAAGTGCATCATCGACAACCCGCTGATGTGTGACGGTGACGGCCCTGTTCACCTGGTCCGCAAGTGGTACGGCCAATTTATGACCGATATCGCCGATATCCGCGAGGACCAGGTACGTGCGCGAGAACATGTCACGCTGGAAGGCCCCAGCGTCGAGGAAACTATCGCCGCAATGGGCTAGGCGACTACAAGTCCCGATTTGTGAACAAGCTCACAAATCGGGACTTTACTTTTTTTCAATACCAAAGCTATCAACCACTACTCTTTTATTCCACTCCATTCGGACTATACTGCGCTCAGGACGTGTATATAAAGAAGGGTGGCATCATGCCTACTGATAAAGCATCTTTTTTCGCCAGGGACCCAAGTCCCTTCGCCAGTGATGGTGCAGCAACTGGCAAGAAGAAATATATGGGTGTGGAACGGCGACGCTTCAATCGCCGTGCGCTCGAAGAGCGCCGCGGAGAAATCCGCTTTGAGCTGTCCAAGGAGGACCGACGCAACAGCACGGGCCGCCGGGAAAACGACTCCGATACGAAATTCTGGTAAACCCCCGAGGAGTTACTGCCGCAACTGCACGTGACTGAGAAAAAGTATGGCGGTGAGCAGCACTACGGCGCCCCCCTGGTGAGCGGTCCCCAGCGCTACCGGAACATGTAACAACAAAGTACTGATACCCAGGGTCACCTGCATACACAACGCAGTAACCAGCAACACTGCCCCCAATCTCCCCCGCCCCACATCAGATCTGCGATAGACCGCAAAAGCGAACGCATTCAGCAGCACAAACAGCACATAGGCGAACATGCGGTGGTTGAACTGGATGGTGGTGATGTCCTCCAGCGCTGACAGCCAGAACGGCGTCTGCGTATACAGACCCGCTGGAATAAATGAGTCACCCATTAACGGCCAGGTCGAGTAGGCTAAACCGGCCCGGGTGCCGGCCACCAGTCCACCGGAGAGAATCATCAGGTACACCAGAGCCGCCAGAAGCAACGACCAACGGGCATAAGGCCTGTTGCCCGCCGCGGGCGTTTCGCAAGCGAATAGCAGGTCAAAGGCCAACCATACCATGTAGGCATAGATAGCCACCGCCACACCCAAATGTGCAGTGAGGCGATACTGGCTGACGTGAGGGTTGTTGACCAAGCCACTTTTGACCATGTACCAACCCAGCAGACCCTGTAAGCCTCCCATAAAAAACAGCACCAACAACTGTGGCATCAAGCCGGGCCTGATGCGGCCACGCATAGCGAAATATAGTAGCGGCAGCAGGAAAATAATCCCTATCAAGCGCCCCAATACCCGGTGCAGGTACTCATACATGAAGATGGATTTGAAGCCATCCAGGCTCATGCCCTTATTGATCTTCTGGTACTCGGGAAATTGCTTGTACTTGTCGAAGGTCTCTACCCAGGCCTGCTCCGACAGAGGAGGCACAACTCCAATCAGCGGCTTCCACTCCACCATGGACAAACCAGAGTCTGTCAGCCGGGTCATCCCTCCCAGTAAAATCATGCCGAAAATAACCGCCGCGCAGAACAGCAGCCAGCGGGCGACCTGCCGGTCATAGTGAGCTTGTTGGAGGTTTGTCATAGTTTTCTTGGCTTGAACGCTAAAAAGACATTATAACCGATTACTGCCGCGGTACCGGGCACCCAGGGGCGCCAAGTCAATCGTCACACATCCTGATTGAGAGAGGTTGGCTGGCATCAAAATGAATATCCCGTTGCGGGAAGGCCACCACGATACCGGCTTCGTTAAAACGCCGGTTGATCTCAGACCGCAGTTCACTGGACACTATCAAACGCTGCTCCAGTTGATCAATGAAAAAGCGCAGGCTGATCAACAGGCTGTTATCGCCAAACTCATCAAAGCTAACGAGGGGCTCAGGGTCGGGCAGCAGCAATGGATGCGCCCTTGCCACCTCCTGCACAATCGTCATGGCCTGATCCACATCGGTACCGTAGGCGACGCCAACCTGGACCATACGACGGGTTACCTGATCGGACAGGGACCAGTTGAGCAACTGGGTGGTGATGAACTCTTTATTGGGAACCAATAATTCCCGTCTGTCGAAATCCCGAATGGTGGTGGCCCGAATGTGAATCTTGGTCACCTTGCCGGAGACATCACCCACCGTCACCGTATCGCCCACACGGATAGGCTGTTCGAACAATATAATCAAGCCACTAATAAAGTTGGCAACGATTTCCTGCAGGCCAAAACCAATACCAATACTGAGCGCCGCCACCGCCCACTGTATCTGCGACCAGCTACCTCCCAGAGCCCCCAGTACACTAGCTACCAGCACAATGGTTCCCCCGTACTGGAAAACCCGGGCCGCGGCATAGGCGGAAGCCGCGCGGACATTCATCTTCTGGCGCAGCAATATCTCCAGCAAACTGGGTATGCGCGAAAGAGCCACCCACCCGACGATAGCAATCGCCAATGCCCGGAACACGTCGCCCAGATCGACAGGCACTGTCGTTTCCAGACCGTCCACCACAACGGAGCGACTCCACAGCTCCACTGAATCCAATATTCCGAGGGCGGGAAAGACCTCTGCCCAGATCGCAGCCAGCAACAGCAAGCCGATGATTACCAGCGATGCGTTGAGTAACTTGGTCCCTTCGTCGTTGAGGAGCTCAGGGTCGCTCTCCTGGATCTCTTCCTCAATATTGTCCTCAGAGTCTTCTGCGCTTGCCTGCGCCATCTCATGGCGCCTCTTGACGATCATGCGGCGCCTGGTCATGCGCAACCAACGCAGACCCAGCTCGTGACATAGCAACATTACCCCATACAGGACAACGGTCTTGATCAGCAGGAGGGAGAACTCGATAGCGGTATACGTGTAACCCAGGAATACGGCCACAATTGCCACGACCGGTGCCCACACCAGGACCTGGTGGATAATCCTTCCCCACAGACTCACCTTGTGCTGCTTGAAACTGAACATCGTCCCCATTTTTTCCTGAATAAAATCAGGCATATGGTGGAATAAATGCGATATCGAAAGCAGCACAACAGCCACTGCCAACGCGCCGATGGGGCCACCCACCTCCCTGGGATAGAGGGATATTGACAGTACCACCAGGAAGGCGGTGGGCAGGAAAGTCTGTTCAAAGCGTCCAAATCGACGCCACAGCTTGGTGGTTCGCTTGGTCGGCCAACCGAAATGTGACTCGGCAAGCCCCTTGGTATAAAGCAACCAACGCAGGAATTCCAGCATCCAGAAGTACATGGCTGTGCGCGTCAGCGCCACGTAGACCGCCATGGCCAATT
>RCNC010000576.1_pt1 | contig 23580 bp, 21 predicted proteins | sample 2041301 | NCBI WGS metagenome assembly RCNC01 (sample SAMN09708231, study PRJNA481090) | Marine sediment metagenome, whole genome shotgun sequencing project. | biome: marine sediment; feature: ocean; material: sediment; isolation source: Sewage treatment plant 13A marine sediment (STP13A) ...
CACATCCCGCCCGGTCACTCCTCGTTGATAACCTCAAGCAAAAACTCCGCCGCGCGCTCGCTGTCGAAGCGCGACACCCAGAACACGGCTTCCTGCCGGATTTCCGGGTCGTCCTCCAGGCGGATGATCTCGATCAGGGCGTCCAGGGCGGCTTCTTCGTCATCCATCCGCGTGATGGCGTGGCAGACCTGCTGCTTCATGTCGCGGCTTTCGGCCTTGGTGTAGATCTGCCTCAGGAAGGCGACATCCAGCTGGCCGCGCTCGGCGGCGAAATAGAGGGCCTGGGTGCGCAGATCCTCGTCGGCATTGGGATTGTTGATCAGGTCCATGAAGACCTGGTCGGGCACGTCGCCTTCGGCCCTGGCCAGGGCGAAGAGGGAGGCTTCGAGCAACTGGGGATCGTCGTCCGTCTTCAGGATTTCCACGGCGATGGCGATGATGTCCTCGTCGCGGCCGGTTTGGCTGAGGCCGAACAGGGCCTGCTGGCGCAGGTCCGAGTTGTATTTGGGGTCACGCACGATTTCCGCCAGCATCGCAAACGACCTTTCGCCCCCGTGCCGTCCGATGGCGAACATGGCCGCCTCGTCGATCTCGGGATCATCGGACCGCTTGAACAGGTCGACGATGGCGTCCAGGGCGCGGTCGCTGTCCTTCATCGACAGGCACATCACCAGCTCGGAGAGCATCTCGGGGTCTTCGGTCTTGTGCAGCATGTCGATGAGCAGGTCTTCGCTGCGCGGGTCGTCCATCCGGCACAGGATGAACACCGAGTGCCGGCGCATTTCATCGCTGACTTCCTTTTCGCCGGTGACGATTTTTTCCAGGATGGGCATCGCCTTGTCGGGGTCCATGCGCATGAGCGCTTCCAGGGCGGCCACGCGGGTGGCTTCGCGTTGCATGTCGTCGTCGGAGAGTTCGTGGATCTCCCGGGCCGCCCCAGCTTCGCCGCGCTCGGCCAGTTCACCGTAAAGGCGGGCCAGCAGGGCCTGGCCCTCGTCCGCGGTTTCGGATTCCCGGTACTGTTCCTGCTGAAGCTGCAGAAGCTCGGCGGCGATCTTCAACTCCTCCGTTCGCTGCAGCTTGTACCGAGCAAAAGCTTGCCAGTACAGGGCGTTGCCGGCGGCCTGGTGATCTTTCTCCACCTCGTAGATCTCTGCGAGAAGATGGGCCGCCTTTTCATACCGGGCCTGATTGAGGGCCTCGCGCGCCTCCTGCATCTTCACTTCGGTATCCTCGTCGGCCAGGGCGTATCCGGCGACCACCAGGGCGGCCAACACGACTACGAATCCCACGATGTTCCAGGTCTTCATGACATTTCCTTCCTCGGTGTTCATATCGCGCTACCGGTCGAAACCGTTCGCAGTCGGTTGATGGTCGCTCTTTCCCGGAGGCCCTGGCGGATCCAGGCCATGTCGCCGGCGCAGTCCTCGCGCGACAGGCCGACGATCTGGGCCAGCACCAGTTCCAGGTCTTCCAGCAGGTTTTTCATTTCGAGGTCGTTGGCCGCCGGCGTGTCCATCAGCAGGCGGGTCTGCACCAGCATGCCGCCGGCCCAGTCGGGCACCTCGGTCAATTCGGCCGTGCCGCAGGAGCGCACCTTGAAATCGGTGAGCAGGAAGTCGGCCCGTCCGAACAGGTCGCGCGCGGCCATGGCGTAGATGTCCTGGCGAAGTCGGGGATCGGGAGCCGGTTTTTCCTGTTCCACGGCGGCCACCGGAACTGGGTCGGGGCCGGGCAGCCGGTCGGTTTCCTGGGTCATCCGGCCGATGAAGATCCCGACGACCAGCACCGCGGCCACGGCCGCGACCAGGCGGGCGATCCTGAAGGTCGGTCCGCGGCGGGCAGTGAAATCCGGCTGCAGCACGCCGCGCCGTTCGGCCCGTGCGTCGTCGATCTTCGCCCACATGCGGTCCCGGGGGACCTCGGGGGGCGGATTGTGCGCGCGCGCCATTTCTTCACGGTCATTTTCGTTGTTCGGATCCATCATTCCATCTCCATGCTCAACCCCGGACCGCTCAACGCGACCCGCAGCTTCTGCCTGGCCCGCGAGAGCCGGGCCTTGATCGTGCCCACCGGGGCGTCCACCGCGGTGGCGATCTCCTGGTGGGTGAAGCCTTCCATGTCGTGCATCACGAACACGAGGCGGTGATTTTCGTCGAGGCCGCCTACGGCGCGGTCGATGCTGCGCTTCAGATCCGGGTCGGTCGCCGGTCCCGGTCCGGCGGCCCATTCCAGGTCGTCCCGGATCGATTCCACGTCCTGCACCCGCTTGCGCCTGCGCAGCCCGGTCAGGATCACCGAGGTCGCGACCCGGTGCAGCCATCCCGCGAACGGCGCGTCGCCCCGGAAATCGGCCAGCCTGTCGAAAGCCCTGATGAAAGCGTCCTGCGTCAGGTCTTCGGCCTGGGTGGCGTCTCCGGTCATCCGGTAGGCCAGGCGAAACACGCGGTCGACGTGTGCTTCGTACAGCTGCCTTTCGGCGGCGGCGTCACCGGCCAGGATCCGGCTGATCAAACGGCGTTCTTCCAACACTCTCTCCACGTGGATTGTCGTCTGCATGCCTGTCGACACCCATAATGACACGGAAAACGGGCCCAGGGTTGCATGGGGCCGTCGATTTTTCCCGTTAAGCCCAAAAAACGTGATTAATCACTGGACATTCACCCTATTAGTAACGATTTTTTGTCTAGGCAAAAACTTTTCATGTATAATGAAAATACTTGTCGGGACGTCATCAAAACGAAGCGAAGGGGAAGACGATGTTGGCCGGGGAATCACAGGTCAGTTCCAGCCTCGAGGATTACCTCGAAGCGATCTATCACACGGTCGAAGCCAAAGGCGCCGCGCGGGCCAAGGACCTGGTGCTGCGGCTGGGGGTCCACAATTCCTCGGTGACCCAGGCGCTGCGCTCCCTCTCCGAAAAGAAGCTGGTCAATTACGCTCCCTACGAGGTGATCACCCTGACCGATTCGGGCGAACGGATCGCCCTGGATGTCATCAAACGTCACGAAACCCTGGCCGAATTTCTCAACAAGGTCCTCGGTCTGCCGGAGAACGAAGCCGACGAGGGGGCCTGCAGGATGGAGCACGCCATCAGCGTCCCGGTTCTGGACCGGCTGGTGAAGTTCGTGAAGTATTTCGAGACCTGCCCGGTGAACGACGTGATTTGGGATGACGAAGAAGGATACTTCTGCGGAAAAAGCGACGAGGAAAAAGGCGGACACTCCTGCGGACGTGATGTCTGCGGGCACAGCCTCGATCTGACCCTGCCGGCCGACTTGACCGATCCGGCAGGGAGCAAGGACACCAAGGCGAAGGAATGAAAATGCCGTTGTCAAAGATTCTCGAGGGGAAGACGGCGATTCTGCGGTCCATCGACGGCGGACGCCAGCTGAAAGGCCGCCTGGCGGCCCTGGGCCTTCTGCCCGGAACCACTTTGGAAGTGATCCGGAACTCGGGCCACGGGCCCTTCGTGGTGGGCGTGAAGGGAAGTCGGATCGTCATCGGCCGGGGCATGGCCGATCGCATTTCCGTAGAATAGTTCTCTGGCCGGACCCCTGCTGTCCGGCCATTTTTATATACCCGGAGTTTGTAATGACAAAAACTCTTGCCAGGACCATCACCGTTGCCGTTGCCGGCAATCCCAACTCGGGCAAGACGACCATCTTCAACAGTCTGACCGGGGCGCGTCAGAAAGTGGGCAACTACCCGGGCGTGACCGTGGAGTGGAAACAGGGCACCCACAGGCGGGGCGATCTGCAGCTGGAACTTTTCGACCTGCCGGGGACCTACAGCCTGACCGCCTATTCCGAAGAGGAACTGGTCGCCCGGGATTTCCTGCTGGGCTCGAAGCCCGACGTGGTGGTGGACGTGGTGGACGCCTCCAACCTGGAACGGAATCTCTACCTGACCACCGAATTGCTGGAGATCGGCCGTCCGGTGGTGCTGGCCCTGAACATGACCGACGTGGCCCGCGACCGCGGCCTGGTGATCGATGTCGCCCGTCTGGCCGCCAAGCTCGGGGTGCCCGTGGTGCCCACCATCGGCAACCGGGGCGAAGGCATGGACGATCTGATCGAGGCCATTGCCGAAGTCGCCATCAGTGAGGCGGACAAACCGGGACCCGCGGAAATCTGCGGCACCTCCAACCCCGACCCCGCCAACCTGGCGGCCGTGCATCCGGTCCATGGCCACGCCATGGTCGACTACGGACCCGAAGTGGAAAAGGTCATCGGGGAAATCGAGGGGATGCTGCCCGAGAGCGACCATCGCCGCTGGCAGGCCGTCAAACTGGTGAGCAACGATCCCAAGGTGATCGAGGGCATCGCCCAGCCCGGTGCCCGCGAGGCCATTTCCGGAGTGGCGGCCGAGTTCGCCTCCCGCACCGAGGACGACCCCGACACGCTGCTGGCCCGCCTGCGTTACCAGTTCATCGACCATCTCTGTGGGGATCTGCTGCACCAGCCGGACGACCGCCGGACCACCACATCGGACCGCATCGACAGGTTCGCCATGCACCCGGTGTGGGGCGTTCCGCTTTTCCTGGGGCTGATGTACGTGGTGTTCACCCTGACCTTCAGTCTCGGCGCTCCCTTGATGGACCTGATCGACGCCGGCTTCACTTCGCTGGCGAGTTTCCTCAACGGCTTGTGGCCCGCCGGGACCGGGAGCCCGTTGAGGTCGCTCCTGGTGGACGGGATCATCGGCGGGGTGGGCGGCGTACTCGTTTTCCTGCCCAACATCGTGCTGCTTTTCCTGGCCATCGCTGTGCTCGAAAGCACGGGCTACATGGCGCGGGCGGCTTTTGTCATGGACCGTTTCATGAGCAAGGTGGGCCTGCACGGCAAGAGCTTCATTCCCTTGTTGATCGGTTTCGGCTGCACCGTGCCCGCCATCATGGCGACGCGCACCCTGGAGACGAGACGTGACCGCCTGATCACGATGATGGTGCTGCCCTTGATGAGCTGCGGCGCCCGGTTGCCCATCTACGCCCTGATGATCCCCGCCTTCTTCTCCGCCAAGTGGCAGGGCCCCATGCTCTGGATCATCTACGTGACCGGTATCCTGCTGGCCCTGGGAGGGGCGCAGGTACTGCGCGCCACCATGTTCCGTGGTGAAACCACCCCGTTCCTCATGGAGCTGCCCCCCTACCGCATGCCGACCGCGGGCAGCCTCCTGGTACAGATGTGGACCCGCTCCTGGCTCTACCTGAAGAAGGCCGGGACCTTGATCCTGGGCGCGGCCATCATCCTGTGGTTCCTGGCGTTCTACCCCAAACCGCCTGCCGACTACGTGCTGCCGGCCGGGTTCGACGGCACGGCCACGACCGCTCCGATGCCCTACGGAGAAATCACGGACCCGAACCTGGCCCAGTCCGCGGAGCTCTCCTATTCCATCGCCGGCCGCGTGGGGCGGCTGATCGAACCGGTGATCGCTCCGCTGGGCTTCGACTGGCGCATCGGCACCGCGCTGGTGGGCGCCGTGGCCGCCAAGGAAGTGTTCGTGGCGCAGATGGGGATCGTGTTCGCGGTCGGCGAGGCCGATGAGGATTCGGACTACCTGCGTGCCAAACTGAGGGCCAGGTATTCCCAGCTGGTGGGCTTCTGCATCATGCTGTTCGCCCTTATTTCGACGCCCTGCATCGCCACTTTTGCCGTCACGAGGCAGGAGTCGGGGTCCGTCAATTGGGCCCTTGCCCAGTCCATCGGCCTGACGGCCCTGGGCTGGCTGGTGACCTTCATCGTCTTCCAGGGCGGCACCCTGCTGGGCTGGGGAGGGACGTGATGGGTTCGGTGACAGAGATGATCATCGTCGGAGTCGTGGTGGCCGGCGCACTTGTCTGGGCCGGAGTGGCTTTCTATCGAACCATCCGCAAACAGGGCACGTGTTCGTCCTGCGGATCGTCGGGGGAATGTCCCATCGCCGGGAATCCCGACGCTCTGGCCGAACTGGGACAGAAAGGCCAGTTGAACCACCTGGACAGCTGCCAGCCGGGGTCGCTTACCTGCCAGGAGTTGGCTGAGGCGCTGGAAAAAACTCCAGATCGATAATTCAAGTGTGATCTGGTAGCTAGAACCGTGGCTACCAGCAGCGTTAACGGTCAAAATCGCTACAGTTCCCCCCCTCTCCTGCCGATGAAAATCCAGATTCCAAAGGTGTGTCGGGGACGGTTCGGACCCAGTGGAAGGGGTCCGATCCCGACCGCTCAAATCCAGGAAACGGCGGAAAAATGTCGGAAAATGATAAAAACCAGGATCTTTCCCCCCAGGAACTGATCAAGGCCATGCATCGCGCCCAGTCCGACCTGGCTTCGGGCTACGAGGCAATGGTCCAGGCCCTGGCTGAGGAAAAGAAGGAAAAGGCCCTCTTCGAGGAAATCTTTTCCGGTTCCAAGGAAGCGATTTTCCTGGTCGACAAGGATACGGGCGCCATCGTCGGGGCCAATCCCCGGGCCAGCGAGATGACGGGATACTCCGTGGACGAGTTGACCTCGATGCATCAGCAGGATCTCTATCCCAAAGTCGCCCGGGAACTGATGAAGAAGGAATTCGAGAGATCGGTGGCCTCCGGCGGGGTCACGGGGCTGCAGGCCAGGATGGAAAGCAAGGACGGCCGGGAACTGCCGCTGAGCATCACCTCCCATCTTTCGACCTCCGGGGACCGTCCCCTGCTGGTGGCTTTCGCCCGTGACGTCAGCGAACGCCAGGCCGCCGAAGATGCGCTCCTGGAGCTGAACCGGACCCTGGAAGCGAGGGTCACCGAACGCACCGAAGAGATGGAACGCTCCTACGAAGAACTGGAAAAGGCCACCATCAAGGCCCGCCGTCTCGCCCTCGAAGCCGGCGAAGCCAACGCCGCCAAGAGTTCCTTCATCGCCAACCTGACCCACGAGCTGCGGACGCCGCTGAACGCGGTCATCGGCATGTCGGACCTGCTGCTGGACATGGAACTGGGCAAGGAGCAGCGAGAAACGGCGGAGATCGTCGCCACCAGCGGGCGCAGCCTGCTCGGGGTCATCAATGACATCCTGGACTTCTCCAAGATCGAGGCCGGCAAGCTGGACCTCGAACACGAGCCTTTCCACCTGAGCGACACCGTGAAGGGCGTTGCCGACACGTTCATCTTCCAGGTTCGCCAGAAGGGGCTGGAATTCAACCTCGAGGTGGAAGACAGGCTGCCCGAGTACGTGGTCGGCGACCAGGCCCGCCTGCATCAGGTCCTGGTCAACCTGGTGGGCAACGCCCTGAAGTTCACCGAAAAAGGATCGGTCACCCTGAAGGTCGCCTCGGACACGGACGGCGACAATCCCTTCGAGCCTGAGCGGGTACGCTTCGAAGTGAACGACACGGGCATCGGCATACCCCGGCACATCCAGGATAGCCTGTTCCAGGCCTTCACCCAGGCCGACACCTCGACCACCCGCAAGTATGGCGGCACGGGGCTCGGGCTGAACATCTCCCGCCAGCTGGTGGAAAAGATGGGCGGAAGCATGGGGGTCGACAGCGTGGAATCCGAAGGCTCGACCTTCTGGTTCACGGTGCTGTTCGGCAAGGCCGCCAAGGAGCAGATTACCGAAATGAAGGATGCCGTCAAAGCCCGGACGGGGTCGAAACCGAAAAAGAGACCTCGTGACATGCGCATCCTGCTGGTCGAGGACAACATGGTGAACCAGGCCGTGGCCATGGGCATGCTGAAGAAGCTCGGCTACGCGGGCCAGGGGGCCACCGACGGCAAGGACGCCCTGCGGCTGCTGTCCGCAACGGAATTCGATCTGGTCTTCATGGATATCCAGATGCCGGTCATGGGCGGGATCGAGGCTACGCACCTGATCCGCGAAGGCAAGGCGGGCGGGCGCAACAAGCAGGTGCCCATCATCGCCATGACCGCCCACGCCACCAAGAAGGATCGCCAGATGTGCCTGGACGCGGGCATGAACGACTACATTCCCAAGCCGATCAGCAGCCAGCTCATCATCGAAGCGATGAACCGGACCCTTTCTCCGGCGTTGCTCGAACGGCCGGAAGAGGAATTCGACCCCTACAGCATGGAGAAGCTGATCTTCAGTCTGGACGGGGACATCGACATGGCCGGTGAAATCCTGGACGTCTTCATGTCGGATACGCAGATGCGACTCAAGACCATCACGGGGGCCCTGCACAATTACGATTTCGAGTTTGTGGTGCAGGAGGCGGGGGCCATTGAGTGCGGCGCCCAGAACGTGTTCGCCGAACGGGTGGTGGACCTTTCACGACAGTTGTCCCAGGCCGCCGAGGAACGGCAGCAGGAGTTCGCTCTGTCGTTCGTCGAGGACATGGTCGGTGACCTGGATCGGATCCAGCAAAAGGCCTGAAGCCCGGATCCACTTTTCCAACCCCGCCGGACTAGAAACCCGGCGGGGTTTTTTTGTGCCATCCGGTTTGTTCCTGATAGACGCGGGCCACGGCCAACAGGGTCGCTTCGTCGTAGAGTCGGCCCACGAAGCTGATCGAGTGCGGCGAATCCTCGTCGGTGAATCCCGCCGGTACCACGACCTGGGGGTGCCCCGTCAGGTTGGTGATCAGCAGGCTGTCCCCGGCCAGTGACGGTGTGAGGTAGACGTCCACCCGGCGGAACACGTCGGCCATCATGTCCATCAGGGCGGTGCGGTGCCGATTGGCCTGGATGTATTCGACCGCGGGGATGAACTGGGCGGTTCGGAAGACGTTGGGCCAGGCGAACCGGACCTGGCTGACGAGTTCGTCGTCGCGTCCGGACAGGGTCAGTTCCTGGAACGCGGCGCCGGCCTCGGCCGACAGGATGAAAGCCAGGTCGCTCGGGTTGACGCCCATTTCCGCGAGAGGGAATTCCAGGGGAACGAGGTCCACGCCCTGGAAGCGCAATTCCCTGAGGGCCGCGTGGTCCAGTTCCTTTCCCGGGTAGTCCTCATCGAAGGCGCTTTTCAGAAAACCGATACGCAGCCCGCTGAGCCCCTGATCATGGCGGTAGGGGAAGGGCAGGTCGACGGTGGTGGGGTCGCGGGGGTCGGCTCCGCGGATGGTGTCGAAAACCAAGGCGCAATCGGTCACCGAGCGGGTGATGGGCCCGATCTTGTCCATGGTCCAGCTGAGCGCCATGGCGCCCGCGCGGCTGACCCGACCGAAGGTGGGCCGCAGGCCGGTCACACCGCAGCGGGTGCTGGGCGAGACGATGGACCCCCAGGTTTCGGTGCCGATGGCGAAAGGAACCAGGCCCGCGGCCACGGCCGAGGCCGATCCGGCCGACGATCCGCTCGACCCCTCTTCGATGTTCCAGGGATTGCGGGTGCGACCGCCGAACCACACGTCGCCCCAGGCCAGGGCACCCAGGGTGAGTTTGGCGACCAGCACGGCGCCGGCTGCGTCGAGTTTGGCGACCACCGTCGCGGTTTCATCCAGCTCCTGATCCCGGAAGGGCGACGCGCCCCAGGTGGTGGGCGCGCCCTGGACCGCCAGCAGATCCTTCGCCCCGTAGGGAATGCCGTGCAGGGGACCCAGGTATTCGCCCCGGTCGAGCATCGTGTCCAGTTCGCGGGCCCGCTGTCGCGCTCTGGCGGGCAAAAGGGTGACGACACATTCCAGTTTGGGCCCGAATTCCTCCAGACGGGCCAGGGCCAGGTTGGTCAGTTCGAGGCAAGTGACCTGGCGTTGGAGGACCAGACTGCCAAGTTCGTCGAGGTTGGCGAACGCCAGGCTTTCCAGGTGGGCTGGTCGCCGGACCGGGCCGGGATCCCCCCAAACGGCCTGTCCGCCCACCATGCCGGTTTCGTATCGACGCAGCCGTGGCCGCCCCGCCCAGGCCAGCTGGGGATCGAAGCGCACGGCCGGCCGAACACTGTTGTCCGGGATGTTTTGCCTGAGCGCCGAGTAGGCACGGCGGTGATCCTCCAGATCCTCCATCATCAAGGCGCGTTCGGAAGCAGTAAGCTCAAGGCCCAAAACACCTTCTGCCGACTGGACCTGGCGCCCCCCCAGGGGCTGGTTCTCCCGTATTTCCTCGCCGCACCCGGCAAAGGTTAAAACCACGGGCAGAATGGCGGCAACGATCAGGATGGGTTTCATGAGGGTCCCCTTGGCGACCGGATGGTCCCATTTCAAGGTTTAGGCGGCGATTAGGGCCCGGAGCCCCACGGATCGGTCATTTCACCGGCCGGGAATGAGAATCGGATATGAAGGGGAAGGCGTCAATCGGGATATCCTGGAGCCGGGTGTTTCCGGATGCCACCATGGGTGCTCCCGCGGGCGTGATAAAATGCCCGAATGTCATGACAAATGTCATGAGTGGGCATGTGACATATGTCGTATACGGTATACGAAATAACCAAGACTAAATGTCTTCTCTATTAACTATATATAAACAAACAAATTAAAAATATGGAATCCGGGTTTGCCCCAATTCCACTTGGATGGCACCCCAACTGCAAGTCCCTCGGCAAGTCACCACCGGGTGACAGGTCATACGAGCCGGGGCTTGCGAAGACTACCCGCTGAGCCATCCCCCTTGAGGGGTACTCGTCCAGTCAATCGGAAGCCCCGGCCTTTTCATGAATGGGAAAGAGAACGAAGGAGGTTCGATATGCGCATCTGGTCACCCCAAGCGAAGGAAATCTTGAAAGCCGCTCAGGACAAGGCTTCGGCGATGAGCCATGCCGAGTTGGACCCCCTGCACCTCCTGTGGGCCTTCCTCAGGGAAGCAGCCCTCACTGGTGGAGCGGGTCTGAGGGCGGGCATGGAGCCCATTCTGGCGATCCACCGGACGGAGCTGGAATTGGAATCACTGCCGAGGGCCAGTCACACCGTGGTGGCGAACCCCAACAAGGCTTTGAGGGAATTGTTCCTGCGGGCGGCCGAACTGGCCGCGGTGATCCAGGATCGGAATAATGTGGGTCGTATCGGCCCCCATGAACTGGTGCTGGCCCTGGTGGCCGACCGCGGTCCGGCCGGGGACATGCTCCAGAACTTCGAGGTAAGAGCGGCCAAGATGGTTGGCTGAATGGTCCGTTGAATGTTGGACGTGTCGTCGTCGCCCCCGCACCGGAACGAATTGTGACCCCGGTCTGGTCGGATGGACAACCGGAATGGCGACGCGTCCTTCAAATTTCCTGGGTTTGGCGGGAAATCCTGCAGATCCGGGTCACACCCGACTTTCATCGAGAATGCGACAGCCCTCCATGAGAATCGATTCCAGCGGCATCGAAATGTTGGGTTCGGGAAATTCTTCCACCGGTTCCACCGAATATTCCCCGTCCTCTTCCCAGGCGATGACCCGGTAGACCGCGTCCGATCCCTTGAGCTTGCCGCTGACCCCGTGGACCAGATTCCCCTGCTGGAGATGAATGACGGCCTGTTCCCCGCTGCTGCGGGTCAGGCGAATGCAGACCGACTTCTGACTCTGGCTGAGGGCCTGCAGCAGGTCGGTGAACGCCAGGGCGGCGAAGGTCGCCTGGAAGCGGCCCGGGCAGGATGGGGAGGGTCCGGTTTCGGGGACGGCCTGAATGGCCTTGCGCAGCCGCGCCGACACGATGTCGATATCCCTGGGTAGTGAAAAAACATCGTCGAACCCGACGTCGAACAGGTTCAGCACCTGCGAGGGATCGTTCTCGGTGGTCAGGGCATAGAGCTTCATCGGTCCGGTGGTCTGGAACAGCTGGCGGCAGGCCGCGATCTCCTCCGGGAAACTGGCGTCGTGGACGAACACGGCCGTCGGCGGTTGGCGGTCGCACATCTGTTTGGCTTCGGTGAGTTCGGCTAGGCGGACCGGGCGATAGCCGCGGTGGCGCAGCCGGGTGGCGAACTGCGTCAGGAAGGGCGCCTCCTTGCCCACGACGAACACCTGATGATCGGAATTGGCGTCCAGATCTTCCCGGTTGCGTTCGATCAGCTGCAGGTAGGCTTCGATGATTTCCGACCGCGCCAGGCGACCGCTCTTCTTGCGGAGCCCGGTCTTGATGTACTGGGGCCTGTCCGCGGGGGCGATCTGCAGGTGACCGAGGTCCTGATGGCGATGCCAGACCAGGGCGAGGATCTGGGCCGCCAGTTCGAGTTCCCGGTCGCCGCGGGCGAACTCGTCGAGGGCCACGCGTTCGGACATCAATTCCTTGAACGATTTGAGGGCATTTTCCACCTGCCAGGGATAATCCAGCGCCTGGGCGTACCCGAGGGTCTGGGCCCAGTCGATCCCGCAGGAATCTCCGGTGGCCACCGCGTCGATGAGATCGTCCAGACCCTGATCATGCACCGGCACGATGAGCAGGACGGCCAGTTCCAGACCGTCCAGGGCCAGGCGGCCCAGCTCCTGGTCGGCCGCCAGGGCGCGCACGTCTTTGCGCAACAGATCATAGGGCGGCGTGGACATTTCGAGTCCGCTGTACTTCTCGGCGGCGAAACGAAGTGATTCGGTCAGGCTGCGAAACAGGCGAGAGTAGGGCACGGGATTGTCCAGCAGAGTGCCGCTGACGGTCCCGAACTCGATCACTTCACAACGCGGTAGGGGAATTTTCTCCTGGTTCACCCAGGTCCGGAATTTCTGGGCCATCTCGCGGGCCACCAGCACCTTCCGGCATTGTCGGCCCCGCAACTGCTCGGCAATCTCGGCCGGTTCCACCGCGGGCATCAGCTCCAGGCCTTCGCGGGCAAAGATGGGTCCGAGGAAATTCTTGAGAAACGCCTGGTCACTGACCAGCAGGACCCGCGAGGACGTCGCATCGCTTTCCCGCAGCGCGTCCAGGGCGGTATCGGCTTCTTCGACCTCTTCGTCCACCTGGGCGAAAAGTTCCGGCAGTTCGATCTGCTTGTAGGGGTCGTAGGGCAGCCCAACCTCGGGAACGAACTGTTCCAGGAGATTCTCGAAAACCAACTCGGGCGTGACATAGAATTCGACCACCGAACATTGGATCAGGCGGGTGACCTCGGCCACGGCCCGGTGGTTTTCCGGATCGACCACCACGAGGGAGAGAACACCCGTGCTCGGCTGGAGCCCCACCGGCAGGATCTGGTGACGCCTGATGATTTCCAGGGGGAATTTTTCGAGAAGCTCCCGATCAATTTCATTCTTGGCGGGATCGAAGGCCGGAACGCCGTACTGCAGCGACAGGGCGTGGGCCAGTTGGGATTCGGTGAGGATCTTGGCGTAGAGAAGGTGTGTGCCGATGCGCCCGCCCAGTCCGCGCTGCTTCTGCAGGGCGGCCAAAATTTGGTCCTCGGTCACGTAGCCGAGGTCCACCAGGATCTTGTCGAGGCGCGATTCCTTCATGACTTTCCGATCACCCCGTCACGCCGACGGGCTTGGGAGCCGGTTGTTTACCCGCGGGAAAACTCTTGGGTTCATTGGCGTATCGCAGGGCCTCTTCCCGCGAGACCGTGCCTTGGTCCACCAGCTGGCTCAGATGCTGGTCCATGAGTTGCATGCCTTCCTTGCGGCTGGTCTGGATGGCGTTGTTGATCAGGTGGCTCTTTTGTTCGCGGATGAGGTTGCGGATGGCCGGGTTGCCCATCAGGATCTCCATCGCGGCCACCCGGCTGACCTGGTCGGTCCGGCGCAGCAGCTGTTGCGAACAGACCCCGACGAGAACCTCGGAGAGCATGTGGCGGATCTGGGTCTGCTGGTTGCCGGGATAGGGATCGACGATACGGCTGATGGTCTGGGCCGCGGACCTGGTGTGCAGGGTGCCCAGCACGAGCTGCCCCACCTCGCTGGCGGTCAGGGCCAGCGAAATCGTTTCGAGGTCGCGCATCTCGCCCACCAGGATGACGTCGGGATCCTCCCTCAACGAGGCGCGCAACGCGCTGGCGAACGACGTGCAGTGTTCGCCCACCTGCCGCTGGTTGATCAGGCAGTTCTTGTTGGGATGGATGAACTCCAGGGGATCCTCAAGGGTGATGATGTGGTAGTTCATGTGATCGTTCAGGTAGTCCACCATGGCGGCCAGCGTGGTGGACTTGCCCGAATTGGTCGGTCCGGTGACCAGGACCAGGCCCGACCGAAAGGTCAGCATCTTCTTGAGGACCTCGGGAAAGCCCAGCGAATCGAGCGTGGGGACTTCGTTGGGAATGATCCTGAAGGCGGCGGCCAGCCCCGGGTACTTCTTGTAGACGTTGATGCGAAAACGCGCCACGCCGGGCAGCGTGTAGGAGCAGTCCAGGTCGCCCTGGGATTCGAGGTGCTTGATCTGGATGTCGGTCAAAAGCTCATAGATGATGATCTTGAGCTCGTCCTCGGACAGGGGCCGGTGCTCGGCCCGCTGCAGGATGCCGTTGATGCGCAGCATGGGCTCCGTATTGGAGCTCAGGTGCAGGTCGGAAACTCCGTTTTCCTGCATGATCTTCAAGAAGGCATCTATCCGGGGAATGGCTGGCCTCGCTTCCGCTACCGTTGAGTGGCCGACAGGTCCGATTGGCATCTCTGGATTCGCAAGATTCGTGCCTTTGGCGGGCCTGTTTTATCTGTTACCATTAAACGAGTTGGGTGAATTGAAGGGCGTGTGGCGGGGAATGATCGGCTATTTTGCGGCCATCGCGGCAAGGACAGCATACGACTTGCCTATGAAAAGGTCTTATCATGTGATCACGGTAGGGGAGGTTTCTGGATGACCATTTTGGGCAATATCATCTGGTTCGTGTTCGGCGGGGTGCTGATTTTCCTGGAATACATCGTTTCCGGTTTGCTGATGTGTTTGACTATCATCGGAATTCCGTTCGGGGTGCAATGCTTCAAGCTGTCTCTTCTGGGCCTGACCCCCTTCGGCACGTCGGTGACCGAGGGCGAAGCGGGCTCGGGTTGTCTCAACGTCCTGATGAACATTATCTGGATCCTGATCGGCGGCATCTGGATTTCCCTGACTCACCTTATCCTGGGCATCCTTTTCGGGATCACCATCGTGGGCATCCCTTTTGCCAAACAGCATTTCAAGCTGGCCTCGCTGGCCCTGACGCCCTTCGGCAAGAAGATCGGGTAGCCTCATGAGACGGCTGGTCCTGATCACCCTCCTCGTGCTGGTGGTCAGCGGCGTGTCGGCGGCCGAACCGGTGAGGATCGAGTCGTTTCCGGTGGGGATCTACGGCGACGATGCGCGCGCCGTCACCTGCGTGGCCGGACCGCCCGGAACGGTCTTCCAGCAGGTGGCCTGGGTCTATGTTCCCGACGACCTCGGGCTGGCCTACGTCACCCTGCGCTTCGATTTTCCAACGAATGTCGACCTGACCAGCCGCCCCGTCTTCCACGACCTGGTGAACAATGTGGTCTTCACCGATTTCGTCGACGGCACAGTGGAGTGGAACATGCTGTTCGACGATTGTCCTTCCGGTTGGATCAAGATATTCACCCAGGATTGTGTCATCCTCGATGACGAGATGTCGTTGATCAGGGTGGTCGGCAACCATTCCCTGGTGCGGGATTGCACGTTTGTGCTGAACGATGTGAACGTCTTGAATCAACTGTCGATCAACGATCCCGATTGCCAGAATGTGGCGGCGATTCCGACAGGCTGGGGTGGGGTCAAGTGCAGGTATCGCTAGGTCGACCTTTTCTTTCCGATCGTTTCCCCTTTTCCGAAATGTTAACATGGGGGCCGGTTTCCATTCGCGGGGTCGTCCCGCCAACCGGAGGTTCTGTCATTTCCCGATTGATCCTGTCCGTCATCCTGTTGCTCGTTGCGGTGCCGGCCATGGCGGCTCCGACCCTCAAAGACATGGCCATCACCGTCACACCAGGCCACGCCCGCGAATACATCTTCACCGACAAGGGCGCCGCCCATCTGGCCGGCGAAGCGGTCGGGGTCAACCTGCGCAGCTACCACGGTTTTTATATAGCCATGCATGAGGTGGTGGACGGCTGGAACCTGCGCCTGGAGGACGGGACCGTCCTGGGCCTGGGAACGATCACCGAAGCACGGATCACTCCGGACCAGCTGGTGAGGCAACACCGACTCCCCGATGGAGGGATCGTCACCGAAACCGTGCAGCTCTTCGACCGGGAAAACGGTTTCCGAGTGGTGTACGACGGCGTGCCCAGCGGAAAATTCGAATTCCTGCCCTTGATCGACATGCGTTTTTTGTGGAAGACCGGCAAACCGGGCTACGAGGTCCAATGGGAAGACGGACAGCTCCTGGTCTGCCGCCAGGATGCCGTGGGCAAGGAGCCGGACCCGGCCCATCCCGCCTGGCTGGCGGTGGCCGTGAGGGGCGCGAATGAATTCCGGTCCCTGGGGCGCTACCTGAACACTCTCCACCCCAAGAGCCAGGCCCGCAAGGCCATGGAACGGACCTACCCCTACCTGCCCGGTGCGATCGAGGGTCATATTCCCGCGCGGGTACCGTCGGGCAAGGTCGAGGCGGTGTTCGCGGCCGATGTTTCCGCAGAGGCGGCGGCCGCCCGGGCCAGCCGCCTGCGGTCCGATACCCTGGCCCTGGTGAAGGCGCGCCGCACCCGCCTGCAGGATCTGATCGATAGCTCGGCGGTCACCACGGGCGTGGCCCGCGACGACCGGGCCCTGGCCTGGGCGCGGGTCTCGCTCGACAACCTGATCATGAATCAGCGCGGACCTGGCATCTACGCGGGATTCTACTGGTTCACCACCTACTGGGGACGGGACACGTTCATCACGCTGCCGGGTTCGAACATCGTCAACGGTGATTTCGAAAACGCTCGGATCCTTCTGCGCTCCTTCGCGGAGTTCCAGGACCTGGACCCCGACAGCAAACGGCAGGGCCGGGTGCCGAATTTCGTGACCGTGGACCAGGTGCAGTACGCGAGCATCGACGGCACCTGGTGGTTCGTGCGGGCCCTGGACGAATATTGGCGCCAGTCCGGCGACGACGATTTCGCTCGGGAGATGGCGCCGGTCGTCTACCGGGCGGTGGCCGGGGCGGTTACTCACGCTATCGACGAGGAGATGTTCCTGACCCACGGCGACGGCGAAACCTGGATGGACGCCGGTGGCGAGGACCATCCCTATTCGCCGCGGGGGAATCGCGCCGTCGAGGTGCAGGCCCTGTGGCATCGCGGTCTGCTGACCGCGGCCCGCCTGGCCGAGCGCTTTTCCGACACCGCGGACCCTGCCTGGGACTACGGGGGACGGGCCGCGACCCTGGCCGGGAATTTCCACCAGCGGTTCTGGTACGAGGGAAGGCTGATCGACCACCTGAACGTGGACGGGACTCCCGATACCCAGATCCGCCCCAACGGATTGCTCGCCGTGATGGCGTCGCCGACCCTGTTTACGGCCGACCAGCGCCAGGTCATAACTGAGTCCGCCGCTCAGGAGCTGGTCATGCCCTGGGGCGTGCTGTCCCTGAACCGGGAAGACCCCTTCTTCCATCCCAAGCATCTCGACCTGGACAACTACTACTACGATGAGGCCTACCACAACGGCGACCTGTGGCTGTGGCTGTCGGGCAGCTACGTGTCGGCGCTGAACGACCCTCGCGAGGGTTTCGGCCAGACGCGCATGCTGCTGGACGAGATCCTGGACGAAGGCGCGGTCGGTACCCTGCAGGAAATCCGCGACGGGGCCCAGGCCGCCAGCAACGACGAGTTCGGCGGCGCCACCAGCCAGGCCTGGTCGCTGGCCGAACTGCTGCGCAACGTGGTCCAGGACTTCGCGGGCCTGAGGGTGGACCTGACGGCCGACCCTCCGACGATCACCCTGCGGCCTTCGCTACCGGTGGCCTGGCCCGATTTGCGGGTTCGGACGCGCATCGGGAAGCACGACTGCCTGCTGGAAGGATCCGGGACCGACCCTCACGACGTGGTCGTCCGCTTCTCCCGCCGCCCGCCGTTGAAATGGAAATTCGTGTGGGAAACCGCCGCTGCCGGGTCCCGCCAGGGCAAGGTGGAAATCGATCGGGACGCCCCTGAAGGCTGGGACTTCCGGGTGGTGTGGAAGAAGTAGATCCGCAAAAAACCGTCGGTGCCGTCGCCAAAAGAGGGCGGGGCACCGACGGAATCGAACGCGTCAGCCATCGGAATTCAATTTGTTCGGACAGGGCCGGAAGAAACCCGGTCGCTACTCGGCTTTCGGCCCGAGTTTGACCACCAGCGCCAGGGTGAAGATGGTGTCCGTCTTCTTCAACGGGACATTCACGGTACCCAGATCGCCTCCGACTCCGTCCACCAGCGGAATGGTGGTCAGGGCGGGGTCGTTGCGCCAGAAGACCCGCAGGGCAGGCTTCAGCTGGAGCGTTTCACTGATGGAGATCGGCAGGGCGTTGTACCAGTCGAGCCGGACGTCGTCCGAGTTGTCCAGGTTCCAGTCGGCGAGCAGGGTGCTCTCGAAGTCCGTGCTGTTCGACACCTTCCAGTTCAGACCGTAGCCGAGGCGGAAGCCCGCGAAGTCGGATTTCACGAAGGGGTTCTCCACCACGTCTTCCTGGAAGGTGTAGGTCATGGAGTAGTGCGTGATGAACTTGAACGTTTCGGAATTGGTCCAGGTGTTACCGGCGCCCAGGGCGATCAGGAAGCGGCTGTCGATGCCGGCGAACTTGTTGGACATCCAATCGACGCCCGAGAAGGCGAAGAACTTGGGGCTGAAATTGTACTGGTACCAGCCGCGGCCGTAATACAGTTCGGACGTCTTGGTGGTTTCTTTGGATTCCTGGATATCGAAATCCGTTTCCGTACCCTGGGCGATCCGGGTGAGGATCGAAGATTCCGTGTTGGTGGCGCCGCCACGGAAGGTCAGTTCTGACTTGGTCCAAACGCGACGCAGCATCCCCCCGAAGCCCAAGGTGGTGGATTCCGAGTTGCCGCCGGTCATGACCGATGCCAGTTCGGCGTCGAAATACCAGCCAGGAATATCGCCGTCGGCCGCAAAGGCCGCGCCGGCCAAAATTGAAAACAGAATGGCGGTTGCCAGGAACGCGCCCCAAATCCTATGCATGATAGTGGCCTCCTTGTGGGCTGCTGGAAAACAATTGATTGGTAAGGTAATCGATGTCCTAGACACCATGAACGGGGATAAAGTCACATGTTCGGACTGTCAAGGCGAAGATGTGCTTCCCAGGGAAAAATAAAAAATCCAACCCCTTAGACCATGCCACTAACTTATTGTCATAAAACAAACTAAAAAACACATGGAGGACTTGCGTGAAGGCGAAAAAAAAGTCCTGCCCAGGCCTGTTTATTTCTTGACATTAACTGTTTAAAATAAAACATTTACTTCAAATCAGCCGGTCACGGGTTTGGGATGGCCGGCTGTTGCTCTTTCAGGGGCTGCCACCCAGCCCAACCTGGAGGGTTCTACCCATGGTCCAATTCTACCTGGAAGGCGACCGGATCACCGAGTTCGTCGCCCACCTCATGAAGCAGAAACCCGTCTACGCGCCGCACCGCAAGGGGCGCAGTTCGTTTTCCTTCGAAAAAACGGAAAACGCCGAAGACGTGGTTCTCGACTACCCGCGCACCATGCATTCGGTCAAAAAATTCTTCCTGCCGCCGCGAGAGGAACTTCTCCGTTTCGATCTTACGGAGAACGATTACGAACCGGTGGACATACCCGCGGCCGAGGCCATTTACCTGGGGGTCCATTCCTATGATCTGGCGGCGGTCGGACGGTTGGACTACAACTTCACCGTCGGCAGTCCGGAAAAGAACTACCTGACCCGCCGGCAGGACGCGATTTTCATTGGCGTTTCCTTCGAACCCGACCAATACCACTTCTCGGGTTCGGTGGGCATCCGGCCGGAAGACAACCTCGGCTGCGACATCTTCCTGACCAAGCTGTTCGACGGGTACGTCCTGGAGATCCTGACTCCCAAGGGACAGGAGCTTATGGAAGGTCTTGAGCTGCCGGCCCATGAAGCCGGCAAGCCCGCCACCGGCCATTTTCAACAGCACATCTACGTGCCGCAGGCCAAGCTGGGCGAGATCATGGAGAAGAGTTACGACAATAAGGTATGGGAAGAGACCGCGGAAAAATGCGTGGGCTGCGGCACCTGCAACATCGTCTGCCCCACCTGCTATTGCTTCGATGTGGCCGAAGAGGTGGACATCACCGTGACCAAGGGCCACCGGGAGCGGAACTGGGACGGCTGCATGCTGCGCAAGTTCAGCGAGGTCGCCGGGGGAGAGGTGTTCCGCGAATCGCTCGCCTCGCGGCAGCGGCACCGCATTTTCCGGAAGTTCAAATACATCAGTGACCAGACGGGGCAACCCTGGTGCGTCGGGTGCGGCCGCTGCACGGCCTACTGCACCGCCGGGATCAGCATCGTCAGCATCGTCAACAGGCTCATCGGTGACCACGAGCGCGTCACCGTGGCGCCGGTTTAAGGAGGTCGGAAATGAAACTCGGTGAACTGAAATCACCCGAACACCTGGAAGACCTCTACCATCCGGTGATGGCGGAGATCAAGGAAGCCAAACGGCTGACGGCCATGGAAACTTACTACCGGATCGAAATGCCGGATGGGAAAGACCTCGGCCATGTGCCGGGACAGTTCGTGGAGCTGTCCATATTCGGGGTGGGCGAGGCCCCGTTCTCGATCTCATCCTCCCCCACCCAGAAGGGGAGTTTTGATCTTGGCGTCCGCCGCGCCGGCATGCTGACCGATATTCTGCTGCGCCAGCCCGCGGGGACCAAGGTCGGGATCCGCGGTCCCTTCGGCAACGGCATCGACGTGGAGAAGTTCAAGGGCAAGGACGTGCTGATCGTCGCCGGCGGCATCGGCTTGGTGCCGATGCGCTCGATGATCAACTACGTCATCGACAACCGGGACCAGTTCGGCAAGCTGATCATCTGCTACGGCAGCAAGAGTGATCAGGACCTGTTGTTCCAGGACGAACTGAAGCAATGGGAAAACGACCCGGGGATCGACTATCACGTCACCGTGGACAAGGGTTCCGAATCCTGGCAGGGAAACACCGGGGTGATCACCACCCTGATCCCCAACCTGGAGCTGGATCTGGATCAGACGGTCTGCTGCATCTGCGGACCCCCGATCATGTACCGCTTCGTCCTGCTGGCCCTCAAGTCGAAGGGCCTGGCGGATGAGAACATCTACATGTCGCTCGAACGCCGGATGAAATGCGGCGTTGGCAAGTGCGGGCATTGCCAGATCAATCATACCTACGTCTGCCAGGACGGCCCGGTCTACCACTACCCCGACATCAAGTCGCTGCAGGAGGCGTTGTGATGGCCGACAAACCCCGTGTTGCGATCTTCGATTTCACCGGCTGTGAAGGCTGCGAGCTGAACCAGCTGAACTTCGAGGACCAGTTGCTGGACATCCTGGCCCATGTCGACATCGTCGAGTGGCGCGAGGCCATGGATGGCCGCGCGGACGAATACGACATCGCGTTCGTCGAGGGCTCGCTCTCGACGCCCGACTGCATCACGCGGATCAACGAGGTCCGTCGCAAGACCAAGGTCCTGGTGGCGCTCGGCGCCTGCGCCGTGCAGGGCGGCGTCAACGGCCTGAAGAACACCCGGCCGATCGAGGAGGTGCGCCAGGAAGTCTACGGGGACCAGAAGTACCTGTTCCCGACCCTGCCGGCACTGCCGGTCTCGTCGGTGGTCAAGGTGGACTACAACGTGCGCGGCTGCCCCATGACCCAGATCGAGTTCCTGAAGGTCTTCACGGCCCTGGTCATGGGCAAGGAGCCCATAGAGCCGGACCACTCGGTCTGCGTGGAGTGCAAGCTGAACGAGAACGAGTGCGTCTACAGCAAAGGGATGATCTGCCTCGGTCCGGTGACCCGGGCCGGCTGCGACGCCCACTGCCCGGGTGTGGGACAGTACTGCACCGGTTGCCGCGGCCTGGTTTCGGCGCCCAACCTCAAGGGCATGGAGGAAATCCTGGTCGAACACGGCCTGAGCGTGGACGAGGCCTGGAAACGGCTCGAACTCTACAACGCCAACCAGCTCGAGGGGGTGCGCCCATGACTGCGGCTACGGGAACCAATCTGGACATCAAGGTGAAACACCTGACCCGGGTGGAGGGCCACGGCAACATCGTGGTGAATATGAAAGAGGGCGTGCTGGAGAAGGCGCAGCTCGAGATCGTCGAGGCGCCGCGCTACTTCGAGGCCATGCTCAAGGGACGCAGTTTCCACGAGGCGGCCATCATCACCTCGCGGATCTGCGGCATCTGCTCGCTGGGCCACCAGATCACCTCGCTCAAGGCGACTGAGCAGGCCCTGGGCCTGGAGGTCAGCGAACAGACAGTGCTGCTGCGCAAGCTGCTGATCCACGGCGCGACGCTGCAGTCGAACGTGCTGCACGCCTACTTCCTGGCGGCCCCCGACTTCCTGGGCGTGGGTTCGGTGTTCCCGCTGGTGGGGACACATCCGGAGGTCGTGGTGCGCGCCTTGCGGATGAAGCGTCTGGCCAACGACATCGGCGATGTGGTGTCGGGCCGGGCCGTGCACCCGATCACCCCGGTGCCCGGCGGTTTCACGCGCATCCCGACGGCGCAGGAGATGAAGGAACTCAAGCGACGCCTGGAAGAGGAGATGTATCCCGACCTGCTCGCCACGGTGGAAACGCTTAAGGCGTTGGCCGGAGCCATCCCGCAGTTCGAACGGGACACGGAGTACATTTCCCTGCGCAGCGACGACGACTACGCCCTGTACGACGGCGACATCTGCAGCTCGGATACCGGACGGGTGCCCGACGGCGATTACCTGAAGATGACCAACGAGTTCGTGGTGCCCCACAGCACGAGCAAACACGCCAAGGTCGGCCGGACCAGCTACATGGTCGGCGCCCTGGCCCGCTGGAACAACAACCACGACCGGCTGTGCGAATTGTCGCTGACCGCGGCGGACGCCCTGGGCCTGAAACCGGGCTGCATCAATCCCTACATGAACACGATCGCCCAAGTGGTCGAGGCGGCCCATTGCGCCATTGATTCCATTGCGATCATCGACAAGCTGCTGGAGACGGGGCTCAAGGACGAGCTGCCCAACCAGGAACCGACGCAGTTCGGAACCGGTGTGGGAGCGACGGAGGTGCCGCGCGGCATCCTGTACCACGAGTACACCTACGACAACAAGGGGCGCATCGTCAAAGCGAACTGCATCATCCCCACGGGGCAGAACCTGGCCAACATCGACGACGACATGAAGAAGCTGGTGCCCGAGATCATCGACCGCTCCAAGGAAGAGATCACGCTGCAGCTGGAGATGCTGGTCAGGGCTTACGACCCGTGCATCAGCTGCTCGGTGCACTTGTTGGACGTGGAGTTCGTGGAATAGGAACGAGCCATGAAGATTTTCGCAGTGGGCAACAGTTTCTACGGCGACGACGGTGTCGGGGCGGCCGTGCTGGAGCGGATCAGGGAATGTGAAGCCTTCCCCGGCGCCGAACCCGTGAATGTCGAGGACTTGAAGCTGCATGGTCATCCGAAGTACACCGGCGCCTCCGCTACAAATGCACCGCCGAATGATCCGCTCGACAAACGTGCCCCGCGATTCTGGCCCGGAATGGATTCCAAGCCTGGTTGAATTGCCACTAGCCTGCCAGCCGGGAACCACCTGGTGTTATGGTTATTCTTTTGATCTCCTCGGCTATCTAATTGAAGTACTTTCCGGTATGACCTTAGATACGTTCTTAGAGCAAGAAATATTCAAACC
>RCNC010000578.1_pt1 | contig 23542 bp, 20 predicted proteins | sample 2041301 | NCBI WGS metagenome assembly RCNC01 (sample SAMN09708231, study PRJNA481090) | Marine sediment metagenome, whole genome shotgun sequencing project. | biome: marine sediment; feature: ocean; material: sediment; isolation source: Sewage treatment plant 13A marine sediment (STP13A) ...
CATCATCGACAACGACGATCTCCCACTCTTGAAAATGCGAATCGAGGTATTGCTGAATGACCCGCAACGCATTGCCGATCTCCGCTTCCTCGTTGTAGGCCGGAAGGACCATGGAAACCCGCCTGTTCCAATCACTGAAAGAACGCTATGTGTTTAACTTGAAGGAAAAGGCGTTGGACCCCTTTCTGGAAAACGAAAACTTCCGGCGGGCGATCAAGGATTACGCCGAAGAGGATTTCAGGACCTATGACAAAAAAATCCGTGATGATGTCACGTTTCTCATGGACAACATCATGAAGCGCTACCGGTATACCGAACACGGTGCCAGGGCGGTTTGTATTTACGTCATCGACAATGATCTCGCCAGAAAATTCACAAAACCGTGACGGATCCAACTGCCTGTCATGAAACGGCCAGCCGCAACCTGAATATCCGTTTTTAATTCACAGAGGCTATCCGTGAGAGAAGACCACATACATTTCCAATCCGGCAAATGGGAAATGGAGGGGTTATACCAAACCGACCATCCCAAAAAGGGGGTGGTCATCACCCACCCCCACCCGCTCTACGGAGGTGACATGTATAACCCGGTGGTGGAAGCCATCGTCGCCGCTTATCAGAAAAGCGGATTTACCACGCTCCGGTTTAATTTCAGGGGCGCGGGAAAAAGCACCGGCACCTGCGATCAGGGAATCGGAGAACAGGCCGATGTGGCGAGTGCTTTAGATTTTATGGAAAGTGAAGGTCTCCAGGAAGTCCACCTGTCCGGGTACTCCTTCGGCGCCTGGGTCAATGCCATGGTCCTTCAGGGTGGTTTGGCGGTGCAGGGGATGACCATGGTCGCACCACCGGTGGCGTTCATCGATTTCGAGGATGGGATTCGGCTGCCGATGCTCTCTGCGGTGGTTGCGGGCAGCCGTGATGAAATTGCCCCACCGGTCCTGATCCGTCCGCTGATGGGCCAATGGAATCCCGATGCCCGCATCGATATCATCGAGGGTGCCGACCACTTATTTTTCGGCTTCCTTGACGAAGTAACCCACAGACTGGTCCAACGGATTCAGCCCTGCGAATAAGGGGTCCGGCGACACTGACATTCAGCGATTGCATGCTTGACATGAAACCCATTGTTGAATAAGCTTTTCCCAGTGACAGAGGTGTTGCGCAATGAACTTACAGCGATCGACATTTGCCCTTTGCCATATTCTTCCCATCCTTCCGCGCGCCATCCGCTTGCCGAACAATTGATCCCTCAACTGCTTTCCTGGATTCCGTGACGATTGTATTGATTCTTTCGCTTTCGCCAATGAATGGTTGTCATCGGGCTCCTTTGCCCTTGGCGTTAACCCACAACCAATAAGGAGGCGCCATGAAAGCCATGCATCAACTCATCGAAGAGCAGGTTCGTCGTTGGGAGATCCTTAGAAAGGAAAAGCAGAAGGACAAAATCCTGCCGGTGATCACCCTTTCCAGGGAACCTGGCAGTGGTGGCAAATTGGTGGCCAAGGCCGTGGCCGATAGGCTTGGTCTGGATCTTTTTCACCAGGAACTCATTAATGCCATGGCCGATAATGCGGACACCACCACCCGAGTCATTCGGACCCTGGATGAAAGGGGGTTGTCCATGATCGAAGACTGGGTGTCGGCCGCCATCAGCGAGCGGCACCTTTGGCCGGACGAGGTTTCCCGCGTGCTGATGCGGGTCATCGGCGCCATTGGTCGGCACGGAAAAGCCATTATCGTTGGTCGGGGCGCCAATTTTGTCCTACCGCCGGAAAACCGGTTCCGGATCCGGATCATCGCCCCTTTGGAACTGCGGGTGAGCCGTGTGGCCGAAACCTATAGTGTGTCTAAAAAGGAAGCCAAACGCCACGTGCTGCGCACCGAGTCCGATCGCCGGGCTTTTGTGAGAAAATATTTTCACAGTGACATCGGCGATCCGGCAAATTATGATGTGATCTTAAATACCGGGACCCTCTCCGTTGAATCGGCTGAAACTGCCATATGCAGTGCGCTCGGTTGATCGGCGCAGGCGAAGTGGATAAAGCGAGCTTGAACTGGTTGATGCCGAAGCTGAAAAACCCGACGGTCAGCAAGGTCGTCAGGCGTCCGAGGCAATGCCGGGCAATCGGTCTTTCCTTGCCGAAGCGCTGGGGCACCAGCTGAACATCGCCGTATCGATTCAACCGGTCTTAAAAAACCCGCTGTCTTGTTCTCTTTTGGTTACCAATCCGTAAAGCTGGGACATCAGCATCCCCGTAAACATCAGAGAACACCCCACCATTCCCCTGCGTGACATCACTTCTCCCAAGATCAGCCATCCGCCCACGGCGGCGAACACTGCTTCGAGGCTGAGCAGAATGGCGGCATGGGCCGGGTGGGCGTGGCGTTGGGCCACCACCTGGAGGGTGTACGCCACCCCCACGGACAGGGCACCGCCATAGACGATGGGCAGGGCTGCGGCGGCAATGGCGGCAACACTGGCGGTTTCGACGACCAGGGCCGTCATCAGACTGGCTGCGGCGCACACCATGAATTGAAGGAATGCCAGTTGCAGGGAATCGGTTTTAGGAGAAATCCAGCCGATCAGATGGATGTGGCAGGCCCAGAATATCGCCCCGATCAATTCCAACAGATCCCCGAAGGAGACGGTGAGGTCCTCGTTAACGCTGAGCAGGTACATGCCGGCGGCTGCCATCAATGCACCGCCCCACGTGCCCGCATTGGTGCGTTGGCCCCACAACAGCCCCATGATGGGGACGATCACCACATAAAGGCCGGTGATGAATCCCGCTTTACCGGCGGTGGTGTAAACGAGACCGACTTGTTGCAGGGAGGCGCCGGCGAAGATGGCCATTCCGGCCAGGCCGCCATATAAAACGAGGCGTCTGTTCCGGATCTGGCCGCTGCCGTCGGGTGCTTTGGGTTGATTGTTGCGGTTGCTGTAAATAAATGGAACCAGCACCATGGCGCCGAGGAAAAAGCGGATGCCGTTGAAGGTGAACGGTCCCACATGATCCATGCCCATGCGTTGGGCCACGAAGGCAAAACCCCAGATGACGGCGCTGAGCAGGAAGAGCAAATCGGATTTCAGGTGTTGGGGTTTCATTTATTAATGAACTCCTAAAGAGCCGCATTTGTGACGGGGTCGTAAGAAGCCCGAGATCGAGGCTTGTGAATCCCGAGAATACCGCTATCGCGGGTGCCGAAGGCAGCGGACTTATTGTACGCTGCAGTGACGAGGGATGAAGCGTAACGCAGATATCGGACTTCTTGCGACCCCGTCATCTACTGGTTCCCGAAGCCGTTCTGGCCGCCGCAATCCGGACACTGCCAGGTGATGCCGTTGCAGGACATGCCCCACACATTCTCCTGCATGCATTCCTGGCAGATCAGGAAGCCGCAGCGGCAGCTCCAGCAAAAGGGGACTTCTTTCGAGCAGCAGTGGCAGACTTTCGGTCCTTTCTGCCGTCGCCGGGACCGGCTGGCCACATGGGTTGCGGTATTGTTCATCGCTTATCGCTAACTATCTGAAGTCTTGTCGTTTAAGATCGTTAATGCTACTATGCGCACAACATGCCGAAACGACATTAACTAATGCAGGAGCACCTTCGTGTCAACGCAAATTGAGCTGGACCCGGAACAGGAAACCCCGACGCTGTACCTGATCGATGGCAGCGCCTACATTTACAGGGCCTACCATGCGGTGCGGGGGCTTTCCAACAGCAGCGGCCTGCACACCAATGCCACCTTCGGGTTTACCCGCATGCTGATCAAGCTGATGGCAGACCGTTCTCCCGCTTATGTGGCCATGTTTTTCGATGCCAAAGGCCCCACATTTCGCCATGATCGCTATGCGGAATACAAGGCCAACCGGCCGCCCATGCCCGATGACCTGGTCGAACAGCTGCCCTGGATCCGAAAGGTCACCGAGGCGTTCAACGTCCCTGTGTTCGAGATGCAGGGGTACGAGGCCGACGACCTCATCGGCACGCTGGCCCATCGTGCGGAGGAAAACGGATTTCACGTGGTCATGGTCACCGGGGATAAGGACTTTTTGCAACTGGTCACCGATCGCTGCACCATCTGGGATCCCATGAAAGAAAAGGTCCTTGATCCCGCCGCCATCCGAGAGGCCTTCGACCTTCAGCCCCGGCAGATGATTGACGTGATGGGTCTGTCCGGTGACACGGCGGACAACATTCCCGGTGTTCCCGGCATCGGCCAGAAGACGGCCGTGGATCTGATCAAAACCTTCGGCAGCATGGATGCGGTCTACACCGGCATCGACACCATCACCAAGAAAAAGCAGAAGGAAAATCTGATTCAGTACAAAGCGCAGGCCCTGTTAAGCCGCGAACTGGTGACCATTGACCGGCGTGTGCCTGTCCAATTCGACCCGGACCGTTTGAAAACCCAGGTGCCCGACGACGAAGCGCTGACCCACCTCTTCGCAGAGCTCGAGTTCAGGCAGCTGCAGCAGGAATATGCCTCGCGAGACCAATCGGTCGAGCGGCTCTACCGGGCCATCATGAGCACGGATGACCTGGATAACCTGGTGCACCGCCTGGAAGGCGCCAAACGGTTTGCGTTAGATACGGAAACCACTGCGATAGATCCCATGCAGGCGCGATTGGTGGGACTATCCTTTTGCCTGAGCCCGGGTGAGGCCTGTTACATTCCGGTGGGCCACAACTACCTGGGCGCGCCCGAGCAGCTGTCTCTGGAGATGGTGCTGGAACGACTGCGGCCGGTGCTGGCCAACCCGGACGTCGAAAAAATCGGCCAGAACATCAAATATGACTGGATGGTGTTGCGCCGCCACGGCGTAGACCTGGCCGGTGTCAATTTCGACACCATGGTGGCTTCCTACCTGATCGATCCCGGCAAGCGGGCCCACGGTCTGGACCAGATCGCCCTTGACTACCTGGGCCACAAAAATATCACCTACGCCGAGGTGGCGGGAAAGGGGAAGGCTGCCGTCACCTTCGACCAGGTGATCCTGGAAAAGGCCATCCCTTATGCCTGCGAGGATGCCGACATTACCCTGGCCGCCCACGATGTATTCGTTCCCCTGCTGAAAGAAAATGGGCTGACTGATCTGATGAAACAGGTGGAGATGCCCCTGCTGCCGGTGCTGCTGGAGATGGAGATGACCGGCGTCTGTGTGGACCGGGACCGGCTGCGTGATCTGTCAAAATCCTTTGCCGGGCAGCTGGACATTCTCGAACAGCAGATTCACGACCTTGCCGGTGAAGCGTTCAATATCAATTCATCACAGCAACTGGGACGGATCCTGTTTGAAAAACTGAACCTGCCGGTCCAGAAAAAAACCAAGAAAAAGACCGGCTACTCTACCGACGTGGAGGTGCTTACGACGCTGGCCCGCAGCCATGATTTGCCGGCATTGGTGCTGCGCCACCGGACCCTGGCCAAACTCAAGTCCACCTATGCCGATGCCCTGCTGGAATTGATTCACCCGCAAACCGGACGCATCCACACCTCTTTCAACCAGGCCGTGGCGGCCACCGGTCGGCTGAGCAGCAGCGACCCCAACCTGCAGAATATTCCCATCCGTACGGAAGAGGGCCGGGAAATTCGAAAGGCCTTCGTACCCCGGGAGGGCTGGCATTTCCTTTCGGCTGATTACTCCCAGATCGAGTTGCGCATTCTGGCCCACTGTTCCGAGGATCCGATCCTTATCCAGGCCTTTAAAGATGACGAGGACATTCATACCCGGACGGCCACCGAGGTTTTTCAGGTTTTCCCCCAGATGATTAACGACGAGCTGCGGCGGCAGGCCAAGGCCATCAACTTCGGCATCATTTACGGTATGAGTGCCTTCGGGCTGGCCCGGGAGCTGGAGATCAGCAACAAGATGGCCCAGACGTATATCGACCATTATTTTGCCCGCTACCAGGGCGTCAAGGCCTTCATCGACAAGACTATCGAGACGGCGCACGACACCCGTCAAACCAGCACGCTGCTGGGCCGTATCCGGCAGCTTCCGGACATCGCCAGCACCAACCGCAACGTGCGCCAGTTTGCCGAGCGAACTGCCATCAACACCCCCATCCAAGGCACCGCTGCGGATCTGATTAAACTGGCCATGATCGGCGTTGACCGGGCACTTCGCAAAAAGCGGATGAAAACCGCCATGCTGCTCTCCGTGCATGATGAAATGATCTTCGAGGTGCCGCCGGAGGAGCTCGACGAAGCAAAAGCCTTGGTTCGGCAGGAGATGGAGACGGTGTGGGATCTGGCCGTTCCCTTGAAAGTCAACATGGCCTGCGGACAGAATTGGGCCGAGGCCCACTGAGTGCATGGCGGCATAAAATCGATGACAGAGACAATCTTGATGAACTCGTAAAAAGTAGCATTTCCGACGGACTCGTAAAAAGCTCGAGATCAAGGCTTGCGAATCCTGAGGAATGAGGTGTACTTACGGTACTCCGTAGTGACGAAGGATGAAGCGTAACGCAGATATCGGGTTTTTTACGAATCCGTCAATCTTACCGCTGAGCACGCGGAGGACGCAGAGAAATGATAGCGGGTTAGGAATAGAGTTACGCACTCACGATTTACAGTAATCGGTTCACGGTCATTAAAAAGAACAAAAGAGGGATGACATGAAAAAATCGACCTGGATTATATCAACGATGTTGATCGCAATATTCTTCTTCGGTTGTGCCACCCCGCGCATCACCCTGTTTTCCGATGCCTCCGATCCGCTGCGGGAGATAACGCTGGACGGAACGGGGGATGATAAGATCCTGGTGGTTCCCATTTCCGGCGTCATCACCGACTCCTCAAAAAGCAGTGTCATGCGGACGATGCCCGGCGTGGTTCAGGAGGTCGTCTCCCATCTGCGGCTGGCTGAAAAGGATGACCGTGTCAAGGCCGTGCTGTTTAAGATCGATACCCCCGGCGGCACCACAACGGCCAGCGATATCCTCTATCATGAGATTGTTGCTTTCAAACAGCGCACCGGCAAGAAGGTCGTGGTTTGCATGATGAACCTGGCCACTTCCGGGGGCTACTACGTCTCCCTGCCGGCCGATGTGATCATGGCCCATCCCACCACCGTTACCGGGTCGATCGGTGTGATCCTGATGCGTCCCCAGGTGACGGGGCTCATGGAAAAGATCGGCGTGGACGTGCGCGTCAACAAATCCGGTGAGAATAAGGACATGGGGTCGCCGTTCCGCCCCGTCACACCAGTGGAGGAGAAGATGCTGCAGGACCTGGCCGATAGATTGGGCCGGCGGTTCGTTGATCTGGTGAAGCAGCACCGGGGACTGGACGAAGAACGCCTGGCCACCGTTGCCGACGCCCGGGTTTTTCTGGCTGACGCCGCCGTCGCCGTGGGTCTGGTGGACAAGATCGGCTATTTGCAGGACGCCATCGCCGAGGCCAGGAAACTCGCTGCGCTCGATGCCGATGCCCGGGTGGTGGTATACCGGCGGACCCACTATCCCAACGACAACCTATACAACACCCTCACCAGCGGTACCCGGGCCAACCCGATGCCGATGGTGGACATGGGGCCAATCGGTGGTCTGCTCTCCCTTGATGCCGGCTTTTACTACCTCTGGCCCCATGCGCTGGGTTCACCCTGATTATTGTTACCGCTTCCTGATCAGCGTCCGATAACCCATTTGCCGAGGAGGCTGTCTTTCAGGACGCCTCCCCGGCTTTTTCATCCGCTGTTTCCGGATCTGCCGACAGCCTCACGGTTTCATCCACCGCCCGGTAGATGGTCTTGAAGACCTCAGGAAATCCCGTGGGTGAAATCCGTCCCGTTTCAATGAACTTGACCACGATCTCCTTGGTGGCCCGAAGGATCTGCTCGTCTTGGCTTGTTTTTCTCATCAGCTTCCGCCTTTATGGATCATATTATTAAATATATTGAACTGTTAACAGGAAGTCAGCCGTAAGTCAACTGCGGCCTGCGCGCAGACCAGGCCTCTGCTTGAAGCGCAAGAGGCCACAGAACGTTTGACACGGTTTCCGCCATCCTTTAATAAGTAGCCCCAACAGAAACCGATTGGAGAAGCCCATGAAATCCTATGATCACACCGTCCGCTACACCGTGGACAAGCCGGACATTGTTACCACCGATGTGCTTGATCCCATCGATTATCATTACAAAGGCAAACGGGATATCGTCATCACCATTTCTCAGCCGGAATTCACCTCGGTTTGTCCCATGACCGGCCTACCGGATTTCGGCACCATCAATATCCGCTATACGCCGGACAATTGTATTGTCGAACTGAAGTCATTGAAATACTATCTGCTGCAGTTTCGAAACGTTGGCATGTTTTACGAGCACGTGTCCAACCGGATCCTCGACGATCTGGTGCAGGTGCTTAAACCCAAGATGATGGAAGTGACCGGGCAGTTCACATCAAGGGGTGGTTTGACCGCTACCGTTTGTGCCCGATACGAGGCAACGTCATGATTGATTTTGCTGGCCCGAAAAAAACCGGATTGGTGTTGTCGCTGCTGGCGGCGTTTTTGCTTTCCGGATGCGGCGTGTCGTCGTCTTACCGATCCGCGAAACAAAAAACCATTCGCGACTTTTCCGACAGCGATAAATACCGGAAGGTGGTGGGTGTTCTGGTGCTTGCCAATGCCACCTTGTTCAACAGTCCACAAGTGGCGTCACCGTTTATGGACGCATTCATATCCAGCCTGGAAGCGAATGCCTCCGATGCATTACTGATGGTGCCGGGAAAAGCCGACGTTCCTCCATTTTTGTGGAACCCGCCGCGGATCGCCAACAGCGACATCGATGTGTTCGCCCTGTCAGGGCTCGCCCGGCAGGCGGGCATCAACGCCGTGGTGAGTCCCGTGCTTATGGATATTCGACTGCGTACCCGGAAGACGGGCTTCTGGTTTTTCAAGGATGTCGCCTACAGCCTTCAGCTTCAGACTGCGGCAGCGGTTTATGATGCGGCGACGGGGGCTCGTTTGGCCCTGGGAATCCTAACCGATGAAGTCGATATCGACGAGGACCAGGCCGGCATCGTCCGCAGCGGCCAGGAAGCAGAGGTGGACGATCTGGTTGAATTGGCCGAAGAGATGGGCGACGCACTGGGCGAGGGTATGGGCGATGCGATCAAAAACAGCCAGTGGACGTCTGCCGTGGTTTCCATTGAGGGCAGGTCTTGCGTCATTACGGCTGGAAGCGAGGTGGGCATTGAGGTGGGAGATGGGTTCAGCGTGCTGGATGGCAGCGCTATTTTGACCGGCCTGGATGGGCAGCGTTACATCGCACCGGGACCGAAAATCGGCGAAATCACCATTAGCCGGGTGTCGCCCCGGCAATCTTTCGGCGAACCCGAATCCGGAGAAATACCGCCGGCCGGCAGCATTTTGGTCCCTTAGCGGTAGACTGAGTTGTTGGTCTCTGGTCTATCGTTTGTGGTTCTCGACTCTCCGGCCTCCGGCTTCAGGTCTCAGTTTTCTGACCAGGCCGAAATTGACTCTGCGTATTGACGGATCAGGTCCGTGGCCTCCTTTTCTGAAGCGATATACCGGATGGCGTTGCGGAACTGTCCGGCGTTTCGCATGCCTTTCACGAACCAGCACAGCCGGCTGCGCATCATTCGGCAAGCCACTTTTTCCCCCAGATAGCGCACTGAATCCTGCAGGTAAGCCGTCATCATAAGGATGCGCTGACCATCGTTCGGCAACGCTGGCGGCCGTCCTTTGGCCGCCGCCAGCATCCCGGCAAAGATCATGGGGTTGCCGATGGCGGCCCGTCCCACCATCACCCCGTCACAGCCGGTTTCTGCCAACATGCGCAGTGCGTCCGCCGGTGCGGTTACATCCCCGTTGCCGATTACCGGAATGGTCAGGGCGCGTTTAACCGAGGAGATGATGGACCAGTTTGCCTCGCCCCGGAAGCCCTGGGTGGCCGTTCGCGGGTGAACGGCGATGGCATCCACTCCGCAGCCCTCGGCCAGCCGGGCGATCTCAATGGCCTGTTTCCCGGACGGCTCCCAGCCGGATCGGATCTTGATGGTCAGGGGAATGGAAATCGCCTTTCGAACCGAATCGAGTATTCGGCACGCCAGCGGCGGGTCCTTCATCAAGGCCGACCCCGAGTTGCTTTTCAGGATCTTTTTAACCGAGCAGCCGAAATTGATGTCCACGACATCGGCACCGGAATCCTGGACAATTCGGGCTGCTTCGGCCATGATTGGTGGATTCGAACCGAAAAGCTGCACCGACAGGGGCTTTTCCTCTGGAGCGCTTGCCAGCAGTTGCACCGTTTTGTCCGAGCCGTACACCAACCCGTTGGCGCTGATCATTTCCGAGCAGACCAGGCCACAGCCGGCTTTTTTGGCTAGCAGCCGCAGGGGTAGGTTGGTGATGCCGGCCAGCGGTGCCAGCACAGTGAAATTATCTGTTTTAACGGACCCTATTTTCATTGATGGCACCTCCGGTCGCAGGAGGGGTTGGCATAACAGAACAGGCAGTTGTGGTGGCAGGGGTGAAGGCTGTAGGATCCCACATCCACGGAAACGCTACACCCGCACCCCGATGTTTTGCGTTGGCCGGAATCGTGACGTTGGGACACCTTGCCACCATGAACCGCCATGATCCGTCGGCCTGAAATGCACGCCCCTGCGTTGATGGTGGATTCCGCAGGAAGCCGGGCGAGCACCTTGTTTTCACAACACAGAGCCAGGCCAATGCCTAATGGAGACAGGACCTTTTCCATGTTCAGCAGAATTTTTACCTGTTCGGTCGGTGACGGTTCGACAAAGCGCAGCCTGTCCCGGGTTCGTCGCTCAATTTTTCGATAGTGGTCCATGAAGCTGGTGGTGCAGGTGCCGATACCGCATTCGCCTGCTGCTGCTGCAATGGTTTCAAAATCATCGAGATTGTTCTCGATGGCGCCTGCTTGCGTGGTGAAGTGGCAGATGGGGTCAAAGCGCCACTGGACCGACGCGCTTCCGAACCGGTGGCAAAGCTGCCGGAGTTGGCCAAGCCGTTCATCCAGGGCTGGCACGCCCGGCTCCAGTATCGGCGACCGTGAATTGACGGTGAAGTTGAAAAACAGGTGGTAGCCTATTGCCTGGAGGCGCTCTCCGTAGCGGCCGGCCAGATAAGGACCGAAATTTTTGGACCAGAACACCATGGTGTGAACCCGGTCCGGCGATACGGCTACCTGCTTGACCTGCCGGTTGAAGGGATTGATCACATCGATGACTCCCCGGGCCACCCGATCCATAAACCAGGCCATATAGAAGGCGGGAATGTCCGTTCGTCTGGAAACGGAAAGAATCTGCTTCGTTTCACCTTTCATGATAAAAAGGGTTGAGCGACCACTTAGCGCTTCAGCTTGTCGGCCAGTGAGATTACGGTGGCCTTGTTATCGGACGGTGCAGGTTGTTGTTCACCGGGAGCGTCTTCGAGCAGGTCGGCAGCTTCCGATTCTGTTTCCGGGCATTCGACGCGCTCCAGACGCATGCGCTTCCCGTTCATGGTGAATTCGTCGCCCATGATATAGCGGTCACGCAGAATCCAGGTGACCACCTGCAGCGGAACCTGAAGCATAAGCAGCTTCACATGATACCAATCCGGTTTGTTGTCTGGAAGAATTGCTTCGATCCTGGCGAAGCTCAAGGGTTGATCCTCAAAATGGATCAGCACAATATCGTTTTCTGTGGCCATATGGCGGTCCTTTGGGGAGTAGCCGGAACTTCTAAACGTTAAGCCCTTGCATCAAGGCAGTGACCTACCATCTTGTTGATGAAAAAGCCAAATGTCAACGGTCGAATGACAAACAGAGGCGTTCCGATTGCGGGATCGCTGGCGTACTGGGCTTCTTGCATAGGGGGCCAAGGGGGGCTGTCAACACGGGAAAGGCGCTCGGGTTAAAAGCGTTGACCTGAAAAAGCATATGCCATAAAATTGGGTTTTACTCGTTTTACAATTGTACGATGCCAAGGAGGCCGGCCGGTGAGCCAGTATCGCATCCATCCCATTGTGATGGGGACCAAGCAGTTCGACAAGGGCATGATGACCTATCAGCAGGATTACGGCAAGCCATATACCATTCCTATCTATTGCTGGTACCTGGAGGGTGGGGATAAAACCATTCTCGTGGATACTGGCGAGATGCACCCTTTGCAGTCTGACGACCGAATCAAGGCCATCGGTGGGCGAATCTATACGTTCGAAGAGGGATTGGCCTTGCATGGTCTGACGCCGGAGGGCATCGATATGGTGATTCACACCCACCTTCATAACGACCATTGCGAAAACGACTACAAATGCACCAATGCGAAGATCTTCGTCCACCCGAAAGAATTGGCGCGCATCCATGACCCCCATCCCCTCGATTTCAGGTACGTGGAGGACTATATCGAGGAGGTGGAGGATAACGGTCAGATTCGACTCGTGGAGTCTGACGGGGAGATTGCCGATGGCGTTCGGGTCATGCACACGCCGGCCCACACAGAAGGTGGCCTGACAGTGCTGGTTGAGACGGCCGGCGGTTTAGCGGCCATTACCGGATTTTGTGTGATTAACGACAATTTCTTCCCACCGAAGCAGATCCTGGCCATGGAAATGGACGTGATACCTCCCGGCACGCATGTGAACGCATACGACGCCTACGACATCCTGATCGAGGTCAAGAAAATGGCCGATATTCTGTTGCCGCTGCACGAACCGGCCTTTGCCGACGGCAAGCCGATTCCATGACTGAATGTTCATTCATCACTATTGACAGACTCGTAAAAAGTCGAAATTTCTGTTTTGTTGACGTCCCCGCGAAGGCAGGGATCCAGTATTAACAAGTAGTTATAGATAGCGCTGAAAAAGCTTCACTACGTGCCCCGCCTTGCGGGAATGACACGACGGGTGACTTTTTACGAAACCATCACTTTTTAGGCATTGAGGTATGCCCTTTCGGCGGGCCATGTTTGTCTGAAGTGGAAATGCTCCCCTCCGTTCATCATGGTAAATCGCATTGCCGATATTTGTTCCTGGCCGGCCTGCCGAGGAAGGGAGAGAATCGGTTCTGTTTGCCATGTCGGACATACTGAATTTTAATTCATTTAGCTGGTGGGGGGCCATCCCCGTTGCAGACCCGGGGCCCGTCATCGTTTGAAAACCTTCTATACAATCGTATTAATATAAAATTTTAAGCCTCGTTGACGAAAGATGGTATTCAAAACGTTTTGTACTTGACAGCGCGTTTCCTCCTTTGGTAAATGAATGAACGTTCATTCAGAAAAGGTTTCATTTTCGTTCATCCTTGTCCGGATTAATCGAGGCCTTGGTTAAACAAAAAGTCCATAACTGTATCCAGAATCCAGCATTGTGTCCGGGATCTTGTTAGACCCGGGCAGGGAAGAGCGAAATCCCGGTGGTTTCCGGCACCGGCCATTTTATGGCAATACCGGTCTCAGGCGGTGCCGGAGACCACCCCCAACCGATTGGTGCCGCGCTGAAATTTATTTCGCGCGGGCGACATATGGTTTACACGCGGTATAATGAATTAAGGGTAACTCAAATCTGCAGGAGGATATCATGACCAGGAAAATCAGGAAGGCAGCGGTCATCGGAAGCGGCGTGATGGGCGGCGGCATTGCCGCGCTTCTAGCCAGCGCCGGTGTGAAGACGCTGCTGCTGGACATCGTTCCGTTCGACCTAAAGGAAGAGGAAAAGACCAATCCGGTGGCCAGAAATAAAATCGCCAAGGCAGGGTTCGATTCCGTCCTCATGTCCCGGCCGGCGCTGCTCATGCAGCCCAAGGATGCCGATCTGATCAGCATCGGTAATCTGGAGGACGATTTTGACAAGCTGGCGGATTGTGACTGGATCGTGGAAGTGGTGGTCGAGAACCTGAAGGTCAAACAGGACCTGCTCAAACGGATCGAGCCGGTGAGAAAACCAGGCTCCATCATCTCCTCCAACACCTCCGGTATTCCACTGAAAAGCATGAGCGAGGGGTTGAGCGACGAATTCAAGCAACATTTCCTCGGCACTCACTTTTTCAACCCGGTCCGCTATATGAAACTGCTGGAAATCATTCCCGGCGTGGAGACCCTTCCCGATGTGCTCGCGTTCATGGCCGACTATGGAGAGCGGGTCATGGGAAAGGGCATTGTCTGGGCCAAAGACACCCCCAATTTTGTAGGCAACCGCATCGGCGTCCAGGGCATGGTAAAAACCATGCAGCTGATGCTTGAAGACGGCATGACCATCCCCGAGGTCGATGCCCTTTTCGGACCGGCCATGGGTCGTCCGAAAACCGCCATGTTCAAAACTGCCGATCTGGTGGGCCTGGACACCCTTTTCCACGTGGCCAAGAACACCTACGATCTGGTTCCCGACGATGAGGCCCGGGATGATTTTGTGATGCCCGATTTCGTGGGTAAGATGATCGAGGGCAAGATGCTGGGGAAAAAGACCAAAGCCGGTTTTTACAAGACCGACTTGACTCCCGAATGGAAAAAAATTCGAATGGTTATCGATCCAAACACCTTGGCGCATGCCGAATATGGCAAGGTGGAACTGCCCTGCCTGGCTGCCGCCAAGGCTGCCAAATCCCTGCCGGAAAAGATGAAAGCGGTTGTTTTCGGTGAGGATAAGGGCGCCCGGTTTGCCTGGAAGGCCATTGCCTCCAACTTGATCTATGCGGCCAACCGGATTCCGGAAATTTCCGACACGATCGTTGAGATCGACAACGCCATGCGCTGGGGCTTCAACTTCGAGATGGGCCCCTTTGAAACCTGGGATGCCATTGGCGTGAAAGCCTCCGTCATCAAAATGGAAGCCGACGGCCTCACCGTTCCCGAATCTGTCAAATCCATGCTGGCGGCCGGCAATGACAGCTTTTACAGGCTGGAAAACGGCAAACCCTATTTTTACGATTTTTCCACCGACAGCTACCAGCCGGTGAAAACCAGTCAAAACATCATCACCCTGGCCGGCCTCAAAGCCGACAATAAGATCGTAAAGACCTCCAAATCCGCCTCCCTGGTGGACATCGGCGATGGTGTCTACTGCCTGGAATTCCACACCAAGATGAACGCCATCAATGGTGAGATCGTCGATTTCATGGCCGAAGGCCTGGACTATGTGGACGCCAACGGTGCCGGTCTGGTGATCGGCAATCAGGCGGGCGGCATGCCCGGGGCATTTTCCGCCGGCGGTGATCTGGCCTTCATGGCTGGACTGGCCAAAGAAGGCAAGTACGCCGAAATTGACGCTTTTCTTAAAAAAGCCCAGACCGGCATGCAGAAGGTTCGCTATGCCAGCTTTCCGGTGGTGGCGGCGCCTTACGGCCTGACACTAGGCGGAGGTTGCGAAGTGTGCCTGGGCGCCGCTGACAAGATCGTCGCCCACAGCGAGCTTTACATGGGCCTGGTCGAGATCGGCGTGGGCCTGCTGCCCGGTGGTGGCGGATGCCTGAACCTGTGGAAAAAAATGACCAGCACCATCCCCGGACCGGTCACGGACGTGGACCTGGCCAAATTCTTCATCCCCACTTTCATGGCTATCGCCATGGCCAAGGTCTCTATGTCCGCAGCCGAAGCCCGGGCGAACGGGTTCCTTGGCCCCCAGGACCGGATTGTGTTCAATCGGGACTACCTCATCGGTGAAGCCAAGAAAGAGGTCCTCAAGATGGTGGACGAAGCCTACGCACCGCCGGTCAAACGGCCCATCCAGGTGCTTGGTGCAGCGGCGCAAGGCATGATCGATGCCGAGCTGTTTAATATGCAGTCGGCCAAATTCGTCAGCGAATACGATGCGTTCCTGGCCAAACGGATCGCTTATGTGATCAGCGGCGGCGACGTTCGCACCAACAGTGCCGTTGACGAAGGGGTCATTCTCAATCTGGAGAGAGAGGCATTCGTTGATTTCTGGAAACAGGAAAAGACCGTGGCCCGCGTCGAGCACATGCTGACGACGGGCAAACCCTTGAGAAACTAATCGAACCGATCGCCTATTAGGAAGGAGGAATATTCCATGAGAGATGCATATATCGTATCGTCCGTCAGGACCCCCGGCTGCCGGAGGGGCAAAGGGGCCTTGAAAGATACCCGGCCCGACGACCTGCTCGCCTTTATCATGAAGGCGGCGGTTGAAAAAACCGGTAAGCTCGAGCCCAAGGACATCGACGATGTCATGATCGGCTGCTCTTTTCCTGAGGCCGAGCAGGGCCTGAACATCGGCCGGCTGGCCACCCAGATCGCCGGTTTTCCCATCACCGTATCCGGCGCAACCGTCAACCGCTTCTGCTCTTCGGGACTGGAAGCCATCGCCCTGTCTTCGCTGCGGGTCATGGCCGGCTGGTCAGAGGTTACCATGGGCGGCGGCGTCGAATCCATGACCTACGTACCCATGGGCGGCAACCTGCCCCGCCCTCACCCCGAACATGCCAAAGCCCACGCAGACCTTTATGCGTCCATGGGTATCACGGCGGAAAATGTGGCCAACCGTTACGGCGTGAGCCGTGAAGACCAGGACGCCTTTGCCTACGATTCCCAGATGAAGGCTGTCAATGCGCAGAAGGAAGGGCTGTATACCGAGATCGTGCCCACCCCGGCCGCCAAGTATGTGCTTCAGGAAAACGGCACCTATAAGAAGGAAACCTTCATTCAGGATTTCGACGACGGTGTTCGCGATACCACCACCAAAGAAGGCCTGGCCAAACTGCGCGCCGTATTTGCGGTTAACGGGTCGGTCACCGCCGGCAATTCGTCCCAGACCACGGACGGTGCGGCGGCTACCATCGTTGCCAGCGGTGAGGCGGTTAAAAAATATGGCCTGAAACCCATCGCCAAGCTGAAGATGTATACCACCGTCGGCTGCGAGCCGGATGAAATGGGAGTGGGGCCCCGCTTTGCCATTCCCAAGCTGTTGGACCTTGCTGGAGTGAAAACCAGCGACATCGGCCTGTGGGAAATCAACGAAGCCTTTGCCTCCCAGGCCCTCTACAGTATCCGTGAACTGGGCCTGGCTGACAGCATGGACCAAATCAACATCAACGGCGGTGCAATCGCCCTGGGGCACCCCCTGGGCTGCACCGGTGCCAAGCTGTGCGCTACCCTGTTGGCCAACATGCGGCGCAAGGGGGTGAAGTATGGTGTGGAGTCCATGTGCATCGGTGGCGGCATGGGTGCAGCCGCTCTTTTCGAACTGTGCGACTAACCCGTTGGTGAGGTCGCCGGGTTAACCGACAACCATCCAAAAGGCCGCCAATCCTGGCGGCCTTTTTTTGGGTTTGCATCTTCGGGTGCCCTATGTTAGACGACTATAATCTGAATTGAAAGGCGGCTTGGTCATGCACAAGACAGCAGTTAGCAGCGCAACTTATTTTGGCTTTTATTTTTATTTCAGCCGAGGTGTGCCCGTGGTCTGCTGACCCCCGATAGCAAGGAAGAAGCAAGAGCCGCAGGCGAAACCGTCTGCGGCTTTTTTTTGTCATAAGGCACCGCAAAAAAAAGACAGGAAAGGAAACCCGGCATGGAAAAGACCTATGATATTCGCGTGGAAAAATTTGATCCGCTTATTTCGCCGTCCCAGTTGAAAGATCAGCTCCCGCTAAATGAAGCTTCTCACCGAACGGTGGTGGAGGGACGCCGGGCCATATCGAATATCCTGGACGGAACGGATTCCCGGCTGCTGGTAATCACCGGCCCCTGCTCCATCCACGACGAGGCGGCGGCCCTGGACTATGCCCGGCGGCTCAAAGGGCTCAGTGAAACAGTTGCGGACACCATGCTGCTGGTGATGCGGGTATACTTTGAAAAGCCCCGCACCAATGTGGGCTGGAAAGGACTGATCAACGATCCCTGGCTCAACGGCAGTTACGACATCAATACCGGCCTTCAGAAAGCCCGCAGCCTGCTGGTCAGGGTTACTGAAATGGGTATGCCTACCGCCACAGAGATGCTGGACCCCATCGTCCCCCAGTACATTGCCGGGATGGTATGCTGGGCCGCAGTCGGCGCGCGGACCACCGAATCCCAGACCCACCGTGAAATGGCCAGTGGTCTCTCCATGCCCGTGGGTTTTAAGAACTGCACCGACGGTGACTTGTCCACTGCCATCAACGCCATGATCGCCGCCGCCTCTCCCCAGCACTTCTTGGGCATCGATCCGGACGGCCAGACCTGTATCGTTAAAACCACCGGCAACCCATACGCCCACATTGTGCTGCGCGGCGGGTCCAGGCCCAACTACGATACCGTCAGCATTGAGGAAGCCAGGGCCATGCTGGCGGCCAAAGGCCTGACCAAGGCCATCATGGTGGATTGCTCCCACGACAATTCCAGGAAAAATTACACCCTTCAAGGATCGGTGTGGCAGGATGTGGTCAACCAACGCATGGACGGAAACAGCAGCATCATCGGCATGATGCTGGAGAGTAACCTGAAATCGGGAAATCAAAAAAACACCGGCAACCTGGAAACCATGGAATACGGGGTTTCCATTACCGACGCCTGCATCGACTGGGAGACCACCGAACAGTTGATCCTTTCGGCCCACGAACAACTGGGAAGCCTCGGGGTCTCCAGTGTGAACGGTGGATTCGGGCGGTATAAGGTTGGCTAACCCAATCGTTATGTCTGTGCATAAACGTTAGGAAAAAATACCGTGGCCGTTGAGTGAATGCGTCGTCGATCCGTTAAGCGATGAGTTTTTGCATACCGGACCAGGCGAACAGGCAGGAGAAAACGATGAGACAGACGGCACAGGTGCCGATCAAGATGCGGTAGCCCCGGTCGGACAGCAGTTGCCGGCCTTTCCAGATGGCGGTGGAAACGGCAGCATACCAGAACAGGTCTCCCAGGATGTGGCCGGTGAAAAAGGCCACTACACCCATGGTGCCGGCCTTCATGCTGTGAAGAATGTAGCCCAGACCGATGGTCGCCCACCAGATGCTCCAGTAGGGGTTGACCAGGCTCATGATGATGCCGGACAGGATCAGGTTTCTTTTTCCGGCGCTGCTGCCATCGGTGACCAGGGTTATGCTCGGCAACGATTTAAGCATGCCGATCCCCATCCACAGCAAAACTGCTGAACCGGCCAGGGCGATGACGATAAATACCGGTTCCATTTTCAGCAGCGGAGCCAGGCCCAAGAGCAGGGCCAGCACCAGTGCTAGTTCCAGCAGCGCGTGACCGACAATGAGCAGTGGACCGGTCATCAGCCCGCGTCGGGAACTCTCACTGATGGTGACGGTCAACAGTGGTCCGGGCATGATGGCCCCGGAAAGGGCCACGATGAAGGATGTTACGAAAAGCGTGATGAAAAGGGTCATGGGAAAATCCTGGAAGAACCGGTCAAACCAACGGCGGTGCTGCCTGCCGTGGCGTGAACAGCTGCTTGATCTTTACCGCCAGCAATTTTATGCCCCGCCACACTTTGGGCAATAGCCAGATCATCAGCAGGATGAATATGGCCAGCAGGACGAGGAATACCCAGGGGTGGTGCACTGCCGCCCAGATACCGCCGATCACCATGATGTCTTCCACGATGGAGGCCGTCCAGTTGGTCAAGGGTTCCGGCGAGGTGTTGATGAGCAGCCGTGAGCCGGCTTTCATGCCGTGGGTGCCGGCGGCCAGGGTTCCGCCTAAAAGGGCTGCTGCCAGGCTCACCGCGGGATTCAACTCGCCCACGGCGCCGGCGGCCAACAGCGCACCAGCCGGAATCCGGATAAAGGTGTGAACCGTGTCCCAGCCAGTGTCCACGCCGGGCATCTTGTCAGCGATAAACTCCACGGCAAACATCAGACAGGCGGCTCCGATAACCAACGGGTTGGCCAGCACCTGCAGGTCAGGCGGCAGGGTCATGTTGCCGGTCACGCTTAAAATGCCCAAGGTGGCAATGGCTGCATAGAGGTTGATGCCGGCGGCCCAGGCGGCGCCCATGGTTAGGGCGATGATCCGGGCAATCTCGTTGACGTTTTCCATGATCGATGACCTCCGGTGGCTCCAGTTGTATTTCAGACATCCTTAAGCAGTTGGTTGGACGCAGATCGATCCAGTTCCGACCGCAATGCCGTCAGGGTTTCGGACAGCGTCTCCGCATCCTGCGAATGGGTCAGCGGACCGCCGTTTCCACCCACATCCTCAAGCGCGGCAACCACGCTGTTGACCGTCAGACTGCCGATGTCTCGGGCCGGCTGAAGCGCATGCCCATCGTCTGAATGGCTGTCGATTCGCACGAGGATGTTTCCTTTTACCAGAAGATCGGACAGGTTGTCCACCAGTGCCGGTGGCAGCGCCAGGTGATCGGCAATCTGCGCGGTCGTCTGAGCCGGCCGACCCTGTTGAAATAATCTTACCACATGGCGGCAGATCGTCAGGGCCAGAAGCCTGGCCCGGGAGATGCTTATTTCTACTCCCCCGGCCGTTTCATCCATATGGTCTGAATTCTGATAGGCATGAGAAATCTCAGCGCCGATGAGCACGATAAACCAGCTGACCTGCAGCCACAGCAGGAACAGGGGAAGGGCGGCGAAGCTGCCGTAGATGGCGTTGTACTTGGCCACCATGATTTGAAAGTGAATGTAGGCAGCCTGGAGTACCTGATAAGCGGAGCCGGCGATGACACCGGCCAGCAAGGCGCCGTCGAAACGCACCCGGGTGTTGGGCATGATCATATACGTCAGGGTGAAAAGTATCCAGATAAGGGTGTACGGCAGGATTTTAAGGCCTACATAAATGGCAGGACCCGCCATTTGCAGCAGTTCGAACCGGCTATACATGGCCGCAACCTCGGAAGTGATGAAGACCGTGACGCTGCCGGACATGATCACCAGTATTGGGCAGACCAGCATGATGGTCAGGTAGTCGCTCAGTTTGCGAATAATACTGCGTGAGCGAACCCCCCAGATGTGATTGAAGGAACTTTCGATATTGCCGAGCACCTTGATGACTGCCCAGAAAAGGACGACGACGCCGACACCGGCGATCATGCCGCCTTTGGTGTTGTTGAGCATATTCTGGGCGAATCCGATCACCTGCTCGACCACCTCCTGCTGTGCGGAGAACTGCTCGAGCAGATCCTGCTGCAGTCGTCGCTCGAATCCAAACCCCTTGGCGATGCCGAAAGCCATGGCGGCCACCGGCACCAGTGAAAGCAGCGTAAAAAAGGTCAATGCCGAGGCCCGCAAGGTGCCATGATGCCGTAAAAAGCCTCGAACGGAAAGAATCCCCGTTCGTACCAGCCGGATCAGCAGCCACTGGACGGCCGATTGCTCATTGCGGCGGGCCTTCCAGATGGCGATGGTGAAAAATTCGACGAACCGGGTTAACAGCGTCCTGATTTTTTCCATGTGAACTCATCCGTTTTTGTGTGGTGTCTGGATGCCGGCTGACCGTCTATGAGCGCTAATGAATTATCTCGTCAGCTGCCGGTACTTGATGCGATGGGGCTGATCGGCAGCGGTACCCAGGCGTTTTTTACGGTCCTTTTCGTAGTCGGAGTAGTTGCCCTCGAACCAGACGACCTGGCTGTTGCCCTCGAAGGCCAGTATGTGAGTGGCGATGCGGTCCAAAAACCAGCGGTCGTGGCTGATGACCACGGCGCACCCGCCGAAATTTTCCAGGGCCTCTTCCAGGGCTCGCATGGTGTTGACATCCAGGTCATTGGTGGGCTCATCCAGCAGCAGCACGTTGGCGCCTGATTTGAGTATGCGTGCCAGGTGCACCCGGTTGCGTTCACCGCCGGAAAGCATGCCCATCTTTTTTTGCTGGTCGGATCCGGAAAAATTGAACCGGGCCACGTAAGCCCGGGAGTTAACCTGGCGGTCACCCAGTGCGATGGTATCCTGGCCGCCGGAAACCATTTCCCAAATATTTTTTTCCGGGTCCAGCACATCGCGGCTTTGGTCCACATAGGCCAGGCTCACCGTCTCGCCGATATCAACCGATCCGCTATCAGGCTGATCCTGACCGGTAATCATGCGAAACAGGGTGGTCTTTCCGGCTCCGTTGGGTCCGATGACGCCCACGATGCCGCCGGGGGGAAGGGAAAATTCCATGTTCTCAACCAGCAGTTTGTCGCCGTAGGCTTTGGTCACGCCCTTGGCCTGGATGACCAGGTTTCCAAGCCGGGGGCCGGGGGGGATATAGATTTCCAGATTCTTGGCCAGTTGCTCGTTCTCCTGATCCATCAATTTTTCGTATGAGGTGATGCGTGCCTTGGATTTGGCCCGGCGGCCCTTGGGTGCCATACGAATCCACTCCAGTTCCCGCTTCAATGTTTTCTGGCGATCGCTTTCGGATTTCTCTTCGTTGGCCAGTCGATTCTGTTTTTGCTCCAGCCATGAGCTGTAGTTGCCCTTCCAGGGAATGCCTTGGCCCCGATCCAGTTCCAAAATCCAGCCGGCTACGTTGTCGAGGAAATAGCGGTCATGGGTGACGGCGATGATGGTGCCGGCGTACTTCTGCAAATGCTGCTCCAGCCATGCCACCGATTCGGCATCCAGGTGGTTGGTGGGTTCGTCCAGCAGCAGGATGTCGGGCTTTTTGAGCAGCAGGCGGCACAGGGCGACCCGTCGTCGTTCACCGCCGGAGATGACGTCCACCGGGGTGTTTCCGGGCGGGCATCGCAGGGCATCCATGGCCATCTCCAGCCTGGCGTCCAGGTCCCAGGCGTCCATGGCGTCGAGCTTTTCCTGAACTTCACCCTGGCGCTGGATCAGTTTGTCCATTTCGTCATCGGACATGGGTTCGGCAAAGCGTTCATTGATCCGGTTGAATTCATCTACCATATCAACGGTCTCCTGAACGCCCTGTTTGACGATTTCCCGAACGGTCTTGGTTTCGTCTACCAGCGGTTCCTGCTCCAGATAGCCCATGGTGTAGCCCTTGGACAGGATGGTTTCACCGTTGAAGTCCTTGTCCACACCAGCCATAATTTTCAACAATGTGCTTTTTCCGGAGCCATTCAGGCCCAGCACACCAATTTTGGCGCCATAGAAGTAACTCAAGGAGATATCCTTGATAACCGGCTTTTTGTTGTAGAACTTACTGACGCGCATCATAGAATAGATAACCTTATTGGGATCGGTGCTCATCGATCATTTTTCCTCTCAATGAAATGGTTGTGTCGGGTAAAGATGGTTAATCAACACGATATCTTAGCACATCTTTTGTAGCTTTGAACACGGATTTTCGGCAGCGAAAAAGGGAGGGCGGTATTTGGGGGGGCAAACAGGGCAATTGAAGAACCGGACCCGTTAACAGGCGGGCCCGGTTCTTTAGATGGATTACCCCTCGAACATACCGGCCCGGAAGGCCTTGAGGTAGTTCATGCAGAAGTTGTCGCGGCCGGCCAGGGCTTCGGCGGCGATGATAGTGGCCATCATGCGGCCGTCCAGCGGGTTGATGATCGCCCCGTCAAGGCCCTTGGCAATCGCCATGGTCATGAAGGTCCGGTTCATGAACTGGCGCGCCGGCAGCCCGTATGAAATGTTGCTCAGCCCGCAGGCCGTGTGGATGCCCGGATAGGCGCTCACGATCCGTTCGATGGTGTTGATGAACTCCACCCC
>RCNC010000579.1_pt1 | contig 23534 bp, 21 predicted proteins | sample 2041301 | NCBI WGS metagenome assembly RCNC01 (sample SAMN09708231, study PRJNA481090) | Marine sediment metagenome, whole genome shotgun sequencing project. | biome: marine sediment; feature: ocean; material: sediment; isolation source: Sewage treatment plant 13A marine sediment (STP13A) ...
GCCCGTACAGCGCAGATTATGCCATACTATGGAATTCCCGTGGGACAAACTGATGAGGATGTCGGGTTTGCTTTTAATAAAGCGGTTATCACAGATTTATTGCGTGATTCCCTTCATTTTGATGGGGTTGTTTGTACCGACTGGGGTATTATAAGCGATAGCAAGATGAAAGAGGCTTCTGCATGGGGAGTAGAAGATTTATCTCCCATTCAGAGGCTTAAGAAGATCCTTGATGCCGGATGTGATATGTTTGGAGGTGAATATATACCCGAGTTGATTGTAGAACTGGTGGAGACCGGTCAGATCTCAGAAGAGCGCATTGATGTATCGGTCAGGAGCATACTTCGGGACAAATACCGGCTTGGTCTTTTTGATAATCCCTATGTGGATGCGAAGAGGGCTCTGGAAATTGCCAGAAACAGCCAATTTGTTGAAAAGGGCAAGCAGGCACAGGCCAAGTCCATGGTATTGTTGAAAAACCAGGATCTGCTGCCCTTAAAGGAAGGTATTAAAATATATGCAGATGGAATGAGCGATCTGAGTGGACTGGAGAAATATGCCGAGGTAGTAAAGAATCCGGGCGATGCCGATGTAATCGTTACTCGAATCGCTACACCGTGGCAAAAACGCGAGGGAGGAAGTTTTTTTGAAAGTTTCTTTCGTGGTGGCAGGCTCTATTATTCAGAAGAGGAGTTGGGTGAAATTATTGAACTGATAGACCAGAAGCCCTCCGTGGTGGTAGCCAACCTCTACCGGCCAACCGTATTAACCGAAATAAATGAGCAATGTGGTGCCCTGATGGCTGACTTTGATACTTCAGATGAAGTGCTTGCAGATGTGCTTTTTGGGAAAAGAAGACCTCAGGGGAAATTGCCTTTTGAGTTGCCTTCCTCCAAAGAGGCTATTGAGAAACAGCTTGAAGATGTGCCTTATGATTCAGAAAAACCTCTTTATCAATTCGGATATGGATTGTCGTATTAGCTAGTCTAATCAATCTTTTTAAACTGCATCAGTTCCTTACCCTCCTTATCGAACAGGTGCAATTTCAGGTCCTGTACTTTGTAATTGTCCACCTCCGTAAGAGTCCTATTGAATTCGTCAGGTATATCCATATCCTGGCACATCATCCTGGTCCCTGCCCCCAGACCAAACCTGAGGATGGTTTCACTAAGCTCAGTGATTCCTCCAAAAATATTGTTGCAGCCATCGGTCCCATGGTATTTCATTTCGCCCACATGGATCTCAAGTTGAGGGGTTTGGGATTGCTCGCTAGCACTGCCGGGAACAACAGGATTCCCATTGAGACTTTTCAGTAGCCATATATCATTTAATACCAGTCGATTATCCTTCGTTTTCTCCAATACCTCCACCAGGGTATATGCAATGGATGAACCATCGGCCGGAACCGAAGCTGCATCTAATTCCCTCTTCTTTACAATCAGTTTATAGATGTATCCAGCCTCAAACTCAAACCCAGAAATGGAGGAATAGAACGATTCCCACTGGGTGGGATCCAAAACTTCAGCTTTTTGCACCTGAAGACAATGCGTAGGGTTAACAGCTGTACAGGGCACCTTCAGACTGTTTACCCAGTAGATATACTCCCCCGGTCCCGGCTGGCTTGTTCCTCCACATTGCACCAGTAATGTGGCCAATAAAATGATTGCGAGCTGTCTCATGACAGCTATTTTTTAAATTGGTAAAGAAATACTATAACCCCTTTTAAAGCATGCTTTTTACTATCTTTTATTTCAAGTATAACTTCAACTTCTGCCTTGGCTGTACCTCTCAGATTTGTAAGGGCTTTTAGTTTTGTTTTTAGTCGAACTTCACTCTCCACTACAACAGGCAGTCCAAATCTTAAGCTCTCAATTCCATAGTTCACCAACATGGTGATGTTCCTTACCTTGATGATTTGGTACCAGAGGTAGGGTAGGATTGAAACACTCAAATAACCATGTGCAATGGTGGCTTTGTAGGGGCTATCTGTCTTTACCCTCTCCGTGTCTACATGAATCCACTGGTGATCAAGAGTTGCATCAGCAAACTGGTTGATCTGTTCCTGAGTGACTTTGTGGTAATCAGAAGTGCCCAGCTCTTTACCTACATACTGTTCAAATTCTTCGTAATTGTTAATGATCAATTGTTCCATTCTTTCAGTTTTTGTCAAAGAAAAATAAATCAGGATTTGAGAGCCATCTCAAACCGGATGAAAAGATAACCACTATACCTTTGGATTTGTTTAATGATCTACTGAAATAAAATAGTGGGGTCCAGAGGGTAACGTCCAAATCTTTTGCCATAGATGGCCAGTCCACCGGGCAATCCTTCATCCACTTCAAATCTAATGTGCAGTTTACCGCCGGGTGCATTCCTTAGCAATTCAGAAGGAATTTTGGCTTTGCATAGATAACCATATGAGCCTGCTTCCCTTAACTTTCTGTCCTTCAATTGAGAAAACCACGAGAGAACACCCCTATGATCTGCAGGATCATCGGCCAGATAGAACTCTTCTACAATGATACCATTTACCCGTACTCTGACATAGGAGGGATCTTTGTAAGTATCTGTCATGGGATAGGAGTTGGGATTTCTGCTGGGATCAAAGGTTCCTTTCCCGCGCATATAGTCTTCCCCCAATTCCGTCTTATCCAGGCGATCTTTACCATGAAGCTTTTTTGCTGATGCCTCAAAAACAAGGATTACACTTTCCATCTGATCAAGATCCAGGGAAGAGGGGATATCCACATCATAAGCAAAGTAACCCGATCCGGCCCCGTTTACTTTTAATCCATCCAATATATTCCACTGTCGGAGGGTCCAAAACTCTTCCACAAAGGAATCGGGTGAAAAAGTGATGTGCTGAACTTTCTCAGCTTCCACATGACTTTCTTTATCAGCCTCTTCCACCAAAAAGCTGGTGAAATTAAGGTGGTAGATATAGGCGTTCTTATCTCGCAGACGGAGTTTCAAGTGATAGAGTCCCGGAGTTTCCGGCAGCTTAAAGGAGAGTGGATCCAATTCACCATTGAAATATGGAGACGATTCGATATCTGTCGATTTCAGGAATTGGTGTCGGAACTTTCCGTGGTGGTCCCTCCCGGATAACTCATAATCCAGGATATAGCTGCCAGTTGGAACTTTATCGGTCATCACCGAGAGGTAGAGCGGGACTTCTACCGTAGCGCCAGGTTCTCCGGAGCGGCATAGATCAGATCCCGTGGAGAGATAGATGTCGCTATGAAGATGATTCATGTCCATATCAGGAATGAACTCGGATAGGCCTGTAAACTTCTCGCTTCTGTCGAATTTATAATAGCCATTCCACTCATTGACCACATCGTGGTGCTCGGTATACAACCAGCCTGCCATCAGGGGATGTTTTCTAAACTCATTCATCATGATGTGGTAGTCCCAGCTCCAATCCACATCTCCGGCACTGCCTTCATAACCCCACACATTTCCACATTCGCTGTTGAGCATGGGAACTTTGGATTGTTGATTGCCTCCAATGAAGTTCCATTCAGATCCCGCATAAGTATTTTCAACCACATTGTTCATAAAATCTTCCCAACCATAACCGGGGAGATAAGCATGCCAGGTATTAAGATCTGTGACCACATGGTCATAGTTACAGGGCGAATTGTCCTCGATCAACCTGGATGTGTCCAGTTTCTTGGCCTCCACAAACATTTGGCGGACCCACTCCTGGGTCTCAGGAAGGTATTCCCTCTCCTTCCCGTTTCCGGTGAAAAGCCCCCAGGTTTCATTGAAGAGTACCCAGGAGAAGATCGAAGGATGGTTGTAATCGCGCTCCACCATTTCACGCATGGCATATTCCCACTCCTTTCTGGCCGTACCATCAGGTTCACCCCAAAAATTGGGTACATCTGCCATAATCAACAATCCCAGTTTATCTGCCCAGTAGAGTTTTCGGGGCACCTCCACCTTAATGTGAATCCGGTTTCCATTGAGGCCTATTTTTTTCGAACGGATTATTTCGTCCCTCATAAATTCGTCGGTGGGGTAGGTGTAAAACCCATCCGGATGATAAGCCTGGTCGAGACTCAGTCGAAGATAAATAGGTTTGTTATTAAGAGCCACATAAGGAATTTCGGTCCCCGGCAGATTCATTACACCTATTTTTCGCATACCGAAATAGGTGGACAGATCATCATAGATGGTTTCGTTGTTATGTAGTTGGACCTTTACATCATACAGGTAAGGATCGTCCAGTTCCCAGAGTCTGTGATTGGGGATCTCGATTTCAAATTCAATCGCTTGTTGTTCTTTAGATATCTCGGGGGAGCTGATCATTCCTGCAACTTCCTCATTTGGGAAAGTCAGGTTCAAAAAGAGGTTTTCGCTTGCAGGTGCATCCAGCTCTGCCTTAACCGAAACTGTTCCCTTGTCAATGTTGGGTGTGAAATGAATAGAGCTCAGGGCAATATCACCTCTGCTCTCCAAATAAACAGTCTGCCAAATTCCTTTGGCCTCCCCATACCCCTGCTTTCCTTCAAGCTTAAAAGGAAAAGGCCTATCGTCTACACGAAGAACCAGATCGTGCGTTTCCCCTGAATACAGGAATTCTGTGAGTTCAAATTCAAATTGCATGTATCCGCCCTGGTGAGTACCTACTTCTTTGCCATCGATCCATGCTGTGGTAAGCCAATCACATGCCCCAATCACCAGGAAGACCCGATCTCCTCTCCATGATTCCGGTATTTCCAATGGAAGACCGTACCACCCTATATCGGCCTGATCATTTATCCCTGAAAGCTTTGAACCCCACGAAAAGGGGACCGTAATTGAAAGGTCAAACTCTGACTGCTCAAACCATTTTTCACTTTCACCCACATCGAGGCTGTCAAAAGCGAAGCTCCATGTACCATTGAGATTGATCCAGTTTTCCCGTTGAAAGTCGGGTCGGGGATGTTCAGGTAAGGGAATATCCTGAGAATAAATATGTTGTCCTGAAAATACTAAAGAACTTACAATGAATATAAAGCAGATGGTTTGTTTCATAAGGCAAATGCGAATTGAGTCAATATTTACTTATTAAGCCTGTACAACTAGTTTGATATGGCTACCCCTACAAAAGAATCCGCAGTACCGTAATAGAGGAACCATTTTGATTTGTAGAACACCAGGCCTTCGGCAAAAGTGGTCCCTGATATATACTGCCCGGTGATTTCATGGGGTAGTGTGGGTCTCAGGAAGTAGGTATCGGAGCGCCAGAGCACCTTCTCAGGATCTTTGATGTCAAATACAATTTTACCTACCGAATACATTCCTTTGGGGAGCTCAGAGGCAGCATCATCTCCTTCGGCATTTTTTCCATTGTAAAGCAAAACTATGCCTTCCTCAGTGATTACAGCCGGGGGACCACACTCGGTTAGCTTACTGTCAAATTTATTTGGTCGTGGCTCCACAATAGCCTTTAATTCACCGTTATCATCCAGATTTGGGTGCCATACTGCCAGGTCATCGGACCAGGCCAGGTTAATAAATTTCTCACCCCAGTACATCCAATACTTCCCATCTATTTTCGCCACTACCTGCTCTTCACCAACCATCTTAGTGATGATCGAACCAGATTTTGACCAGTAATCAAGAAATTCTCCGCTGTGTGCCTTTGCAAAAGCTGGGCCCTTTTTCTCCCAGTGAATCAGATCCCTGGAAAATGCAATGCTCAGTCTGGCAACATCCTGATTCCATGCAGTGTAGGCCATCACATACAAGCCATCTTCAGTAACCACCACCCTGGGATCTTCACATCCACCCGGATAATCATATTGAAGGAACTCCCCGCTGTCGGGGTAAAGGACCGGGGTGGGATGGATATCAAAATGCAGCCCATCTTCACTGGTGGCCAATCCGATCCTGGAAGTGCGTCCGCCAAGCACAGCTGCCGGATTGTCCTCGGCCCGGAAAAGCAGATGAATCTTGCCATCTTTCACTATGGCTGCCGGATTAAAAACATCTGCTTTCTGCCATCGTACAACTTCATTTTTTATGGGACACAAAAAGGTGAACGAGGAGTCAGCCTGCATTACGGGATTGTTATCAGGCTTTTCAAAGCTTAGAAAATCCCATTCCGCTTGCTCGGTGGATACGCAAGCAACAGTTGCGAATAATACTAAATAAATCAGAATCTTATTCATAATTTTTCATATTTAAATACTGTTCCATGCTTTTTTCATCAATGCTCTGGTGCTTAGGATACCCTCATGTTCACCCAGAATCTCGCCTTCATATTCAATACCGATATATCCATCGTATTTCGATTCTTTAACAATCTTCAGCATCCTGTAGTAATCAATTTTAGTGTCTTCTCCTTTATCATTAAAATTATATGACTTGGCACTTACTGCTTTTGCGTAGGGTAATAATTCTTGTACGCCCTGGTACCTGTCATATTCCCTGTCGCAATCTCCCTGTGTGGTACCCCACTTCGCACTGAGACACCAATTTCCAAAATCGGGAAACGTGCCAAAATTGGGCATATTAACCTCCTCTACTATGCCGGCAATTAAGGATGCATTGGAGCTAAACAGACCATGGTTTTCAATGACAATATTGAGGTTTGATTGAGCGGCATATTCGGCAAGTTGTCCCATGCCATCTATAATGGCAGCACGATAAGCCGATCTGTCGGTCTCACCAAAAGCATTCACTCGTACTGTGTGACAACCTAGAATGCTGGCCGCATTCACCCATTTAAAATGATTCTCCACTGAAGTCCGTCTGGTTTCATCATCGGCCGTTCCCAGGTCTCCTTCATCATCAACCATCATTAACAGGCTCTCAACACCAGCACTGGAGGCCCCGTTTCGCATCTCCATCCAGAATTTCTCTTCTCTTGAGTGATCCGAATAAAATCCATTTACGTACTCCACTGCGTTGATATTGTAAGTGTTCTTTGCAATGCTTGCAAAATCTACCGGGTCAAGTTTCTTCTTATTAAAGGCCCGGTGCAGGGACCATTGTGCCAGGGATATCTTAAGCTTTTTGGAAGGTGGGATGACTGACCAAAGTGGGGCAGAAGCCAATGCGCTTACTCCCAATGTACTGGTTTTTAAAAAAAATCTTCTTTTCATCGCATGGAAATTGATCTTTCAAGATACAAAAAGAGCGAGGATAACACATTGAAAACCATTTAAAAGTAATCGTACAATAGGAGGATAAACAATTCGTTTTATATTTGATTTTTCATTTTCGCAGATGGCCCAAAGTTCAAAATTTCTACCACATATATTGAAGGTTGGTTTCCTCCTATTCCTATTTGTGATTCACTCCTGTCAGAAAGATGAAATAGATCCAATCGAGGACGAACCCTTATTTGCTGTTGAGACTGGAAGCAGTGACATCCCATACCTGGTGATTGAAACCCGGGGTCTGGGGATTATTAACGAGCCTAAGATTCCAGCCGAATTGATCTTGTACGTGCAAAAGGCTGAGATTCAAAGAACCCTGATAGGTATTGAATTTCGGGGCTCTACATCCTACAGGTTATCAGATAAAAAGTCCTATGGCATAGAGACATGGGATGCTGAAGGGAACGATATGGATGTGGCTTTTTTTGATTTTCCTGAAGAGGAAGATTTTATACTCATGGGGCATGTGGTAAATCTGGAGGATAAATATGTTTTTGACCGGACCTTGATTTTTAACTATTTCGGTTATAATCTCTTTTCGAAAATGGAAAGATATGCCAGTCGAACAAAACTGGTGGAACTTGAGATTAATGGCAATTACGAAGGGGTCTATGTCTTTATGGAGAAGCTGAAACGGGACAAGAACCGGATCGATATAAAAAAGCTGGAGCCCTCAGATATAGATTCTACAAGCATCACAGGGGGATATATTCTTAAGATAGACAAGAGTGCAGGAGGGGACTTAAATTTAGATATGCCCCTGGAGTATTTCGATGATAATTGGAGCGATGATGCCCGCTATACTTCGGATATCAGCTTTAGATCAAAGTATGACATCTATGGCAATCTGATTGATTTTGCCCCTTTTGACGCACCCTACCACTCTAAGCAGTACCTGGAAACCTATTTTTTGTATGAATACCCAAAATCGGATCAGATTACTGAAATACAAAAGAGCTATATTCAAGATTATATTCATGATTTCGAGACTTCTCTACTGACAGATGACTTTGGCTCCGACCAACGAACCTATACAGACTATATTGATCTGGAGAGTTTTGTGGATTTCTTCATCATCAATGAGATCTGCAGAAACGTGGACGGATACCGCTTAAGCACTTATATGTATAAGGACAGGGGTGAAAAACTTAAGATGGGACCTGTCTGGGATCTGAACATTGGTTTTTTCTCGGGCGATCGTGTACCTATGGATGACTGGGTCATTAACTATAACAACTATGTGAGTCAGGATGCCTGGATGATGCCTTTCTGGTGGCCTCGATTGATGGAGGATCCTCAATTCACAGGGTTGCTAAAGGATCGGTGGAGTGAATTAAGATCAAATGCAGTAAGCCTGGGAGAACTAAACTGGATGGTGGATATGGCCGCTGGAAGACTTAGAAATAATGAGGCCGCAAAAAGGAATTATTATAAATGGGATCAGCAAATTGGTATTGATTGGGAGTCAAGTATCCAAGAACTGAAATCCTATCTGGAGGAGCGTGTTCTATGGATGGATGGTGAAATTTCAGCCCTCTAAACGAATTTAGGAACTCAAGGGAGTAAGCTAGTGGTCATCCTCGCTCAAAACCTTTGTTTTGTATTTAAGGAAATTCAATACAAGGTAGAGAATAATTGAATTGGGTGCTGTTTTGTACCAGTTCGCCTCCTACATTAAATGCACAGTAAATCAGGCAGAAGAGTTCGTAATAGGTCTTGAAGGGTTGCTACATAACTGAAGCACCATCCAAAAGGATACTGGATCTTATGTAAACAGCTGCGCCAATGCCCAATACAACAATTGGAATTACACCGCGGTATCTGAAGAGCCATCTATGCGTGAGTTAAAAATAAATTTCCGCAAAGATATTATTTACAGGGAAAGATTACTCTTTTTCGGGAGAGATCATCTTGTAGACCAAACCAGCCAGAATAGCTCCTACAATAGGCGCCACCCAGAACAACCACAACTGACCCACCGCCCAGTCACCTACAAAAATAGCCTGACTTGTGCTCCTTGCGGGGTTAACAGAGGTATTTGTAACTGGAATACTGATCAAATGAATCAGGGTCAAACCCAGTCCAATGGCCAATCCGCCAAATCCTTTAGGTGCCTTTGAATGTGTGGCTCCCAGGATGATAATCAGAAACATAAAGGTCATAACTATTTCAGTTATCAAAGCAGACACCATCCCATAGCCATCGGGTGAGTGATCTCCATATCCGTTTGCTGCAAAGCTACCAATCTCAGCTCCGGGTTTCCCTGTTACGATCAGGTATAAGATTCCTGCTCCGGCAATACCACCCAGGACCTGGGCGAGAATATAGGGCAACAAATCTTTCCTATCAAAACGGCCGCCTATCCAAAGACCGATGGATACTGCCGGGTTAAGGTGGCATCCGGATATGTGTCCAATGGCATAGGCCATTGTAACAACGGTTAATCCAAAAGCGATGGCCACTCCCACAAAACCAATGCCCAGTTCAGGATAACCGGCAGCCAATACAGCACTGCCACAACCGCCTAAAACCAACCATAAGGTTCCAATGAATTCTGCAACTAATTTTTTCATGATTTAGTAGTTTTTTGATTATTGAATTTAGAGTTCCAATAAATTTAAGAAAATAATTTGATGAAATAGGAAGTTAACAGTTTTAACAGAGTGATTGATACCTTCCTAAGGCCGTCAATCAACAATTCTTACAATTGATAGTGAACAGTCCACTGTACTTTTCTCATGGAGTTGCTACGTCTCATCAATTTCATTCCCTTATCCCAGCTTTCGATGGCGTCACTGTCAGGGATCCCAAACTCATATGCAGCCCCTTCCCCAAATTTCAACTCCTTCTTTAATTTAATCTCCGTCACTCTTTTTCTCCACCCAGAGAGCCACTTGGAATTAAATACTCCTTCAGCCACCAGGATCACATGGTCGTTTTGTATGGAATCCATCCAGTCAAAATCGAATACAAACCTGGCTATTTGCGTGTAACGTTCTTTTTCTGGAAAGATCTGCCTTTTGAGATTTATGATATCGGGAAGGTCCAGGTCGTAAAAAGGGACTTTTCTGTTATCTACTCTTTCAAACCTGTCATCGAGCCCCTGTGCTGGAGTACCAGGCTGTTGCCATCATAAACTCCATTTGGGTATTGTATGGGCCAGGCAGAGGTGTCAATCCCAAGAGGTTCAAACAGAAATCTAAAGGAAAACTTTTCCAGATCAAATACCGATGCATTTTTGATGATCTCTCCCAGCAGATGCATGTGTGAAGAAGCGCTGTTTTCATAATCTATCTTTTTTTACGTTTTACTTCTTCAGCCCAAAAAGGGGCCATAAAAATCGCACTCGCCTGATTACTAGCTCATACAGAGAAAAACACCCCGCAAAAGTGATCAAAATCAACAGAATGAATTTCAAAGTGCCAGGTATGGAAAGAGGTGCAATCAGAAAGGATCCTGCATATAATATGATCATATGAATAATATAGATGGGATAGGCTGACTGGCTTAAGTAACTCAGGGTGCGGCTGGGATGATTTAAATACCTGTACCCAAATCCAAACAGGGAAAAGATCCACAGATTGGACTCAATGGCTTTTAAATAGTTGGGAGCCTCTAATTGAAACTCCAGATAGCGTATGAGGAATAAGGCAACTGCAAAGACCAGGAACACCCACCTCCATTTTTTGACAGTTTGCCAGAATACATCTCCGGTTTGAACGAAGATAAAGCCGAAAAGAAAGGCCATCAATCCCAGTAGAAAGCCATGGAAGGACATGTAGTAGGTTTCAAAAACCTCTGGATTTACCCATAGCGCTTCCAGAACAAAAGCGGAGATAACGACCAGCAGTCCCAGAGGAGTTCTGAAAATCTTCTTTAGCCATCTGGAGATTTTGCCATGGGTATTCTTCTTTAAATAAAAGAAGAGGGGTGAAAGCAGGATCACATAGATAAATATGTTGGCGAGAAACCATAGATGCGAAGGATTAATAGAGTAGGAGAGATCCTGATTGTAGAATTTTTGCCAGATAAAGAGGTGCAAAGGAACTATGGCAATAATTCCAAATATAAAGGGGAGAAGTATTCTTCTTGATCTCTCCAGGATCAGCTGCTTCCAACTCCGTTTCAGGATGGCAAAACTGACTCCCATTCCTGACACGAAAAACAGAAAGGGAATCCTCCAGATATTAAGCAGGGACATGGGGGTCCACAGGCCCTGAATTGCTTCTTCGTTTTGAATAAAGCCTATGAAGACTCCCCATGGCAGGAATACAAATCCGATGTGATAAAAAATAAGCAATCCTATGGCAATGACCCGGAGCCAATCTATGTCGTATCTTCTTTCTGTAGCTGTCATTATTTTAAAAGTTCGGCGATCTTTGGTCGGGTGGCTTCCACATAATCGTAGTCCAGCTTAAATCCAAGGGGACCTAAGTCCTTGCTGAATTGATCATAGATAAACTTTACATCGGAGAATGGAGCCATTACAGATTGTTGTGCGGTAGACCCATAGTTGTTAAGGAGATTCTTATCTGCTCCGTTCTCTAACAACATTTCCACGATCTCAAGACGGCAAAGAAATGCTGCAGAATGCAGTGGGGTAGACCCTTCGTTGTTTTTCAGGTTCACTTCGGCACCGGCCTCAATCAAAGCTCTGGCAATCTCTGTTTTCCCAAATACAGAAGCCGAGATCAGCGGTGTAGATCCAACAGCAGGTTCCTTTACATTCAGATCCGATCCTGCTTTTATATGTTGCTTAATGGCATCCAGATCCCCTAGAAGGGTAGCGGTATGAATATCCGCATTTGGGGGATTTAAAGGCTCTTGCTCGGCAATGGCCTGATCGGCTGAAGGCTGTTGCTTTCCTCCGCAGGAAGAGATGATCAGGATTGAAACTACCATCATAACTGCGGTAAACACATTCTTTAATTTCATCTTTTTGGTTTTCATTTTCTTCAGGTTTTAAATTTGACATTTGTTTGTTGATGTAAAGGTCCGGCAAAGCGTGACGCATCTCCAATCAACCATGCGGCAGATCATATCAAGTTTGTAGAGGCGATAGAAATTATGACGAAAGAGTATAACTTATGACGCAAATAGCGAACTAATTGTATCTTTAACAGAGTAATGCAGGATCCTTCCTACATAGAAAATGATTTCCTGAAGAAGATCACAGCGATCATCGAAAAGAACATTTCCAATGAGAACTTTGGGGTGTCGGAGCTTGCCAGGGAAGTAGGAATGAGCCGATCCAACCTTCTTCGAAAGATAAAATCTCTAACCAATTTATCAGTGAGTCTGTTTATCAGACAGGTGAGACTGAAAAATGCCATGGAGATGTTAAAGCAGGATTCCCTGAATGTTTCCGAAGTCTCCTATCGCGTGGGTTTTAGCAGCACCTCCTACTTTATAAAATGCTTTCGTGAGTACTATGGCTACCCTCCTGGGGAGGTAGGGAAAGGAGAATCGGATGAATATGTTGCTGGCTCCTTTGGTTTGGCCCAGTTCTTTCAGGAATTGAAGCGCAGAAAGGTAGTACGTGTGATCACTGTATATGCTGCGGCAGCATTTGTTATCCTGGAATTGATGTCCATTGTTGTGGAACCCCTGCAACTTCCAGGGTGGACACTCTCCATGGTCATCGTGTTGCTGGTAATTGGTTTTGTGATTGCTGTAATCCTCTCGTGGATCTATGATGTGCGTCCTGAAGGAGGATGGGAAAAGACCAGACCTACAGACAGCTTAGAGAAGAAAGTGGGTCTGGATGGATCAAAAAGTTGGAAGATTGCCAGTTTTATAAGTTTTGTAGTGATTGCCATTCTGGTAGTTCTAAATCTCATTCCCCGCCTGAACCGGCAAGCTGAACCTCTTATACTTGAAAAATCCATTGCAGTACTCCCCTTCAATAACGATAGCAACGATCCCTCCAATATCTACCTGATTAATGGTTTGATGGAGTCCATTCTTGATAACCTTCAAAAGATAGAGGACCTGCGGGTAATCAGCCGAACCTCGGTGGAGAAATACAGAAACAATCCCAAAACCACTCCGGAAATTGCCAGGGAGTTGAATGCCAACTACCTGGTGGAAGGAAGTGGACAGAAATTGGGTGATCAGATTTTACTGAATATTCAGCTGATCGATGCCACAACCGATAAGCACCTTTGGGGGGAGCGATATAAAAGAGAAGCCAGTGATATTTTTGAGCTGCAGCTGGAGGTGGCCAGAAGCATTGCAGATGAGATCGAGGCCATTATAACCCCTGAAGAAGCTGAGTTGATTGAAAAAGTTCCCACAAATAATCTGGAGGCTTATGATTATTTCCTGAAGGGCATGGAACCTTTTCAATGGGAAACACGGGAGGGTTTGGAAAAGGCCATTCCCCTTTTTGAGAAGGCCATTGAGCTGGATCCGGAGTTTGCACTTGCCTATGCCAATATTGCCATTTCCTATGCTATCCTGGATATGTACCAGATTGAGAAGAAACATCAAGACCAGATTGATTATTACGCCGACAGGGCCTTGCTTTTAGATCCCAAACTTCCGCAAAGTCTCGTAGCCAAAGCCATGTTCCATAATACCAGGGAAGAGTATGAGCTGGCACTTCCTTATCTTGAAAAGGCCCTGGAATACCATCCCAATTCCTCTCGGGTATTAGCCATTCTGACAGATTTCTATACCAGATTTGTGCCCGATACAGAAAAGTACCTTGAGTATGCCTTGATGGGCATAGAGCTGGATATTGCAGCACACGATTCAGTAGATGCAAGTATTATATACTTACATCTGAGCAATGCCCTGATACAATCAGGTTTTGTAAATGAAGCCGAGAGGTATGTTGATAAGTCGCTGGAGTACGATTCGGGGAATTTCTATTCCGAACTGGTAAAGATATATATCCTGCTGGCCAGAGACGGGGATCTTATTCAGACCAGGATACTACTGGAGGAGGTCTTGCAAAAGGACCCATCCAGGTTTGAGATTTTAAAGGAGCTTGGAGTGATTTGCTTTTTCCTGCACGATTATGAAAGTGCCTATGACTACTTCAGCAGAATGTATGAGCTAACGGATGCCCAGGGTCTGAACTTGTATAGTGGTGAAAAAGCAAAAATGGGGCTAATTTTATCAGAACTGGGAAGGGAAGAGGAGTCCGAAGTCTACTTCCAGGAATATCTGGAGTTTGCCGAAAATAATCAGTCCATCTATAAAGGGCTTAGTCTGGCAGTCTACTATTCCTACATGGGAGATACAGCAAAGGCCATTGAATACATGGATCAGTTTTCCCAGCAGGAGAAGTATCCCTACTGGTACATTCTTTTCCTGGGAATGGATGATCCCTTATTCGACAACGTAGATGATCTGCCCGAGTTTCATAAGATATTGAAGAAGATTGAAGTTAAGTTCTGGAGATATCACAAACAGATCAAGGATTCACTTAAGGAGAGAGGACTGCTCGAATAGAAGTCTGTCAACTTCATCAAAATTGGTGATAACCTGGTGATTCCAGTTGCTATAATCGCTGTTGGTTGAATTCATTATGATGATTTTTGCTGCTCCAACATTTTTTGCTGCCTCAATACCCGCTTTCGAATCTTCGAAAATTAATACTTCACTCGCGTCAAGATCAAGAGTACTAAGGGCCCTTTTGAAAATTCCAGGATCAGGTTTACTCTTAACAGTACCATCACTGTATATCACTTTAGATTTGTCGAAATAGGAGGCCAGGTCCAGGTGTGTGAAATAGAAGTCCACATTGTAAAGATCAGCTGCAGTAGCGATGGTGTATGGGATGTTATTCTTCTTCAGAAACCTGAAAAAGGGGACACTGCCCGGCGCCAATCCCAGATTGTGTTTCAAGCACAAACCCTGGTAGATATCCTCCTTTTCAATGCTCATTCTGGCAATTTCGGCAGGCATCAGTTCCCTGGAAAACAGGTTTTTTAGAATATCAATATTATTCTTTCCATGAATTCTAATGTTCTTCTCCTCATCACTTAAGAAGATACTGTTCTTCTCAAGAAAGAGATCCCAGGCCATATTGTGAAGTGCTGTATCCCAATAGAGCGTCCCATTAAAATCAAATATGACTCCTTTAATAGACATTTTCAGGTATACTTCTACAATTTTGCAATTACTTTTTCGAGTAAGGCTTTGGTAGCCTTAATACCTGCATCTTCTGAGAGCTGGTTTCCTTCGTATTCGATTCCCACATATCCTTTGAATCCCGACTTTTTTACTATCATCATGATCTTAAGAAAATCAGAATCCAATTCATCCCCATTGGCATCAAATTCATGGGATTTTGCGCTAACCCCCTTGGCATACGGCATGAGATCTTTCATCCCCTGGTAACGGTCATATTCGTTGGTGCAGCCTTCGGGGGTTCTATCTATGCAGAAATTACCAAAATCGGGAAGTGTCCCTACATTGTCCATTCCTACTTTCTTCATCACACCGGAAAGCCATTTGCCATTGGATGAATATCCGCCATGGTTTTCAACGATGATATTAATTCCTTTTGAAGCACCATATTCTCCAAGTTTAGAGAGCCCTTCTATGGCATTGGAGGCCACTTCATCAGCCGTTCCACTCCCGGCCGCATTTACACGGATGGATTTGGCACCCAGAAAAGCGGCTATGTCCACCCAAGGATAGTGGTTCTTAACAGCCTGCTGTCTTGCATCAGGATCAGAATCACCCAGGTTGCCCAGATTATCACACATAATTAATCCCACAGTAACTTCAGCTTCCTCGCACTTCTTCTTAAACTCGGTCCAGTATTCCATATCAGTGGCTTTACTGAAGTAGAAGATATTCACCAGCTCAATGCAGTTGATTCCATATCCTGCAGCCACTTTCGGGAAGTCCATGGGATCCAGGTCGCCTTTTAACAATTCATCGGGTGATTCTAAAAGCAGTCGATCAAACTCCTCACAATCTTCAATCACTCCTCCAAAATATGTACGGTGCAGGGACCACTGGGCCAGCGAGATCTGAAAATCAGCTTCAGATTCTTTCTGATTTCCAGTTGTTGATCCGGAATTGCACTGGGAAAGGAGGAGTATTGCCATAAACATCATTAAGATTTTTGGCAGAGCTGTTGTTGGGCATTTGTTTTTCATGATGTTCGTATTGAGGTTAATACATCTCTGTTTTAAACTTCTGTCCACCAATGGATGCCTCATACATGAGTCCGCCAATGGGAATTGTGAATACTAGTATACCATCGGTATACTTTGCATCCAATGAAACTCCAGATTTCAATGCCACTGCTGAAACCTGTGCTGCAAATTCAAATTTATCGGCCACAAAACTTGTATAGGCTCTTTCATCTTCAAATAAGATAACTTCAGCATACTTCTGGCCACCCACCTGGAAGCCTATGGTCACCTGAGACATCTTCGTGTCAGCAACTGGTGCTCCCCCTTGATATACAACTCCTTTGCCAGCTGCACCACCCACTCCAAGGCCGCCTTTGCCAATACCAGGGAAGACAGCATATCCATAGGCTGAATTGAAGAATTCCTCGATTTCAGAATTTGTTTTCTTGAAATTGGAGATTGCCTCATTGGCTTTGTCCACATCGTTCTCCTGGGAAAATAATGTCACAGTAGCAACAACAAGAAGTAATGTAATAAGTGATATTTTCATGATGAGTTTAGTGTTTACACAAGTATATAATTTTTGTACTCAAATAGCCGGTGCTTGAATTGCTTCTCAAAACCATTGAGCATCCTGTCTTTAAACCTCATATTAGATTTGGAAGGATCATAGTCAAATTCCCAATCCTTCTGTTTGATCACATCCCCCATATAGGTGGGGTGTGAACCTTCATAGGCGTCCAGCCTGTCCACCTCATTGTAATCAAAATCCACCTCCTTTGTGTTGTCCTTAAGCCATTCATTGCTGTGCCAGAATCTATCAAAGTAATTGGATTTTTTATTCATCAGTTTTGGGTGCCGGGTGTAGGCATAATGATAGATGGGTATGTCCGTTTTGAGTACTTTCAATTTGGTGCCAGTGTTTTCAGAGGATTCGGGCTTGAATATTCTGAATCCCTGAGAGTCCCGGTAAGATTGCACATTCCGGTTATTTTTAAATGCCCGAATCTCAAATGCATGGGTACGCCTTGTTTTCCTAATATGCTGGTAATCACCCCAAAAATGATAGAAAGGAAAAAGTAAGCCATCCACCTCTTTTAGCTTATCGGCTTTGTGGATATAGTTTATAAGTTTCTCACCATCTGCTTCATTCAAAACTTCATCTGCCTGTATATGAATGGCCCAATCACCGGTAACTCTTTGCAGACCCAGGTTTGCCTGATCTTTGAAGATTTCACCGTTTACCCTTTTCTCCTCTTCCCAGATACTATCAACAATTATAATCTTGTCATTTTTGAGATTCTCTATGCCCTCTCTGGTCCCGTCCTCTGAGTCGCCCACAACCACAAAAAGTTGATCAACAATTGGAAGCACCGAATTTATGGATGGTAAAAAGGGATACCCCATTTTAAATCCATTCCTTACATATGTAAACCCCTCTATTCTCATATACTTTAATTCCTAGGGCCAAAAATAGTTATTTACCCTTTCTTCCTGCCCTTTTTTTATAAATATACCCAATAAGTGCATGGGGAATTAGGGGAATGAAAAGCAGGATGAACTTGTTAATTAAGCCAGGAACCCTTTCTGCTTTTCCTCTGAACAGTGCATGCACACCAGCCCTTGCCACATCTTCCGGTCTCTTCATGATTCTCAAACGAACAAGCAAAGGAAGGTTGAGTTGATCCGTATCATATAATGCGGTCGCAGTTGCCCCGGGAATCAAACAGGAGACACTTACGCCACTCTCTTTCATTTCGCTTCGCAGTGCACGGGTGAATCCACGAAGGAAACTCTTTGTTGGGCCATATAGAGAGATTGTGGGATAAGGCATCACAGCTGAGATGGAAGAGATGTTTAGGATATAGCCATTCTGATTTTCCACCATATGGGCACCAAAGAACCTGCAGAGTAAAACGGGGGTGTTCATATGAAGGTTCAGAATGGTAGTGATCCTCTTCATGTCAACGGTCATGGCCTCTCCATATACTAGCATTCCTGCATTGTTGACAAGTACTTCTACCAGCAGCTCTCTTTGGCAGCAAAAATCATAAATACTTTCTGCTGCACCAGGTGTTGAAAGATCACAATCGATGGTGTGAATGGTATTCCCATAGGTCTCCTCCAGCTCAGATTTCAGTTTCGTAAGGTTTTCGGACTGATTGCTAACTGCAACAATTGAATATCCTCTTGCTGCAAGCTCTTTTGAAATGTGCAATCCAATTCCTGAAGAGGCCCCGGTTACAACTGCATATTTATCTAACATATTCATAGATATTTGACTCTTTACTTTCCTTGAGCGGAACTGTCCATAAATTTAATTGGGGAGTAGCATAACAGCCCGATCCTTCTTTATATCAAGTTTAACTACATTTCTGTTCACCAACAGGGAAGAGGTCCATTCAGGACCTTCAAGGGTTATTTCGTACACTTGAACCTCTTGAATTTCCCCCCAGGTAGATGGCAATTCAATTTTCTTTCCAGCAAAATATCGCTTCTTACCATATACAATCACTGCCTTTTCTCTCCATAATACCGGGCAGATCACCAACTTTTTAGAAATAACGACATCCCCATCAGTCTCTAAATCAGGATTCCTTTTATAATACCAGGGTACTACATTCATACAAAATTGCTCCAGCAGGCCTGTGAGATTTTCAGGATCCTTCCTGATCTCTGCCTCACATTGCATAGGTGTAGAAGCTGAAAAGATGGCAGGAAGAGACATAAACTCATCAGGCTTATGAAGCCAATCTTCCCGGATAAAATTTCCTAAATTGAAATGCCAGGCCATAGCTTGCAAGCCAATAAAGGGATCTTTCCTCAACCAATAGATTCCACCTTCGCTGGTTACATCAATGCCCTTTGATTGCCAGTATCTGAATATTTTGCGCTGTGTTTCTATCTCATCTTCTATGGAATAGTCCAGATAGGGACTTATTGGCTCGCCCACACCACTGGGGCGCATGGAGTGAAATGCATCAATATGAATGGTTCCGGCATCCTTTATCTCGGGAAGCAATTCAAGGAGCCCATCAATTCTTTTCTGGGCAAGGCCAAGCTCCCATTCCCGTGCATAGCTAATCTGAAACGATTGCATCCCGGCAAATACTTCACCTTTGATAGGGATTCCCAGCTTATCTTTTGCAATTATATTTTTCGTAAAATACTCATCCCACAGAGGACTATCTTCAAATGCATCAATCATATTGATATGCAGGCTAATGGTGGTATGGCACTTTTTAGCCTCCTTTATAAGCCATTTCAGACTTTCAAGGGCAGTTTGATCTTGATCCCTTTTTAAATGTCCATTCACCTCTCCCCAGGCCGGATACTTAGAGTCGTGCCCATTGTATTGCCATCCAACCAGATAGACAATTTTAGGTAATCCGAGTGTCAGATTATCCATCTTACGAATAACTTCCAGGACCTCCTCAAATTTCAGGTAAATCCGATCCACATCCCCCTGGCCATTTCGACTGCAAAGAAAGATTTTGCTTACCAGGGTTTTGTTATAATCGTGCTTCCAGGGGGTCTCCGGGGCCATTGTTTTGGTCCAATCGTAATACGCTCCTGACACCTTACTTTTGGAAGATTTTATGGTGTCTATAAGGTAGTTTTTTGCTGAAATTTCAGATGAAAACAATAGGAATATCAGAAATAGAGTAGAGAAACTAAGTACCACTTCTAATTTGAGGACTTGATAATCCCGACCCTTTTTGCTCATATTTTGTAATTTCTAAATCTACTTTATCAGGTAGTCTATGCCCAAAGTTTCCTTTAATAACTCAGCAATTTTTACAGCTCTTTTATACTCTGTATTGATAATTCTGATCATCCTTCTGTTTGAGTCGAAATATACATCACATGATTTGATCTTATATCCGAACCCAACTGCAGCTTGAATATATCCCCGTCCCTCTTTCAATCTCTGCTTTATCAATACCTGACTGGTCGAAAGGGGAATTTTCACTATGTCATTGGAGAGTTTAAAACCAAAAACTCTGTATTCTTTAACTATTTGCATTTTGACTGGATCTATGGAGAACCTTCCCTTGAAGGTGGTGAGTATTGCACCTATCAAGCCAAATCCAAGTGCACCAACCAGCGAATGATACTCCTCTGTCAAGTTTGAATAGTCAACAATGAAAATGAGTGAGTACAGAAAAAATCCTATTCCAAGAGCCCCAATAACTATAAAGAAAACCGGAAATAGAGAATATGAATATTGTTTCATTACAATTAACTTATGGTATTCTAAAGTACTGAAAAATGTCCCCAGTAGAATGAAGTTCCCTCTGGTAGATTTAAGCCCCCAATAGTGGCAGGTGCTTTATTTTGTGGTATGTTAAGGCCATTGAAATGCAATGCTTTAATTCAATTTCTGATATCTTATCATTTAATTTAAAAACAATTGCTCTGTTGCCTTCAAATTTGAATGTGTCCTTATAGACTGTTTTAAATGTTGGAACCAAACTAGAGGTGCATTTAAAGTAGATTGCAAATTGCTCCGGATTCTTTTCTTTCCAATCGATTCTGATGGTGCTTCCCTTTTTTTTGTGCTCATACAAGCGGATCATGAGCATCATGACCACGACCATGATCAGGCTGAAGATGATGATCCCGGTCTTGTCAACCTCACCGATAGATTCTATATCCTGGTCAATTCCCCGCCTGGAGAAATACCACGCTCCCACCACTGCTATCCCATTGTTCACAAAGTGGACCAATACCGGAACCCAGATGGAGCGGGTCCAGATGAAGAGGTAACCTAAAACAATTCCGAGTATAAACCTGGGCAAAAAGCCATAAAACTGAAGGTGCAGGGCACTGAACAGGAAAGCCGAAATCAGAACTGCGAAATGCGGGTTCTTTGTCCATTCCCTGAATAAGCGAAGCAAAGCTCCGCGAAAGAGAAGTTCTTCGCCAATAGCAGGGAGCACAGCAATCATGAAGAGGTTCAGTATTAGTCCTCCCACGGAAGAAGTTTGCAAGAACATATCCGTAAGCTCCTTCGCCTGATCTTCGCTGCGACGCATCCAGTTTTCAAGCCCTGAAAGCCATTCGGGCAAGGCCATCATTTCATTAATGTTGACGACCCAGTGAAGGAAAGGCAAAATGGCTATGATCACCGCTATCCCGGTTATTGTACCTACAAAGCCGGGCTTTACTTTCATTGACAGATATCGGCTGATGGATTTATCGGCCAGGGCTGCAAACACTATCGATGGGATGATAAAGATGCCAATGGTATTAATGATCTGCAGGTACTGCAGCATGGGCAGGTAAGCAGGGTCGGTCAGGTTCATACCCTCCTTCATATAATCGAGCATGCCTGTGCCGAAGAAGGCAAATCCCAATGCAATTCCGAAGATCATGCTAAAGAGTATACTCAGAAAAATGATCAGCAATAAGACCAGTATCTTGAGTGGTGGTGATGAGTTTGCAAGTATGGTACTCCTTGTTAGCATAGCTTCTTCTTATAATAAGGCATAAAAGTAGTAATTTTGGACCGTATGAAGATTGGCGATATCATATTTGAAGAATATCCATTGATCCTGGCTCCGCTGGAGGATATCACAGACCTGCCGTTCCGCTTGATATGCAAGCAGCAGGGGGCAGACCTGATGTATACCGAGTTTATTTCTTCAGAAGGGCTGATCAGGGATGCCAGAAAGAGCGTGATCAAGCTGGAGCTGGTGGATGAAGAACGTCCTATGGGTATACAGATCTTTGGACATGATACCAACAGCATGATCAGGGCCACTGAGATTGCTGCACAGGCCAAACCCGACCTCATCGACATTAACTTTGGTTGCCCTGTACGAAAGGTGACCGGCAAAGGAGCCGGCGCTGCCATGCTGCGCGATGTTCCCAAGATGATAGAGATCACCAGAGCCGTTGTGAATGCCACCACCCTGCCTGTAACCGTGAAGACCAGGCTGGGATGGGACGAGCAAAGCAAGATCATTGTAGATGTGGCAGAACAGCTGCAGGATACGGGCATCGCAGCCCTCACCATCCACGGCAGGACACGGGCACAATTATACCGGGGCACGGCAGACTGGACCCTTATAGGGGAAGTGAAGAACAACCCCAGGATGAGCATCCCTATCATAGGTAATGGCGACATCACAGGGCCTGAGGTGGCACTGAAGATGAAAAACAGGTATGGCGTTGACGGCCTCATGATCGGCCGGGCGGCGGTGGGTTATCCCTGGATCTTTAGTGAGATCAAACAATACTTTAAAGATGGCAGCCTGCCATCGATACCGGATGTTACCCAAAGGGTTGATGTATGCAAACAACATCTGCTGCATTCAGTCGAATACAAGGGTGACCGCCGTGGCATGTTCGAGATGCGGAAGCATTACAGCAATTATTTCAAAGGCTTTAAGAACTTCAAGCCGTTTAAAGTGAAACTGATGGAGACGGAAGAGGTTGATGGAGTGCTTGAGGTGATTGAGGAGATCAGGAGCTTTTATTCTACAATTTAGGTTTTACAATTTATACTATTACCCACCCCCTGACCCCCTCCCTACAAGTAAGGAGGGGGAATGATGTAATATTAGATTCCGTATTTATATTTAGCAATTTACAATGGCTCCCCATCCCTGCCAGCAGGGAGGAGGCCAGGGGGTGGGTACAAATGACGCTAGAGTTTAAGATTCAAATCCTCATCAAACAAATCCATGATCTCCTTGCCGGGAGGAAGATGAAGCGGGGTGATGCCATGTAAGGCGGAGGCATCGACATTATCCTTCAGGTCATCGATAAAAGCTACTTCTGAAGGATCGAACTGCCCTTCTTCCAAAACCATTTTGAATATCTTCGGGTCAGGCTTTCGTACCCCCATAAGGTGAGAATACCACGTATGTGTGAAGAAGGTGTTGATGCTGGGGTAATCATAGGTATCCTGGAAATAGCGGTCGTAATGAAGCCAGTGAATATGGTTGGTATTGCTGAGCACGTACAGCTTATACTTTGACTTCAGGCGGGTCATGAATTTGATCCTTTCCCGTGGGATGTCGAGGAGCATAGCATTCCATGCTTCATCTATATCACTGTCTTCCATGGGAATGTCGATGATATCCCTGATGGCAATCCTGAACTCATCGGGGGTGATCTTTCCTGTTTCCAGTTGATGGTATATGTCCTTCTCCAGGAGCTTCTGATGCAGTTCATCGACATTCCCGACACCTTTTGCATTCATATACTCCTTAACCGCACTGGGATTTACGTTGATAATCACCTGCCCCAGGTCAAAAATGATATG
>RCNC010000580.1_pt1 | contig 23531 bp, 25 predicted proteins | sample 2041301 | NCBI WGS metagenome assembly RCNC01 (sample SAMN09708231, study PRJNA481090) | Marine sediment metagenome, whole genome shotgun sequencing project. | biome: marine sediment; feature: ocean; material: sediment; isolation source: Sewage treatment plant 13A marine sediment (STP13A) ...
ATCATGGGGTTATAAAGGACACACTATCCGACTACTCCACGCGGGGATATCATCCCCTGCGAGTATTTCTGAGCGCCTGTTCTTGACACTAAGCAGCCCTTTTTTTAGCCAAAATCGCCTGCTTGTCTAGGTCTGCTTTGAGTCGTAAGCGGGATTTGCCATCACCATAGCCCATTTGACCGTTTTGGGTGAAAGGAGACCTTGAAACCTGACACTGTTTTTCAGCCGCCTAATACACCTAGGCGCGATCGTCTATACGAACACCTTTGCGCCCTTCTCTATGTGTCGGATCAGGCGAGTCCTCCTCGTCATCATGGTGGCCCCGTTTGGGCTTTTTCGCTTCATCATCGTCACTGACAGCCCGTTTGATTTTTTGAATTGGACCCATTTTTCTTGGCCCTATGGAATCAACCATGAAAATCACCTCCTCTTACAACAGCCAGCGACAGCAAGTCCAACGCTTGTCGCTTACTCGCTCTTTGAAGTGTCCATCTTTACTCGGCCCACTCGCTTACTTTTACACGAACGCGGGCCAGTGCCTGACCATGAATTTGTGAAACGCGGGATTCAGACACGCCCATCACCGCGCCAATTTCTTTCAGGTTCAACTCTTCCCCGTAATAAAGCGACATCATCAACGCTTCTTTCTCGGGCAGGGATTTGATGGCTTCAACGAGCTTTTCTTTTAAGTCACCATCCTCAAGCTGCGAAAAAGGGTCCGGTTCGTCAGACTCAACAGCAACGCTGGAATCTTCCAACGAGGTCAATCGACAATACGCCAGCTCTCGAGTCAGTTCGCGATACTCCTCAAGCGACAGTTCCATCTCCGCGGCTATTTCAGTATCACTGACCACCCGTCCCAGCCGCGCCTCGAGTCGACTGATCGCATCGCTGACCCGCTTCATATTCTGCTGTACCGATCGAGGCACCCAGTCATTGCGGCGTACCTCATCCAGCATCGCACCCTTTATGCGAATACCGGCATAGGTAGCAAAGCTGGCGCCCCTGGAAGGGTCATAGGTTGCCCCTGCCTGGATCAGGCCAATCACACCAACCTGCAACATATCATCCAATTCAATATAGGGGGGTAATCGAGCCACCAGATGCAGCCCAATTTTTTTCACCAGGGGCAAATAGTCCCTGACCAGGTCGTCCGCGCTTCCCGGTTGGCTCTGCGAATAGTCCGTCGCCTCCATAACTAACCGACCTCTAGCTCTTGGACGCCCCGATGCATCAATCTCTCAACAAAAAACCCCAGCCCGCCAGTGCCCTGATAGGGGCCGGAGTCTATATCGATGTTAGCGGCCAGTTTCATCAGCGCCTGCGCCGAAGGACAGCGAGGATAGACCTCTACCACTGCACTCTGCTGCTGAACGGCCTTGCGCAAATAGACATCCCTGGGAATGGCACCCAAATAACCCAGGCTTACGTCGAGAAAACGCTCGGCAACCCGGCTGAGCTTACCGTAAAGCTGTCGCCCCTGAGATTCATTGTCGACCATATTTGCAAGCAACTGGAACTTCTTAACGCCACATTCCTTATTCAGTACCTTGATAAGCGCATAGGCATCAGTAATTGAAGTAGGCTCGTCGCAGATCACCACAATGATGGACTGACAAGCACTGCTGAAACTTAAAACGGTGGAATCGATGCCCGCACCCGTATCGACGATCAAGGTATCTATCGGGAGTGCCAGCTCACTGAAAGCACTGATCAGGCCCGCCCGCTCTTGCGTTGACAAGCCCGTCATGCTGGAAATACCGGAAGAAGCGGGCACAATGCGCACCCCCTCTGGACCGTCCAGCAAAATTTCCTCGAGTGTACGTTCTCCTGAAATGACATGCCTGATATCGTATTCGGGCTTCAAGCCCAGCGCTATATCAACATTGGCCAGACCCAGGTCAGCATCGAACAACACTACCTCGCGGCCCTGTCTTGCCATGCTGACGGCAAGGTTCACGGCAATGTTGGTTTTTCCTACACCACCCTTACCGCTGGTAACCGCGATGACATTAACGGATGGGGGTGCTGTCAATTGTGCGAGACCGTAGGCTTGATTGTTCATTTAATTTTGTACCATAGTTGAGTTGGCTGTTCGCTGGCGTTTCATATTTCCAGAGGGCGTCGCAGCTTCCTGGTTGGCAAGCTCGGCAGCTTTGGCGACCAGCGATCTCGCGCGAGCGGGTGTAAGATCCTCTGGTACTTTCTGCCCGTGAGTGACGTATGCCAATTTCAAACGGCTATCCAACAGCACATCCAAAACCCCCCCCAATGCAACTGCCTCATCTACCTTGGTAACAATCGCTCCAGCCAATTCCCTTTCTCCAAAAACGCTGACTACTTCACGCAGCGCATGCAGTTGAGCGGTGGCAGGCAAAACCACGTAAGTATCGATGTCATAGCCTACCGAGTTGAGCATCGAAAACTGTTCGTACAGGCGAATGTCCCGCTGACTCATGCCAGCGGTATCAATCAGTACCAGCTTCCTGGAGCTCAGCTTTTTCAGGACGGCACTGAGCTCGGGGCCATCGGTTGCTACGGCCATTGGAATTCCAAGATAGTTGGCAAAAGTCTGCAATTGCTCCTGGCCCCCGATACGATAGCTATCGGTAGTAACCAGCGCGACCTGCTTTCTGCCGTACCGCTGCACGCAGCGTGCAGCCAGTTTGGCAATTGTAGTGGTTTTGCCAACGCCGGTTGAGCCCATCAGGGCAACGATGCCACCCTCATCAATAAGACTGTCTTCCTGCATCGCAGATATCCGGCTGGCCAACATTTCCAGCGCCATATCCCAATACTGATCCAAATCCTCTTGCACAGGTAATATGTCGGAGATAAGACCACACAGCTCACGAGACAGGCCCAGCCCGGCAAGACGCGCCTGCAGAGCCGCTTTCGGCGACGGACGCCGGGCCATATCCTGCCAGGACAACTGCGATAGTTTGCCTTCGATCATGCTGCGCAGGTTGCCCAACTCTCTCTGCAGGCCGGTTAGCGTAGCTCCGTCCACGTCGGGCACCGGTTGCGCCTGACCGACAGCCGCGGGCGCCAGGCTATCACTATCCACCAACGCGGCTTCATCCAGGTCTATCGCCGCCACAAGTTCCACCTGGTTCCCAATGTTCTTGTTTGACAGTATTACCGCATCAGCACCGAGCTCCATCCTGACCCGGGTCATGGCGCTGCGACTGTCTTTATCCAGGAAACGTTTAATTTTCATTTGACCACTCCACTAACTTCCTCACTTGTACTGAGTTTCATAAATGTTATTTTTCTAACCCGTGGACAGTTGCGCCTGACTTCCACCTATTGCCTCCACTACCTTGATTGTTTTACTCGCCGGAATTTCCTCATAGGCCAGAATATACAGGTTGGGAATCCGGCTTCTCAGCAACCTGGACAGGAACAACCTGATATTTCCGGCGACCAGCACCACGGGTGTCTTCCCCTCTGCCCCGAATTTTCCGGATGCCTCGATAATCTGGTTAATAGTGCTTTCCATCAATGAAGGCTCCAGACCACCGGGACTTCCCTGTATAGCTCCTTGCAATATTTGTTCCAATTGAGTATCCAGAGTCATTACCGCCATCTCCCGCCCGACACCATTGACCACCTGGAAAATAGTCCGACCCAGGGAAACCCGTACCTGCGCGGTCAAAGCGTCAGTATCCTGACTCTTGGCTGCATGTTCCGCCAATGCCTCGGCGATTGTTCTCATATCGCGGATGGGAACACCCTCTTCCAGCAAGTTCTGCATGACCTTGGTGACTTCACCAAGCCCAAGCAATTTCGGCACCAGGTTTTCCACCAGCTTGGGAGAGGTCCCGCCCAACTTGTCCAACAGCTGCTGCGCCCCGTCCTGCCCAATCAGCTCATGTGCCTGGTTCTTTAGCAGCTGGCTGAGGTGGGTGGCGATCACAGTGCCACAATCCACCACCGTAAAACCCATCGCCTGGGCATCATCGCGTTGCGAGGAATCAATCCACACAGCGTCCAGATCAAAGGTTGGATCCTTGACCCGCAAGCCATCGAGGTCGCCAAACACCTGACCGGGATTAATTGCCAGCTCCTTACCGGGGTAGACCTCGCCGTCGCCCACGGTGACATCGTGAAAGCTGATCCGGTACTCATTGGGAGTAAGGTCCAGATTGTCGCGTATATGTACGGAATGAATCAGGAAGCCCAACTCCTGCGACAATTTTTTTCGCACGCCCTTGATCCTGCTTAACAATTCACCGCCCTGGCTCTTGTCCACCAGGGAAATAAGCCGGTATCCAACCTCCAGACCAATCTCATCCACTGCTACCACATCATCCCAGCTCAGGTCCCGCGCCTCTACCGGTCTGTCAACAGGCGCAACATCGGGCTCAACCAGCCCTGTGCGCTGCTCGATTAGCCGCATATATCCCAGCCCACCCAGCAGCCCTGCCAACGTCAGAAATACCAAATGCGGCATCCCGGGCACCAGCCCCATAACACCAATCAGCAAAGCGGAGACCAGTAACGCCCTGGGATTACTGAATAGCTGGGATACCACTTCGTGACCCATATCCTGGGCGTCGGATACGCGGGTCACTATTATTGCCGCAGCAGTCGATAGCAACAGGGATGGGATCTGCGCTACCAGCCCATCACCGATAGTCAGCAATATATAGTTGTTGGCCGCCTCGGCACCCGTGAGGCCATGTTGCAGCATGCCCACAGTGAAGCCACCAATAATATTAATGAAGAGGATGAGGATGCCGGCCACGGCATCACCGCGCACAAATTTACTCGCACCATCCATCGCGCCGTAGAAGTCTGCTTCCCTGGCGACGTCATCCCGCCTCGTCCCAGCCTGATCCTGATCTATCACACCGGCGTTGAGGTCAGCATCAATAGCCATTTGTTTACCCGGCATGGCATCCAGGGTAAATCGGGCAGTGACTTCTGAAATTCTTCCGGCGCCTTTCGTCACTACCACGAAATTGATAATCACAAGGATAGCGAACACCACAATACCCACGGTATAACTACCGCCCACCACAAACTCACCAAAGGCCTGAATCACTTTACCAGCGGCGCCAGTACCATTATGGCCTTCCAGCAGCACTACCCTGGTAGAGGCAACATTGAGTGACAGCCGCAATAGCGTGGCGATCAATAACACGGTGGGAAAAGCCGCAAAATCCAGCGGGCGAGCCGCATAGACTGACGCCAACAGTACAATCATGGCCAAGGCGATATTAAAGGTAAACGTCAGGTCAAGCATCAACGGCGGCAGCGGCAACATCATCATCGCCAGCATCAGGAACATCAGTAAGGGCGTTCCCAGACCAGTCAGCATCGAGAAATTCAGTGCTCTGGGCGCAACTGCTTCATTCATCGCCACTTACCTCCTCATCCTTGAAAAAGCCGCTGTATTCCTCGGGAACGGGAAGATCATCGGGAGCTTCCGTAACTGTGCCGCTCGCTGCGGTACGCAACTGGTAGACATACGCCAGCACCTTCGCCACAGCCAGGTAGAGATTCTCAGGGATCTCCTGGCCGATTTCTGTCGATGCATAAATTGCCCTGGCAAGCGGGGGCGCCTCAAAAATAGGGACCTCGTTTTCAATCGCCACGCCACGCATCCTGAGCGCTATCAAATCGGCCCCCTTGGCCAGTAGCAGTGGGGCCTTTCCTGCGCTGCCGTCGTACTTTAGCGCCAGGGCGAAGTGCGTTGGGTTAGTAATCACCACATCGGCCATGCGCGTTGCCTCCATCGCCCGGCGTTGCGACATCTCCCGTTGCAGATTTCGAATGCGACTTTTTACTTCGGGACGCCCTTCGCTCTCCTTCATCTCGTCCTGTACTTCCCGAAGAGTCATTTTTAATTGTCGATTGTGGTTCCAAAGCTCAAAAGGCACATCGAAAACAACAATAACAATCATGGTAAAGCTAAGCACCACCAGGCTCCACTGCAATATCGTAACGGTCTGGGCAAAGGCTTGCTCGGGTGCCTGACTGTTCAGGAACAGAATCTGATCCAGAAAAATTCGAAACAGAAATATTGTGACCGCGCCCAATACAATGAACTTGAACAGCGCTTTAAGCAGTTCCAGCAAGCCCTTGGCGGAAAATACCCGCTTTATCCCCTTTGCAGGGCTCAACTTTTCGAGCTTGAATGCCATTGCCGAAAAGCTGAAAGCCCAGCCACCCATCATTAGCGGGCCGATCATGGCACCTGCAATAAGAACCGCAAAAAGTGGCGTCAAAATTACCAGTGACGATACGATCAAGCCAACAAGACGCACCGCTATCATGTCACTGTCAAAGGCCACCTCGCGGTCGAAACTGAGTGACGATTCAATCAGGGTAATAAACTCTGCAGACATGGAGCTGCCGAAAATCATCAAACCAATTCCACCAGAAAGAAGGGACAGCATGGTATTGAGCTCACGGGATCGCGGAACCTGGCCCTTTTTTCGCGCCTCCTTTTTGCGGCGCTCCGTGGGCTGTTCAGTACGTTCTTGTGAACTCTGCTGTTCCGCCACTGCAATCTCCTAGCGAATCAACTGAAAAGCCTGGGTCAGGCCAGTATCAAACATATGGACGATCAGCGATAACACCGACGGCAGGGTTAAGAACATAAATATAAATCCTGCCAGAATTGTCACGGGAAAACCGACGGCGAAAATATTCAACTGCGGCGCGGCACGAGTGATTACGCCAAAGGCGATGTTAATAAGCAAAACTGCAGTCAATGCCGGCAGCACCAAAAACAGTGCGCTCATGAACATCTGGCCGCCCCACAGCACAACGTCAAGCGCAAAATCATCCCGCAAACCAGTGAGCCCGACCGGCAACAGAGTAAAACTGTTTACGAGAAACTCGATCAGCACCAGGTGACCGTTCATGGCCAGGAAAGTCAGTGTCGCAAAAATCATATACAACTGGCTTACCACAGGCACCTGAACGCCGTTCTGCGGGTCCACCGACATGGCAAAACCAAGCCCCATCGACATTGCGAGCGACTGCCCCGCTATCACCACAGCAGAGAACACCAGCTGTATGAGAAAACCCATCGCAAGACCAATGATCACTTGTTGCCCCGCCATCAAAATCCCTGCGGGACCGAGCATGTCGACCGAGGGTGGCGGTGGTAGGGACGGGACAATCAGCGCCGTAATCATCACCGCCAGCAACACTCTTACACGCACCGGAAAAGACGGAGCACTAAAAATCGGGGAGGCTAAAAACAACGCCGAAATACGCAGGAATGGCCAGTAATATTGTTCGGTCCAGCCCACCAGTTGTCCCGCCGAAAACATTAACTGTTCACCCCAACATTCCCGGGATAGCGACAAACAGGCGTATGGTGAACTCCGTCAAATTGCGCAACATCCAGGGACCCGCAATCAATAGCGCGAAAACCAGCGCCATCAGCTTTGGAATAAAACTCAGCGTCATCTCCTGAATTTGCGTCGCGGCCTGGAAGACACCAATTAACAGCCCCACCACCAAGGCGGAAAGTAGCAACGGCCCGGCCAATAGCATGGTCAGGTAGAGCGCCTCTCGGCCAATATCCAGCACTGCTTCCGGCGTCATAGTTTTGGTCCCAAATCAGGCCACAAAACTGCTGGCAAGTGTGCCAACAATCAATGACCAACCATCAATCAAAACGAATAACATAAGCTTGAATGGCAGTGATATAAGCATGGGAGAGAGCATCATCATACCCATGGACATCAACACACTGGCCACTACGAGATCTATTACCAGAAACGGAATAAAGATGAGGAAGCCTATCTGGAATGCCGTCTTCAGCTCACTGGTAAGAAAGGAGGGCAACAGCACCTTGAACGGAATGTCAGCTTCGCTCTGAAACGAATCGTATCCTCCCAACTCGGCAAACATAATCAGGTCAGCTTCACGCGTCTGATTCAGCATAAACAACCGAAAGGGCGCCGCGACATTGTCCAGCGCCGCGTCGAACCCGATTGTTTCCTCCATATAGGGCTGTAAACCGTTGTCATAGGCCTCCTCCAACACCGGTGCCATAATGAACAGACTGAGAAACAACGCCAGCCCCAGGATTACCTGGTTGGACGGGGTTTGCGCCGTACCCAGAGCCTGTCGCAGTATCGCCAGCACCACCACCACCCGGGTAAAGGATGTCATGGCAAGCAGAGCCGCGGGCAGCAGGCTCAGCGCGGTCATCAGCATCAAGACCTGCAGGCTTACCGAATAATTGCTGCCGCCACCTGCAACCGGCTCCACCGATAACAGCGGGATGGTTGCCTGCGCCTCTGCCAGCACCGGCATCAGGCCCATCACCATTAGCAGGGCCAGCCTCACGGCGTTCAACGTGTCCCCTCCGGACCGGCCGCGCTGCGCAACACGGAGTTAAAATCCCCGTCATTGACAGACTCATCGAGCGCGCGTTCAAACACATGCAAGGTCCTGACACTCCCTGCTGCCACACCTACCAGCAGTTGATTGTCGCCAGTTTCCACCAGCATGATTCTTTCCCTGGAGCCAACCTTGACCGAACTCAGAACCCGTATAGCCTTCCTGTCACTTACCGGCACACCATTCAGTTTCTTCAGTAGAAAAACCACCCCAAACAGACAGCCGAATACCAAAAGTAAGGACCCGACCACCTGCACCAGGTAGGCGGTGCTAAATATCGCCTGCGACTCCACCTCAGCGACAGCTGCCAGTGCGCCAGGGCAATGTATGGCAGCCCATATCCAAGACCATCGCCACAGAATCCGAGGTAGCTGTCGCGTGGATATCACTTCAGGTTTTTCAGGCGTTCGGGTGGGCTGACGATATCGATAAGTCGCAGCCCGAACTGCCCATCCACAACCACCACCTCACCCCTGGCCATAAGTTTCCCGTTAACCAGCAGGTCCAGAGGCTCGCTGACCTCCCGGTCCAACTCGATAACAGACCCCTGGCTGAGACTGACCAGCTGCTTGATTGGCACCCTGCTGCGACCAATTTCCACTGACAAGGTCACCGGAATATCCAGCAGGGCATCCAGGTTGATCTCAGCTCCAGAGGATTTACCGGAGGCGCCGGCAGGTTGCTCGTGGGGCTCCAGCTGCTCAGGTGAAACTTTCTCAACGGCGTCCTCGATAGCTTGCTCAACAGGAACCTCTACCTCGTCGCTCATCGGAAACCGCCCGGAAGCTCATTAAGAGTTAGTTTCATGGCTGATTATCTCCTTAATCTTTATTGATTTATGTCCATTGAGAGCACCATGCTCTCCATAGGAAAACGCCTGGTTTTCTATAGAGACAGTGACCTCCGTGGGCATCTTCAAGGGCACGATTGAACCAGGCCTGAGGCTCAGCACCTCGGCGATGCTCACTGGCCCGGACACGAATGAACCGCTTACCTCGAGATCGATAAATTGCAGCTCCCTACGGAAGTGCTGTTCCCAGTCAGCATTCTTATGCGGTGATTTATCAGCAGAATTTGAACTACCCAGCTTTGACCTCAATGGCTCGAGTGAGGTATAGGGCACGATCCAGTCAATCGCGGACGACCAATCACCTACCTTGATAACAAAAGAGAAAAGCAGGGCCAGCTCATCGGGTGAACTCGCCTGCAGAAAATCAGGCTTGCTCTCAAAAGATTTGAGCTCAGGCGTTAGCTGTACTTTCTCCTGCCAGGCAGCTACCAGCGTGGCCAGGAACTTGCTTGTAAGTACCTCATTGATGCGCATTTCTGTTGGGGTCAGGCTGGTACGCGAAGACTTCTCGCTGGCGCCATTTTGCGTACCACCAAAATACGTATCCACGAAGAACGACAGTAAATTCCCCGGGAGCACCACAAAGGAGACGCCATTCAGCGGCGCCATTTTCACCAGATTGATGCCAGAGGGGGCGGAAATAGCACCTATCGCCTGATCCAGCCTGAGCAGCCGGGTCTCCTCAACTTCCACTTGCGCTGAAATTCCGTAAAGCCCGCGAATCTCATCAATTAATGCCAACGACTGCTTTTCGTTGATTGTTTTTAGGGCAGGCATCTGTGCCAGCAAGGTTTGCTCACGCGTACTAAAATCAAATGGCTGGCAACCATGCCCAGGCACGCCTTCGCCATTGGACGCCTCGTCACCGGAAAAAGTATCCATCAGGGCATCCAGCTCGCCTTCGGACAAAACATCCTTACTGGTCATAGCGGCTTACTGCACCACAAAGGCGGTAAAAAACACATCATTTACCGCGACGTCCCCGGTTAAACGAAGGACCTGGTTAATCGAGTCCACTACCTCCTTGCGCAGATTTTCCTTGCCCTCGACAGTATTGAGCACTTCATAATCCTGCGCGCTGAACAATAGAATGAGGTTATTCCTTACCGCAGGCATATTGGCCTCGACTTTGTCCACTGCATCCTGGTCGTAAGACATCACCTGCATACTCAGCTGCAAGTAACGAATAGCACCCTTGTACTCAAAGTTGATCACGAATGCCGGACTCAGGGGCAGGTAAATAGCATCCCTTTCCGGTTCGACAATCTCTCCTCCCTCCGCAGCCGCATCAGGCGTGGAACTATCAGATTGCAGTAGAAAGAAGGCAGCAGCGCCCCCGCCCACAAGCAACAACAAAACCACCGCCATAATTATTTTTTTGTTCATACCACCCATTCCCCCGGCCGTGCATTGCCCCGTAACTGCATTAACAACCGGCCCCTCTCCCCGAGGGCCCGGCAACAACAAAACGCCGCCAATATTGTTGCGGTCTGCGCTTATCAACAGGATTTAATGCAAAAGTTGTACCAACTAAATATAGTCATATATTTCAATGACTTAGGAGTGCAATTGCGAGGATAGTCAGAGAATTGACGCCAATTGACCAACAGCCGCCGGCCACGGCCTGAACTTCTGTGCGGTTAACTGGAAAAAATCAATGGTACAAGCGGTCCAGCAAGGTATTAACTGGACTGTGGGCAGCAGGTGCTACACGTAATAATCAACCGTTGAATTCGATCCTGATACCACGAATTCTCGTATCGATTCGTCGGCATTTTCCTCAAGATCGGCAGTCGCCGAATCGGCAGCAGTGCCGGAAAGATGGCTCTCGCCCTGGCGTGACTGGGAATGATCGGCTACGTCGCTGCGTGCCAACTGCAATCCGCTCTGTTCCAGCATTTCACGCAGGCGCGGCATCGCCTGCTCTATGGCATCCTTGGCATCAATGCCCTGCACGGCAAACTGAATCCTGGCCTGGTCACCATCGGTCGTTATCTTAATTTCAACTCGCCCCAATTCAGGCGGGTTCAGTTGCAGACTGGCCTCGGGCATACCGTTTTTGACCATGAGCGAAATTCTTCCCGAGAATTCGCTGTGCCAGTTCGGGTCACCCAAAGGTGTAGCCATCGTTGCAGACGCACTCATCTTCAGGCCCGCAGGCAATTCCGTCACGCTCGCAGGCATTTGGATACTAGCCGCGGCGGACTGAGTCTGCGCTATGGCCGGCTGTTTAACCTGGGTGGGCTCCAAACCCTTAAGAAGATCTGCAGTTTCTAAAAGAGAACCTTCTTTGGCAACGGCAGGCACTCCATCCAGAGCCGCGAAATCTACCCGCGCTGTTGGTTCCACAGCCCTGGACAGACGAGCTACCTCCTGTGCGCCCATCGGTGTGGCTCGACCATGGGACACAGTATTATCCCGGGATATTCCTGCGTGACCTTCATCCGCAGTCGTCAGTGTAGACAAAGCATTGGCATCGTCCGGGGCGATACCAGCGATCGCAGTCTCAGCGGCCCGCACAGCAACGGGCTTGGCGGCACTGGATGCAGGAGCAGCCTGGCCAGTCATCGCAATTGCCGCCTGGCCGGCCATCGCAATTGCCGCCTGGCCGGCCATCGCACTCGCCGTCTGGTCGGCAGGCAATATAGGGGTCGGCCCCGTCTCAGCGGGAGTACCGCGCGGATTCACCGTATTCGCAGTTTGCTCGGTGACCGCTGCAAGGGGCCTGTTCTTGTCGAGGGAGAGGCTCTCAAGTAAGGGTCTGGTTTCGTCGATGGACAGGGTTTCAACAGGGGGCACAGCCCCATTGGGAAGTAACTCAACAGCTGCGGCTGTCCCAGGGCTGGTCATGGGTAGCACAGCCTTTTCGGGCTCCGGCACGGACGGGGCTGGCAAATCCTTGCCGCCCGACTGCAAAACATTGCCACCATTCAATACCGGCTCTTGCCCGGCGTCCGCCTCGGATTCTGCGGCCGGTGGCCTCGCCTGGGCGTTCAGTATGTCGCCAAAAGGCCCGCCGTCGGCGCTTTCCACACCATTCTTGGTGTTCTGGCGCTGACCTTCAATATCGCCCGTGAGCGCGGGCATGTTATCCAGTATTGGTAGCAAGACTGCCTATCCTTTGAGTTTCCCAACAGATATAGCAGTTTTCGTGCCAACTGACCGCGGATCATTACTCCTTATTCGATATCCTACGGTTCATCGTATGTTCATCGGATTCCTTTTGTTCGACTTTTTCCCTGATTTTTACCTGCTCCTTGTGTCGCTCATCAACCAGGTGATCCAGAGCCGATTTGCGCTGTGATGTCGAAAGCCATTGCGCCCGCATCTTCGACAGGCTTTGCTCTGACTCATGGACATCGCGGGATTGTTGCTCGATGGCCTGGCTCAGCTTACCCAGGAATAGTCGGTAATCCTGCAGCTGCCGGGCCGCCATACCCTCGCCCCCTTTTTCACCCAGGGTCAACTCATACCCATCTTTAAATTGTATGAGCTGGTCCAGCTGATCGCATTTTTGTCGATGACTCTGCTGCCGGACACTCAGCTCCCGAGCCGATTTCTGCTCTGCGAGTTTAGCCACCGCTGCCACTTTGTCCATTTTACCCGGCCTCATGGCTCACCTCCTGACTGGATCCGATACCCGAGTGCATGGCTGACAGAGAAGACAATTCCGCCTTACTGTCATCCATATCAACCTTTTCATAGTCGTCTTGTGCTATAAAATTGCGTATGTGGGGAGCAGCCAGAATAGCGCGATCAATACTCTCATCCGTACCCTGCTGATAAGCGCCGATATTAATCAAATCGCGATTTTGCTGGTAGGTGGCATAAAGGCTTTTCACTTCCCGCGCCATAAACAATTGGCTCTCGTCCACAATGTTCGGCATCAGTCGACTCACAGAGGAATCTATATCTATCGCCGGGAATAATCCTGAATCCGCTACCTCCCTGGACAATACAATATGGCCATCGAGAATGGCCCTCGATGCATCTGCAACGGGATCATCAAAATCCCCGCCTTCCACCAGCACAGTGTAAACGGCTGTAATTGAACCGGAAACTCCATTGCCTGCCCGCTCAACCATGGCCGGTAACAGCGAAAATACCGAGGGCGGGTAGCCTTTGGAAACCGGTGGCTCGCCCACGGCCAGGCCAATCTCCCGTTGCGCCTGTGCAACGCGGGTTAAGGAATCCATTAACAGCAACACTTTCTTCCCGCGATTTCCAAAGAATTCTGCAATCGCAGTGGCGCGCCAGGCGCCGTGAACCCGCATCAATGGCGAATCATCAGCGGGAGTAGCCACCACAATCGCCTTGGCCAAGCCTTGCGCACCGAGAATATCATCGACAAATTCGCGCACTTCCCGGCCCCGCTCACCTACCAGTGCCACCACAATCACATCGGCCTCTGTATGCCGGGTCATCATGCCCAACAAAGTACTCTTGCCGACACCACTACCAGCAAACAGCCCCAGGCGCTGACCCTTGCCCAGGGTTAACAGCGCGTTAATAGCACGAACACCCACGTCCAACGGTTCAACTATTGGACTGCGATGCAGCGGATTGATTGAGTCACCACGCAGCGCAATATGATGTCTGCAAGCCAGCGCACCACCGCCATCGATCGGGTTACCGGCGCCATCGATAACCCGCCCCAGGAGCTGCTCACCAACCGCTACCACGCCGCCCGTATGCAAAGGCACAACTCTCGCACCCAATTTCACACCGCGTAAATTTCCCTCAGGCATCAGGAACAAGCTGCCATCGGAAAAACCGACAACCTCCGCTTCTATGGAAGCACCTTCATCCGTGATTATTCGACAGCGGCTACCGATGGTTGCCTGGCACCCCACGGCCTCAAGTTTGATGCCGATCATTCTGATCAGCGAGCCCTCCTCCTCCAGCGGGGCAGTGGTGACGCCCTTGGAATACACTGAGAGATTACTGGCTACCCGGCTATTTCTTTCATCTTTCAGCCCGGCCAGTGTGCTCATGGTCAGGAGTCCAAACCCCGGTCACAGGCCTCGAGAAGATTCGAAAATACTTCTTCAATCTGTTTTTCAACCGACGCATCAACAAATGAAATGGGTGTTTTTACCTGGCAGCCTCCCGCTAATAAGCCCGCATCCTCGACCACTTTCCATGATTTACCATCCAGGGATTCCGGCGCATACTCTCGAACCAATGCTGCGTCAGCCGGGTTTAGAAAAACCACAATGTCGCCCTCTAACTTGTACAGGGTCGCCATCGCCTCTGCCACGATATCCGTGACCACGCTGGAATCGATGGTCAATTCACGGCGAACAATCTGCTCCGCCAGGCGCATGGCCAACTGAGCCAGTTCTTTAGTTACCAAGGCATCCAGCCCACGAAAGGGCTGCACAAACTCCTCGGCAAGTGCAGTCAGGGACTTTACTATTTCCTGCGCCTCGGCTCGCCCTGCTTCCAGACCCTCCTCTTTTCCCACCAGGAAAGCACTAGCCTGGGCCAACGCCTCCTGCTCAGCCGAGGCGACAGGCGGCGCACTGGAGACAAGCGGTTGCTCAAAAAAAGGCGCCTCCCAGAGATGTACTGTGTCGCCCGGATCAGACAAAATCGTCGCCGCTCTTGCCCAGGGATATCTCGCCCTCGTCAGCCAACCTGGCTGCAATGCTGAGTATTTCTTTCTGCTGTTCTTCCACGTCCGACAGCTTAACCGGCCCTTTCGCCTCCAGGTCCTCCTTCAGCATATCTGCAGCTCGCGAAGACATATTCTTGAAAAATTTATTTTTCACTGCATCGTCAACGCCCTTGAGCGCTATCACCAGGTTGTCCACAGAAATCTCTCGTATAAGACGCTGCATACCGCGGTCATCAATAGCCAGAAGATTGTCAAAGACAAACATCAGCTCATGGATTTTTTCACCCATATCAACATCAACCCGCCTCACCGCTTCGAGCAAGTCAGCCTCTTCAGAGCTGTCCATATGATTGAGAATCGCAGCCGCAGCATTCATCCCGTCCACCGACGCCGGTGGAAACTCCTCATTGTTAACCAGCTGCTTCTCCAGCACCTGATCCAGCTCCAGCAGCGCAGCCGGGTCAATCAGCTCGAGCCTGGCGATGCGCAGGATGACATCGGCCTTTATCTCGCTGGACAGCTGCGCCAGTACCTGGGCCGCATGATCGTCATCGAGAGAGGCCAGAACCAGAGCAATGATTTGCGGGTGCTCACCTCCTATCACGCCCGCCACAGAGCGCGCATCCATCCATTTCAGCGCCTCCATGCCTTTTGTTGTGTTGCCCTGCATAACTTTATTGAGCATGTTGCGCGCTCTTTTCTCCCCCAGCGCTTCCACCATCACCCGCCGGGTAAAATCAGTAGTGCCAATGCTGATAGGATTAACACTGCGGACCTTATCGGAAAAGTCCTGCACTACCGTCGCTATCTGCTCATTGGAAATATCACGCAAGCTGGCCATAGCCTCACCCACGCGCTGCACTTCCTTGGGCGCCATATGCTTCATGATCGCCGCAGCACCCACCTCGCCCACGCCCAGGAGAAAAATGGCCGCCCGCTGTGAGCCAGACAGTTCAGCTGCCGTGTCACCCATCCGACGCTACCCAGTTTTTCACCACGCTGGCAACTCTTTCTGGCTCACCCTCGACCATTGAACGCGCCATACTCAGCTGTTGCTGATATACAGGTGCACCTGCGGGAAGACCCATTTGTTGTTGATGTCCAAGCGTTACCTGATCGTCACCCATAGCCATTACGTCCGCGGAAGCCATGCCCGCTTCATTCATGGCGCCCGGGCCAGCCAGCGCTCGCGTGCCAGCTGCTGGTGTGGCAGAAGCCTGCATCAGAGGTCGCACCACAGTAAATATAGTCAGGAAAACCGCGATGCCGGCAAGCACAAATTTTCCAGCGCGCCACACCCACTCCTGTTCCATTAATGAAGCCGCGGGCATTGGTTCCAGCTCGGGTGGTGCAATAAAAGAGGCATTGACCACATTCACCGTATCACCCCTGGCCTCGTTGAAACCTACCGCCTCGCGTACCAGTGTCGTAATTTCAGCCAGCTCAGCCTCTGCCAGGGGCATACGCTCTGTCACACCTTCCTCGTTGAGCGCTTCCCGGTAGTCCACCACCACCGCTACGGAAAGCTTTTTCAGCGTTCCAGGCGTCTCTCGAATATGACTGATGATTTTATCTACTTCAAAATTGCGTATTTCTCGCTTGCTGGACCGGGTGGGTAATGCCTGGACATCCTCCTCAAGGTCCGGGGTTGCACTTACCGTAACCTCTTCCGGAGGCTGGTTGGACAATGTTCCCGGAATACCGCTGGCGCTTCTGTCTGCTGTGAGCTCCTCCACCAGTTGCTCGCTGCGAATGCTGGTCTCCGGATCATAGCGCTCGCTGGTCCTTTCTATAACAGTGAAATCAATATCTGCCGCGACCTGCGCCTGCACTGCACCAACACCCAGAATCGGAGTCAGGATTTCAGTAATCCGGTCCACATAGCTCTGCTCCAGCTGTTGGCTATAGCGGAAATTGTCCTGCGTAGCCGCAAACTCATCCCCGTTATTCTGCGAAGACAAAAGCTTGCCCTTGTTATCCACCACGGAAACCTGCTCGGCTTCCAGCCCCGGCACACTAAAAGCAACCAGATGCACGACACCGGCAAGCTGATTTTCCGTAAGCTCACGTCCCGCATAGAGACTCACCAGCACTGAAGCAGCAGGTTTATTCTTCTTCCGCACAAAGGCTGATTGCTTGGGCAAGGCCAGGTGCACACGAGCCGCTCTCACGTTGTCCAGGGAAGCGATTGAACTGGAAAGCTCCTGCTCCAGTGCGCGGTCAAAGCGTGCTTTTTCCATAAAGCTACTGACCCCCATACTGTACTCCTGGTTGAGGATATCGAAGCCCGTGCTTTGGCCCTGTGGCAAGCCCTCACCGGCCAGTTTTAATCGCGTTTTCCGCACCTGGTCACGGGGCACACTGATAAGGCCGGTGCGGTTATTCACCTCGTAGCGGATACTGTTTGCGTCCAGCGACTGAATCACCTCTGCTGACGAGGCCGGCGACAGCTCTCCATAAAGAGGCGTAAAATCCGGTGTCAGCGCCCATTGCACCAAGCCTATACCCAGGGCAATGCTGGCGGCCAGGCCCAACAGCAGCCGTAGCTGCTTGACCGCCGGCTGGCTACTGATACTACTGAATCGATTGAGTAGGTTTTGAGAATCTAACGCCATAGTTTTTTATATCACTACTTTCATATCATCTTCGGCAGGCTTTACACCTGCATATTCATTACTTCCTGATAGGCGCTCAGTAACTTGTTTCGCACCTGCGTTATCGCCTGAAAGGAAATACTGGATTTTTGCAAAGCTACCATTAGTTCGGGCAGATCCACTGTCGTATCACCAGACTCAAAGGCCGTTGCCAGCGCTTTGGCCTGAGCCTGGACTTCATTCACCTCTTCCAGCGAGTTCTTCATCATCTCGCTAAAGTCCAGTTTGGCAGCGCCCTCAATCCCCTCCTCTGAACCGGTATTGCGGGCAGTGGCGGACATTTCCCTCATCTGCGCCAAAACCTGATTGATATCCATACTGCTCATTGCAACTTCGCTCCCTTACTAAAAATTTCTTATCCGGCAGCAGGTATAGCCACGCCCTGCTCTTTCAATCGTGCCAACTTATAGCGCAAGGTCCTGGGGCTAATGCCCAGAATTTTGGCGGCATCGTTGCGCCGCCCATCGACTGTCTTTAGCGCATTAACAATCAGTTGTTTTTCCCTGTCGCGGAGACCGCCATCAAGCAACTGCCTGTCGACATCAGTATCAACCTCCACCTGCCGACCCGCATCTGCAGTCAGGGTGTCCTCAAAATAGATATCGGCCACGCCTACCTGTTTGCCAGAAGCCAGAATGGCCGTCCTCTGCATACAGTTCTCGAGCTCCCGAACATTGCCCTTCCAGCGGTGCGCCAGCAGCTGCAGCTCTGCCTCGGCATGGAAGCTCAGCACCCCGTCGCCGGCATGCCGTCGGAGCATTAAACGGGCCAGTGGCAGGATGTCGCCGGGCCTCTCCCGCAATGGCGGAATATGCACGGGGAACACATTAAGGCGATAGTAAAGATCTTCACGGAACGCACTAGAGGAAACCGCGTCACGCAGGTCACGATTGGTCGTGGCCAGTACTCTTACATCCAGCGATATCAGGGTATTTCCACCAAGCCGCTCGACCTCTCTTTCCTGCAGCACGCGCAGCAGCTTGGCCTGCAAGCCCATATCCATTTCCGAGATTTCATCCAACAGCAGAGTCCCCCCGTTGGCTTGCTCGAACTTGCCGGCACGAGATTGGTGGGCGCCTGTATAGGCGCCTTTCTCGTATCCAAAGAGTATCGATTCCAACATAGCCTCTGGAATGGCAGCGCAATTGATAGCCACAAAGGGCTGCCCGGCCCTGTCTGAATGCTGATGAATATAACGGGCCACCACCTCTTTGCCTGTCCCCGACTCACCACTGATCAACACAGTGGCAGAGCTTGGAGCTACGCGGCGAACCAGTTCGCATACACCTTGCATAGCGGGGTCTTCGGCGACCATTCCGCTAGCATCATCGGTCGCAGGCGGCTCCAGGCGGCTGACCATTTCCAGCAGCACTTCAGCCTCAAAAGGCTTTAGCAAATAATCAGCGGCGCCTTCCTGGATCGCCTCTACCGCTTTCTCCACACTGCCATGTGCAGTAACGAGGACAAATGGCAAATCAGGCCGCAGCGACTTTACTTTGCGCAGCAAGGTGTGGCCATCCATCACATCCATTTGCACATCGCTTATCACCATATCCACTGTTTCAGCTTCAAGGCTCTGCAAAGCTTCGACGCCATTGCTGGCAGAAATCACTCCATAGCCACCATACTCAATCGTGTCGCACAGCGCTTCGCGCAGCGTGTCGTCATCCTCGACCACCAGGACGCTGGCTCGCTTACTCATCAGCAATTTCCTTATCGTTATCATTCTCCAGGGCGCCAGCGGAGCACACACCAATGGGCAGGGTTATCAAGAACTCCGCACCACCCCCAGGCCTGTTACGCGCGGTAATCTCTCCTCCGTGGTTGCTTACCGTCATTGCAACCACAGCGAGCCCCAGCCCCGTCCCCTGCGCGCGTGTAGTAAAAAATGGATCGAATATCCTATCCAGTATGTCTTCACTGATGCCGGGCCCATTGTCACTCACCCTGATTTGCAACCACCTGTCATTCAACGCACCCACCCATAGCTCCAGTGCCACCGGCTTACTGGTCGCCTCGAGTGCATTCATGGCCAAATTACACAAAGCACCGACCAACTCATCCTTATCACCCATAACTGTCAGCGTATGGTCAACCGCGGGCACAGCAACACTGGAGCCGTTTTTTGCCAGCTGAGGCAACACCGTTGAGCTGAAGTCCCTAAGCACCTTCTCCAGGTAAATCACATCCTTGACCGGCGCACCTCCGCGCACGAAGCTGAGCATGCTATCCAGCAGGTTACCCATATGACTGAGTCGCTGGCTTACTTTCGAAGATATATTCTGACGCTGCTGGGCAGGTAGGTCCTGCCGGCCGAGCTGGGCAAGATATAGCGTTGTGGCGCTCAGAGGGGTTCGAATCTGGTGTGCCAGCCTGGCCGCCATTTCCCCTAGCGCAGTTAAGCGCTTCTTCCGACCGAGCTGTTCCTGCAATTGGTGTATTTCCGAAACGTCGGTAATCAGGACTACGTGATCGCCCAGATTATCCAACGGCCGGCTGAAGACCGAATAACGCTTGCCATTGCTGAGCGCGAGCTCCGGGGAATGAAGCTCACTGCTGCCAGACGCCCGCAGCAATACATCGCCCCAGGGCTGACCGAGCAACGCCTCCCCAAGCAACTGGGTCGCCTGGGGATTCGCATCGCGAATAACCTGTTGTGAGTCAACGATGAGCACACCACCGGGCAGTGCAGAGACCAGGGAAGACAGGCGGTGCGCAAGGCGCTCTTTCTCGGCGAGCTCTATAAGCTTGGCAGATCTCGCCTTGGCCAGCTCATCGGTAAGACCGGCAACCTTGGACTCAAGCTCCCGATAGGTAGTATCAAGCTCGTGGGAGACCCGGCTAAAAATTTCAAACGCTTCTTCCAGCTCGGTTACGGACAGCGACTCAGTCTGACTCATACTGCTTCCCTCTTTATTATCAACCCGGTTGTCTGCAGGCATCACATCAAAAGAAAGCAAAAATCGTGCCAATAATTATTATTATTATATATCAATCACTTACAAAACTCATTTGAAGGATTAGTCAATAATCCGTCAGTTTTTCCGGCCTCTGAATCTCGAACTTGCGCATTTTTTCAACCAGGGTAGTGCGCTGCAGGTTGAGCAATTTGGCGGCACGGGCAACCACCCACTCCGACTGTGTCAACGCCTGGGTCATCAAATTGCGTTCAATGTCAGCCAGATGAGGCCTGAGGTCGATACCATCCAAGGGCAAATCAGCACCGCCAGTCCCGATAAGCCCCGGGCCGGCAAGCCCCGGGCCGGCAAGCCCCGGGCTTTGCCAATCTACCGATTCTTCCAGCTGCTCAACAAATAACTCCTCGTTGGGGCGGTATTTATCAGGCAGGTCAGACCACTTGATCAGCTTGTCAGGGTACAGAATAGACAGCCGTTCAAGCAGGTTAAAAAGCTCCCTCACATTGCCCGGCCAGTAATAGCGGGCCAAACAGGCCATTGCGCAGTCACTCAGCCTGAGGGAATTGCGCTGCTCGCGCTCCAATTTATTAATATACCCCTCTGCCAGCATCGGGATATCGCTCACCCTTTTGCGCAACGGCGTTATTTCGATGGGGAATACATTAAGGCGATAAAACAAATCCATGCGGAACTTGCCCTCGGCAACCAACTGCTCGAGATTGCGGTGGGTAGCCGCCACAATTCGAACATTTGCACGGATTGTCTTATGACTGCCGACACGTTCGAACGTGAGCTCCTGCAAAACCCGCAGCAGTTTTACCTGCATATCCAGTGGCATATCCCCGATTTCGTCCAGGAAAAGTGTGCCACCCTCGGCTATTTCAAAGCGCCCCTGGCGAGAACTGATGGCCCCGGTAAACGCGCCCCTCTCATGGCCAAACAGCTCCGACTCCAGCAATTCGGCGGGAATTGCTCCACAGTTGATGGGCACAAAGGGGTGGTCCCGGCGCGCGGACAAGCTGTGGACACAGCGGGCTACTACTTCTTTACCCGTACCGGACTCTCCGGAAATCAATACCGATGCATCGGTAGCAGCAACCTGGCTAACCAATTTATGAACGGTTTGAATGTCGCTACTGCAACCCACCAGATTGCGATACAGCAGGGCGGAGGCTTCGTTTTCTTCGTCGCCACTACATTTGTAAAATAATATCGCCTCTTGCAGCGTACTTAGCAGCGCTTTATAGCTGGGATTAGCGGGAATCACACCGTGTATACGAGATCTAAAAGCAGCTGGCGGCTTTACACCGGCACCGGCTCTATTGATCAAATAACAGGCGAATTTGAGGGAATTGTCTGCTCTTGCCTGCAGTGATGAGGCAAGCAATTTATAGCCGGGGTCAGAAGCAACCAGTATGGCCGCGATGGCGGGAAGCTCAAGAATCCTCGCACGGATCGATTCTTCATTGGTCGCAATGTAAACGCAATAGCCCAGGAATTTTACCAGGGATGCGGTTTGTTCGGCAGTTTCCGGATTAGAATCAAGTACAACTATGGATAGCTCTTGATTTATCATCCTTCCCCTTTTATTCACGGTTTCCTTTACTGAATAAATACCAGCGCACGCGATCTATAATTATAAAGCTTGCGTATCACCCAGACCCATCGACATAAAGATGCCAAACAGAACCATTTTATTAGTAACCCCACTGACCAATACAAAAGCCAGCACCCCCATGGGCTGTATGATAGGCCAGTTTTAACACAATATATAGTGAAATCTGGTTTTGGGAAAACAGGAAGAGTTACTGGGGGGCAATTACCTTTAGTCAGCCGAAGTCTTTGACCGTCTATAAGTCCCACCTTGGGCGGTGATACCTGAAGATCAGTTGACTAAATTGACGCATCAACCACGCGATAGCTATTGACGGCATTCCGGCTTCTGCTAATTTCCTGCCCCTGCGCCATTACGGCCGCCCGGGCGACTTTCAGCTTCGCCATTAATTCCTCATTGAGGTGCAACAAGGTTGCCATGGCTTGTGCAACCAACTCCGCATCCTGGGCCGGCATCGTCCCGGAAAAGCATGCGACCAGATCCTCGCGCCGCTCCAGCTCTATCTCGGTAACCTGCTCCCATTCTCCTTTATCGGCATGCCCAAGCATCTGCTTGGTGAGGCTTAACACGTGCGCAAGGCGCCGACATTGCTGCACCTGATCGGATTCCGATTTGCTTTGTAACATTGTAACTACCATTACACATGCCTCGCATCGGCAGGAATTGACTCCCAGCCTTGTTTTATCTCTGTCAGCAGCAAGCTGACCTCATCCAATTGCGTCACATCAGAAGCCAGGTTGGCCTGTACCAGGGTCTGCTCAATATAGTCATATAGCGATGCCAGATTTGCAGAAATCTCTCCTCCGCGGTCATGATCAAGGCTGGCCCTGAGACTGTCGACAATCGCAATGGCAGCGCTGAGCAACTCGCCCTTGTTACGTATCTCACCACGTGCGATAGCACCCTTGGCAGACGCCACCCTGTCCAGGGCTCCCGCCATCAGCATGCAGATCAATTGATGGGGATTGGCATCCGTGACGCCACTTTGTACGCCAATAGCCTGGTACTGCTTCAATGCTGCATGGTTCATGTCAGACCTCATTTGGAGTCATTAGTTATTGTTGTTGAGTGAACCCGCCTTGGGTAGTGATGCCAATTGCTGGGTCAGGAAACTGCTGGTGGATTGCAGCTGTGCCAGCAGGCCATCCAGCGCGTTGAACCGCGACCGATAACGGGCCTCAATCGCTTCCATGCGACGATCCAGTATCTCGCGTTGATCCTCGATACCATCAGCACGACTCTCGAGACCATCGGTACGGGAATCGAGAATGCCGTCTGAGTCGAGAAAATTGCTGAGTAAGGCATTCAATTGGGAACTGATACCCCGGGAGAAGTCGACAGTACCCCGCGACCCAACAGCACCCCCCTTAATGAGCAGTTGTAATCCTTCCGCGTCGCTACCGACCAGTCCGCTCAGCAGCTGGCCAACACCTGCAGCTGCCAGGCCACCAATGGTACCGGCAACATCAAAGCCCACCGTACCCGCACCAACCGCAAGGCC
>RCNC010000581.1_pt1 | contig 23520 bp, 20 predicted proteins | sample 2041301 | NCBI WGS metagenome assembly RCNC01 (sample SAMN09708231, study PRJNA481090) | Marine sediment metagenome, whole genome shotgun sequencing project. | biome: marine sediment; feature: ocean; material: sediment; isolation source: Sewage treatment plant 13A marine sediment (STP13A) ...
ACTGATCATCTTTCTCATCGAAGTGCCGCACGGCCAACAGGGTCTCGATCCTCTCGTCGTCGCCCAATTTGAGCAGGTTGACCATCGCACGCCCCCTGGCGTTGGGCGCCACCTGCGGCATCTCGTAGACCTTTCGGGAAAAGACGCGGCCGGTATTGGTGAAAAACAACATCGTCGAATGGGTCGAAGCAACGAAGAGATTCCACACTTCATCTTCTTCTTTTGTCGCCATGCCGACCTTGCCGCGGCCACCCCGCCGTTGCGCCCGGTATTCGGTCAATGCGGTCCGCTTGATGTAGCCCCCGCGAGTGACCGTGATGACCATATCCTCTTCAACGATCAGGTCCTCCATCTCGATATCGGAATAGTCGTCGACAATTTCTGTCCTTCGGCCATCCCCAAACCCTGCCTTGACCGCCTGCAGCTCTTCGATGACGATGTCCTCAACCATGGTGTCTGAACGGAGAATCTCCTCAAGGTGGGCAATTGTTGCCTGGAGTTCCCGGTATTCCTCGAGAATCTTGTCGCGCTCCAAGCCCGTCAGCCGCTGCAATCGCATATCAAGAATCGCTTGCGCCTGAACAGCGGAAAGCCCGAACTGTTCCATCAGGCCTGTCTTGGCCTCCGGTGGGTCCGCCGCCGCCCTGATGAGCTTGATGACGGCATCGATGTTGTCCAGTGCGATGACCAGACCTTCGAGAAGGTGGGCTCGTTCCATGGCTCGTGCCAGATCGAATTGTGTGCGGCGTACGACCACCACTTTTCGGTGGTCGATGAAATGGCCCAGAAGCTCTTTCAGGGTGAAGACCTTGGGCTGATTATTGAGAATCCCCAAGAGGATGATCCCGAAAGACGACTGCATCTGGGTCTGTTTGTAGAGTTGGTTGAGAACGATCTCTGGAATGGCATCCCGCTTGAGCTCGATGACGACCCGGATCCCGTTCCGGTCGCTCTCATCTCTGAGGTCGGCAATGCCGTCGATTTTCTTGGTATGCACGAGGTTGGCAATTTTTTCGACCAGGGTCGCCTTGTTGACCTGATAGGGCAGCTCTTCAACGATGATCCTGGCGCGTTTTTTGCCATCAGGCTCTTCAATGCGGACCCGGGCCCGCATTCGGAGACTGCCCCTGCCGGTCCGATAGGCATCAATGATGCCGCGACGACCATGAATGAAACCCGCCGTCGGAAAGTCCGGCCCCGGAATCAAAGACAACAAATCCTCAAATGACAGGTCAGGATTTTGGCAAACCGCTACGGCGCCGTCGATGATCTCGCCGAGGTTATGGGGCGGGATGTTGGTTGCCATGCCCACCGCAATACCGGTGGACCCATTGACCAGAAGGTTGGGATAGGAGGCCGGAAGCACCCGTGGTTCGTTGAGGGAACCGTCGTAATTGGGATTCCAATCGACCGTTTCCTTGTCAATGTCGTCACCGAGGAGCTGGTGCGCCAATCGGGTCAGCCGAACTTCGGTATACCGCATGGCGGCCGCGGCATCCCCGTCGACCGAACCGAAATTTCCCTGGCCGTCAACCAGGGTGTAACGCATCGAAAATTCCTGGGCCATGCGCACGGCAGTGTTGTAAATCGCCTGATCGCCATGGGGGTGGTACTTACCCATGACGTCACCGACGATTCGTGCTGATTTTTTGTAGGGGCGGCCGGCGGTGCTTCCGCTCTCCCACATCCCGTAAAGAATTCGCCGGTGGACCGGCTTGAGTCCGTCCCGGACATCAGGCAATGCGCGTCCGATGATGACGGACATCGCATAGTCCAGGTATGAATTCTTCAGCTCTTCTTCGATGGTGATGGGCACGCGTTGCCCTCGTGGCGTAGTGTGGTTTTCATTCATGCGTCGTTCCGTTAAATATCAATATTTCGAACATCAAGCGCGTTCTCCTCGATGAACCGCCTTCGCGGCTCGACGGCATCGCCCATCAAGATCGTAAAGAGCTCGTCCGCTCGCGCGCCGTCCTCCACTGTGACCTGGAGGAACCTGCGGTTTTCCGGGTCCATTGTTGTTTCCCAGAGTTGATCGGGGTTCATCTCGCCGAGACCCTTATAGCGGGAAATCGACAACCCTTTCTTGGCGACCTCGTACACGTGCACGACCAATTCGTCCAGCGACGAGAAGGTGGTGCTCTCCCCATTGCGCTCGAGGTGGTAGGGGCCCTCTCTCAGACTCTCAATCTGTTCCAAGATGTGGCAGGCCCTCCGGTAGTGGCCGCTTTCGGTCAATTCCCGGCCCAGGGTGACATCCCAACCCCTGCCGTTTTGGCCCATATGAAACCGGATAAACTCCAACCCGTGTTCTTCGTCATTTTCAACCCGGACCTCGTCATAACCCAGGCCTTCAATGACTGATGCCAGCTCTGGCCCCGTCCCGGCCTGTCCACTGAAGTCTGCGTCAACCGTCGCTGTGACGACATCTCGCGGCCAACCCCGTTTTTCCAGTTGTTTCACCGTCGTCAGCCACTCTCCCGCCATCAAAATCCCATGCCGGAGATCGCGGCCCGTCAATGTCTTCCCTGATCCCTCGGCCCTCAGGCTGTACTCTTCCTCGACCCGATCGAGAAGAAATTGTGAAAGATCCTCGTCGTCTTTGATGTAGGTTTCTTTCTTTTTCCGAGTCACTTTATACAGGGGTGGTTGTGCGATGAAGAGGTGTCCGCGCTCAACGAGCTCCGTCATCTGACGATAGAAGAAGGTCAGCAACAGTGTGCGAATGTGGCTGCCGTCAACGTCGGCATCGGTCATGATGAAAATCTTATGGTACCGGACCTTGAGGGGGTCAAATTCTTCCGTGCCGATGCCGGTTCCCAGGCATTGGATCAATGCACGGATTTCTTCGGAGGCCAACATCCGATCGAAGCGGGCCTTCTCGACGTTGAGGATCTTGCCCCTGAGGGGCAAGATAGCCTGAAATTTTCGGTCTCGGCCCTGTTTCGCCGAGCCCCCGGCCGAGTCCCCTTCAACAATGAACAGTTCGGCCTTCTCGGGATCCCGCTCGGAACAGTCCGCCAGTTTCCCGGGCAGCGCCGAACTCTCGAGGGCACTTTTTCGCCGGGTCAATTCTCGCGCCTTGCGGGCCGCATCTCGGGCCTGCGCTGCCTCTAAACATTTTCCAATGATACTTCGGGCGACCGCGGGGTTCTCCTCGAAGAAGGTTGCCAGCCTGTTGTTGATGACAGACTCGACCCAACCCCTGATGTCGGATGAGACCAACTTGTCCTTGGTTTGGCTGGAAAACCGCGGTTCACAGACCCGGACCGAGATGATCGCCGTCAGACCCTCTCGAACATCCTCGCCGGAGAGGTTTTCTTTCATTCCCTTGAGCATGTTCTGCGACTGAGCGTAGGCATTGACGGTCCGGGTCAAGGCAGCTCGAAAGCCCGAGAGGTGCGTGCCGCCGTCACGGTTGAAAACCGTATTGGTGAAGGCCAGAACATTCTCGTTGTATCCATCGTGCCACTGCATCGCGACCTCGATGCTCTCCCCTTCGTCGTTTTCATCGAACAAAGTCACCGGCTCTGGGTGCAGCGGCTTCTTGGCCTTGTTGAGATAGCGGACAAATTGTGTCAACCCTCCATCGAAGAGGAACGTTTCCTTGCGCTCGTTTTTTTCGTCAAAGAACCGGATCGACACCCCGGAGTTGAGGAAGGCCAACTCCCTCAGATGACGAACCAGAAGATCCGGATGAAACTCCAGAACCGAAAAAATCTCGGGGTCGGGTTTGAATCTGACGATTGTCCCGGTTCTCTTGGTGCGCCCGACCGCCTTGAGGTCCGCCTGTGGTTTGCCTCGACGATACTCTTGTTCCCAGACCTTGCCGTCACGGTGAATTTCCAGCCGCAGCCACTCCGATAAAAAATTAACTACGCTGACGCCGACTCCGTGAAGCCCTCCGGAGACCTTGTAGGAATTTGAATCGAATTTTCCGCCGGCGTGAAGTTCGGTCATGATGACCTCGGCTGCGGAACGTCCCGTTTCGGAATGCAGCCCAACGGGAATGCCGCGTCCGTTGTCTCCAACGGTCACACTATTGTCGGCGTTGACGGTGACCTTGACCTCATCACAGTGTCCAGCTTGGGCTTCGTCAATTGCGTTGTCGACAACTTCCCAAGCCATGTGATGGAGACCGGAAATGTCGTCAACGTCCCCAATGTACATGCCTGGCCGTTTCCGGACGGCTTCTTGGCCCTTGAGGACCTTGATACTTTCTTCGGAATAGATTTCAGTCATTTCAAACCCCTGCGGGAATTTCGCCGTTTGGTTTTTCCCTCGATCATCGACCACCGCCGCGCCTTCGGTATCACGGTCCCAATGCCCCTGTCGTGCGCACTTGTCATGATCACCTGCCGCTGATGGCCCAACACGTCAACCAGTTTTGAAAACACCCGGTCGTCCAGTTCAGCGTCGGCGTCATCGACCAGAACCGGAAGGCGCTCGTTTCGTCGTTCCTCGACCTGGGCCAGATTTGATAACCACAAGGCCGCTGCCACAATCTTGACCTGACCTGCACTGAGAACGTCTCTGACAGGACGGCCCTCAGTTCTCAGAGCAAGATCGTGTCGGTGTGGCCCGTCGAGAGTAAACCTTGCCCGACGGTCTCGCACTCGGTTCTCATAATACCTTCGTCGGTAAAATTCCGCCACTTTTTCCTTGTCGGCGCCGTCGATGTCCGGCTCCATTCGATACATGGCGTCGATGTCCGGAAAACCCTCGCCTCTCATCAGTTCGTAGGTTGATCTGAATACCGAACGCCATTTTTGAACAGTACGAACCCGACGATCAATCACTCTAGCGGCTGCTCGGGCCAATTGGTCCTCCCAAACCTCCATTTCCGTCGAGTCTTGTTCTCCGGACAGCGTGGCATTTCGCTGACGGAGGCTCGCCTGATAGAGATTCAATTCCTGGAGGTGGTCCGAATCGAGAAAAAACGCCATCCTGTCGATGAAGGACCTGCGGTGTTCGGGCGATCCAGAAACCAGGGCCGTGTCCCCGGAAGATAAAGTAAACACTGGAAACTGCAGTAGATATTTCTCCAATGCAATCTCAACACCATTGATTTGAAATCTCCGAGTCACCGTCGTTGAACATTCGACCACCTGCCGCAGATGAACGGTTTTCTTGGAATCCTCAACCCAGGCTTCCAGTCGAAAAGAACCTTCTCCATGCCGGACCATTTTTCGAGGATTCGATTGACGGAAAGAACGAACATTGCCCACCACAGCGACGGCTTCCAAAAAATTGGTTTTCCCCTGTCCGTTGGATCCTATGATGAGATTCAGTCCCGGTTCGAGGTCCACCGCGGTGTTCTCGAGGTTCCGAAACTGCCATGTGGCAAGTTTTTTGAGTTCCATGACCGCCGGGAGGGCTGCCGACCCAACTCTCTATTTTCTCATCGGCATCAGAACGTAGATGTACTCCTCGAGCCGGGGATCGTCGTCAACCGGTACGATCACCGTTTGCGTGTTTCCATCTTTCATCTGCATTTCGACAAGATCAACATCGAGGGCTTGCAGAACGTCCATTAAATATCCGGCGTTAAGAGCAACATCAATCGGCTCACCCTGGTAGGAAACCGTCAATGTCTCTTCGGCGCTCCCTTTGTCCGAACCCATGGAAACCAGCGTCATTTCCCCGGCCGCAGGATCAAAACGGAAACGAATTCCTCGGGCCTTTTCGTGGGCCAGCAAGCTGACTCGACGAAGAGAGGACAATAACTCTTTTCGGTCGACCCGCGCCCTGAACGGATTGTCTCGAACAATAACCCGTTCATACTGTGGAAAACGGAGATCAACGATTCGGGACACCAAAGTACGGTCGCCCATCCAGAATCCCATGTGGTTCTCACCCACCGAAATTCGAACACTCTCGTCCGAAAAGCGGCTGAACTCCGTCAAAAGTTTCCGGGGAAAGAGTTGCTGCTCAAAAGGCGGCGCATCTTCAGGCGCCGCCGCCCTGACAACCGCCAGGCGATGTCCATCGGTTGCAGCAATTTCTATCTCACCCGGCAGGAGTTTGACCAACGCTCCGTTGAGCTGAAATTTAGGATCATCCTTGGTGATGGCAAAGTCCACCCTCTTCAACATCAATTGAAAGAGATCAAGAGGCAACCGGTAATCACTGGAATCGGGAACCTCAGGAACGGTCGGATACTCAGCAGGGTCGGTGACCGCCAAACGGGAATGAAATCGACCGCTGGTGATATCAACGGAATCTCCATCCAACCGAAGCACAAAATCGTCCGAAGGAAGATTTCGTACCAGGCTTTGAAAGACCCTGCTCTCCAGGGTTACCTTTCCGCCTGCATGCACCGCGGCAGCACATTCGGTCAAGATGGTGAGATCCAAATCAGTGGCCACCAAACGCAAACAATCCTCACCGGTTTCAATGAGAATGTTGGCCAGAACAGGAATTGTAGTGCGGTGCTCAACGACCCCCTGGAGAATTGAAAGCTCCTGGAGGACGAGGTTTCGCTTCAGTTTTACTTCCACCGAACACACCTCCGAAGAAGAATACATAGACTTGACTTGCAAAAAATAACATAAGTCATCACCGTCGTCGAGGCGGTGGAAAAGTAGTGGTTCTCACCGAAGTGATCTTGGGAAAAGAGATAGGACGCAAAAAGGCTGTGGTTTTTTCTGTGTTTTTCTTGTGGAACACAGAGGAAATTAAACATTTTTCACAGTGTTTAACAGGAAACACACATAAAATTCACAGACCCCTGTGAAATCAGGAACCCTGAAAGTGATCGGTGAAAGACGTAAGGGTCTCATCAAAATCCGGATTGGAAAGTCTCATTTTGCCGATTGTCTCGACTGCGTACATGGCGGTAGAGTGGTGTTTGGAAAAGAGTCGGCCAATCTCTGGATAACTTAACTCTAAGATATTTCGAATTAAATAGATAGAGACTTGTCTCGGAAGTGCGATTGATCGCCGGTTGTTGCGTCCTTTGATGTCGGAGACCCTGATTCCGTAATGTTGAGCGACAAATCGGATAATTTGGTTTGGTGTGGTCTCTTGTTCTCCGGGGAGAATATCAAACAGGGCCTGGCGGACTACATCGGTTGTTAAAGGGAGATTTCTCAGTTGGGAAAAGGCGATCGTTCGATTGAGGCAACCCTCCAACTCTCGGACATTGTTTTGAACCTGGCGGGCGATAAAGAGGACCACGTCTTCAGGAATGTCCCAGCCCTGGGCGCGCCCCTTCTCGGTGAGAATGGCACAGCGGGTTTCGAGATCCGGCGGCTGGATGTCGGTCAGGAGACCCTGCATGAAGCGGGTTCGGAGACGTTCTTCAAGGCCCTTGATTTCGGCTGGGCGGCAGTCGGAGGTGAAGACGACCTGTCGTCCAGAACTCCGAAGTGTATTGAAGGTATGAAAAAACTCCTGTTGTGTTTGTTCTTTCCCGGTAATGAACTGGATATCGTCGAGGAGAAGAATGTCCACGTCTCTGAAGGTCTGTCGAAAAAGGTCTAAATCCTTCGTTCGAAGACAATAAATAAACTCGTTGGTGAATAATTCGGTTGTCAGGTAGAGAGTGCGAACAGCTGGATTTTTTTCCACGGCCTTGTGGGCGATTGCGTGGAGCAGGTGTGTTTTACCCAGGCCGGAGCCGCCGTAGATGAACAAAGGATTATAGGTTTCCCCAGGACGCTCGGCGACAGCAGCAGCTGCGGCACAGGCGAATTGGTTTGAAGGTCCGATGACAAACCGGTCGAATGTGAACTGGGGTGTCAGGGGCAGAGTTGGAATCTTTCGGATTGCTTCCTTAGCGTTCGAACTTGAGGAAGGCTGGACGGAATCCAGACGAATCTGAAATTGTCGACCAAAGTGGCTTCGGGCGACGGCTTCGAGATCATTGATGAGATGGTCCCGAATCCAGTCGAGAACGATTGCATTTTCGCTGTTGAGAACCAGGATGTTCTCGGTCTCCTCCCAGGCTTGAAGAGGAGAGACCCAGGATTCGTAATCCTCATCGCCAATCATTTGACGAAGGTGCGGTTGAAGTTCAGACCATTTATTCATCGCCACCCCTGAGCTTATCATCATCAACGAAGGCGGAGAATATTTAATGCGCCACGGAGAGATGCTTGACAGCCGAGGAGACCTGCGTTAATGTTTGCCGCCTTATGTATTTGGAGTGTGATGCGTTATGAAGAGGACATTCCAGCCGAACAACAGGCGACGAAAGAAAAAACATGGATTCCGGCTTCGGATGAGGACCCGCAACGGGCGCAAGATCCTATGCGCACGGCGGAGAAAGGGACGCAAGACCCTCTCGGCCTGAAGGGCCGGGGCTTGCCCCGAACGCAGCGCCTTCGAAAAAGGGCGGAATTCCAAAAGATTTACCGGATCGGCGTGCGGGTCGTTGGCCGGTTTGTCGTGCTGTTTGCTGTTTCAGGACCGGAGGCCAAAAACCGGCTGGGCATTACGGCTTCGAGGAAGATTGGTCCCGCGGTCACGAGAAATCGGTGCAAGCGTCGGATTCGCGAACTGTACCGTCAGAACAGAAGCCAGTTGCCAGCGGGCGACATCGACGTCGTGGTGAATGCCCGGCGAGGATGTGCTGAGGTACCCTGGCAGGAGATCAGGCGCGACTATGCGCGGTGTCTGGCCCGCCTCAAAATAGAGATAGAACAAAGACCACGAGGCGAAACGGCCAAAACCAAGAGGTGACCGATGTCGATGGAAAAGCGAATTCTGATAGCCTTTGTGCTCTCAGCCATCATCTTTGCCATATGGTCCGTGATTTTTCCGCCGCCGAAACCGGTACGTTCGAAGGCGGTTGAAACCATTGCAACACCAAGTGCGACCGTGGCCCTTGGTGAAAATACGGTGAAGGATCTGGATGTCGCCAACGATACGGTCGAAGCAAGCCTCATTGAAGCGACCAGTAGCAGCGAGGCGCGGATCGTCGAATTGGCCAACGATGTAATGAGGCTGGCCTTGAACACCGAGGGCGCAGCGATTGAAGAGTTGTATCTCACGGAGTTTGACAACGCTCAAGGGGAACCGCTGAACCTGGTTCAGAGTGTGGTTCACCCAAAGAGAACCCTGCCGCTTCAGATGGTTTTCGATGGGACTCCGGACCTACGAGTGTATGAGGTTACCGAGGGTGATGACTCGCTGATCTTTGCCTGGGCGGATGGCGCCGGGCGGTCCGTGGTCAAGACGATTTCACTGAACCCTGAAGGATATGGGCTGAGAATTTCCGTCCAGATTTTGGGTTTTGATCGAGAAAGCGCCCTCAGCCTGGGCACGGGCATGCGGGACACCAGCGCCGTTGAACGAGCCAACCGATTCGCAACCTGGGGTGACGTGACGATTGCGACCGGCGACGACAAGGAAGATTATCGGCGAGAGAAGGTAAAAGAACGGCTCGCATTGGCGCCCACCGGATTGCGCTATGTTGGATTTGAGGACACGTATTTTCTCAGTGTTTTTCGGGTTGAGGATGGCGTCTCGCGCATTGTTGTTGAGCCCATTATTTTGGCCGAGATTAATGAGAAGGGCGAAGACGTTGAATTACCGGTCTTGCGAGTCGACCTTGAATCAGTCGGAGGGGTCTTCACTGGGGAGCTCTTTGCGGCGCCGAAGGAGTACGATCTCCTGCAAAAAGAGGGTGGAGGGTTGGAGGAGACACTGCATTTTGGGATCTTCCACCCAATCGCCGTGTTTTTTCTTAAGATCCTGCGATGGATCTATGGTTATGTCGGCAATTGGGGTTGGGCCATTGTCCTTCTGACGGTTGCGATTCGTATGGCGCTCTTTCCGCTGATGCATAAATCAACCGTGTCGATGCGGCGCATGCAGAAGGTGCAACCTAAGGTCAAGGTGATCCAGGAGAAATACAAAAAGAACAAGAGCGACCCCCAGGTTCGGCAGAAGATGAATCAGGAAACGATGGCGCTCTACAAAGAGGAAGGCGTCAACCCAGTCGGGGGCTGCCTTCCGATGTTGGTGCAAATGCCGATTCTTTTTGCTCTCTACACCCTTTTTGCTCATGCTATCGAGCTCCGACACGCGCCATTCATATGGTGGATCGTTGATTTGAGTGCAAAAGACCCGCTGTACATCACGCCGGTATTGATGACCGCGACAATGTGGTTGCAGCAGCGCCTGGCGCCACAGGCGGGAGACCCCAACCAGATGCGCATGATGCGTATGATGCCGCTGGTCTTTGGAATTATGTTCTTGGGATTCCCGGCCGGACTGGTGTTGTATTGGTTGACCAATAACGTTGTTTCGATTTTCCAGCAAGAGGTAACGCTACACATCGTTGGTGAGAGAACACGTCCAGGGAGCGGCCAGCGGTCGCCGAAGGGAAAGAAATAATGGACCTTGCAGACCATCGTTTTCAGGGCAGCAATTTGGACGAAAGCCTGACGGCGGCGTGCGCCGGTCTTCGGGCCCATATTGGGGAAATCCAGTACGAGATCATTGAAGAAGGCGGCGATGGCGTGACGGTCGATGCCCGGGTTGACCCTGTTGCCGTTTTGGGTCTGTTTTTGTCGGAGGCGTTCAAGGCCGGGGACCTCGATCTTCAGGTCAGGCTGGCGCCGGGTCCGGACGCTTTGGCCGGAGACCTCAGTGGCAGTGACTTGAGAACATTGACGGCGGGACTTGGGAAGGGGCTGGATGCGCTGCAATACCTTTGTAATAGGGTGTTGAACCGGCGATTGCGAGACCATGTTCCTGTCCACCTCGACGGCGAAGGCTACAAAGATCGCAGAGCCGTCAAGCTCCAGGATGATGCTGAAGATGCGGCCGACAAGGCGATACAACGGAAGGGTCCGGTGACGCTTGGACCCCACACCCCAGCGGCCCGGCGGGAAATTCACCTTGCCTTGGCCGACGACCCCGAGGTTGAGACCTGTTCTGATGGCGAAGGCTTTCTCAAGCGGGTTGTCATCCGTCCTCTCGGGCGGCGCTGACACCATCGTCGCGCGAGCGACGGCCGCCGGCGCCGGAGCGCTGGCTGTGATTCGTGTCAGCGGCCCAGAGACCGAACGATTGGCCGGGCTTCTGTGCCCTGAGGTCGACATGGGGGCGCCGTGGCGCGCCCGTGTGGTTCAACTTCATGACCTGGACGGGCAGTCTATTGAAGACGCGATTGCGATCCCATATCGAGCTCCGCGGAGCTACACCGGTGAGGACATGCTGGAGTTGTTGGTTCATGGGTCTCCATGGATCATCGAAAGGGTGCTGGAAACCATGGTTTCCGCCGGCGGGCGCTGCGCGGGTCCCGGCGAATTTACCCAACGGGCTGTTGCCAATGGAAAAATGGATTTAGTGCAGGCAGAAGCGGTCCATGAAGTCATTCAGGCAGAGACTCTGTGGCAGGCCCGATTGGCGCGGGAGCAGCTTCATGGAGGCCTCTCTCGCGAATTTCAGGCACTGAAGGAAAAGTTGATTCTATTTTTGGCCGAGGTTGAGGGGTCGCTGGATTTTGAAGAGCAGGGTGCTGTTGTAGATCACGACGCATTGGAACGGGCGCAGGAAGACTGCGTTTCGGGAGTTGAGGCCCTCTTGCACACGGAGGCGGCCGGTGTGCGCGTGCGGGAGGGAGCGCGGGTTGTGATCATTGGGGCGCCCAACGCCGGGAAATCAACGCTCTTCAACACACTTCTTTTGCGGGAGCGAGCCATCGTGACGGAGGCGCCCGGGACTACGCGGGATGTTCTCGAAGCCGATCTCGAGATTGGCGGCCTGCCGGTGGTTTTGGTTGACACGGCCGGAATTCGAGAAGCCAATGAACCGGCCGAGGCTGAAGGCATTCGTCGGGCGGAAAAGGAAATGGATCGAGCCGATGTGATCCTTGAGCTTTTTCCCGCCGGCCAAGGCGAAAGGGCTGCCGGCTCCCGGCAGGAGGAGCGACGAATAACCATAATCAGCAAGGTGGATCTAGCCGGTGTGACAGGTGATGGGGTTCTGGGTATTTCCTGTGTGACCGGCGAAGGCCTGGACCGGCTGCGAAAGGAAATACACGAACGGATCTCAGCCCCCTTGGGATCGATGACCGGAAAGGTGGCAGTTAACGCCAGGCACAGAGGTGCTCTTGTGAGGGCGCAGCGGCAGTTGAAGGGCATTTTGTCCCTACCGAGAGAAGTGGCGGCGTTGGAGATTCGATCGGCCGCGAAGATATTGGACGAACTCCTTGGCTCGGTTGATGACCAGGAGGTCCTGGATTCGATCTTTTCCACCTTTTGTGTCGGTAAATAGGTGGCCCGATGAATACTTGGGATGTTGTCGTGGTGGGTGCCGGGCACGCGGGCATTGAGGCAGCAATCGCCTCTGCCCGCATGGGTGCCAGGGTGTGTGTTGTGACTCTGAGCCAGAAAACCATTGGGCAGATGCCGTGTAACCCAGCCGCCGGTGGCATCGGCAAAGGGCATTTAGTCGCCGAATTGGACGCCCTGGGTGGAGTTCAGGGGTGGGCGGTTGATCGGGCCGGCATTCAATTTAGAAGGCTCAATGCCTCCAGGGGGCCCGCGGTGTGGGGCCCTAGGGCCCAGTGTGACAAGGAACGCTACAGCCAGATGATGCGCCGGCTTCTTGTGAGAGCTCGGGGTATGACCGTTGTTGAGGGGGAAGCGATCGAGGTTCTGGTCGACCGGGGCAACGCGGTTGGTATTCGGTTGGCGACAGGGGACGAAATTCGGTGCAGCTGTTTGATTCTGACCACCGGGACGTTTCTGGGTGGGGTGCTCCACACCGGGAATGAACGTCGAGAAGGGGGCCGGTTTGGCGAACGCCCCAGCGTTGGGCTTGGCTCGAGCCTGAGGGACATCGGGTTGGAGTTGCGTCGCTTCAAGACCGGGACGCCGCCGAGGCTTCATCGAGACAGCCTGGATTACACAAAACTGGAAACCCAAGAGGGGGATGAGAAACCGCAACCATTTTCTTGGAGGTCCCGCGCGGTTCGTAATCAAGCGGTGTGCTGGGTGGGGCGTACCCCCGAGGCCGTGCGCGACATCATTGAAGAAAACCTCCACAGGTCACCACTCTTCGGTGGTCGGATCGATGGTGTCGGGCCACGGTATTGTCCGTCGATTGAGGACAAAGTCGTTCGATTTCCTCACCACAAGGAGCACACCGTTTTTTTGGAACCGGAAACCCTCACCGGCCCAAGCATGTATGTCAATGGGCTTTCAACCTCGCTTCCGGCTGATATTCAAGAGCGTGTGGTTCGTGCGGTTCCCGGTTTTGAAAAGGCCGCATTTCTTCGGTACGGCTACGCGGTAGAGTATGACGTTGTGGCCCCAAAGCAGGTTGGACACGATCTTCAAGTGTCGACGGTTCCCGGCCTATATCTTGCTGGGCAGATTCTGGGAACCTCAGGCTATGAAGAGGCGGGCGCGTTGGGGTTCGTTGCCGGGGTTAACGCTTCATCGTCACTCCGAGGGGGCGCCGGGCTTCGCCTGGGGCGCGAACGGGCCTACATTGGCGTGCTGGTTGACGATCTAGTCAACCGAGAACACCGGGAGCCGTATCGAATGTTCACCTCCCGGGCCGAACATCGGCTGGTCTTGGGGGTGGACTCTGCGCGCGAACGATTGATGAAAGAGGGTGTTCGTTTGGGCCTGGTGCCTGCGGATGTGTTTCACGTGGAACAGGAAGGTTGGCAGCGCCGGCAGACGGTCGCTGCGGCTCTTGAGGCTGGAGCATTGGTGCCAAATATCGAGAACAAGGAAAGGCTGCAGAAGAGCCTTGGGGTGGAGCTTCGCACACCAACAACCTGGGCCGGGTTGCTGCGAAGGCAAGATATTGACACCAGTGTTGCTGCGGATATGGCCCCGGGCCTCGCGGAACTCTCGGAGAATGACCAGACAATCATTATTGGACAACTGCGGTATTCCGGGTACATCGATCGTCATGCGCGAGAGCGGTCGCGGGTCGAGCGCCTCAGGCACATCGAGATTCCTGGCGACTTTTCGTATCAAAGGGTGAGCGGTCTTTCTCGGGAGGTCTTGGAAGAGATGGAACGAGTTCGCCCTAAAACATTAGCGGAGGCCGAACGTCTTGCGGGGGTCACGCCGGCGGCAATGGCACTGATCGCCGGGCGACTGAGCGCGCCGGAACGAGGGTGACGCGGTGAAGGGACCACCATTTTTGGACCTTCTTCAGGGTCGGGCGCCAGAAGGCGCCCTTGAGCGCCTTGTGGCGTACTGTGAGCTTCTTGAGCGGTGGGCCTCACACCACAGCCTCGTCAAGGTCCGTGATCGGCAAGAATTGGTCGATCGCCACATCCTCGAATCGTTGGCGCCAATGAATCACCTTAAAGAAACCGGCCACCTGGTCGATGTCGGAAGTGGCGCGGGTCTTCCTGGGGTGCCGCTTCTTTGCGCGATGGATCAGTGGTCAGGGCTTCTGGTTGAACCCCGGCAAAAACGATGGGCGTTTTTGAGTCTGGTTGTTCGTGAGTTGGGACTTCGTGCAAGTGTCCTCCGGATTCGGTACGAAGCCCTGGATGAGGCCGGGTTCGACCTGGTGACGGCCCGCGCGGTCGGTGGACACGAGCTCCTCTTGGGTTGGGCTGCCGAGCACCTGGCGCCGGCGGGAGCGGTGGCCCTTTGGGGCACCGTCGATGATGCCAAACGCCTTGGTGGGCTCTCGGGATGGTCTGTGGTAAACTCGCCGCTACTCGGCCTCGAGAGAGGCCGTCTTATCTTTTTCAAGGTGTGTTCCACGTGAAACCTCGAATCGTCGCAGTCGCCAACCAAAAAGGTGGAGTGGGAAAGACAACGACTGTTGTCAATCTCGGCGCAACGTTGGCTGCATATGAGCAACCGACCATCCTTGTTGATCTTGATCCTCAATCCAACTGCACATCCGGCCTGGGTTTGGAGGGGGTCACCGACTCAGAAGAGACAAGTTACGGTCTGATTATCAATGGGTCGGACCCCAATGCGATGGTCAGACCAACGGGGTTTCCCCATCTTTCGATAATTCCAGCCACGCCGGACCTTGCAGGGGCCGAAGTTGAATTGGTCGGCATGGTTGGGCGTGAGTTCAGGGTTCGGGACGGCTTGCGGAAGATTGAGAACTTCCGGTATCTCCTGATGGACTGTCCGCCGGCACTCGGCCAGTTGACGATTAACGCGTTGACGGCCGCTGATGGGGTTCTGATACCGGTTCAGTGTGAGTATTTTGCCCTCGAGGGGCTCAGAGAGTTGATGAAGACGATTGAGGAAGTCAGGCGCTTCCTCAACCCCAGCCTGGAAATTGATGGTGTGATTTTGACGATGTTCGACGAGCGCACCAATCTGGCCAAACAGGTGGCGGACGAGGTCAGAGCGGTGTTTGGCGACCTAGTTTTTGAGGCCGTGATTCCTCGAAACGTTCGATTGGCCGAAGCACCGTCTTTTGGACGCCCAATTCATGCCTATGACCTCCGGAGCCGAGGCGCCCAGTCGTATCTGCATCTGGGTCGGGAGTATCTCGAACGGGTGGAGGCCCACCATGGCTAAGAAAGTATTGGGCCGGGGACTCAAGGCCCTGCTGCCTGAGACGCCCCATGCGCAGGGTGGCTTTGCGCTGATTGATACCAACCGGTTGTTTGCCAACCCGCGACAACCGCGCACGCGTTTCGAAACCGAAGCGTTGCAGGCGTTGGCGGCCTCAATTGAAGAGCACGGTGTGCTTCAACCACTCCTGGTCAGCGAAGACGGCCCCGGCCGGTACATGATCTTGGCGGGAGAGCGACGCTGGAGAGCTGCCAAAAAAGCCGGTCTTGAACGGCTGCCTGTCGTCATTCGGGAGAAGGTTGATGGTCAACTCGGGCTGGAGTTGGCGCTGGTGGAAAATCTACAGCGTCGCGATTTGACGCCATTGGAAGAAGCGAGAGCTTATGAACAACTCAGGGCCGAGCGCGGCCTTTCCCAGGCCCAGATTGCCACTCGTGTTGGCATCGACCGCAGCACGGTAGCCAACTCCCTCCGCCTCTTGAAGCTGCCGGAGAAAATCCAGGGTCTCGTCGAAGAAGGCCGCTTGTCGGCAGGTCATGGGCGAGCTCTCTTGGCCTTTGTTTCAGAGGCCGAAATGGAAGAATGGGCTAATCGGGTCGCTTCAGAGGGTCTGAGTGTCCGGGTCATTGAAAGAGCCGCCGCCGCGGCGCGCAAAGAGGGAATGATGCCGACGCGGCGCCCTAAACAGGCCGAACCGAAAGACCCGAACATTGTGAGCGCGGAGAAGAAGCTCACTCTCAGGTTGGGCTCTCGAGTTGAGATCACCAAAAACAAAAAAGGTGGAAAAATCATTGTTTCGTGTTCAAGTCACGATGACCTTCTTCATGTTTTTGACCTGCTGATTGGAGATGACTAATGGTACGAGGCAACGGTGCATTGAGTGGTTTTGTTGATGTCGGGTGCGTAATCCGAGGTGAGTTGGAGTTCAAAAACACCTTTCGCCTGGATGGACGGGTAGAGGGCCACATTCAGTCATCGTCGGAATTGCTCGTGGCCGAAACCGGCAGTGTTGAAGGTGAGATTGATGTCGGCCGGTGCGTCGTAGGAGGCGAGGTTCGTGGTACCATTCGGGCCGCCGAGCAGGTGGTGTTGCACGCATCAGCCAAGGTTTGGGCTGAGATCTTCACCGCGGCATTGGTGATGGAAGAGGGGGCCTTCCTTGAGGGGAAGGTCACGACGGAAAGAAAATCCAGCTTGAAGGCGGTCGATGGCGCAAAGGCGGTCAGGTCTTGAACCTCGACGGCCTTGTGGTTATCCTGAGTCTTTCTGAGCTGGACATGAAACACGCATGGAGCGATGAATGACCCCACCAAATATATCCATCGTACTGATCATGCTCTGTTTCTGGGCGACCCTTTGGTTGGTCAACCGGTTTCTAATTCGTCCTGTAAATACGGTGTTGGAACAACGCCACGGACGGATCGACGGCGCCGAAAAGGCCTGGACCGCCAAGAACGAAGAGCTGCTCTCAGCGACACACCGGATTGAGAATGAACTGATTGAGGCTGCGCGAAGCGCCGCCAAGACCCGCGAGACCTATCGCACAGACGCCCACCAGAGCAAACAACAACAACTGGATAACGCCAGGAACGAGGCGGAGAAGAAGTTGGAGAGCGCTCTCGAGGGATTGAGCCGGGATGCTGAAAAGGCCAGAATTGATCTCCGAGAGCAGGCCGAGAGCCTGTCACGAGAATTGGTCCAGCGCCTTTTGGGGCGGGAGGTACACCCGTGAAGTCGTTCGGGATATGGGTGGTTGTTTTCGGCGTGCTCTTGGGCTTGGCCTATGGGGTGGATCATGGTGAAACCAAGCTTGGCGTGCCGGTCTTTCTGTGGTTGGCTCTCAATTTAACGCTCTTTCTGTATTTGTTGGCCCGGTTTGTGGGTCAACCCGTCAGCGTTTTTCTTGAGGCCAGGAAGGATGGAATCTCCGGAGATCTCAAACAAGCTGAAGAGCGCCTCGTAGAGGCGGAGCGCCTGAAGTCTGAGGTCCTCGACCGCCTGAGCAAGGTCGAAGTTGAGGTTGCTGAGATTCTTGGGCGGTCCGAGGCTCTGGGACAAGAAGAGGCCGACCGGATAGCGGCAGAAAGCCGCGATGAGACTGAACGCCTTCTTCGCCGGGTCAAGGATGAGATTTCTCAGCGAGAAACCGAAACACGCGAGATTTTGGCCAAAGAGACCGCTGATTTGACGGCCCGCTTGGCCCACGATCTCCTAGAGAAGGGCATGACCGATGCCGACCGGAAGAGGGTAATGGATCGAAGCGTTCAAGCTCTTAGGCCCGCGGGCGAGGAGGGTTGATGTCACATTTTAGGGCGGCCCCCTATGTCAAAGCATTGTTTGAAGTGGCTGGGAGCGGAAGCGCTGCCGACCGTATGGCCGAATCGCTTGACCGAGTTGCGGAGGTACTTCATCTGGTTCCGGAGCTGCAACGGACCATGGTGTCGCCTTTGGTTCCGCCGGAGGCCAAGGAAAAGATCCTGGATCAGGTTTTGCAAGCTCTCGAAATCGACGGCCCGGTTCGTCGTTTCGTTCATGTCGTGCAAGGCCATTTCAGGCTGGAGCACATGAACGATATCGCAGCCGGCTTTCACGCGATGGTTGACCGGTCTCTCGGGCGGGTTCACGCCCGAATCGAGGTCGCTTCGGCCTTGGATCAATCGGAACAACAGGTCCTCTTGCATGCCCTGCGAAAGGTGCTTGCCACCGATGTTGTGGCTGAATTTATCGAGACTCCGGCGTTGCTGGGGGGTTTCCGTGTACAGGTAGGTTCCAAACTCTTTGATGGATCACTGTCCGGACAATTGAATCAACTGGGCCGAGGGGCCCCGTGAGACAGGGGTAGAGTATGCAGATTAAAGCCGCCGAAATCGCGGACATCATCCGCCAACAGATTGAAGGACATGAAACCACCGTAGACATGTCGGAAGTCGGCACCGTTATTTCGGTGGGTGATGGTATTGCCCGCGTCTACGGGCTCGATGGTGTGATGTCCGGTGAGTTGCTGGAGTTTCCCAACGACGTCTACGGTCTTGCCCTCAACCTCGAAGACGACAACGTCGGGTGTGTGTTGATGGGTGAGGTCCACCTGATCAGCGAAGGTGACCAGGTCAAGAGGACCGGTCGCATCATGGATGTTTCGGTTGGTCCCGCCCTTGTCGGCCGTGTGGTTGACCCCCTCGGCAACCCCCTGGACGGCAAAGGGCCGATCGTCTCTTCAGAGAGATACCCGATGGAGCGAATCGCTCCCGGCGTTGTTGCCCGGCAGCCTGTCACAGAGCCGATGCAAACCGGGATCAAGGCCATCGACGCGATGATTCCGATCGGACGAGGCCAGCGTGAGTTGATCATCGGCGACCGGCAGACCGGGAAGACCGCCATCATCATTGACTCCATCATCAATCAAAAAGGTACGGGCAATATCTGTATCTATGTGGCGATCGGCCAGAAGGCCTCGACCGTCGCTCAGGTGATTGCGACCCTGGAAAAACACGGTGCGATGGAGCACACGATCATTGTCTCCGCGACCGCGGCCGAGCCGGCGCCTGTTCAGTACCTCGCCCCCTATGCCGGAGCCGCGCTTGGTGAGTATTTCCTCTTCAATGGCGGTCACGCGGTCGTGTTCTATGATGATCTGACCAAACATGCCCAGGCATACCGGGAGCTGTCGCTGCTCTTGAGGCGTCCCCCGGGACGTGAGGCCTATCCCGGAGACGTGTTCTATCTGCACTCCCGGTTGCTCGAGCGGGCCGCGAAACTCAGTGACGAAAACGGTGGAGGCAGCCTGACGGCCTTGCCGGTGATCGAAACCCAGATGGGCGATGTCTCGGCGTACATTCCGACAAACGTCATCTCCATCACAGACGGGCAGATTTACCTTGAGGGTGATCTCTTCTTTGCCGGACAAAGACCCGCGGTCAACGTTGGCCTGTCGGTCAGCCGGGTTGGTGGAAATGCCCAGATCAAGGCGATGAAATCGATTGCCGGATCTCTCAGGCTCGAATTGGCCCAGTACCGGGAGTTGGCGGCATTTGCCCAGTTTGGATCTGATCTCGACAAGGCGACCCAGCATCAGTTGGCTCGCGGTGCGCGATTGATGGAGATCCTCAAACAGGGACAGTACAAGCCGTTGCCGGTGGAATTGCAGATTGCATCGATCTTCGCCGGAACCAAGGGTCATTTGGACGGCATGAAGGTCTCGGCGATCGGCGCGTTTGAGCCCTTCCTCCATACCGTCGTCAACGACGAAGCCGCAGAGGCGTTGGCTACGGTCAAAGAGACCGGAAAACTGGACGACGAGACCACCGAGACCTTGACCAAGGTCATCAATGGGGCGGTTTCCCGGTTCCTGAAGGAATATCCGGAGGCAGGCCTTGCCGAACACTAGGGACATCCAGCTTCGGATCCGCTCCGTCAAGGGCACGCAGCAGATCACCAAGGCCATGAAGATGGTTGCTGCGGCCAAACTCAGACGGGCGCAGCGTGCGGTGACCGAGGCGCGGCCGTATGCGGACACACTCGCCAGGGTGTTGGCGAGAGTCTCTGATCGCACGGAGTATGTTCACCCATTGTTGGAGCGACGAACAGGTCGGCGAGCGTGGATTCTTGTGGTCACCTCCGACAAGGGGCTCTGCGGATCCTTCAACGCCAATCTTCTTCGTAACGTCGAAAAGGAACTGAGGTCCGCCGACCGGTGGGAGTCTGTCGAAGTCATCGCCATCGGGCGAAAGGGTGCGGAGTACTTCGCCAATCGGGACTGGGCCGTCGTACACGAAGAGCGCGAAACTATGGCCAACCTGGGACCGGAAGACGGCCCCAGGCTTGCCGAAATGTGCATCAAGGCCTTCAAGTCGGGCCAAGTTGACGAGGTCTACGTGATGTACAACCGCTTCATTAATCTGATCCGTCACGAAATGACGACAGAAAGAGTGTTGCCGATCGAACCACCGACCGTAGAGCATGAAGAGGCGACCGGTGTCGAGGTGGATTACCTCTACGAACCGGGGCCGGAGTTTTTGCTGGAAACACTGCTGCCGGGTTACCTCGAAGTGTCGGTTCAGGCGGCATTGTTGGATTCCGCTGCAGCGGAGCAAGCCGCACGGATGACCTCGATGGAGGCAGCCACCAAGAATGCCGATGAGATGATCGACAGCCTGACACTGCTGTTCAACCGTACGCGGCAGGCCGCCATCACCAAAGAACTGATCGAGATCGTCTCCGGCGCGCAAGCGCTGGCAGAGTAGGGAGAGAGTCAATGAGTGAGAGAGTTAAGGGTCGCGTCGTTTCGGTCATCGGGCCGGTGTTGGACGTGGAGTTTCCTAAAGACCAACTGCCCGCGATCCTCAACGCGGTCCAAATCAAGGATGACGGCCATTTAAGCGCAATTCCCTTCGATGTGACGGCCGAGGTTGCGCAGCACCTCGGTGAAGGCCGGGTGCGTTGTGTTGCGATGGAAGACACCGGTGGTGCCGTCCGCGGGATGACGGCGTTGGATCTCGGCCAGCCGATTTCTGTTCCCGTCGGTCGCCAGACATTAGGCCGCGTGCTCAACGTCCTGGGTGAACCCGTCGACGGCAAGGGCCCGGTAGAAACGGAAACGCGCTCATCAATTCACCGAGAAGCCCCCGCCCTGGAAGACCAGAGCACCGAAGTAGAGATGTTCGAGACGGGCATCAAGGTCGTCGACCTTCTTGAGCCGTATTCCAAAGGCGGTAAGACCGGCCTGTTCGGCGGTGCCGGCGTCGGCAAAACGGTGTTGATCATGGAGTTGATCAACAACGTTGCGTTGCAGCACGGCGGCTTTTCGGTTTTCGCGGGAGTCGGGGAACGGACCCGTGAGGGCAATGACCTTTGGTTGGAGATGACCGAGGCGGGCGTGATCGATCCTGACGACTGGGAAAAATCCAAAGTGGCCTTAATTTACGGTCAGATGACCGAGCCTCCAGGCGCCCGGTTGAGGGTTGGTCTGACCGGCCTGACCGTTGCCGAGCATTTCCGTGATGTTGAAGGCCAAGACGTGCTGCTCTTCATTGACAACATCTTCCGCTTCACCCAGGCCGGTTCCGAGGTGTCCGCGTTGTTGGGCAGAATGCCGTCAGCGGTCGGGTACCAGCCCAACCTGGCGACCGAGATGGGTGAATTGCAGGAGCGGATCACCTCCACCAAAAAAGGCTCAGTCACGTCGGTGCAGGCGATCTACGTGCCCGCCGACGACCTGACGGATCCGGCCCCGGCCACGGCCTTTGCCCACCTTGATGCGACATCGGTTCTCTCTCGCCAGATCGCGGAGTTGGGCATCTACCCGGCAGTCGATCCGCTGGCTTCGACCTCGAGAATTCTCGATCCCGGTATCGTCGGTGAAGAACACTACATGGTCGCACGCGAGGTCCAGCAGATACTCCAGCGCTACAAGGATCTCCAGGACATCATCGCCATTTTGGGAATCGATGAACTCTCCGAAGAAGATCGCTTGACCGTCGGTCGAGCGCGGAAGATCCAGCGCTTCTTGTCTCAGCCCTTCCACGTTGCCGAACAGTTCACCGGATTCAAGGGCCGTTACGTCAAGGTCGAGGATACGATCAAGGGCTTCAAGATGTTGGCCCAGGGTGACCTCGACCACCTGCCCGAGCAGGCATTCTTGTATGTCGGTACGATCGAAGAGGCCATCGAGAAGGCCGAGAAGATGAAGGAGGCGTGATGGGAGAGCGGTTGCACCTCGAAATTGTGACTCGTCACCGGCGGGTGATGGAGGTTGAGGTGGACGAGGTTCGATTGCCCGGGGTGATGGGTGAGTTGGGCATTCTTCCGGGCCATACCCCGCTGTTGACAGCCTTGGCTATTGGTCGGGTCGCTTATACCGTCGACGGCCAAGAACACCAATTGGTCGTCAAGAATGGTTTTGCCGAGGTTCAGCCGGATCGGGTGACCGTCCTGGCGCGAGAGGCTCTCTTGCCCGATGAGATTGACAAGGATCACGAACTGAACGAGCGAGATGCCGCAAATGAAGCGTTGAAATCCGTCGATTTTGACGATTTTGAGGCCGTTGATGGGCGCCTGCGGTCGGCAGATGCGGCCCTGGAGGTCCTCGGAAACTAAATCCCGCTGACAGCTGAAAACTACTGACCCGTGGACTCCTTCGAAAACGAAGGAGTCCACGGGTCAATTTTTATTGGTACTCTGCACCCAAAATGACACTAACGATGATTGCGCCCACGGCCAGTGGAGCGGCAAAACGAAGGAGGAAGCGCCAGACGCCAAAGGTCTTCATCGGACCATGCCCCGATTCAAGTTCCTGTTGGTTCTCGTCTTTGGTTAGAACCCAGCCGACAAAAAGAGCAATCAAAAACCCACCGACCGGCAAAAACCAGTTGCTCGCGAGGTAGTCAAGTGTGCCGAAGACGCCCGCCGTGGAAGGTCGACCGATCAGATTTATCTCGGAAAGCGCATCAACGCCTCCCAGGCTCAAAGCGTTGAGAATGCCGAAGAGTGCGATGGACCCGCCCATGATCAGGGTGGCTCTTCGCCGGGCCCAGCCGAACTCGTCGATCGCATAACTTGCGACGACTTCCAGCAGGCTGATGGTGCTGGTCAAGGCGGCGAAAGCCACCAGGACATAAAAAAGTGCGCTGATCACCGCGCCACCGGGCAGTTTAAAAAAGACAAGCGGCAGGGTCGTAAATAGAATTGTCGAAGACTTCGTGACTTCAAAATCGAAGCTGAAAATAACAGAGAACATGATGATGCACGCCATGACCGCAATGACGGTATCAAGGACGCAGACCGTGATGGCCGCACGTGGAATCGAAGTCTTCTTCCCCATGTAGCTGCCATAGGTCAGCATTGCGCCCATTCCCAGACTGAGGGTGAAGAAGCTATGTCCAAGCGCCTCCAAAACCCCGCCACGGGTCAGCTCCGAGAAATTCGGCCGGAAGATAAAGGTCAGGGCCTGGTGGAAACCCGGGGTCCAAACAACATAGAAAATCAAGGCGGTAAGGATCGTAAATAAGACCGGCATCAAGACTTTAGCGGCGCGCTCGATCCCGTGGCC